>Ga0210064_1000078_pt1 | contig 43463 bp, 29 predicted proteins | sample Muzzi_CordC_D2_FD_185531 | JGI IMG/M metagenome (GOLD analysis project Ga0210064, IMG submission 185531) | Wetland microbial communities from San Francisco Bay, California, USA, that impact long-term carbon sequestration - Muzzi_CordC_D2 (SPAdes) | ecosystem: Environmental > Aquatic > Marine >... | reverse complement strand
GCGTGATCCGGAGAATTTAGATCCGGACTTACGATATGATGACGGACAAACCGTCTGGGAATTCGATGGAAAATTCCCGTCACCGGTCGTGCTCAACACCTGGGAGAAAAATCCCTGGCTGCCGCTCTTTCTCCAGTGGCAGGTCAGCTGGATACCGTCTTCCGACGATACTGCCAGGGTTTTAGAAAACTGGGAACTGACCGAGCAGGGAACAGGATTTAAATGGGGCGGACCCGATCCCGGCCGGCTGGATCGGAAAACTGTTTATAGCGGCACGACAGTATTGACGCCCAGCGCTGCTTTCAATTTCAGTGACCGTTTGCGCCGCTATAATTTGACCCATGGCAACCAGAAACTTAAAGACCTTCAAACCAGGGTCAGTCAGATGAATATGCTCTGCCAGAGCCTGGGGGGATTTACAGAAAATCTCCTTATGCGCAAAGCCTATTTAGAGTTAAATCCGCTGGATCCTGGAAAAGGTGATAATGGCCCCCATTTCTCTGCGATTTCCGGGGTGGTGCAGGATATTGACTGGTTATCTCCCCTGGTTGATAAGCCTTTTTTCCCCATTCGCGCCGGTCACCTCAGACTTGAAAAGCTCTGGATCATCGACGCATTCGGCCAGGTATTCAAACTCGAAGGCGAACCGCAAGGCGATAAAGTCACCCATCCTCTCCTTCCCGCCGGGCTCGCCGGTCCGGACGGATTTCTGCGTCTTGAACCCCGTTTGAATCAGCCGGCCCGTTTGACCGTCGATTGGCCCGCTGCCGGGCGTTGGGAGCCGGCCGGGGATTCGAACAGTCCCCTGGGGGAAGATGAGGAATTCAATCCGGTTTGCGGCTGGATCCTGCCCAACTTTCTTGACCGCAGCCTGATGGTATACGACGACCGCGGCAATGCCCTGGGCGCATTGCAGATTGTCCAGCGAAAGTCATGGGTTGAAGGCGTCGGTGCTGAAATGGGCGAAATCGAGAGTTTTCACTGGATCGATATTCCCGGTAGCGAGTCTTTTTTCTTTGGCAAACCCGACGCAGAAATCATAGATCCGCTGGGAAAGCAGGCCAACCCTCACCTGCAGGCCTTTGTCAAAGCCCTTTTGTCTTTGAGTGAGGGCAGGGGACAGGCTTTCGCACAACTGATTAAAAATATGAATGATACGCTTTCCGCCGGCGGATCCTCCGGTACCGGTCAAAATCCCAACCTGGCGCTGCTGATCGGCAAACCCCTCGCACTTGTGCGGGCGTCACTATGCCTGGAATTAGACGGCCACGCGGCTCTTTCCCAGGGTTGGGGTGATTTACAGGCAGAGCAGACCGGTGGAATCGAGAAGGTAAAGTTTCCCATCCGGCTGGGCGATCGCCAAAAATTGCATGATTTCTGGCTCAGTGAAGACGGATTGGTGGGCTTTTTTTTGAATCGCAATTACAATCAGTTTTTCCCGGCTTTCGGGCTCGAGGGCAACGATGACGATTACAGCCGGTACAATGTGGTCCCCGAGATTGCAGTTGATGAACCGTTGGATCTCACGCTGCTATTGGATCCCTCCCGGGGCATATGTGCCACCAGCGGCATCTTACCGCGCAAAAATTATAATATGCCCTATGGTGATATTACCGAAACACTGGAAAATAAACAGATCGTTTTTTTCACCGGCCCCGTTGTCAGTACCGAAAGCACTGAAGACAAGATCCGAATGCCCCAGCCGTCAGACGTCTACGGGCAATGGTCCTGGACCCACCACCCCGAGGTCAAGGTTTGGCGTGAAGCATCCATCGCCGATTCTCAGAAAGAGCAGGGGCGATTTTTTGATGAAAGCCTGCAGATCACTGAAGGCTGGTTGAAGCTCATCACGGCGCCTCTGGAAATCCGTGTATTCAAGGTGAAAGGCATCGAGCCGGTTGAAGGAAATGAAAAATCTGAAAAAAAAGGTCCGGCTGACAAACCGGATCGATTTAAAATTTCTTCTGGATCAGTTATTCTATCCTGGTCGGTAATCGGAGCTGAAGCGATCGAGCTTAAACGGGGGAAGTCATCTCTGTTTGAATCCGGCCGCCATCCGCTGCCCACACAATATCAGGTCCGGGTGGATCAGAACACCTCCTTTACCCTGGCTGCCACCGGCCGCGTGCAGAAATCAACTGAATCCAAGGAGCAAAAAATGGAAACGAAAGTCAAAACAATCGAAATTGTCATCGTTTCTCCAAAATAACAAAGATCGGGGATAAACCCCGCCCCTGCAGACACGGGCCTACCCATTAAAGGATAGGCAGAAATGGACCATTTATCTGCGCCCGAAGAATTTGCCCGATTTTAAGAGGAAAGGAAAGGAAAATGCCGGCACAACCCCAAATAGAAGCAGGTTTGACTGTCACGGGGAGTTTTAAAATTGGAGCGAATCCTCAACCTCCCAATCAATTTGAACTGTCAATTACCAACAAAGGTGATTCACTCAAAACAACGCCAAGGCAGTGCCTCTATCTGAAAGGATTTCTGGGATCCGGGAAAAAGGACTTGTTCCTGGATGAATCGGATGCCCAGAATTGCGTTAAAACAAGCCCGACTAACTGGAAAGTGGATTGGGATTTTTCCAATATAGAGCAGGGTGAATTCCGTTTAAAAATTTATTCCTACAAAAAAAAATTAGAAAAAGACAACCCCTTGAAATTTACATTTTCCAATGTGATATCCAAAACTGCCCCGGATGGAGCCGCCGAATTGAGTTTTGAAACAGATTTCTCAGACGCCAAGCAGGCGCTAACCATCACCAAAGCCGCGGATGATCCCGATATCATCAGTTTTTATTCCGTTCCGCCGGAAGGGGTGCAAAACCTCCCCGGCGAGGAAGTTACCTTGAAATGGCGAATCCATAAGTTGGAGCGTCTTGAACTAACCCGGCGCGGTACTGCCGATCCGCTCTCCTGTGATTTTAGTGAAGACGAGGGCGCCAAAACAATACCAGGAGTTTCGGCAAATGCGACCTATACTCTCAAAGGTTACGACGGCCCCAAGCCGATTTCACGGGACCTGAGTGTCCAGGTTTTGCGAAAGGGATGGTACGACCTGAGCAACACGGTTCTGGAGGGTGATCCCGGTTACCCTATTGCGGAAACCGAGGATGAATCCCAAGATTTGGAACGGTACAAGAAAGGGTTTGACCTCGAACCGACCATCCTGTTTAGTGCCACGGACCATATATACGCGGTCTTTCGCTTAAAATTTGCGGATAAAGAAAACGCCTTCCTCTTTCAAACTCAAAATCTGTTTGGCGGGTGGAATTTTGTCAAATCTTCGGTACCTGATCAGGCCGGATATATCCCGGATGGTTTTTCCACCAGTCCCGGCATTTTTTTCGACAATAAATTGTGGCTTATTGGCGGAAGTCAGATCGATCCGGACAACACTTCCAATCGAGTTTGGTGCTTTGACCTCAAAAAGGGAGCATGGGAAGATTGGGGCGCCGCTCAGTGGTCACCAAGGATGGGCCATGCGGTCCAGGTCTTCTTCGAGGATCAAAAAGAAAAAATATGGGTAATGGGGGGGCGGGACGAGTCCGGCAATGCCCTTGATGATATCTGGGCCTTGGATGTCACCAACCGGGGTTGGAATCCACTCCGCCAGGCAGACTGGGACCCGCGGTGTCTATTTAACACGGCTGTTTTTGAAAATGGGATCTGGCTTTACGGCGGAGCTGAAGAACCGTTTTCTTCAAAACTATACGACGACCTGTATGCCTATGAAGGCGGTGGACAATGGCAAAAAAAAGAAATGACCGGGATTATAAAAGGCAATGTCTCCAAAAAGCCGATTGCCTCCAGCCTGCAGGTTTTTAAAGGTAAGCTCCACCTTTTTGGTAAATTTCGCACCATCGATCTCAAAGATAAAAGCGAAAAAGTTGAACCGCTGGCATTTTCCCTTGCCAGAGCTTCCACCAAAACCTGGGATGACTTCCCGAGTGACGGCCTGAAAGGATGGGGCAGCGACACCACATTCAGCTATCAGCTGGTCAATTTTAAAGACAAAATGCTGATAGCCCGGGCTCTGGGTTATGATGATCCAAACCCCGTGCTAAAAGTCTATGTTCCCGGATAATCAAATGCCCTGGAATTGCTGGTGCATAATGAAATTAGATAGAAAGTTAAAGGTCTGAGTTTTTGTATCAATTTTCCAACATTCCACCATTCCAATATGGACAAAGCCCCTAACTTGTTAGTTTATTCATAATTGTCGATAACGCGCTGCAAAGTGCCTAACCAACATGGAATGCGAGCTATGAAATTAAAAATACGAATTCTATTAACCATCCTTATCCTGTCCCTGGCGGTCGGATTTCCGCTGCAAGTCCAAAGCGCGCAGCTATTGACGAAGACGCTTTTGCCGGCCAGGGAGGCGCCTGCGGTTACAGGAGATCCAATTACCAAAGGGCTTCTTTGGATCCAGAGTGATCCGAAAAAGGAGATCTTCCTTCAGTTTGAATTAAGCGGGCTTGCCCCCGGCTTGATGGAAAGCGATTTGCTGAAGTGCACCTTAAGATTAGTCGCCCAAAACGTTGTTTATCAGCCCGCCGACAATCCCAATACCGGCGGGCAGTTCGTCAGCATTAAAGGCCAATTGGTCAATGACAATTTCACCGGCAACGAAAACACAGAGACGATCATCTCTCTTTCCACGCTTTCCGAAAAAAACAACGTCGCTCTGAAAGCGACGGAAGCATTTCGCAAAGCGGTTTATAAAGAATATACCGGCGATAAAAAAATTTCTTTGCGGTTTTTCAGTGATTCCCACAAAGCGAGCACCCTGTTGTACTCTAGCGCAAACGCCGAGGCACTTGCCAATCCATCGAATCTTCCCCGCCTGGTGATCGAATATACTCCGCATCCGCCGGAGATGCTCGATACCCTGAGTTGGCCCCAGCACCAGCAGAATCCGGAGCACACCGGGAAAAGTCCCTGGGTACCCTTTCAAAATCCCACGGGTTTCAGCCTTGCAAAAATTGATATGTTGAAAATTAGCGGCAGCGCCGGAACCATCGCCGACTATCCGTTGATCTATCGCGGAGACATTTATCTGGTCTACAAAATTCTCGACAGGAACTGGCTTTTCGCACTTGATTTCAAAGGCGCTGAGCTTTGGCGAAGTGATATCGGAACCGGCACCATTCAGCGATCTCCGGTCATCAGCCGCAATGGGCTGTTTTATGAAGTAACCGAAAAGAAAATCAGCAGCTACAATTTGAAAAGTTCCGGGCAACTGGTTGCCATATATCCCCAATCCGTTAATATAAGCGGGAAGCTTGCTGCCTTTACTGACCTCACCTCAGGTAACGACGGCAGCCTTTTCCTCGCCCTGCAGGAAAAGGACGTAAATTACATTTACGGTTTAACGCCGGAGTTAAAGCCCTTTGTCAAATCGAGCCCTTTCGGAACGGCACCGAAAAAAATCAGCACGGTCACCGTGAGCTCGGACGGGCGAGAGGTCTTTGCGCAATATCCTCAGGGTGCAGTGAGCATCGATATTACCAATCCGTCCCGGGAGCAGTCAATTAAGCTTCAGCATGATGATCAAAAGCCCTGGGAATACTACCATGTGCCCATAGCCGGACCTGCCGGCGGGGTCATGATCTTTTCCGATTTCACCGATACAGCCAACAGGGGAAATCTCTGGGGATATACTGCCACCAACAGAATCTGGAATTCTCCCGGCACGTTAATCCCTCAACCGGTTCTCGGCTCGAACGATCTCTTATATTTTATTCAGGGCGGTGGGCTGCAAACCCATAAATACGACCAAATTGGATCAGTCGAAGTTGCTCCGAATGCGAAGCTGAAAACCACCAGCAATTTGGTGATGGACGGCCTAAATAACATTTATTTCTGGGAGAACGGCTACCTCCATGGCTACAATGCTGACCGCCAGCCTTTGTTCACCAAAATTTCTCCGACCTCCGAAGTCAAGGCCCGGGATAAGGATGAGAAGGGTCAGGCAGTCGAAGGACCGGAACAGTTCCTGCGCTTAATGTTGGGGCCGGATGGCACTCTGTGGGCCAACGACAAAAACGGCAACGCCCTGTACGCGTTCAAACCAAGCTTTGCCGCATCCGATCTTATGCTGAAACAGGAGCATATTAAAACGAATACCGTTTATCGGGCAACCGGATCGCTCGCCGTCGGCAGCCTGAAGTTGGCAAAGGGAACTCAGATCTTGTTGCAGGCGCAGCAAGGAATTTCTTTTGCAAGCGGATTTGCAGTGCAACAAGGTGCCGAACTTTTGTGTCGAACCGGCTTCTAGAAATCGACTCGTACTTCTGCTAGTCGAACTAATTTTTTCGATCAGATAGAGGTCCTGTTCGGTTTCTCCAACCGAAAGGAGAATATAATGAAGGATATACTGGTCCGCAAAGTTCAAACCGTCACCCGCTCCCAACAATTCACGAAAACGAATTTTCTCCATAAGTTTTTGAAAGGTCTTTCTTTCGGTTTGATTGGTCTGGTAGTTGTGGTGGTGCCGGGCGTCAGCCCGCTGTACGGCCAGAGCGCCGGTGACGCGTTATTTATCGATGCAAATGGCAACGTCGGAATTGGAACGAGTGCGCCGCAGGCAACGCTGGATGTTGCGGGAAAATTAAACGTCTCGGATAGCGCCACCATCACGGAGTCCCTGACAGCGGGCACGCTGAACGTCAACAAGAATGCCACCCTCGCGGATACGACTGTCAAACGTTCGATCAAACTCAATTGTAAAAGTGATACTGCGCTGCTTAACTTGTCGTTAGTACTTGAACAAAGCAGAAGAAAATCGCCTTCTGACTGTGGCTGGATTCTATAGCCTGTTCGATTCTTTGGTCCGGCGGCTAACTGCTGACCCGAAAGGTTTTGAATATCTCGACGTGTTGCCCCCAATATGCCTGCACAATCGGAAGGGAGAAAAAAATGAGAGATAAATACCGTTTTAATGATCCGGACTATCTGCGCAAGAAAAAAGTCCCTAAAGGCGTTTTTCGAAGCGTGTTTTCAATGGGTTCAGCCGTTAGGATGATTACCGTGGTGGTATTCTTGATGATTGGCGGCAGCCTGCTTTATGGTCAAAGTTCCGGCAACGCTTTATTTATTGACAACTCAGGCCGGGTCGGTATCGGCAACAGCTCGCCGGAAGCGGAATTGGATGTCGCTGGAACGGTCAGGGCAAAGGCGTTTGCAGGATCGTTTGCAGGAGCGGGAGCTGTCCCAAAGGGAGTGATTGTCATGTGGTCTGGAGCTCCTGATACGCTTCCGGCAGGTTGGATCTTGTGCGATGGCCGCCAAGTTAAGGGGATCGTAACACCCAATTTGAAGGGAAGATTTATTGTCGGATATGACCCGCAAGATTCTGACTACAATAATAACTTAAAACCAAGCGGGGGTGAAAAGCGCCATCGCTTAACAGTTGATGAAATGCCCGTCCACCAACACCAGGGAACCACAAACGAGGTAAGCATCAACTTTAATAGAACTTCCGGAATAGGAGGAACCCATGGTTTGGCTGCTGCAGCAAATCGAGGTACGGAGTCAAGGAGACACCTTCATTCTTTTGTAACCGCTGCGGCTGGAGGAGGCAAAGATCATGAAAATAGGCCCCCATACTACGTATTGGCCTATATCATGTTTGTTGGTGAATAATGAGCTTCAAATAAAAATGAAGTTGAGACCATTACAGAATCAATTGGGGTAGGAAAGGTTGAATGAGCTTTCCAAGGATGTCGCTTAACGGCTATAATCTTTGCCTACTAAAACGGAAGTCAGATTATCGGGGCATGCAAAGAAATAAGGATAAAGGGGTTTAGAAAATGAGAGAACAACTAGAAAAACGTCTTAAAGAGCTCAAAGCCGAACTTGGGGCAGTCAGGAAAATGATGGACGAGTTAGAAAATGGGCGGTCGAAATCCGAATCCGGCTCCTCACGAAGGTGGCGGCGCGCGATTTCAACACGTGGGGCTTTAGGGTTGATTATTCTGGCAGTTTTTTTGCTGTTGACTGCCAACCTTCAATCCCAGCAAAATAGTGAGGATGCCCTGTTTATTGACTCAGTCGGCCGCGTCGGCATCGGAACGACACAGCCGACGGCACCCTTAGATGTCAGAGCACCTGCCGGCTCTGCTTCAGCGATTCGTTTCGGGGATACAGCCGGAACCGCCAATCTGATAGCCGGCAGCACCTATTTCGGACTACGCGACCAGGCAAATAACGACCGTTTGACGATCCTGCAAGGCAACGGCAACGTCGGCATCGGCACGGTTCAACCACAAACGAAGTTGGAGATCGCCCAGAATCAGGCAATAAAGTTAGGGAATGCCTACCTGAGCTCCGGCGGTAATTACACCCATCTGGCAAGCAATGAGTGGTTTGACGGTCAAAAGTGGCAGGCAACGGCCCCCGGTGCCCTGGTCCAGATCAGCGGACAGGACACCGTGTTTTACACACACGACGGCAAAGGTACACACACCAGTCATATGATTGTCAAAGCTGCCGGCAACGTCGGCATCGGGACAGCCGATCCGAAATCAAAACTGGAGGTGATGGGGGATGCCAGGATCAATGGCAAAATCACCCATTGGGGCCGTCTTCAGGTAGACGACAACGCCGAGACAACCTACCAGATATCGCCGCGGTATCACCTTTCATTGAGCGGCCGGGTTTATGGCGGCAAGACCAAAACAATCCCGCAAGATACATTGAAGGCGCTGTGCGCTGATCCGGACGGCTGCCAGGTCCGGCTGGCCATGACGCGCTGGTCTGCGGACACCCAAACTGAAAGTGCATCCGTGTTCTTCACCTTCTACTACTCCCCAACCGGCGACGGTCATTGGCGAGCCAGTTCAACTGATGCAGGAAATGCGTTGGACACCGACGGTAACGGAAAGATTACTCATGTGAGAAACCTCTGGGACACCTGCTTTTTCACGGACGGGACCTACGCCAACTATAGGCAGGTGGGCGACAAAGAGCAGGGCATGCAGCTGCTGGTCTGGAACGGCTACAAAAATATCAACCGTACCTGCGAGTTGACGCTTATCGATTGAGGCTTTAAGCGCATTAAAACCAGATGACTATTGAATTCCGCCTCGATCGGGGCCTTCCGCCGGAAGCTCCCCGATCCCTCAAATAATTAGACATCAGATACTGAAACCCTGAGGATCGCGTGGTGGTCGATGATTATAGGCGTTGTGTCGGCAAAAGGCAAGGAACGGACAATGTCTGAGATTTTAAATTAACCAATTCCTTCGGAATCAGGGGATGCCTTAAATTAAGCATCCCCTTTTTTGACTATAACAGGCGGTAGGGATATGCCCGCTGGGTCCACTGATTTGCGGGAAAATCAGCCTGCAGCTGTTCATATGCCTCTTTTAACGCTTTGGGTTCATGGTGCTGTTTATAGCGGCTTACGCCCTCCAGATAAACGGCCTCCGGCACAACAGCGCTTTTGGGGTAATCCGCCTGAAGCGCGTGAAGCTTTGCAAGGGCGGCGTCAATCTGATCATGGTTAAAGTCGACTTTGGCGATGCCGAGCATCATAGACGCAATAAATTCGGCGGGTGGGAAAAACCCGAGGGTCTGCTGATGCGCGGAGCCTTCCTGATCAAGAATCACCAACGTCGGTGTCCACTTGACCTTGAAATCAGACGCCAGCGGTTGTGAGTCGGAAGCCACACGAAGTGCAACGAGCTGCCGGTTGATAAATTCAATGACTTTTTCTTCGGGATACGTAACCGCATCCATCTGCTGGCACCCGATTCATTGAGGATTATAGAAATCCAGCAAAACGGGTTTGCCGCCTGATTTGGCCTTGGCCAAGGCCGATGCCAGTTCCGTTTCCCAGGTTATATTTTCTCCCATAGGTTATCTCCTTTGATGCAATGGGTTTTTGTTTTATTGCAGGACCACTGGTGTTTCATCCGTCAATGCTCGTCAGCCAGTGGCTTACTTATGCGCCGTGCACAATTGCAGGTTACTCTAATATGATAAGCATGAAATGAGAATTGCCAAAACCCACATTTTTTGCCCGTTTCAAAACCTGGTCTAGCGGGACCATCGCAAAACGACCTTTGGGGTGCACTGAAATGACACTATTCTGCGATTACCTCCAATGTTTTGCCGTCTTTCAGATTTACCAGACCTTCTTCACAAATTCTCAGGTAAGGAATGGCCGCGCCGGTAAGTGTAATCAAGGTCAGAAGGGGATCGGGGTAGGTCACGCCCAGATCTGAGACCGCTTTTTTAATATCCCGCAGCCGATCGGCAATATCCTCGATCGGCAATTCCGACATGATTCCGAACACCGGCAGGGGCAGCTCGGCCAGAATCCTGCCGTTTTTACACACCACGGCCGCCCCCTGAAGCGCGAGGATGCGATTGACTGCAACCGCCATGTCGGCGTCATTGGTACCGACCACAATAATGTCCGATGAGTCCCAGGCCGCGCTGCAGGCCATGGCACCGGATTTGAGGCCGAAGCCTTTGATCAAACCGACGGTCATTTTGCCGGGGATGTGGGTGCGATCGATGGCGGCGACCTTGATCACATCCTGATCGATATCGGATTTAAGCTGTCCTTCCCTCACCGGCCAGGGCACTTGCAGCTCGGCCGTAACCAGGTCGGTTACCATGTTGATCACCCGTACGTTGGCCGTTGCGGTATCATTTTCGGCAGCGATGGCAAAGTCTGAAGGTTGCATCTCTGCCGGGAGTTTGACACTGTTCAGGCTCGCCTTGGTAAAGGTGTGGCGGCGGGGGGCGTCCATTACTCTGCCATCGCGGGCGATCACCCTCCCGTTGCTGATCACCAGCTGCGCCTCGATGGTTTTAATGTCCGGAATCAATACCAGGTCGGCAAAACGGCCAGGGGCAATCCCGCCGATTAGTGAATCCAGCGCGAAGTGCTCGGCCACATTCAGGGTTGCCATCTGTACGGCGGCAATCGGGTCAAAGCCGTAGTCGATTGCTTTTTGCAGAACATATTCCATGTAGCCTTTTTCAATCAGATCCCGCGGTTCAATGCCGTCCGTGGAAAGGATCAAGCGCCGCAGATCTATGCCGCGGTCTTTTATCCGGGCAATCTCCTCCAGGTCCCGCCGGATGCTGCCTTCACGGACCAGAATGTGAAGCCCTGCACGCAACCTTTCCAGGACCTGCTCGGCATTGATCGGTTCGTGGCAGGAGGTAATCCCAGCGGCGACATAGGCGGCCAGCTTTTTATCGCCGGCGCCGGCCGAATGTCCCTCCAGGGTTTTGCCGGCCAGCAGGGTTTGTTCATAGCTGGGCAGTATATCCGCGGGATACTGCAGAATTGACTGCCAGTAACTCTCCCCCAAACCGATAATATCATCCCGAGCCAGAAGCTTTGCTAGGTCTTCCTGCGATACACCCCGGGCGGCGCTGCTGATGGAAATCATGGCCGGGGCGGTTGCCAGAATTTTGATGGGCTGATCCTTCATCGAGGCCAGAAAGTCGACCACGCCGTCATACCCGCAGACCGGGTAGGGCTCCAACGTCTCGGTTACAACCGTGGTGGTGCCGCCCGCCATGGCGTACCTTAAAAACTCGGCAGCGCTAAACATCCAGGAAATGTGGGTGTGGCCATCGATCAGGCCGGGAATGACGGTTTGACCGCCGGCATCGATGACTTCGGTATCCGCGCCAATGGCATCCTGCGCGTTCTGCCCCACATAGGCGATCCATTTACCCTTGACGGTGATGGAATAATCCTTTAATACCTCGGCCGTATATACATTGACGATATTGGCATTGATAATGGCCAGATCAGCTTGTTTCTCTCCCAGTGCCACCTTGATTAATTGCGAGGTTTCTGTAACAGTTTTGGGCTTCAATATTCCGGTCGTCGTCATTAGGTATTACTCCCTTCTTCCAATAAACGTATCAAAATAAAAAATGAATGGATTCGATTTTATAAAAACTAATTTTTGACAGGATTAACAGGATTTTGTGGGTAATTATTTTAATTTCTTTCCAGATGAAAGAAATGAAAGTCAATCCGCTTCGCGGAAGAGCTATTATGACCTTCAATTATCTATAATTCGGGGATCGGTGACTTCGGTTTTCTATATGGCATATATTCGCCGTCAGGCGATGATGTATTCGCGGTTTCTTCAGGAAACCGTGAAATAATCCTGTCCATCCTGTTGATCCTGTCAGAAATAAATATAAATAGAATCTATTCCCTAATAATATTCACTTTAGCTCAATAAACCCTATAAACTCAACAAACTCAATAAACATGATCAGCATACAAACACCTCCACCGGTATTTTGCTGATCAACCGCGCGCCGTTTTCCGTAACCACAAACACACTCTCCACCCCGGCTGTAAATTCGTTTTCGCAGACGAACTTGGGCTCCAGGGCAATGGTCATGCCGGGCGCCAGCCGCTCATTGCGGTTGCGGGCGATGATGAAGGGTTCGATGATTTCCAGTCCGATGCCGTGGCCGATAAAGGACACTTTGTGCCCGGGTGCTCCCAGATAGGATTCTGCCAATCCGAGTTTTTCAGCCAGGCGGAGCGAGTGGTCGAACAAATCCCCGGTCGTTGCACCCGGTTTGGCTTTTTCCAGGATGCGGTCATGGATCTCGATGGCAGCAGAGCATGTTTGAATGGCCTTTTCGGGCATGGAGCCGATGGCAAACATGCGGGTTTCATCCATGTGGTAGCCGTTTAGCACCGAACCGAGGTCGACCATGATCGGTTCGCCGGCACCAAGTTTTTTATGGCCGGCGCCGACGGGAAATGCGGCCGAAGTGCCCTCGCCGCTGGCCGGTGAATCCAGCAGGCCCGGCATGCTGCCGCTTTTGCCGCTGAGGATATGCCAGGGGTAGCCCTCGGTCTGGTAATGCCGCACCCGGATCCGGGCGCCATGCCCCAGTTTGCGGGCATAGGTTTCAAACATGCCGGCAAATTCCATTTCGGTCAGCCCCGGCCGAATAATCTCCTGCATGTATTGATAGGTCTTGCAGGTCATTTCAGCCGTTTTTTCCATCTGGGCGATTTCCCAGTCGGATTTAATCATTCTCACGTTTAAAATATGGGACGACGCGTCCACGCATTTTTTGACGTTGAAAAGGCTCCGGTAAAATTGAAAGTCATTGACCGGTACGACATCCAGCTCGAAGCCCAGTACATCAGGCGCAAGGCCATAGTAATCGATTATTATTGCCGGAATCTCCTTAATCGAGTCAATCTTGACAATATTGGCAATGGAGCTTTCCTTTTGGGCTCTGGGCAAATATTGTTTAATAAACAAAAGGGGTTCACCTTCAGCAGGAATGTAGATAAAACCATTCTGGGCAGTCCCGGAAAAATAGAACAAATCGACGCGTTGGACGATGAAAAGCCCATCGATGTCAGCCTGCTGAAGTTCTTTTTGAATATTCAGCATTCGAGCTTTGATTTCGGATGCCGGGACTTTGAATTGATTCGTGATGTCCATAATAGCTAAAGAATCTGATTTTAATTTTTATAATTGGGACATGGATAAACATGGATTTCACGGATAAAATTTATTATGAAAAAGAAGCATTACCATTATCGGCCTGAATTTGAAAAGAGAAAAGTGGGCATTTTTGAAAATCAAAGTATCTATCCTCCTGCGAGAACATGCTTGTAGGGTATGACGTCGTTGGCGCAGAAAATTTATCGTATTATCCTTTGTATGGGTTTTTCCGCTAATTTGGAAAACACTGCCTCCTATTTCCCGGATCACTGTGGGGTGATGGATGGCGGCAGACGGATAACCTTTCGGCAGTTTAATACTGAATCGAGTCAAATTGCCGCCGCACTTGTCGCCGCCGGTGTTCAGCCCGGCGATCATGCGGCGCTTTGTGCGCCAAACTCCTATGAGTGGCTGGCTTTTTATTTCGGAGTGCTGAAGGCCGGGGCGGTGGCCGTAACCTTTTCCCATATGCTGACCGCTGCGGAACTGCCTCAGATACTTTCCGACTGTCAGCCAAAGGTATTGTTTACGGTTGATGAAAAACTGGATGCCTTCGGTAGTTTAAAGAGCCGCAGGCCCTGTCCCGGGCGCGTCATATCTGACGGCGGTGACATCTCCTTTCCAAATTTCATCGCAAAAGGCAGATCCGGATTCAACACCATTGATCGGGACCGCAACGATACGGCGGCCATCCTTTATACCGGCGGCACGACCGGCACGCCCAAAGGCGCCATGTTGAGCCACCAAAATATTCAAACTTCATCGATGGTTATTGCGTGCAAAATTCAAGCATTGTATTCAACTTTTTTTCTTGACTTTGCATCAACGATTATTATCCTCAGCTATACAACTCAGAAAACTATTCAGAACAGTCCGTAAATAGACGAACCATTCTTTACTCCCTGCGCGTTGGAACCATGCTCCAAGCTGACTGGACGTATCTTCAGTCCAAGATCTGAATAGTTTTTAGTCATTGACCGGTAAAATCAGGTTTAAATTATCTAGCGTTCTCCGAGAAGAATTCAAGATATTTGATGCGCTCAATAGTACTTTTAATATAACTCAAAAGAACTTTATGGCATACACCGGATCACGGCAATCTTCATTAATCCAGTAAACCAAAGAATGCCAGTTGGGATGTTCGGTTTTTAATACGTTTATCTTTCACTTATAGAGAACTGCCTGACAACACCAAAAGTGTACTTGCCGATTTAAACCTGTCTTTATCACGACTATCATCTTCTTTGGATTTTGGGAGATGCATTTTCTTCTTGCCTTCGAAAAAAAATAATATCGCTGCACTTTGGTTCCGGAATACAGATTTCGGACTTTCCCGGTGCTGAATTGAAGTCCGACATGGTCATTTCGATGGCGTGGCCGCGCTCGCAAATTGCGGGTTCAGAAGATTCCCATGCGGAAATGTTGCGTGGTTTATTAAACTTTAACCAACATTATACATGATACGTGGTGTTACTAATCATGTAGAAGGAGGCGCTAATGTCAGCACTTGTTGTCCCGGGTGTACGGGTCGAAACTATTTTTGATGTCTTACCACCCCTTCCTGCACCTTCAGGTATAATAGGCGTGGTTGGTGTAGTTGACCGGCCGCCATCCACCGCCCGGTTGATCGGTGTATCCAAGGTCTCGGAGCTCAGCGACATTTTGGGGCCGGGCACGCTCTTTTCATTAAAACAGGGCGTTCACGCCTTGCACAACGGTGCGGCTGAAGCCGTGGTGTCGGCGGTCGCGGGCGGTACGGCAGCCAGTCATGATTTACTCAATCAAAATTCAAACCCCGCGGTTCGTTTGCGCAGCCGCTTTAACCGCAACTGGGGGGCCGGCGGGTTAGCCGTAAATGTGAAGTCCATTCTGGATGCAAACGGCACGGCTGTCAGAGTGTCGCTTGATCTTATAGTCCAGGGCAAAGTCACTGAAACCCATGCGGATTTGCGGGTAACGCCCGGTGCGGTAGATGATCTTTTCGATGTCATCAACAGTCGTTCAAGAATTGTCGTTGCCATCGACCCCAACTTTGATGGGGATCGTCCCGCAGCCGGTAATTACACCTTTGCAACTCCGGCCGTTGCCATGCCGGTGCTTGAAGACGGCAGTCCCAATACCATGCTGGAAATTCTGCCGGCCGATGGTGCGGATGTTGACGGTATGGTCGTGACGATTGCCCACCAATCCGGCAGTACTTTTGCGCTGAGTATTCTCGACGGCGGAGCATTGCAGGAGGCATTCACCGGTTTAACGACCAATCCCGACAGCGCAAATTATTTGCCTTATGTGCTGGCGACGCAAAGCACCTTAATCAGGGTTCGGGCGGTAAGTTCTTTACCCAGTGGCGAAAGGCTGCCGGTGGCAACGAATGGACCGGTCGTTTTCAGCAACCAGGGTACATCACCGGCGGTAAGTGATTATCAAACCGCAATAGATCTATTGGCCGAAGATAAACGCATTGATCTGCTGGTTGCGGCTATCGAACCCGCGCGGTCGGACGGTGAGGTCCATCAAATCCACCAGGCGCTGGTCGCACATGCCGTCGCACTGGCCGATGACGGTGCACCGCGGATTGCCTTCGGTTCGGTTACTGCAAACGAAACTGATGATCTTGAGCTGATTAAGGATCATGCGTCGACGGTGCGCAATCGTCGTTTTGTGTTGGTGGCCCCGCCGGGCGCCGAAGGCGCGGTGGCAGGGATGATCGGTCGGATGAACCAGCAGGAGTCGCCGACCTTCAAGCCGGTGCCGCTGCATGGGATTGAGCCGTCGTCATACCGCGAAAGCCAGCTCAACCGCCTGCTGGGTAAAACCACCAACGCCCTGGTGGTCCAGGACCGAGCGGGACGTGGTGTGATCGTTTTGCGCGGGCTTGACACGAGCGGTGACCAGATATCCGTTACGCGCGTGGCCGATCAGGCAATCCGGGAGACCAAGGCGATTTCTGAAAATTTCATCGGCCAATTAAATTCCCAGGATGCCCGCATTGCGCTGAAACAACAGATCGTTGCGACCTTTACCCGCATGGAACGGGCCGGGGCGCTGGTGCCATCGACGGACGGATCGGATCCGGCCTTTGTCGTCGATGTGTACTCGACCCAGACTGATTTTGCACAGGGCATCGTTCGAATCGATATTGCCGTGCGTCCGGTGCGCGCAATTGACTACATCTATGCAACGATACGCGTGAAGAATTAACCTGCTGAATTCTACCACGGGGTGTTTGCGAGCCCTTACCGGAGAATCCAGCTGAATCGCAGGAGGTTTGAAATTGGCAACACTATTTGCAGCTAACGAAAGTTCGGTCATGGTTGATGGCGAGCGCATTGAAGGGGTACGTGCGGTTGAATACCGCAACGAGCAATCCCGTGAAAATGTTTATGCCCTGGGCGGTGCGGAAAGAATAGGAATCGTTTCCGGGTCTCAGGTCGTCGAAGGGCAGATCCGGGTGGCGTCCACCAACTCGGCCCTGGATGGCAAGCTGGGAGACAATCAATTTCAGGTGACGGCGCAATTGCAGCACGGCGAGACCACCATGACCGTTACGTTTGATGAGTGCTATTTGCTGGACAAATCATTTACGATTGGTGTCGGCGGTGTCGGTGAAGCCTTATACCGCTTCACTGCAACTCGCGTGCGGGAAGAATTGGGATAATACTTCCGGCAGCATCGAGTTAAGAGACACCCTCTAATATCCGACGCCTAGCGGATAGCTTTATATTCTATCGGTATATTGGCACCATGATTTCTATTGATTTTGAATCCGGCCAGATTTTTATCGGGCAAACATCGGTTTCCGTGAAGCTAACTGATGATCAGGGTTACCTGCATTTGAATTATCCGGATGGTCCTATTCTGAGACCGTTATCGGTATTGGAGCGGCTGCGGCTGATTCAATACGCGCTGACGGCCAACAATGCGCCGGCCGCATTGACCGCATCCATTCTGCATGAGGCTACCGTTAAACCCGGGGTCGGCGATTACTCGCTGTATGGAGCGGTCGCGCTGCATCTGGCCGGCGGCGGCCTGAAAGCTCCACCCATCTATCAGGCAATATCCCTGGTCGCCAGACATACCGGCTGGCATCCCAATGAAATTTTTTCTGCTGACGCCGCTCAAATTGATCATATGGCATCTGCGCTAGCTCCGGCGTCTTCGCCCGAGTGGACACGGGTCTTAATGCTCGATGCCGGTCAGGATGAAGTCGGTGCGGTTTCAAATGACCTGGCCGCATCCCTGATTGGCCGAATGGATGACGGGCAAAGCGGGGATCTGAGCCATGCCGGCCAAAATCAGGATGCCGGCAGCATTTCGCTTAAGGCTCAAAGTCCTCCGGATTCAGCCCATGGCCTGCAGTCTCCGCCTAAAAAGGCGTTAGCCGATGCCCCGGCGCTCCAGGACCGGATCAATCCGCAGAGCATCCAGACGGGCAGGGATCAACCCTTCACGTTCGACCGGGCACGTGAAGCTTCATCTTCAGATGAGCCCCTTGATAAGAAATCGCGCTGCGAAACAAGCCCGGCGGCGATCAATCAAACCGGCGAATCATCTTCAACCGGCAGCGCCACGTGGAAGAAAGGCGAAACGTCAGACCAAACAAACGTCAGAAATTCACCGGATGACGGGTTTGTCCTGAAGAAGCTAAAGAGCCATTTACAGAATAATGCGCAAAGCAGGCCGCTTAGTTCGATCAGATCGATTGCGCCCGCGTCGGGGACGGACAAATCAGTGATTAGCTTTTCAAGGCCCGCGACGCCGAAGCCCGCCGCAGAGATTGACCCCGGCCGCAACGGCAGCCCGGTCGCTGCTGGTGGTGAAAACCGTGAACCGGAACTGACGCTGCAGCGGCATTTAGATCCAACCGATAAATTCGGAGCCGGATTTGGTTCAACGTCAACCGGCGCCCGGCCGGAAGGTCTGACGCTGCCGGATATTGTCGACGATCCGGCGGCTGCCGGGCAAACCCTGCCGGGCCGAAATCGAATCGCGAAACGGACTGCCGGTTCGGCTGCCCATGATAGGCCCGGGCTCAGCCACCATCGCGCAGACGGTCCGCCGGCAGACGCGTTGGATCATGATATTGCCGCTTTTTTTGGATCACGGCAAGCATCCGTGGCTGAAGAACTGGCGGACAGCCTGAACCGTGAAGCAGATTTGAGAGGTATCGAGTAAATGCCGCAAAACGATACAACCAGACCCATTCCCATGCTCGGCGATATTTCCCTGCAGTACGTGCAGCGAATCGAGCAGGAGCTGGACGGCGGTTTTATCCCGGTGCGGATACCGGGCTTGGCCGGCCAGGTAATGAATCGGACCGAACGGGGATCGCATCGAATTCGCATCCGGGGCGTTCTGTTCGGCGAAACCGCAACCGATGATCTGGCGAGTATTCAGTCAGCGGCTGCCGAGGGCCAGGAATTAACGTTTGCCGCCTCTATCAGCGATGCCCTCGATATCCAGCAGGTCGTAATCAATGCCTTTAAAGTGGTGGAAGACGCCGGCCGGCCGGGCTTTTATGATTACCAGCTGACGATAATGGAAAGTCCGCCCTTGCCGCCGCCGGCCGAATTAAGCGGATTTGGCGGATTGGATGATTTCGGCCTGGGGGATCTGGGGTTTGATACGGATATCCTCGGCGATTTGATGGACCAGGCCGGTCAATTCGCGGATGCCATCGATCAGGCGACCCAGCTGATCGATCAACTGGGTGCGCTGACCAATCTGGATGCTTTGAGCGCCGGAGGACTGCTGGAGCCGATGGATTCGCTGGCGAACAATGTCGGCAGCCTGGGCACCCAGCTCAATGACGCCTTTGATGGCCTGTTGTCGGATTTCTCCTGATGGTCGGGAGTCTTGTAATGACGGCACGATAATTGAATTAGGTAATTACTATTAAAAGAGTTGCCGATATGAAGAACCATGCTGCCAACGCCTGAAATATCAGTCATACTGGGAAATTTAAAATACGACAGCCATGTGGCTGCCATCCAGGTTTTCCGCCATATGCTGCCGGCGGCCAACCGGGCCCGCATTCTGTTTCCGGCGAAAGTTGCCATCGAGTCGGCGCCCGATGACCATGCCGAGGTCACCCTGAATGCCGGCGATGGAGCCGTTGCGGTAATGACCGGAATGGTGCAGTCCATCGAACGCGGTCCTTACCACACCGTAGTGAATTTAACCGATGGCGGGCATGAACTCGGACGCTATCGGCCGGCAGCAACCTTTGAGAAGCAAAACGCGGCCAACGTCGCCCGGACCCTGGCCTCAGATCTGAATATCGCAATCGGTGATGACGCCATCGATTTGAGCCTCCCGCTGTACGCGGCCCATCAAAAAAGAACGGCAGCGGAGCATATCGCCTACCTTGCGAAGTTGAGCGATGGTTTTGCCCTGATCGACGGCAAGGGTGCATTGCAGATTAAAAACTGGTCCGATGGGCCGGCGGATGCCGCCATCAAATACGGGCGTGATCTGATTGATTTCAGCTTTATCAAAAACCGTTCCCTGCCGTCGGTGGCGCCGGTGGGCAACGGTCCTTCCGGTTCGGTCGATGCCCCGGAGGCGCTCAGACAGGATAGCAGGCCGCTGCCGGAGTCGATCCCCGAGCCGGGGCAGGATGTTGTTTGGCAGCCGCACCTGGTGCTGCGAACGCCGGCCGCCGTGCAAACGGCCCAATCCGGCGTGTCGCGCAAGCGCAATCAACGGATGGGCGATGCGCGTCTGGTGGCGCTGTTACGACCGGATTTTGAGCCCGGTATGACGCTGGAGATTCAGGATATCCCGTCCGGTGATGTCGGTTCCAACTGGGTGGTGACGCATCTGGTGCATGAAGTCGCGCAGCGCTCTTTTTCGCGTACGGTTATGCAGGCGCGTGAAGCGGCCGGAGCCGGCAGTTCCTTGCTGGGGTCACTGTTAAGCGCTGCGGGAGGATTATTATGAGTTCAGCCTTGTTCGACAGCATATCGCGCATTGCGCGTCATGAAGCTGAAGCCCGGGCGACGGCCGGTGTTGCCGTGGTGGTGGATACCCATCTGAGCAGTGGGGCCGCCAACGATCATGCCGTCAGTGTGAAAATGCGCGATACCGGCATCGTATTCTCGAAAGTGCCGATTGCCGTCGGTGTCCTGGGGCTGGCGGCCATGCCCGAGCCGGGTGATCTGGTGGTGGTGGCCTTTATGGAAGGCGACTATCAAGCCCCGGTCGTCGTCGGCCGGCTTTACCGTCCTGACAAGAATCCGCCGGCCCACTCGGAGGATGATCTGGTGATCAATTTTCCGGCCGGTGATGATAACCCGGCCACGAATCTGGTCATGTCCCGCAGTGCCGAAGCCAGTATCCAATTGAAGCTTGGCGATGAGCTGACGCTTGACCTGCTGCCGGACACGGCCACCATCACAATCGGTGCAATGAAACTGGAAATCACCGGCAAGAGCGGCGGGCGGGCAGAAATTGCGGCCGGCGGTTCCACGATCGTGATGAAACAGGACGGGGATGTCAAAATATCATCGCAAACCAAGCTGGTGATAGAAGGCAATGAAGTGGAAATAAAAGGCCAGGCCAAAGTAACCATAAAGGGTGCGAAGGTGGATATTAACTAGCCGTTACCGCAAACAAAAAAAGAACCGCAGAATACCGTTTAAAGGAATGATGAATTTCGAATGTCGATTGGCGAATTCTGGAATCGCTGCGCTCTGTCTTTATTAAAAAATTGACAGAATACATTAATTCGACATTCGACATTCGACATTCGACATTGGACATTCATTATGGGAAATCCGGCTGCAAATAAGAATTCTATTGTCCAGGCAATCGACACCCATATCGTGATGGTGCCCTCGCCGGGCGGCCCGGTGCCGACACCGCTGCCGCACCCGTTCGTCGGGCCTTTCCAATCCGCGCTTTCAACAACGGTTAAGATCGCCGGACAGCCGGCGGCCACCGTGGATTCGGTCGCCAATAACCAACCCGCACATATTCCGACGCCGCCGGGGGTTTCATTTCAAAAACCGCCGGCCAATCAGGGCACTGTAATGCTCGGCAGTATGACCGTGAAAATTGACGGTAAAATGGCCGCCCGCCTGACGGATACGGTAAAAACCTGCAACGATCCGGTAGATGCGCCCGTGGGGCAGATTATCACCGGCGTTCCCAATGTCATGATCGGATAGAGGGGCTGATGAATTCCATGCTTGGCAAAGATTTAAGGATATTATCGCATTTCAGTGCCCATGACACCTCGGCCCTTGACCTGGTGCGCACCGATCGACTGGCCAGGACCAGCAGTGGCGTCGCTGAATTAACCGATATCGCCGTGTTCGACGATCGTGAGAATCTGGCCCAGGCCTTAACCCTGCGATTGTTGACGCCAAGAGGCTCTTTAAAAGACCTGGGGCATGCGAATTACGGCAGCCGCCTGCACGAACTGATCGGCCGCCGGAAGAATGACACCAATCGCAATCTGTGCCGATTGTTTGTCCTGGAGGCGGTCGCCCAGGAACCGCGGGTAGAGGATAAGGCGGTGGCCTTCGCATTTGACAGAGATCGGGAAACGGCGTCCTCCTTTTATTTTGATCTGGCGGTCAAACCGAAGGACGGCGGTGATGACCTTACACTTGGATTAGAGGTGGGCTTATGAGTTTTACCGCCCGGACATATGAAGAAATCGTCAGGGACCTTCTGACCGCACTCACCGGTGGTACTGTTCGTGAAACAGCTGAAGTGGCGCTGGATGCCGAGGGTGAGGTCGAGCCGATCAGATTGTTTCAGCGGCCGGTCCGCCGCATTTCCTTTGTAGAAGAGCGGCGCGTCAATATCGACAATACCGAAGAAACGATTCGCTATACACCCGTGGACTATGTTCTGGTTTCTTCCAACGGCGAGGGCGGCGAACCCGACAGCCTCAGGTTCCGAGAGGGTGGCCGGAAGCCGCTTGTCGGATCGTTATTGACGATTAACTATTATCCGTTAAACACCGAACCGGTGCCGGTCACCGATCTGAATGTCGGCTCGGTGGTGCGAACGATGATGGAAACTTTTTCACGCGAGCTGGCCATGACCGAGCTGCAACTGGAACATGTCTATCGTTCGGCGTTTCTCGAGACAGCCACCGCCCGCAGCCTGGATAAAGTCGTCGCATTAATCGGCCTGCGTAGATTTCCGGCCGGACATGCAGTCGCGACGGTCAGATTCACCCGCAACCCCGATACACCCGGAAAAATTACCGTGCCGACCGGGACCGTGGTGACCGATGCCGACGGCCATCGCTATAAAACCCTTGCCGAACTGATACTGGAACCCAGTGAGAGTACCCGCGAAGTTCTAGCCGGGGCTCAGAGTCCCGGCACGCCCGAAGTTGCTGCCGACGCCTTGAACCGTCTCGAAACCCTGGTGGCGGGAATCGGGTCGGTGACCAATCCCAAACCCGCCCGCAATTTGTCGGCACCGGAAACCGACGAAGAATTGCGGACACGTGCCAAAGGCGCCCTGCATGGGGTTTCCTACGGCACATTAAACGCGCTTAAATACGGTCTCATGTCGATTCCCGGCGTCAACACCGTCACCCTGACCGAATTTCCCAACGGCCTTGCCGGTGAGGTCAGGGTGGATATTGCCTATGGTGAAGATACGCCGGCGGTGCGGGCCGAAGTTCAGAAACGGATCGTTAAATTCAAGCCGGCCGGGATACGGATTATTACCGGCGAGGCGGAAAGAATCGAGGTTCGTGTGAGTGTGCAACTGACACTGGCGGGCACCGGGGTTGCCGAATCCGAAGTGGGCGGCCTAAAGCAGGGGGTCGAATCGGCGATTCGCGGTTATCTGGATAAACTGGCGCCGGGCGCCAAAGCGCGCCGCGCCCAGATGTCTTCCCTCGTGCTGGCCGACAATCGCATTGTGGATTGCGTGATCTCATTGCTGCCCGGTGATCAACCGGCAGTGGCGGAGCTGAGTTTATCAGCCAACCAGGTTATTGATACGATTACGCCGTTTGACTTTCCATTGATTGAGTCGGAAGCGTTGCCGGCACCGCTGGCCAGGTCGGTTACAGTGGATGCGATTGTTCCCTACATCCCGGTGGCCGGCGTTACCGAGCAGGAAGCCCGGGATGCCTTGCAGCTGGCCTTCGACAGCTTTATCAGCACCCGATCGGTCGGTAATGTGATTACGGTCGATGAACTGGCAGCGGCCTTAAGAGACGACTCGCGTTATGCACTGGTGCGCGCAGATCTGATTGTGACCGTGGAGGTCGAAGAGACATTTTTGCAGCTGACCGATGGCCTGGGAAGCTTTAAGCCCGAAGCTGACGACCGCATCAGCAAGGGGGATCTCAGCTTTGAACTCAGAGAAGGGGGCATCTAGTTATGTCGCATCTCGATCAGATGACCGAACGCCTGCCGCATCTCTACAAGGATGGAGAACTGCTGCGGATGGTGCTGGCGCTGCCGGCGCTGAACCTGGCGGTATTTGACGAACAGGCCCTTGAAATTCAGCGTTCGCACTGGTTTGATACGGCCTATGAATTTGAAGATGTCTCCAAAATTGCGGCTTTGCTGGATTTGCAGCCGGAGACCTGGCAGGGGATAAGAGAGTTTCGCGCCTGGGTGCATTCCCTGCGCAATGCCTGGCTCAAAAACGGCACGGCAACCCGTCAGCCGCTGCAGAACTTCGTTGATGAATACACGGACCGTTACCAGGCGGCAGTCCGTATCAACGCAGTGATCGCACTGGGCAACTGGTCTGAAGTGCCGTCTCAGACACGTCCGGCGCTGGTGGAAAATCCGCGGCGGCGAAAATTTGAACAGCTGCCGGGCGCCGCCGCCATTGAGCCGCTGCATCAGCAAATCGTCAGCAATCGCGGTCTGGATGCATCCGCCGGTGATTTTTTTATCATGGGACTTGCCGGCGGCAAGGAATATATGCCGGTGATCGCCAACACCACCACCGGGCAGGCGCTGATCTATACCGGTGTCATTGCAACGGGCGACCGCCTGTGGCTGCAGACCCTGGAAGACAACACCGTCAGAGCCTATACCGATAAAATCGATGTCAGCGACCGGCTTTATTCGATCGACAATCTGCAACCCGGTGTGTCATGGACAGCAGCGGATGCGCAGCGGCCGGCCCGGGCCTTAAACCTGCAGCCCGGCGATAATAATATCTGGTTTCTGCCGGTTGCCCACTACAACAAGCCAGGTCTCGATCGGGCATTGCTTGGGCTGGCTGATTTATCCATGCAGCAGGGCCGCTGGGATGAAACCCGGCTGGACCAGTCGTTATTCTACCAGGATCCGTTGATGATATTGTGGGCCTCCTGGCAGGAATCCCAGCCGGCCAGCATCGAAATTACAGTGCCGGGCGGTGTCTTGATCAATGCGGCCGGCCGCACCGAGAGCGCGCTGGAAAACCGGGATCGCCTGCAGTTTTCCCTGAATCTCGGCATCCAGAAAATCAAGGCGGCCGGTGTTGCAGCCACAACCAGGCTCCTGGCGTTTTCCGATGTGCAGCCAAGCCGGGATGCCTTATGCGATGTCTTCCCGAAGACATTTAAGGAAGCAGGATCGACCGGAATAGACCGGCTGCCGGATGCCGGCGGTGTTTTTGATGTTACGGATCATGAGGGGTCGGTATTCCGTTAATTTCCTAAATCGTTTGAAGAAATGTCAGATTGGTTAAAACCATTCAGATAGGAGCCGAGTTATCAATGAAAGGGTATTTAGAACTTACCATAAAAGACAAGGACCTGCGCCTGATTGCCCGGCGCTCCGGCGGAAACGCGGTGATGCGTTCCGGTGGTGAAATATTGGCGCGGCTGTTTGCCGGCACCGGCAGCGGCATCACGCACATGGGTGTCGGCACCAGTGATGAGCTCGATGTCGAAAATTATGCGATTGACGCCTTAAGCAATGAGGCCGTGGGCGATATCGCCGCCCTGCAAGGTGATGTTGAAGTGGCGATCGCCCCTGATTCATTCAACATCGTGCCCGACGAAGTCAAACGGGTGATCAAGGTGAGCTTAAGAGCGACTCTGCCGGACTCAGCGGCGGTGGGCACCATACGGGAAGCCGGCTTACTGTCGGTTTCGGAAAGCGGGCGTTTTTTATATAACCGGATCGTGATCGATCCCGTCGTCAAGGGGGACGATCATGAACTGACGATGTTCTGGGAAGTGTCTTTTCCCTACGGCGATCTGCAGTGGTTTTAAACATGATAGACCGAAGCTGGATAATTTTTTAATTTCACCGAGGGGGCGCAAAGGAGATTTGCAAATGCCAGATTTCAATTTTCAACTTAAAGGTTTCACTCCGGCCAATCGGGATGCCGAAGTTACATTGGTTGAGGAAGTCACCGGCAAGGAGATTAAAAGAAAGCCATTTCTTGACGGATCGCTCAATCTGAAAAATCTCAATGCCGGCTTTTATCAGGTCAAGGTGCAGCATCCCAACCTGATCAATCCGATCTGGACCAAGCGGGTCAGGCTGTTTCCGCAGCCCAGGCCGACGGTGATCACCGTACCGGTGCCGGAGGATATTTTTTCGGATACGCCGATTCGCGATATTCCGGACAGCGACATCGGTCCGGTGCAGCAGAGTGTCAGCGCCGCTGCCGATTCACTGGCGCCGATCGGCAGCAAGGTGTCCGGTGAAGTGATTCGCAGTGCCGACTGGAACACCCTGGTGGGCGCCGTCAGCGAACTGGCAGCGGCCGTATTGGAGTTGACCCACCTGGTCTCCCCCAAAGGGCATGATCATCCGGAAATCGCCGAAAAAATTGCCGAGGTGCAGTCCAATCTGCTGAATTTTGCCGAGTCCTATGGACAAAACCTGCTGCAATTGCAGCGCGAAATAGAAACGCTGAATATGCGGCGTAAGATTGAGGATGTCTATAATCTGGGCAAAGTCCCCGAAGCCGAACGGACTGCGGTGCTCGAGCGCGTCGATGAGCTGGCGGGCAATCTCCAGCTGCCGGCTGCGGTCTGGACCAGCAAGCTGGCGAATATGGGCGGATTGGTGCTGTCACAGGTGAACACCATTGCGACCAACCAGGATGATCCGGACGAATTCATCAATAACAATCAGGTCAAGGAAGTAGTTAATTTTGCGACCCAATATCATACTTCCGGCGTGCAAACAACGGCCGAGTCTGAGTTGAATATCTATCGCAAAACCAATGCAGTTAAGCTGACCCCTAAATTCGGGAGGTAAATAAAATGGCTACCAGTGCCGAGCTGCAAAGACTGGATGGGGTATTAACCCGGCTGACACCGCTGGCGCAAGCCGCGCGCGGCGAGCTGATTAAAGCTGAAAACTGGAACGCGGTTGTCACCGCCATTATTGAATTGGCCCGGGCGGTATTGGAAAAATCCGCCACGGCCGGGATTCCGGCACATACGCATATCGATGAGGTGTCCATCGGCTGGCTTGATAAACAACTTAGAACCCTGATCAGCGGCGGCTCGTTAAAAGATCCCATTCAGGAAGGCAGACTCAATGAACTTGAAAGAAAAATTAAACAGGTAAACAGTGAAGTCGCCGGCCGTAAAACGGATGTCATCGCCGTGCGGGCGGAATTGGATCGCATGACAACCAACGAACTGGCTCGCGAAAACTCGGTTCACAACCTGGATCGCAAGGTCGAGGGGCTCGGTGATGCGCGGGAAGAGATCGGCCAGTTCAAGTTGACCCTGGAGGGTATCAGCAAAGAGATCGCCACCGTTCAAACCATTGCGAACCAGTTGCGCGACGATGACGGCAGCATCGTGGATGTCGTTAATATGCGTAATCGAATCGATGATCTCGCTGCATTTCGCGAACAGCTCAAAGACGCCAACGGCGAACCGCTAACCGGCATCATCATTGAACAAAAGATTGCCGAGGCACTCAACACCCTGGTCACCGAAGATGAGCTGAAAGACGCCCTGGACCAGCGGCTGGACGGTATTGAAGGCAGTCTGGCCGGCGATCTGGATCGAAAGATCGGACTGGCGGTGGATCAACGGTTCAGCAGTTCGATAAGCGACTTTCAAAATGAGATGAACAGTAATCTTAACCGCAGCCTGGAAGGGTTGGACGCAAAAATTATGCAAACGGTTGCTGATGAAGTGCCGGGCCTGCAGGAATCGATCCAGCAAAACTTAAAGATCCAGCTGGAAAGTCAGATGGCAGAATTTCAGCAAAGCCTGTCCAGCGAGATCGATGCCAAAACAGCGAGCCTGCGCACCGATTTGCTGCAAAGTGAGCAGGCCTTGAAAACCGAACTGACCCAGGAATTCGGCCAGTTGATCAGCGCTTCAGAAAGCAAGCAGTTGACGGCGTATAACCAATCCCTGGCAGGGCTTGCCAAAGAGTTTGATACGAAATTGCAGCAGGGCCTCGACGGGCTGGCCGGAACGATCCGAACCCAGGCCAATCAGGTCGTGGCTGAACAGCTCGCCAAAGGCATACCGCTTAGCGAAGCCAGTCGGGCCAGCCTGCTCAAAGAGCTGGATGGAATCATCGATCAGAAAGTTGCGGTGTCTGCCAGTGGCACCAATCGAACGATTGCGTCGACTGCTGCGGTTGATGATTTTACGGCGCTGTCAGGCGTCGGTGAAACCTATGATAGTCGCCTGAAAGCGGCCAATATCAGCAGCTACGACCAGCTTGCGAAACTGGCGCCGGAAGAGGTCGCAAGTATAACGCGCATGTCGCTCAGTCAGGTTATCGAACTTGATGTGGTCGGTCAGGCGCGCAAGCTCTCAGGCACCGGCTAACGGCACCTTGCCCGGAAGGCCTGGTCTTGAATTATCTTCCTGGGAAGCGTTGAAGTGCCGTACTCCAACACTCCATTACTCCGGCGACATGTTAGCGACAAAGAAACTTATTTTTGAATCCGCTCTGCGGACCAAGCACGCAATTTTGGAACAACGAAAATGGTATCGGACTTCGAATCACATCTTGCCACCGTCTTGGGGTCGCAGCTGCCGGCGCCGTTTGGCGGCACCGTAGCCGTGGCCGGTGATAATGACAGCGCCCATGGAACCCAGCCCCGGGTTTTTGTCGGGGTTTACAAAACCCGGGGATTACCGAAGGATCTTGGCGCGAATCGCAGCGTCCGGGTGCCGGGGGTCAGCGAACGGATTAATGTTCTTTCCTTAAAAGTGTTTGTCAACATCAGCGTCCTGCCGGCGCAATCTGCCGATCGGGTGCAGCAACTGCAGGGCATCGAGCAAATCAATTATCTGCTGGACAGCGAAGCGTTTCAAACCGGCACTGCGCTGGTGGAGGCCGGTGATCAGGGGTTTCAAATTCACAGCCTCCGTGTTGATGAAGGCGTGGCCACCGTCTCAAATGCCCCTGAACAGGATCGGCCGGCCGGGCTAAGCATTGTTGCGGAAGGTATTTTCTGGCCGATCGGCATCAGCGGCGAAACCGGTATCGACATCGATGAAATTCGGGTGCGCGGCCTGACGATGGACGTCAGACTCGAGCCGGCGGCACCGCACCTCAATGCGGGCGGGGCGGCAACCACCTTATTTTTGATGATCGGCGCGCCCGCATCCCATCGCATGGGCGGCGACAACACGCCGTTGACCTTCGATCGAATCACGGTCGATCTGCAGCAGGCCGACGGCCAGCCGGGTGCAGGGAGCCTGGCCGGCGGGACCGCCGGAGCGGCCAATGCCAGACACCTGACGATTACCGATGGCGTGGCAACTGCCGTTTATACCCCTCCGGGTGCCGCAACAAGGGACCTGTTGCGGGTCGGATTTGATGATGGCGAAGATGGTCTCGGCAAGGTTGTCAAACAATTTCTGATTGAGGTTCGCTAATGGCGATACAGCTCAACGTCAAATCTAAGCATCAAGCCCGCCAACCGACGGCTTTTAAACAGGCTGCGGCCGAACTGTCCCACGATATCCGGCGGGTCTGGGTGGGCACTGTTTTTGGCGAAACCGTCGATATCGGCGGCGATGGCTATACCCGCACTTTCAACTGGCCCGCTGTCAGCGGTGCCACATCGGTGGAAATAGAGGCGGCATCGATCCGGGCCGGTGCGGCATCCGTTGAAAGTCTTGAACCGTTTACCATGGCGAGCACCGCCCAGCAGATCGATGTCAAGGTCGGAGCGGGAAAAGCCATTCGGACTTTGAAGTTGGACGGATTTGAGGGCGTCAATCCGCTGGATGCGGCCGCTGGTTTTAAAGCCCTGCACAACAGCAATGATGTTAACAGCCTCAGTTTAAAAGTATTGGTATCGGTAACTGATCCGAACGGCGCTTTTACGCCCTTATTTGCGATACCTGCCGTTTCAGCACGCGGTGTCTTTCCGCAATCCTATAGCGGTGCTTCATTCAGCAACGATACCGTGAGCTTTAGTGCCCCGCTGCCGGCTGAAACCATTCGAATTCAACTGGTGCGGCAGAATTTTCCGGACGAAGCCGCCGGCCAGCCGGTTAAAGTCAGCGCCGTCAGCGGCACGTATCTGACGCTGCCCACGGATATGAAAATCAGATTGGACGACGGCAGTACGGTGTTTGAATTTCCAGGCGACCTGCCGCTACAGGCACCGGATGTCACCGTGCCGCTGATACAGCAGCTGATCAACCAGTTTCAGCAAAAGCTGGATGCCCGGGAACAGATTGCCGCAACCCTGACCATCACTGCCAAGGCATCGGACGCCGGCCAGAATGCCATGGCGCAGGTGGCAATTGCCGATCCGCTGGGCTTCCTGGTGCGGACCGCGCCGGGTGTACATACCACAACCCTTGCCGGTGATGATGTGGCTTTAGCGATTGCAACGGAATCGCCGTTGGCGGTTGAGACGCCGGCCGAGGTGACGGCAGACGTCATGCTGGTCTATGACGGGATCAAAATATTGCCCGGGCTTTCGGCGGCGGTGCCGCAGCAAAACGGTGACATCGGCGGGCAGGTTGTCACAACCACCCGCAAGCTGAAATGCCTGCCCCCGGCCGCGCTCAGTGACAAACGAATAGCCCGGATCGGGGTTGTCGGTCGCGCCCCTGAAGATTGTGAACTGGTGATGGAACTGATCGATCTGACGGGCGGAGTGCCGGGAGCGCCGCTGCTGGATCCTGTGGTAATCAAGCTGCAGGGTGAGCACCGGCTGGGCGTTCACTGGTTCAGCTTCCCGGATCAGGAACCGTTTCCAATGCCCATCGGAATCGGTTTAAGGGCCAATGTCGGCCGCTTTTTTTGGGTAACCGACACCGATCCCCTGATTCGGGTGGCGGTCTACGACAATGACCCCGGCACCGAAGCGGTTTATCTGGGCGGACAGACAATTACCAGCGGCGACCGGCTGCCGTTTAGTGCCGGCTCTTTTGCCCTGCCGGCGATGATATTTGCCGGTGAAATGCCGGTGCTGCAAAGCAACCTTTTTCTAACGGTCGATGTGGCCGACTTAACCTTACGGTACGCACGATGAGTCTGCTGGATGATATCAAGGGAATCGATCTATCGGCGGTTGTCAATGCCCGCGCATCCATATCCGTATCCTTGTCAGGTGATGATTTTCAGGCCCTGATCGACGGCCAGGGAATTACCCAGGCCCTGTCGAGCATGGGTTCCGCCATCGATGCCCTCAAAAACGCCCAGGGTGAGCCCCAGGCATTGCTGGTGCCCCTGGTCGATGCGGTGGCGGGATTATCCGGCCATTTTCAAACCGGCGACATCGAAATTGCCGAATTTATCGATGTCATTCGTGAAGGCGCTGAGATCATCACCCAAATCCTTGCATCGATCGGTGATGGTGATCCGACCGCCTTCAAGATGCCGACCGGCGAGCGACTCGGTGATGTACTGGATCATGTGGCCAATTTCACCGGTCATTTCTCGTCCGTGGGATTTGACGGCGCGGCGAATGTCAAGGCCCTGATCGATCGCATCGATCAGGGTTTTCCGTCCGATGCCCGTCAGTTCGCCGAAAGCGCGGTGGATCTTTTGCTGCCCTATGACGTTTCACACCTGACCGCCATTCGGACGGGTCTCGACAGCATGATCAGCGGAGCGGCAACGATAGCGGTCGACGTCAACATTAATGCCGGACTGCTTGCCAGCCTGGATCGAATCCGGTTCGCAGCTGAAGCTAAAAACGCCATCGTCGTTAATCAGGAACTCAATCAGCTGGTCAATATCCGCAATAATACCATCAACAGCATCCGCGCGATTCTGGGCCAGGTTACCGCCCAAATTCAGGCGCTCCATATCGAGCAGCACGTGGCGGTCATCGAGCAGTTTGCCGGGGCCTTCAGGATCAGTTCCGAAGGTGCGCTGGAGTTCCTGCAAAATTTGCAGCGGCAGTTTGCGGCGGTCAGAACACTGATTGAAACGGCTGAACTGCCCGAGCTGGGACCCATTATCGATAATATCGCCCTGAAGGCCGAAGAGATGCTGCGGCAGACGATCGAGGTGCCGATCGACCGGGCGGTAAATGATTTAAAAACCTGGCTGCGGGATCAACTGGCTCATCTCAAACTGCGCTACTACCGCGGACAGGTTACCGCGTTTTTCGCCAATGTCGAAAAACAAATCCGGGCGGCCGACCTGGATGGACCGGCCCGAGAGGCCCGGGCGTTGCTGGATGCCATTGAAGCGGCCATCGGAAATTTTAATCTGGACGCGGAAATCCAGAGCGCGCTGGGCGACATCGGCACGACCATCACCGATACGGTGACAACGATCCAAACGTCGCTGCAGGCCATCGTCGACGGCGTGAATGCGGCCGCAGCCGGTGCGCAGAATATACTGGAACAGGTCGCCGATAAACTGGAACAGTTCCAGCAGGTCATCGATACGATTACCGATGCCGTCGAGCAGCTGGGTATCGAGCAGGCCCGTGACCAGGTCATTGCGGCGATCGAAGACTTAAAGGAGGTCGCGGAATCCATTCTGGGGGTCGCACCCCTGCCTGACGCCATGCGGCCGCTGGTTGAAGAGGTGATCCGTGAGCTGGACAAGATCGATGTCAACGAAGTGCTCTCCCCGGTGTTCGATGCGCTGGGCAACCTGACCATACCGCCGGCGTTGCTGGACCCCATCAATGAAATACTGGCGGAAGCCTCCCAGGCCATTGAAAATTTGATTACCGAAGAATTGATCGCCTCGCTCGAAGCCGAATTTCAAAACGCGATCGCGGAGCTGGAAAAATTTGATCCCGCCAACCTGCTGAGCGAAGTGACCCGGTACTTTGACGAGGCGGCCGCCTTTATTGAAGGACTCGATCCACGTCCGGTCGTCGCTGAAATTCGGGGGCCCTTCGATGCCGTCGTGCGGGCCATTGACGCCGTTCATCCGAATAAATTACTGCGACCGGTAATTGAAGCATACGAAGGGGTCTTCAGTGCCCTTGAAATGCCGGATCCCGCCGACTCACTGGGCGGTCTGAATGATACCCTGAACAATACCGCCGAACAAATCGGCCGGCAGGTTTCCCAACCCCTGACCCAGCTGACCGGTCAAGCGGTGCGGGAACCGGACCAGCCGCCGCCCGACGAAGGGCCGCCGACCAATCTGCCTGAAGTTCGACCCGGCGATATTATCCGCCTGCTGGGCTATATTCCCAACAAATTACGGGAAGCATTGCAGGAACTGGAAGCCGGCCCGGCCGGTGAGGTGCTGGCAGTCATCGATTCCCTGTGCGGCGGTCTGGCGCGTGATTTGAGGCAGGTTCAGCAGGAATTATGGGCCGTTGAACGGCGAACCTTTGCCGGCATTGAAGCCATCTTAAAACCCCTCGGTTCGGCCCAGATGCAGGCGCAACTGGCGATCCAGGCCAATTTTCAGGCCGATATCGGCAGCGGCGCCGGCGCGGTCGATATCGATGCTTCAATCAATTTGTTGGGCACGTTAAGCACCGGTAGTTTGCGCAGTGATTTAAGCCAGGAGCTGGCCGATGCACGCCGCAATATCGCGGCCATTATCGGACGCGCCGGCGGCAGACGGGGTTCATTGATGGACCGCCTGGCAAACACCCTGGAAAACTGTGCCCTCGGGCAGATCGGCAATGACCTGGACGGCCTGCTGGCGGCATTGGACCCGGAGCCGTTGGCGCTTGAGCTGGATGCCGCGGCGCGGGCGGCCATCAATCGCCTGCCGGAAATAACCGCCCTGCTTGACGGCGGCGCCAGAACCGCAATCGAACGACTGCTGGCCCTGGCGCAGCAATTTAATCCCGTGGCCCAGGCCTTGAAGTTTCTGTCGGTGTTTGAAGTGATCCGGGAAGAGTTGGAACTATTGAACCCAAGGCGTCTGGCAACCGAGTTGGGGGAAATCCACGGGGCGATCAGAGATATTGTGCTGGCCTACGATCCAGCGGTATTGGCCGGGGAAGTTTACGATGTGATCGAAGCCGTCGCGGCCCAAATCCGTTCCCTGGACCCCGGCGCCCTGTTAGGCGACCTGACGCACTTTAACGATTTAACGACCACACTGAGCGCCTTGTCCCCGGCCACCGCCCTGGCTGATATCGACGGACAGCTGGATGAAGTGGGTGCGCGCCTGAGCGCGATCAATCTGACTGAAATGCTGGATGCGATCAACGGCCTGCCCCCGCGGATCGAAGATTCGGTCAGCCAGGCCGGACAGGCCATTATCGATAACTTAAAGGCCCTGCTTGAATCAATTCAGTATTTTTCCGGTGTCTCGGCCGGTGTTTCCGTGCAGGCATCGGTGGGGTGATATGCAATGGATGTTGAAACAATCAGAAGCAACCCGCAAGCCTTACCGGGGTACCATGCCAGCGGATCGAGGCCGGGGCGGTTCGACCGGGACCCCATCCCGGGTACGCCGTATGTTCAAATCACGGAACGCGATGAATCCGGCCGACTGCTCGGCATCACCGTCGACCGGCATCGCTACGTTGCGTTAAAATCCGGTACATTGATTTTCGACCATGGATTCGTCGCGATGCGGACCACCATGAATTCAAGCGGGATGCTGCGGAACGTGAAAACCCCCTATGCGCACTGGCAGGAATATTACAAACTGGATGACAGGCGGTTGCCGGTGGTCGTCGACGGCATGCGGATTGAGCGCGATTCTCAAAACCGGGTGATCAGCTGCCACGGTCACGGTCAGACCTGGCGTTATCACTATCATGGGCAGAACCTTGTTGAAGTGGCAGGACCCTTCGGGAGGCGCCGAATTCTGCGTGATCGCACCGGTCGTCCCATTGAAGTCAATCAGGGGCATCGCTCCCAGCGCATTACCTATGACAGTACCGACCGCCGGCAGGGCCTGCCCGAAATTCCGTCAAATTACCAGTACGATGGCGACGGCCGTCTGCGAGCGATCCTGCTGGATGACGGCTATCCCAGGCATATTTATTTGTGGGACGGCTACAATTGCCTGGCGCGACTGGATGGTGAACCCGGTGCCCCGCTGGTGTTTGTCTACTCGTTGGATTTGACCGGCACGCCGGTCCGCATGATCAGTCGTGCACAGCAATTCCAGGTGCCGCGGGATGCTTTCGGTGAAAATCTGCTTGGCGACGGCACCCACCCCGGTATTTTCGGCGGGACCATCCTCGGTGGTTTTACCCGGCTGCGCTCCCGAACGCTGGATTGCCGCACCGGTTCCTATAACGCACCGGACCCGCTGCACGGCGGTCCGGACGACCCGCGACGCACCCGGGGCTACCGGGGGCCGCTGGTCATCGAATCACCCAATGCCGGTCCCTACGCGGTATGCCAGTATGATCCCATCACTTACCTGGATCCGACCGGTGAGATCGCCTGGTACTACGTCATCAGCACCCTGACCTGGGCCTTCCCCAACAACATTCTATCCTGGATCGGTCTGGAGGCCACGGCGAATTTCTGGGGCACGTTTTTTACCGGCAGCTGGAGCGATTGGGCGGATGCCGAGCATTGGACCAGCGATCGCCATGATATCGGAGGGATTCAGCGGCAATCATTTTTTGCGCCGAATCCCGGTGGTGCCTTTACGACCCAACATATTATCTGGGCCAGGCACGCTTATGTCGATACCAAACGCCGTGTGACCGTTTTCGATCCGCAGGGGTCCTATCAACCGGCGCTGTATAATTCTATGTTGCGGGTGGTGCCCAGCAACGGCGATCCATTTTTATTGCAGGGGCAAATGACGATCGGCAACGTCACCCAGCCGGCGGCGATGCTGTGGGTGCGGGCCGGCGGCGCTGCGGTTGAAGTCGCGCCGGGTCAACGGGTGCCGATTTTCCCGCAAGGCGGTTTTCATTTTCCGTTTCAGCAAAATGTGCTGGGTCCGCAGCCGGCGACGCTGACCGAGGTCGGTCCGACGGCCAGTGTCGGTGTCGGGACCCTGGACAACAACACCAGCATCAGTTTGCCCGCCGCCGGTCCGGCGCTAAATCAGGGCGATCTCGTATTATTAACGGACGGCGCCGCCGCCCTTGATATTATTGCGGTGGTAACCACCATACCCGACGGCGGCGGACAGGTGGTGCGGCTGGCGGCAGCGCCCGGTTTTGCGGCCACAAGCGGGATTACCTTCAGAAAGCTCGACCCGCCGGCCTGGACCGAGAATCTGCAAAACAACGGGATGCCGGCTGTCAACTACCTGGATGCGACGGCAACCGGAAACGCCTACCAGATCAACGATGCCCTGCAATTAAATGACGGGACCACCACCTTCGATGCTCAGATAACCGCTTTTGAAAGCCGGGTGACCCTGGATGCCCCGCTGAGCGGCTCGCCCGCTACGCCCTTAACTATTTTTGCCACTGTCGCGGCCGGCGGACCCTTCGATGCCGTGATCAACACCCCCACCGAACTCCAATTTACCTCGGGAACCGTGCCGTCCGAGGGGGATTTTATTCTCGTAACGGACGGCTCGACAACATTGGCGATGGTGGTCGGTACGGGCGCAGGCCAGGTCCGGGCCGTGGATCGCGATATGAGCGGGCTGAGCGGGCCGGATGTCAATTGGCGGCCATTAAACCGCGGCAGCGATCTGGGTACTCAGACCGGCAGCATCACCGCCGGACAATTGACCTATGCACCGGCCGCTTTGAGTACCATCCCGGCCGCGGGAGATCATGTGGGTATCTTCGATGGTGCCGCCGTGACCCAGTTAAGAACCGTGACGACTTTGAACTATCATGCGCTGGTGCTGAATACTTCCGCACCATTGCCGGCCGGCACCGGTTTCACGGTCGATCGATTTCTAGTCGGCACGCAATTTAACAACCTGACCCTGTCCCAGACGGTCCTGTTGGCCCTATCCTCCGGTAATGTGACCAACGCCGTTGCACTGCAGGTTTACCAGTTCGGCGGTCCGGCCGTCGTCGGCAACACGCGGCTGCAATCCAATCTGACACTGGCTGGGAACGTTGCCGAAGGAACAGTGGCGACGCCGGGTGCGGGTACTTTGACACCCAACCAGCCGGTTGCCGTCCGTCCGGCCGGCAGTCCCGCGGGCAATGATGAGGGTCTGGTTACGGCGCGGGTGGAACGGGATATATTGATCAATTTCAATCTCACCACCACCGGCACCAGCCTGGAACTGGTGCAAATGGCGCCGGCCGGATTTTCATACGACGCCACGATTTCCGGTACCATGCAGGTGGTGGTCACGCCGGTGGTCAGCACCTCCGGAACCCCTATCCAGGTGGACATGCCGGCATTTTTCGCCGGTGAGTGCGTCGAGCTGGTCGACACGTCCGCCACGATCATCGGTCAGTATCGAATCACCGGCGTGCCTGAAGGCACCGTTATCGATCTGGCCAACGGACCGGCGCTGCCGGCCGTGGGGACGGCGGTGACCGTGCGCAAAATTGTGGTAATATCGGCCGGCAACGGCGCCCATCGTATCGGCATCAATGGCCGCACGGACTTTGCCAATGCCGGCGGCTCCAGCCATGTTATCCGGGCCGATGTCTGGAACCGGGACGGATTCGCCGACGGCAGTTATATCGGGGTGGTTGACGGCAATCAAACCCTGCCGTTTGTCATCGGTGCGGCCTATGACGCGACGGTGCCGGCTGCCAATCAGGTAGATCTGTCAGCGTCGACCATTGCCGGGGTGGCGGTTGACTTGCCGGTATGGGCGGTAAATGACATCGTTTTCGTTGCCTGGCAGGATGGTGGCCCCCGGTCCCAGAACTTTCAAATTAACGCGATTGCCGGCAGCGTTCTGACATTGGCGCCGAGCACGAGCGGCACGCCCCTCAACCTGGCCACCACGGCTACCAACGTCACCGTGTCGCGCATTGCCCGTCTGCGGGTGCAATTTACCACCACTCCGAACACCGCCGGGCCTGTTGACCTATATGACATCAATGCAGCCAACACTCAGTTTTTTGCTGAATTTACGCGTGAAACCGACCAGAGCGTGACTCTGGACAATCCCGGTACCTTGACGTCCCCCAGTCCCAATGCGGTCCTGGTCGTGCCGCTGCAGGCGGCCGGCACACCGCAGTCCGGCGAGCTGGGATCCGGCACCGGCAAGGTGCCCGAAGATCCCGAAAACTGGGAAAACGACCGGCGCCAGATGCTGGTGGAGCATGAGCTGCGCCATACCGTGCAATATATGTGGTGGGGGCCCATGTTTATTACCCTGATCCCTCTCTGGCCGGTGGAGCTGACCCTGGAACTGGCCACCGATATCGAGCAGCCGGACTTCGGACCGTTTCAACAAGGCACCCTGGCCGTGCCCGAGGGATCCGGTGCCATGACGATTGCCTTTGATGGGGGCGACGGCGGTTTTGCGGTCGGCAACCAGGTTCAAATCAACCAGGGTGCCCATAACCATACCTGCAATCTGGCAGCGCCGGCAGCCGGCGAATCGGGTTTTCGAATTCAACGGATCAGCGAATTGCGGGCCGGCACCATCCATGTCCGGCGGGTCAACGGGTTTCCGGACTGGTACCGGGTTGTGCATGCCAGCTGGTTTCGTACGCTGTCCATTGGCGGCCTGACCCAGCTGGCGGCCTCGCTGACCCACGGATTGTTTTTTCAGATTGTCGGTCGGTTTTTCTATATGATCGGCCGCGCCATCGAGATGGCGTGTTGCGATGATCGGCAGGAAGGCACGGTCCAGGGTGACAAACGTCAGGTGAAATTATCGGATCCGAGCAAACGCAATCAATTGATCAACGAGAGCCGCCTGCTGATTCAGGAGCCCCAGAATTTCGGAAACGCTGTGTTTTCGGGGATCGATACGGTGGTCAGGTCCAGGCAGGGAACCATTACCGATGATGGCGTCATTACCCTGAGTGCGCCTTTGTCCTGGGATGACGGCACTACGGTAAATATCGGACCTTACCAAAGCACCACGCCCGGACAGCTGCTTGACTGGAAAAAATATTATCCCGCAACGGTGCAGACTGACAATTTTAACCGTATTCAAATCCACCCGGTTGGCAATGACACCCTGAACCTGGAACCGTTTGATCGATTGCGGGTGATTGCCGAGGGTGAATTCTTCGGCATGTTCGGCTCCAACCGCACCGTGATGGCGGTGACCGGCGATATGGTCGAGTTGGATGAGCCGGTGCCCGTATCCGGAACCGTTGAAACCGAATTAACGGTGCGGGTCTCGAAAATCGGCACCGAAGACCCGTTCGATTTCCTGGATACGGTGGGAGTGGATGAATTGACCGGCGGTGGCTGGCTGCGCTGGGCAACCGATCCATTCGGCCAGCTGTACTGGGAGACCCGGCCGCGGGCGGGCAGCTTCTGGGACATCCTGGCCCGTATCGGAAAGTACGTTCTGGGCACCAAGGCCTGGACCAATCCCATTATCATTACCAGTCGCTATTTTATGGAAGCCATGACCCAGGAACTGCATAATGTGAGCCTGGAGCAGGATGCATCGGAACAAAGCGGCGACTTGTATACCCCGATCGGCAGAATTCGCGGCGAAGCTGGCGTTGACGGGCGCACGGCAAATATGACGGTCGGTGATATCGCCAGGTTCTGGTATTTCGGTTTTGAATTTTCCGACCGGCAGAACTCCTCAGCGCCGGTTAACGCCCTTGGGTCCCGCAGAACCGATCTTGGTTTCAGGATGGACGAACCGGGCAATAATCTGCTGCGCGATCTGATCGTTTATCCGCAGGTCACGGCCGAAGTCGCAGGATCTCCCGGGGTTGTCAACCTGGGAGCGCAGGCTGCCGCCCTCGGATCATCACCCGGTCTGAATATGGCGGATGCGTTCTGGCAAAAAGATCCTGCTGATCCGAATGATGTTTCTGCAACGACCCCGGATCGACGTATGATTCCAAACGATTTAGGGTTTGTGCCTCAGGGACCCCAGCTCCAGCTTTCTTCAGCCTGTTATCTGGCCTTTACGCGGCCGAGCGGCAGCAACTCTCATCGAGCGACCATGGACGACAATATCGACAATGGCGACCAGGGTCGAGATGCCCAGGACAACGACGAACAAAAGCTGTTTTATACCGTGAATGTTCAGGATGTGACCGTGACCATTAACACGGTTCAGGTGAATGACGGCGACAGCATAACCCTGCTGCGCACCCAGCGTGCGGCTGTAACGGTCAGCGACGAGGGAGTGAAACGCTATGCCGTGCTGGCGATGCAGCCCAACAATGGCACCATCGTTCGGGCCCAGGTCGATCCGGATAATGTGCTGATCGCACGCGATCCTTTTGCCGGCGGACCCGGACCTTTTTCGGAGCCGGTTCAAATTTGCCGCTGGCATGAGTGGGACAGTGCCAATAGCGAGTATAAGAGCGGCGGTCTGGCTGAGCACGGCATGCATCTGCCGGTCGATGTTTTTGTCCCGGTCAGAAAACTGACGGTGAATGTCGTCGAGTTTCCGCCCGTGTTGACGACCCTGCCCGCAACGATGAATTTCAGCATCTATCCGGCGGCGGGCAGCCCATTGCCGTCCCTTCAGCCCGGGGCGGAATTGTTTTTCCCGGTTGCCGCCAACGTCATCACCGCCACCCAGGCCCTTTCCTATGTGACGCCGCCGGCACCGGATATCACGGTCCAGCCCGACCGGTCCTTTCTGGATGCATCCTCCCGGGCAACCCAGCAGGTGCGGGACTTTCTGGGAGACGGTCTGGTATATGCGCTGGCTTTAGGCGAGGACGATGTCCCCGAAGAGCAGGCTGCGATTCAGGTTATATTTGCGGTGGGCGATACATCCAATGCCGGCACGATTACCATGAACATTGCGGTTGACGGCCATTTTCTGGCGCGCGACACGGGGCCTCTGGCAGCTTCCGGTTATCAGATTGCAGCCGGCAGCCGGGGGGTATTGGCCTGCGTCGAGCTGGACGGCACTACCAATGTGACGCCGGACCCCGCCACGGTGCAATTTACCCTGCGGGACGGCTCGCCCGTGCCGCAAATCACCGCCGGCGGAACTCCAGTCGATGAGTTAAGCTTTTCCGCGACCGGGAATCAATTGACGATCAACGTGGATGTCGGCGCCAACACATCCCTGGATAACGGCTTCAGGCGTCTGCTGATATCAAACACTGGCGGCACCCTGAAAGCCGGCCGAACCATTCGAATTATTTAAAACAGGTATCTATCTATGTCTAATGCTCCATGAAAAACTCCGAGAATATCTATCTCCTCATTGCTTCTAATCAGGTAGGCGATTCGGTAATGACCATATAACAATATCCGAACATCACCCTCAGGTTCAGACCTGTGCATATAACCGATTTTTGGGAACTCACATAAAATTTGAACCTTCTTGTAGATTCCGGAAACTACATTCCGGGCAGCTTGAGGTTTATCCTGGGCTATATAATCATGAATATCTTTAAGCCATTTCTCAGATTCGCTTGTCCACCTTATCTTTACCATGCGCGGATACGTTGCCTCATCTCTTCATTGCTGATCGTTTGACCTTTCCTTGAGTCTTCTAACCCCCGTTCAACCATGCGCTCAAAGGCTAATTCCCGCATTATTTCTTCATATGATGCATCATCAGGTTGAGACTGAATGACCTCAGTCATTTTTTGCTTTACTGTTTCCATGGGTATTCTCCTACAGGTATTTAATTTAAATTTAATATATCAGTATCAATGGAACTTGTAAATATGTTGACTTAAGGATGAGGTCTTATGATGCTATTTTATTTCGTGGGCGAATGGTTGATGAGTTGAATTTGGCGAAATCTGATATCATGTTTTAGTCTTCGATGTTTCGATAGCTCTATCAATTTTCACCGGCTGATCTGTTATCGGCAGATGCAGGATCGCGGCCGTCACCCCCAGCATAATCGCCAAGATCCAGACCATGTCATAGGAATGCACCATGTCGTAAACTCGCCCCCCCAGCCACACTCCCAGAAAACTGCCGATCTGATGACTGAAAAATACGATGCCGTATAGCGTTGATAAATAGCGGATACCGAAAATCTGGGCCACAATCCCGCTGGTTAAGGGAACGGTCGCCAACCACAGAAACCCGATGGCACAGCCGAAGGCAATTGCCGAAAAATTTGAAATCGGCAGCACTACAAAAAGTGAGATTACCACCGCGCGGCTCAGGTAAAGAATACTCAGAAGATATTTTTTGCGCAGACGATCTCCCAGAAACCCAAACAGATAGGCGCCGAAAATATTGAACAGCCCGATCATGGCCAGGGCGGTTGCGGCGGCCATCCGGGACACGGATTTATCCGCCAGAAAGGCCGGCAGATGGGTGGCGATAAATGCCACGTGAAAGCCGCACACGAAAAACCCGGACGTCAGCAGCAGATAGCCGGAGTGCCGGCGTGCCCGGCCTAACACCAGGCTGAGCGGTTGCGTATTTTCCACCGGCGCATCGGAAGGACTGTTGCCGGAGACGGCAGTTTTACCGGGGAAGCCAATGGCCAGGATTGCGGTGATACCCACAAATGCCGCCAGCACGGCAAAAGTAGTTTGCCACCCGGTAGATGCGATCAACCACTGTATCCCGGGCACTACGGCAAACATACCGAAAGATCCGGCGGCCGTGATGATTCCAAAGGTTGAACTGCGCTTTTCCGGTGCAACAGCCCGGGCTGCGGCTCCTAAAACCACGACATACGACGTACAGCCGATCCCGGTCCCTGCCAGGACACCCAGATTTAAATATAATCCTGCCGGACTTTGGGTTGCAGACAGCAGCAGAAAACCGGCCGCATAGAGCAGGCCGCCACCGATCGCTATTTTACGCGAACCGAACCGATCGGCCAGGATCCCGATCAGCGGCAGGCCGAACAGCAGATTCTGCCAGGCAATGGCCAGACTGAATGTTGCGCGACCCACGGATAGGTCGAGGGTGATCGGCTGCAGAAAAAGACCGAATGACTGGCGGGTGCCCATGCTGATAAATACCATAAGGGCGCCGCAGGCGATGACGATGATGGTGTTGGTTTTGATGTTTTGGTTATTATTCATAATTGATTGCCAGTTGCCAATCTGCGGCGCGTGAGTTGTGGGTTGCAAGTTGTCTGTCGGGGGTAGAATGGAGACGTATGCTTTTTATCGCGCAATGGTGGTCATAACCGATTTAACATAGGTACGGCAGGTGCTGTGTTCAAGCCTTGGCTATACAATTTTAACGAAACCCCAACGTTGCAAAAGTCGGAGGGCTTCAGAGTCAAGGCGTCAAGGGTGAAGCTGTAGCTGCCTACCGCAATCCCTTGACAACGCAGGATCTGAAGTCCTCCGGCTTTCACGTAGGGTAAACAACAAGGCAAAATTGATCCCATCCTTCGAATACACCGAAGGAGATATCCAAGAACTATTACGTTTGCTAAGATATTCACAATAATTACAGACCAATAACCACACTTTGCCTTGTTATTTATGCAACTATGGGGGAAAGTCTGTCAGAAGGCGTAGGTCATTCTATGTTGATACTTGTTATTGATGCCGATAATCTTCTTTTTTTATTTCCTATTATTTTTCCACAACAAACCACAGGCAACAAACGACAGACACCCTGAAATGGGCTATTGCTCCTTGACACATAGACGCGGGCAGGTTATTGGGTCACGTTCATTATTCATCTATAAAACAGCGCTTTCGAAAATTT
>Ga0210064_1000077_pt1 | contig 43648 bp, 40 predicted proteins | sample Muzzi_CordC_D2_FD_185531 | JGI IMG/M metagenome (GOLD analysis project Ga0210064, IMG submission 185531) | Wetland microbial communities from San Francisco Bay, California, USA, that impact long-term carbon sequestration - Muzzi_CordC_D2 (SPAdes) | ecosystem: Environmental > Aquatic > Marine >... | reverse complement strand
CTGCATGGTCTTGAGGGGTGAAATGCCCTCCTTGTCGACCCCGGGAATTTTGGGGATAATCGCATTGCCGCCGGTGGCAAGCAGCAATTTGTCGTAGGCATAGGTATTGCCGTCATCGGCCGTCACAGTTTTGGCAGCCGGATTAATTTCCTGAACCCGGACCCCGATGTGGGCATTGATGTTGTTTTCTTCGAAAAAATCGGCTGCCCTAAAATTTATAAGCGGTTTTGCAAGCTCCTTGGCTACATAGTATGGCAGCAGTACTCTTGAAAAAAGCGGTGTTTTTTCATCGCTGAACAAATCAATTTGCGCTAATTTGTCAACGGATCGAATTGCCTCCAAAGCACTGACGGCTGCGGCGCTCCCTCCTACCAATACATATCGCATCGTCATCTCCTTCCTGGATTGGCTAGTACAAACTGTTGACCATGTAAGTCGAAAGCACTTCGCGGAATATCTTTTCTGCGCGCGTCAGGTTAAAATTGCCGCAGGTGCAGCACTGGGCCAGCTCCACCACACAGGATCTGATGGTGCGGCGCCCGCGTTTGACATCCCGCACCATTTTGCCCACCAGATCGCAGGCAATCATGGCATGGCCGCACATGGTAAGCAGTTTCAAGATCGCATAACCGGGTAACCTCTCGGTTTTGCCCCAGGTTCCCAGCGAATACTCCAGTGAATGAATTGAACCCAGCCCGGCCTCATGCATGCACTGCTGTACGACATCGGTCACGCCGGATATGACGACCGATATTCCGGGTCTTCTCTCCTTGAGTTCCGTTATCAGCGCCACAATTTTATCGCGGTTGTCGAACGTACACTGCACGATGGTGCCATCCGTTACACTGGCCAGGATATCATCCATGGTGGTGTTGTAAATATTGCCGGTTTTCATATCACCCAGGTTGACGGGACCGTGCTTGTAACAGATGCTCAAAAAATTTTGGGTCTTGGGAGCCGACCCGGCCTTATTGACCCCGGTTGCCGGGCAGCCCAACACGACAAAATCTTCCTTGAGACTCTCGTAGTCACCCCTGCGATGCAAGCTGTGTGTCATGCAGCGCCTCCTTTTCCGTAAAAATCAAAGGCCGGCAGTCCCAACCCAAGATTGTTTTTGCTGTTGATGGAATACCAGAATCCGGCTTCTTCCAGGACGGACTTGATCGGCACGTCTCCCGCCGGCGTTACTTTGGTGATTACTTCCACGGTGAAAACCGTATCGACCTTTTCGGCCGCCCCCTGCAGGGCTTTCAGGGCCTCCGGCAGTTTTTCCAGTTTGCATTTGCCTTCAATGATCGCCGAAGTTGCTTTCTCTCCGAGCACGTCGTCTCTGAGTTTGCCCGTCGATTTGTCCGACATGAAATGGGTAACCGGGTTTTCGTCGGCCAGTTTATAGCCGATTCCGGCCTCCATCAAGGCCATGGCAACAACCTCGACATCGCGAAAATAAGCCCCGAGCCCCGGCCGGCCCAGTTCGACACCGACACCGACCTCACCGGGCAGAAACGAGCCTTTAACGTCATTGGTTTTCATCTCTTCCGTTCCCCGGCCCGGCACCTGCGAGCCCTTGAACTCTATCAGCGGATTGCTCAAAATACCTCGGATCTCACGCGGCCAGTCCTCCACCTCCTGGTAGAGCGCATTGACCGGACAGATGTTGGCCCGCACACACATGCCGCAATCGGTGCATTGGTCCTGGTCAATTTCGATGTAGACCCGGCCGGGAATTTTGTCATGGCGTTGAAACGTTTGAATTCTTCCCATCGGACAATACGGGAAACACCTTTTACATGCGATGCATTTGTCCTTATCTGCTTTCATCAGAACCTCCTATACCGGAATTTCCGGAAATCCGAAGCACTAAACTCTAAATTCGAAAAATGGATCATTTATTGGTTTTTTATTTTTGTCATTTTGGACTCGAACCTGTTTCGAGTTTCGCGATTCAAATTTCGAGCATCGTATGTAACGCTTCTTCTTTAGCTTCCTGAACGTGTTCACGCATCACGCGCTCACAAAGATCGGGGTTCTTTAAACTGATCGCCAACACGATTTTTTTATGTCCGTCAATCGTTCGCCTGGCGGCGGTAAGATACTGCAGGCTGTCTTTACGATATCGCAGAACATATTTTCGGGTGTCTGCTATCAGGTTGTGGAAGCGGGATTTATGCGAGATCACGTCATGCAGGACGTCATGAAACCGGGTATTATATTTGAAGATTTCATCTAGTTTTTTTCTTTTAAGCGCGTCTTCCGCTTTTCGAATGAGATCTTCTAAAACAGCAATTGATTCGGCCGTAATGCAATCACAGATCAATCTGATAGCGTAGCCTTCCAGGGCGGCGCGGATATCGAAAAGATCCTCCATTTCCTCACGCGAATCCCGCGCAACCGAAAATCCCCGGCTTTCCAGAGGCTTAATCAGCCCCTCGGATTCAAGTTTGTGAAGGGCCTCCCGCACCGGGGTCCGGCTGACCCCCATACTTTTGGCCAAATGCTCTTCGGTCAGTCTTTCTCCCGGGTTAAAGCGGCCGGCGAGTACGTCGGATTTCAGGTTATTATAGGTCGACTCCCGCACCGGGGTGGATTTTTTTGAAATCTTTGATTTTGCAGTGGAATTTTGCAATTTTGTATCCAAAAATTTTTAATTTTGGAAAATTGAAAATATTAGTAAACTAACCCCTGGAAAAAGTCAACAAAAATTAATTTATATTATTTATATAAATTTCAAATTGTTGTAGCAATTTACAGTGCTATTCGCCAAGATTTAACAGCTAATATTCGATTTTTATTTTACCCGTATGAATTTTATTTTGGATACAATTTTCCGGTTGACATTTTCCGGATAAATTACGATGTTAACTGAATCTGAACTTGAATAGGTTCAGCCACCAAAATCCGGAAGGCACAGACAAGGAAATTCAGGCAGATGGGTTTTAAAGTTGCGTTGGACAAAGACAAGTGCAGTGGTTGCGAAGCGTGTTTGGAGGCCTGCACCGCTAACGTATTTGAAATGCGAAACAGCAAGTCGGCCCCGGTGAATGCTAAAGATTGTGTGGGCTGTCTGAGCTGTGTTGAAATTTGTGAGCAGGAAGCAATTACGGTTGAGGAAACCGGGATCGAAATTTCTGACACCTGCAAAGCCCTTTTGCGTGATATTCTTTGATAATAAAACGGACAGCCTGAAGCGCATTTCTGGTTGACTCAATTACTACAGCGTGTATTATGGGAGGCGTTGTAGCCTGGTTCAGGTCTTCTTCTCCAGTATCTATTCCGAACTTTAGTGCTTCTCTTGCTTGCAACAAAGGATGCTGTTTGCGTCCGCCATAAGGAGGTCCCCCCATGGAACTGAACGCCAAAACAAAGATCAACGATTTATTGAAGCAATACCCCTTTTTAGAAGATTATTTGATCACGCTGTCTTCCCGGTTCAAGGGTCTGAAAAATCCGATCATGCGCAAGACCATGGGCAAGGTAGCCACCCTGGAAATGGCAGCGTCAGTCAGCGGACTGGACCTCGATACGCTGATATCTTCGCTGACGGCCGAAATCGGCAAGCAAAGCAGCCGGGAGGCAACCTCAGGTGAAGCTGCCGCCGCTTCTCAGATGGATCCCCTGACAGATCCCAAGGAACGGCAGGCCGCCCTCAAGGGAATCATCAAAGATCTCCACGACGGCGAAGACATGGCGGTTCTCAAGCAACGGTTCAGGGATTTGATCCAGGGGGTAGCGGCCCCTGAGATCGCGAAAATGGAGCAGGAACTGATGAACGAAGGACTGCCGGCCGAAGAAATCAAACGTCTTTGCGACGTTCATGTGGAAATCTTCAAAGAGGCCTTAGAAGAGCAGGACCGTCCGGACCCGCCTTTGGGCCACCCGATCCAGACCTATATGAAGGAAAACCGGGCTTCTGAAAAAATCATGAGTGACACCAGCATCCTCATGGGTCTGCTGGGTCAGCCCCCGACACCCGCAGCTTTCGAAGAACACCGTCAGGCGCTCGGAGAGCGCATTGAACAGTTGTCGGAAATCAATACCCACTATACCCGCAAGGAAAACCAGCTCTTTCCCATGCTGGAGGCCCATCACTTCAGCGGGCCCTCCCAGGTGATGTGGTCCATTCATGACGACATCCGCGCCCATATGAAACAGGCCCGGGAAGCCTTTGCCGCCAACGATTCGGCACAGACCGTGGCCTCCCTGAAGGAAGCCATCCAGGCCATCCGGGATATGATTTACAAAGAGGAACACATCCTGTTTCCCACCAGCCTGGATATGCTCACGGACAGCGAGTGGGTCAAGGTCAAAGAAGGCGAGGCGGACATCGGTTTTGCCTGGGTGGTTCCCGACAAAGGCTGGCCCGATGAAATCCTAAAAGAAACCGAGACGCCCGCCCCCGAGCCGGAAGCGGTTTTGCAGGATGTGGCCGGCGCGCTGGGTCTGGACACCGGGCACCTGACCCTGGAGCAGATCAATCTGCTGCTGACTCATTTGCCGGTGGACTTGACCTTTGTCGATGAAAACGACCGGGTGGCCTACTATTCCGAAGGACCGGAGCGGATATTCCCGCGCAGCCCGGCAATTATCGGGCGGGAGGTTCGCAACTGCCATCCGCCTAAAAGCGTCCATGTCGTCAATAAAATCCTGGATGCATTCAAATCGGGTTCCAAAGACAAGGCTGATTTCTGGATCGAATTGGGTGGAAAATTTATTTATATCCGCTATTTCCCGGTGCGGGATGCCAACGGACACTACCGGGGATGCCTTGAAGTCAGCCAGGATCTGACCGCAATCCGCAAGCTGGAGGGGCAAAACCGCTTGCTCGACTGGGAATAGCGGAAGTGTTTAAAAAAACCTGTCAGGTGAGCAAGAGGCGGCATCGTTTATTGTTCAGTAATTAGCAGCCTGAAAATTTTATATATAATTATTCATCTTCGTAACGAGGCGGCGGGAGTCGAACCCGCGTCCGATAATTTGCTGTTTTGGTACCCACCGAATTCTAATCTTTATGCTTTTTTCCACTACCTCCCCGCGGTATGCCCGACTCTTGTGATAAGCTTCCATAAAGGCCACATAAAGTTGCGCTGTATCTGTAAAACACGACGCTGATTATCACTCATTTCATTAAAGGCCATCGGTTTTCCTTCATTTATTAATTTTTTATACATTGAAGTAAAACTCATTAAATTTCAAGAGTTTTCAAAGGAAACAGAAAAGCCCGGGGATTATTGTAGGGAAGCATCTCCGGGTTTGATTCGGGTGCAACCTTGGCAAATAATAATTGGGAAATTGAAATAATGTCTTGACATTAAGCAAAAACATATTATGCTATTAGCAAATATTGTATATAGCAATAATTGTTAATAGCAAATTTTTCGGACATACATGGAGCGATATGATGGCAGAAGAACAGCTTATTCAAAGGTCACGAAACTCTTTTACCCGCCTCGCACGCTTTTTCAATCAGCTGATGCGTGAGCATCTGGTGTGTGGTCCGGTAACGGTGCAACAGTGTTACACGCTTGAGGCACTGGTGGAAGGCCCTAAAACCATGAATGAACTGGCGGCGGAGGTGGGCATTCACCAGAGCACACTGACCCGGGTGGTGGAAAAACTGGAGAGACAGCATCTGGCTCAACGCAGGCGGCTGACAAAAAATCAGCGCAGTGTCGAGGTAAAGATAACAGAGGCAGGCAAACAAACCTATTTATTATTGGACAAAGCAAGCTCGCAGATGATTTCTGATTTGCTGGATTATATTCCCCAAAAGCGTCAGATTAAGATTGTCGAGGCAATGGAAGAAGTCACCGAGTTGTTAAATCCGGGAAATGAAGCATTCCAAAAGCTTCTCAGCGGCTGCCGTTGCAGCAGACCTGCCGGCGGGGATAACACATTGATCTCAATTCAAGAAAAATAATTCATTGTATAAGGAGCGAAAAAATGGACGCAAAAATATCGCAATCTGAAATCCCGAAAATATATGACTCGCTGTCTAAAACTTATGATATCTGGGGAAAACTTGCCGAAACAAAAGCCAGAAACCGGGCACTCGAATTAGCGGATATTCATGACGGTCAAAATATCCTGGAAGTCGCTGTCGGCACGGGTCTGGCTTTTTATGAGATAGTTAAAAAAAACCCCGGCGGCACCAATACGGGAATTGATATCTCTCCGGGTATGTTGAAGAAAGCCGAAAAACGACTTCTTCCGTTATCAAATGCCAATTATCGATTGAAAATAGGCAATGCTTTTAATATTGAAGAAGAAACCGAACACTTTGATTTGTTGGTCAATAGCTACATGTTTGATTTGATTGCATTCAAGGAAATGGATGGCGTGTTAATGGAATTCAAGCGAGTTCTTAAAAAGGGTGGCAAGCTGATTCTTGTCAATATGACGGCGGGGAAATCCTTTGGCAGCGGCATTTACAGTTTGATATACCGAATATTACCGAAACTGTTTGGCGGATGCCGGGGGGTCGGACTGTCGGATAAATTACAGCAAAATGGATTTGACATATTAGCCAGAGAATACCATCAACAATTATTATTTCCATCCGAAGTTATTCTGGCTCTGCGAAATTAGATCAAAAAAAGTGGGTCCCTGAGGTTCATTAAGCCGACGCCGAGCACCTTTAAAGCCGAAGATATTCCATACCCGAAATAAATGAACCGAGAGAAAATGATCCGTCTGCAACACCCGGTGGCGAGCAGTCGCCTGCTCCCTTTACCGATTCCCCCGGAAGATCTTCTCATCCCTGTATCTTCGCTCTTCTCTGTCTCCTCAATTTAGGCAACCTTCCCAGTCGGATTCGAGGGAACCTCTAAGATGGACCCACTCTTTTTAAAAATGAAATATACGATATTGCAATATCTTTCAAGCAAAAACCGAGATTCGACCCATTTCCGCTTTTCATACCCAATTTTTCAAATATTGGCCAAACAGCATCCCAACCATCGCCAGGCATTCCATATCCAGAAATTTTTCAGCTCGTTTTTCAAACAGCACCGAGCATTGGGCGGGAAACTCCTCGTCCTGGTCGTTGAACAGCAGCAGCAGTGGGACTTTTGGCAGGGCATCAACCTGGATGCTGAGATCATAAGGAAAGTCCTCGGCCGGCGGGTATCCGCCGATTTTTTTAGCCGCGTTCTCGAGGGCTGCCAGTCTTTGGGAAAACGATTCGGCAATCGGCAGGGTAACGGAATTGAAAAATGCCTGTGCCAGAGGAGCGGCGTCTTTAAAATCTTTAAAGGACATCCAGCGGCCCCCCAACGGTTCAATCATCGGGCACATCAGTAGATATTTACACAATATGACACTGATGGAAAGATGAGGCTGCTTGCCGGAGGGATCTGCGATACCCTCACTCGAGACCCTGTATGATTTGCCAAAAAAGGGGATAATGACCGCTTCATTGTGCAGCTTCAAATCAAGCTTGTCTGCCGTGAATTTTAAGTCTATTGCAGCGATTCGTGATAGATAATCTTTGTAGGTTTGTTCGTAAATGTGTTCTTTTTCCATAGTTTTCTCTCACGCAAATACGCTAAGACGCATAGTTTTTCAAGTTTATTCTATGATCGCAAATGCCCGCACCGGAAAAGACCCCATCCCTTTAATCGGAGCCGGGACGGCAAAAAACTTAAAACCATATCTATTTTACCGATTTGAAAGGTTGTTCCCGGGGCATAATGTTCGCGCGAGGCCTCCCGGCTTAAGTAGTCCCTGATAACGGGGCCCGGAAGACCGGTATACGTCAGCATACCGTCTTTGATTTTGTGACTGAGTTCAATGAAGTGGGTCATTGTAATTTTCCTCAGTTTGATAAAACGTTTCCTTCCCAAAGCTGATCCAGAAAAATGTTCCAGGGCAGTATTTCAATTTGATCTATCGTCTGGCGGGGATTTGAATCCAGCGATACCAATATGCGCCGCCGCGTTGAATATTCTTCCTTGAATCGACGTAATCCTTTTAAATGGGAATCGTTGGCTAACGTTGTTGATTTAACTTCGATAGCAATTTCATGATCTCCAAGGATAAAATCAACTTCAATTCCGGATGAGGTCCTCCAATAGAAAACCGGATAAAATAATTCCGAATAACTGGAATGTGCTATGATTTCCATCCATATAAAATGTTCGAAAGCACGCCCGAATAGCTCGGAGCCAGGTTGGATTACACCCCTGCGGCTCAAGTGAATCACAGGCGCCAGATCAAAAAAGAAAAATTTGGGACTGGTGATAAGCCGCCGCTTTTTACGTTTCCGATAGGCGGGTAACTGCCGCCCAATGAGTGTATCTTCTAAGATCTGGAAATATTCCTTAACCGTCGGGCCACTAACTCCGCATTCACGGGCAATATTAGTGAAATTAAGTACTTCTCCATTCGACAGCGCCGCTATTTCAAGAAATCGACTGAAAGCGGGAATATTTCTGGTCAAAGCCTCTGCCACAATCTCTTCTTTAAGGTAATCACCAACGTAGGATTGGATCAGCCTCGCAGGTTTCGCAGCATCATAATGGCGGGGTAGTAATCCCGAATTAAGTGCCTTTAATAATGAAAAATCAGATAATTCCGAATAGACTAAAGGATAAAGTTCGTAGCGGACGGCCCGCCCGCCTAGCAAGTTTGCATGTCCTCGCTTTAATTTTCGCGCACTTGAACCGCACAAGATAAATCGCAGTCCCCTATTTTCTATCAGCCAATGGACTTCATCGAGAAGGGCGGGAATCTTCTGAATCTCATCAATTATTATTGGTGTTTTTTGGGATCCGGCATCCAAACCCGCAGCCAGACATTGTTCGCGTATTATGCTGGGTCGGCGCAAAAGTCGCAGATATTCATCAGACAGCAGGAGATCAAAACGGATTGAATTCGGGAAAAGAGTTTTTAGAAGCGTGCTTTTTCCCGTCTGGCGCGGGCCCCAAAGAAAACAAGTTTCTTGCTCACTCAAGCTCAGTTTTTGGATTCGATTATACATGTATATTTAAAATTATATTTTATATTTACACATAATAATACGGTTTCACTGATCGGATTGCAAGTTTTTTTTCTTAATTTTTTCTTTTATTTATACACCGGAAACTTCCGGCACAAATCGGCGACCGCTTGCGAAACTGATTCCAAAATGCCTCGGTTTTCTCTATTTGCCATCGCGGTATCCATCAAATCCACGATCTGCATCACTTCGGCTTGACCCATGCCCCTTGAGGTAATCCCCGGGCTGCCCACCCTGATACCGTTGGTGATATCCGGTCTCTGCGGGTCACCCGGTATGACATTGCGGTTGACGATAATGCCCACCGCCTCCAGGGATTTTTCCGCGACGTCGCCGGTTAAATTCTTTGATCTTAAATCAACCAGGATTAGATGGTTGTCGGTTCCGCCGCAGACAATGCGATAACCTTTCTGCTCGAACCCGGCTGCAAAAGCGGCTGCATTGCCCAGGGTCTTTTTTTGCAGCGTTTTAAATTCAGGCGCCATCGCCAGCTTGAAACACACAGCCTTGGCCGCCAGCAGGTTGAGGGACGGGGTCCCCTGGGCGCCCGGAAAGATACTGCGGCTGATTTTTTGGGCATGTTCGTGCCGGCATAAGATAACTCCCCCCCGGCCCCCTTGAAGGGTTTTGTAAGTCGTAAAGGTCACAAAATCCGCGTGGGGAACCGGACCGGGAATCACTCCGGCGGCCACCAAACCGGCAATGTGGGCCATATCCACCAGCAGATAGGCGGAGATACTTGAGGCAATCTGCGCCATTTTCTCATAATCAATCAACCTGGGATAAGAGCTGGCACCGGCTACGATCATTTTGGGCTTAAACTCCCGGGCCCGGGCGCTGACTTCGTCATAATCGATGCGTTCAGTTTTGAGATCCAGGCCATAATGCCGAAATTTAAAACACTTGCTGGTGATCGACGAAGGATCCCCATGGGAAAGATGCCCCCCGTGGGATAATTTCATGGACAGGATTCTGTCGCCGACCTCGAGCACCGCGAAATAAACGGCGAGGTTGGCCGACACCCCGCTGTGGGGCTGGAGATTGGCATGCTCCGCTCCAAAAAGACGCCGGGCTCTTTCAATAGCCAGACGCTCCAGTTCATCGGCATGGCGGCAGCCGGCATGAAAGCGATTGCCCGGATATCCCTCGGCCGCTTTGGTGCTAAAAATCGATCCTTGGGCTTCAAAGATGGACCTGGGCGCATGATTTTCAGCCGCGATCAGGTCCAGCGTATCTTCAATTCGTGATTCCTCAAGCCGCACGATTTCGGCAACCTCGGGGTCGTGGGCGGGCAGATATCGCATCGCTAAAGCTCCTTAACGGGTAAGACGTCGGATGACAGATGACAGAAAAAAGAAAAAAGGTAGCTGAATTTGGAATTTTTGTAAAGGAATATGGGACGATAAACAATACCGTCCCATATTTTAAGGGGAGCAGAAACGGCTGAGAAACCGATAATGAAAAAGACGCTTATCTAAAGGCATGCCCCGACTGCACGCCGATTTTTTTGAGAATCACCGCCATCGGGCAAAACCCGGAAATCGAAGATTGCAGAAGATTTGCACCAACGAAAGCTGCAAAATAAATCCAGTACGGACTGTGAATTTGGGATAAAATTACGCTTAACAGAATAAAGCTGCCGGCAACCGCAAAAACGATACGATCGATATTCATTGTAACCTCCTGTTTTTCCGGCACGGCTGACTTTTGCAGTGCCGATATTTCATGATTTTTGCTGTTTTAGAACCGGCACCATCTAAAAGGTTACACAAAATTATTAATTTTTTTCAACTTCCGGAACGAAGGGCCGGAATACGATTAATAACTGCGGCAGTAGTGTCAGGGCTGCAAACAGGGCTATTAACATGGCCAGCCCGGTCAGGAGACCGAAATATATGCTGGGCAAAAAATTGGACAGAACCAGAATTGAAAAACCAATGATGATCGTAATCGACGTATAATACATGGCATTTCCGATGCTTGCATGACAATGATGAAGGGTTTTAATATATTCCCCCTTGATCTCGAATTCTTTTTTGAACCGGTAGATATAGTGAATCGTATTATCAACCGCGATTCCCATGCTGATGGCCGCAATGGTGATGGTCATCATGTCCAAGGGAATGCTCAGCCAGCCCATAAAACCCAGGACCGCGCCAACCGCCAGCAAGTTGGGTACGATCGCAATCAAGGCGACTTTCAGCGATTTAAAAAGAATCCAGAACATCCCCACCAGCGCCAGGACGACAATTCCCAGCGTCAGTATTTGGGACTTAAACAGACTCTGCAGCATGTTGTTATAAAGCACCAGCAATCCCGTCAGATGAATATGATCAGCTTTCAAACCCAGTTTCGTGACCAGATCCCGGCGGATCTTTTTTAACAGGGCATTGCGCTTGAGGGATTTTTCAGAGTCTTTGACCCGGATGGCGTAACGAAGTTGATTATGTTCAACCGATACATAGGGGTTTAACACCATGTCACGAAATTTATCAGGCAATTGGCTGTATAGCAGGGCCAGTTGAAAGTTATCCAGCGGCCGGCCGTTATTCAGCTTAGCGGCGACTTTGAGCATGGTTGCCAGAGACAAAACTTTTCCGGTTTCCGGCAGGCTTTCAAGGTAGTCGTGAATTTTTAAAACCAGGTTCATCTTTTCGGCAGTAAACCAGTATTTATCGTCATTTTCATCTTCTTCGAACTTGTCGAACTCATCAAACTCATCGAACTTGTCAAACTCATCATCACTTTTCGCTTGACTGCCGGGTGTCTTTTCAGTGGTCGCTGTTGCGGGTTCATCAATTTCAACAATTACATCCAGGGGTGTGGTGCCGCCGAGCTTTTGATCTATGATTTTCATGCCCCGGTAGATCTCGGTTGTATCCTTAAAGTAGTCGATAAAACTGTTTTCAACGGTCAGCCTGGAGATGCCGACGACACTGATAATAGCAATAATCATCCCGATTACCAGGATGGACTTGCCGTGGGTTTCGGTTAATTCGGCTAACAGGGAGGTCAATTGATAGCGCGATTTTTGAACGGGCCTGATCGCTTTTTTCTTCGTCAGCATCAGCCCGGCCGGAAAGATTATAAAGGTCAGAATCAACGACACCGAAATACCGGCAATCATCATCCATCCAAAGGTCCTGACAGGCAGAATATTGCAGAATAGCAGCGAGCCAAAACCGGCAATTGTGGTCAGGGCTGCAAATAGACAGGGTGTCATCATCTGTCGCACGGTATCGAGGATCAGCTGACGTTGTCCGGCCTCGGGATGATGAACCGCAAGATACCGGTAGCGTACGATGAGATGAATTGTAATGGCCATCGTAACGATAAGCTGCAGAGAAATGAAGTTTGATGAAATCACCGTAACCCGCCAGCCGAACATCCCCAGCAGCCCCATCATGGCAATTGCGGCAGAAGCACAGCAAAGCATCGGCAGTATCACCCAGCGCTTGCTCTTAAAGATAATGCCCAGCGTTGCAATTAAGAAAAGCAGCACCCCGAGACCGAATATCATGAGATCTTTCTTGATAAAGCTGATCAGATCGTCGGTGATCATGCTGATGCCACCCAGAAAAAGCTCGGCATTTCCACGATAACGGTCCATGATGGCACGGATTGCAGCGATATCCCGGTGGCGGATTTGCTTTACCGCATCCTGGCGGTTCTGAAGCTGGGCGTTGACCTCTTTTAATTCAGCATTCTCGGCCGCCGCGAGTTGACCGTTCAGTCGTTTTTCCCGCAATTGATCGCGTCGGGCCAATAAATCCTGATAGACCTTGTCGGGGTGGAACTTAATTTGAAGGGCTGTTGTTTTAAGATCTTCACTGACCAGCAGGTTCCGATAAAGCGGACTGTCGGCGAACTCGATTCTGGCCAGCTTGCGGTCTACCGTGGGCGAATCGAGCGTCTGGATACTGGTGACCAGTTGCTTGACCGGCACTGGCGGACTTTCCAGCAGGGGCACATCCAGGATGGAAATAACCTCCGATACGCTTGCCAGCTGTTTTAATTCATCGCGCAGCCGCCTGAGGGTTGCCAGGGAATGATCCGAGAATAAATCGTCTTGCGGGGAGTAGGTCAGCAACAAATAGTCATATCCCCCATAGCGGGATTTAATCAGCTGCGAGTAGCGCAAATCTTGATCTGTTTCGAGAATCAGCGTTTGCGTTGATGCATCCAGCTTAAAATCTTTTGCTTTAAAACCCAGAAAAGCAATCACGATCAGAAGGCAGAGCAAGATGCGTCGCGGCCGCTCGAGAATGAGTTTATCGTAGATACTTATCAGCAGGGGTGGCAGTGGACTCATATTATCTGGTTAAAACATTGCGGCCGGGTGAATTCAACCGTGGTCCCGGGTCCCGTCCAATTTCCGAAGATTCGTCCATGGTTGAGGTGGACACGTTCAGATTTGATCTTAAAATCCGCAACTAATCTTTAACCGGTTGTTCTAATTTGGTCAGAAGATCATCAAATGTGTGCGATTCTAAGATCTCGTGAAATTGAGACCGGTAGCTTCGAATGATGCTGACGCCCTGGATCTCTAAATCATATATTTTCCAGTTGGATTCTGAACTGTAAAGTTTGTATAGCATGGAAATTTTCCTGTCTTTGGATACCAGATACGTGGGGATATGAATTTTATTTTGGACCTCCATGGATGGTTCATAAATAACTTTTTCATCGGTGTACAGGGTCAGTCGATCGAGATACGAAGTCCTTAAGCGTTTGATAAAAAGCCGCGTAAAACTTTCTTTTTGCTCCGGGGTCAGACCGGGCCAGTATTTTTTCCCCAAAGTCAGCTTTGCCATCAGGGAAAAATCAAACATCGGATTGACAATATCGATTATTTGATTGTTCTTGGCCTCTTGACTCAGATCCTGCTTTTGTAAAACCGCAAATACCGCGGCAAGATTCTCTTTTAACACTTGTTCGGCAGACGGTTGGTTTTGTGCAGTGGCCGACTGGCAGACCATAAGCAAGCTAAGTGTTGCATATAACAAGATTTTCATCATCAACTCCCAATTCTGATAGATGGGTTCAGATTAGATTTGATTCCCCAATCATGGGACCCTGAACATCCGGACCCCACGGCGGCGACCCCGTTTTTTATCAGCATAATAGTAATAAATGGCCGCATGTGTCAATTAAGAAACGTAATAATTACTTATGAATACATAGATATTTAAAAATCCTGCAATTCCCTTCGGAATAAAGGCAACGCATCCTTATCATCCATTCCAGCTATTGTCGATTTTTTATTCAAGTTTTTGTACGAATTGCCGATCAAAAGGTTAACAAATTAGTCTGCGAAGCGGTAAAAAAATGGAGCTGAAGATTCAATACCCCCTCCTTGAATAATTTATATAATTTCAGATAAATCGGCGTGCAGTTTCACAAGTGACATTCAATTTCATAAAAATTGATGACTGCTGAATTTATGGACAAGAGCTTATAATATGGACATCGCGACGATCATAGGGCTTATCGGCGGTTCGATTTTGATAGTTGTTGCAATCGTTACCGGCGGCAATGTGCTGGTTTTCATCAATATTCCAGGATTGCTGATTGTCGTCGGGGGAACTATCGCCACCTGTTTTATCAAGTTTTCAATGGGGGATGTTATCAATTCCTTCAGTGTCGCCATGAAGGCCTTTATGGTGAAAATAGACCCGCCGGATGAAATCATGGAAAAAATGGTTTCCATTGCCAAAGTCGCCAAGGAAAGGGGATTGATGGCGCTGGAAAATGAAAAGCCGGATGACGAGTTTGCCGCCAAAGCATTTCAGTTTTTGGCGGATGGATTTGATGAAGAGCAAATCAAAGAATTGCTGAAAAAAGACATCAATTTAACAATCCAGCGACACTCGACCGGTCAAAAGGTTTTCAAAGGCATGGGATCATCAGCTCCCGCTTTCGGTATGATCGGCACCCTCATTGGTCTGGTTCAGATGCTGGCAAATATGGCAAACCCCCAGGACATCGGCCCGGCCATGGCGGTGGCCCTATTGACCACCCTCTACGGGGCCCTGATTGCCAACCTGGTGTGCCTGCCCCTGGCAGATAAATTGGCCCTGAGAAGTCAAGAGGAACTGGAAACTAAAAATCTGATCCTTGATGCCGCCCTTGGCATTGCTCGCGGTTTATCCGGCATGGTCTTCACCGAAACGCTTAAAATTCATCTCTCGCCCAAAGATCGTTTGAAAATCGTGCCAAAATCAAAAAGCGGAGGTGCCGCATAATGGTCGACGATGGATCGGTCGTCACTGAAGAAGTAGAAGAAGGTGCACCGATGTGGATCGTCACCTTCGGGGATTTGATGAGCCTGCTGCTCTGCTTTTTCGTACTCTTGCTGTCGTTTTCCGAAATGGACCGCAATAAGTACCGAATCGTTTCAGGATCAATGAAAAATGCGTTCGGAATTCAGAAAAAAAAGCCGGTCTTCGAATCGCCCAAGGGTCAAAAAATGATCTCCAGAGAATTTGACCAGGCAATCATTTTGGTCAAGATCCAGGATCTTATTGATCCGATTTTAAACGAACTTGAAGAAGAATTTCAGGAATTTAAGGGTGCTATTGATATCCAGGTAGAGGAAGACGAAGTGACCATCCGCATGATGGGGGAGGCCACCTTTGGCACCGGGCGAGCCGAACTGAGAAAGGAATTCGTACCACTGCTGCTTAAAATTGGAGCGGTTTTGAGTAAAACAAAGGGCGAGATCATCATTGCCGGCCACACGGATAATGTGCCTTTAAGCGGCGGTCAATTTAAATCAAATCTGGGATTGTCCATGGCGCGCGCCGGATCGGTGGCGGAATACCTGCTAAAGTCAACTTCCATTGATCCGAAAAGATTATCCACCATGGGCTTTGGTGAATATCGTCCACTGGCTTCCAATGATACCGAAGCGGGACGTCAAAAAAATCGACGCGTGGAAATTATCGTTTCCATGTAGATCGATAACTGCTTTGGTTTACTATAAATGAATTATAAAATTTGCACCATCGCGATAGTATATGTTTGCCTGCACTTTTTCCCGCTGACAGCATTGGCCGATACGTTATTTCTAAAAAACGGCAAAACAATAACGGTTGAAAAGGCCTGGCAGGAAGATGATCAGGTGTGTTTTATTTTAAGTGATATGCAAGCCAGTATTCCGCAAAGCAAAGTGACCCGCATCGAATGCGACTCCGGAGATCCGGGAAAATCAAATGCCTTGGAGAATCATGATAGGGTCGCTAAGAAAATATCCGATCCGCAGCCTGCCGAAGATATCCAGCCGGATTCGATAAATCTAACCGCCGACACCCCTTCTACGGCTCCAGAACCGGCCAATACTCTGGTGCTGCGAACGGACGGCTTTGGTGGTCTGCGGTGGGGCGCCAGGGTGACCAATATCAGCGGATTGGAGAAAATACAGAACGAATCAGGTTTGAATGATGTCGTCGAATATGTTCGACCGGACGATACCCTGAAACTCGGGGAAATAAATTTGAAATCAGTGGTTTATGCCTTCTGGCGCGATGAACTCTACACGGTTACGGTCTGGACCCAGGGGCTGTCCAATTACAAAGCGTTGCGCCAGAATGTCGTTGATCAATTCGGCAACGGCACCCGACCGGATTTCGCCGGCGAGCGGTATTTATGGTCAGACGGCCCCAGCGACATCATGCTCAAATACGACGAAGATGGTCAGTATGGCATGCTTTGGATGCGGTGCAAAGAATTGGACCGCAAATTCAAATTATCCAAACTAAACGGACACACTTCATATCTGAAATGGATGAAATCGAGAAATTAACGATGTGCTGCCTGAACATTAGCGCCCATCCGGACTTCCAGTCGGCGCACCATCCAGGAAACAATCAGGATAAGAATCAAATACTCCAGAACCAGCACGGTATAGATCTCCAGCGGCCGATAGACAGTGACCGTCAGTTCATTGGCCTTGCGGGTCAATTCCTGCAGCCCGATGATTGAGAGCAGAGAAGACATTTTCAACATGTAGACAAACTGGTTGCCAAGCGGTGGCAGTATCCGGCGGATGGCCTGGGGCAAAATAACGTGCCACATCTTTTGGGCGTAACTGAATCCCAGAGCGTCAGCGGCTTCGGTTTGTCCACGTTCGATGGATTGGATACCGGCCCGGAAAATTTCGGCCTCAAAGGCACTGTCGCTCAGTGCCAATGAGACGATCCCGGCCACAAATGGATTCAAAGATATACCCAGCACCACCGGCAGCCCATAGTAAACCCACAGGATCAGGACCAGGACCGGAATTGAACGAAAAGTTTCGACATACAGTCGATTCAATCCTCGGACGTAATTTTTGGCGGACAAACCCGGCAAAGAGATAAACAACCCCAGAATAACCGAGAAGAAAATCGAGACTGAAGATATGATTACGGTCAGCCAGGCCCCGCTGACAAGAAACTTCAGATTGGCCGACCCCTTCTGCGTTGAAGGCAGTATTTCGTACCAACCCCAGTTGTACTCGACTCCCTTGCAAGCACCGACCAATAATGGAACTAAAACAAGCGCCGTCAGGCATAGGTTCCGCTGATTTTTACTCATAAACGAAGTATCTCCATGAATGGCCTTCAGTGGATTAATTATTGGGCATCCACTTGGCTTTCAGTTGCTCAAAAAAACCGCGATTCTGCTTGATGGTTATCCAGTGATTGAGATAGTTCAGCCAGACCTGATCACCCTGGGCCACAATAAACGCCAGATCGGCAGGGGTCCGGGGTTCTGAAACCGGGACAACGGCAAGCTGTGAATGGGCCTGGATCAATAAGGAAGCTTCAAGATTGCTGGTCACCGATATCTGCGCCCGGCCGGCCAGTACCTCTTGGAAATCACGGGCGGGAGCCTCGATACTGCGTATCCGGGCATTGGGGAAGAATGTTTTGACCTGCTGCTCTTGCGAGGTTCCCAGGGTCACGGCCACGGTGACCGAAGGTTTGTTGATGTCCTCCCAATCGCTGAATTGCCCCAGGTTCTTTTTAAGTGTCAGCGGAACGGTGCTGACCTGATAATAGGATTTGGTAAAGCCCACCGTCCGGATTCGCTGGGGGGTAACCGATGCACTCGTGCTGATGTCATATTTATCGGCCATAATCCCGTTGATCAACGTTTTCCATTCAGTCGGCACAAAATTAAGCTTAACGCCCAAGTCCTGGGCCAGTTCGTTCATCACATCAATATCAAACCCCCTGTAACTGTTGCTGGCCGGGTCCCGGAGCGTCATCGGGTTCCAGTCTCCGGTGGTTCCCACCCGCAGTTCACCGGATGCTAGAATTTTATGTAAGCGTGACTTGCCCTGAGCCATTGCTGAATTCGTGAGCAAAAGGGCCAGGATAGTAAAAATAAATATTTTTTTCAGATCCATGATTTCATCTCCTTCTATAAACTTTGCGTGTAACATACCCTCAAACATAAAGCATAAATCTTTCTCAGCAATAAGAGACTATTTGCTCCCCCCTGAATTTTTATGATAATGTCGTATTTCTAATGAAAGGGGACTTGTGATAATGAAAGACAAAAAGTCAGATTACCGGTCGGCCGGGGAAAATCGTGAGGAAAAGATGTATTCAATTCGGGTGTGGGATATCCCCACCCGGCTGTTTCATTGGTTGCTCGTTGGGTTGGTTATTTTTTCCTTCATTACCGGCAAAATCGGCCTGACGGCCATGAGATATCACGAGTGGAGCGGCTTTGCGATTCTCGTCCTGGTTGGATTTCGTCTGGTTTGGGGATTTATCGGCGGACAGCAATCGCGGTTTGGCACCTTCGTCAAAGGTCCGGCAGCGGTAATCCGCTATGCGTCTTCCCTGTTGCGCGCTGATTCAAAGCGCCATATCGGTCACAATCCACTTGGCGGATGGTCGATCCTGGCCATGCTGCTTTCACTTCTGGTCCAGGCCGGCACCGGTTTATTTGCCAATGACGATATCCTGACCGAGGGACCATTATTCGATCTGGTCAGCAAGCAGACCAGCAACTGGTTGACCGGCATTCACCGCCTGAATCAGAATATATTACTGCTGCTGGTTGTAATTCATATCGGGGCGGTCGTATTCTATCTGATCGCAAAGCGCGATAACTTGATAAAACCAATGATCACCGGCAATAAGCACTGGCATCAGCCCCATGATTCTTCCTGGGGCAACCCGGCATTAGCGCTGCTTCTGGTGGCGGTGGTCGTCGCAGTCTTTTACACCATAATTTACTAAACATAATTCTGGTCGGTTTTCCGCCCAGGCGGAAAACCGATCAGATTTATTTGCGGAATTGCTTATGGCAGGCACCACAGTTTTGGGCAACCTTGCCAAATTGGGCCTTTATTGCATTAAGGTCACCGCTTTTGGCCGTACTGGCCAGCATTGCGGTATCGGCTTCCAGTGATTCGGCGATTTTATTTAATTGGGCCGGTTTATCAAACACCGCCGAAGTCATGGTCGTATCCCCTTTATCGGTGCCCGGTTCCATAATCGCATCCCACGGAAGCGTTGCCAGCTTGGCGACCAGGTCGGCATTGGCGGAAAATTCATCTTTATCATATTCCGCCTTACCCTGGAGCACAGCCCCCATGCGGCTGAAGTGCTGCGCCATCAAAGTCATGACCGCTTTGCGGTACCTGATGGCGTTTTCAGGTTTTGCAAACTGGGCATAGGCGGCACTAAACACAAATACGGCGATTAAAACTAAGATCGTGATTCTGGTGATTCTTTTCATACGGTCTCCTTCCATTGGCGAATGTTTTTTTGTTGCACCCCACCCCGGATCCGTCTGAGGCGGAGACCTAAAATAAAAAATTGGCGCTGCAATTGTCAAGAGGAAATCTCCTGCCGGCAAATGCACCCCCAAATACCGATAGATAAAAATCCGGACAGCAAACCACAGTTTTTTTAGTATGTTTTAAGGCTGGCTACCCCGCGGCCTGCCCCGGGGTAGCGGTACTTGCAGTTCTTTAAATATTCCTTTTTTCGCCGGGTTCCATTATGATAACCTCGGTGCCGGAACCCGTAAGTTGTTGCTTTAATTCCTGGGGCGTCCCCTTTAGTGGCGGAAAGGTGCCGTAATGCATGGGTATCACCTGACTGGTCTTTAACAAATTGCGGACCGCGTATGCTGCATGGGCTGGATCCATCGTGAAATGCCCGCCGATCGGCAGCAGCGCCAGGTCCGGCTTGTAGTATTCACCAATGAATTTCATGTCACCAAAGACCCCGGTGTCGCCGGCGTGATATATTTTAAAGCCATTTTCCAGCTCAATGATGTAGCCGCATGGCTCACCGCCCGTGTATACGGTTTTCTTATTGGTTGCAGGGTCGGTATGGACCACATCCGAACTATGTTCTGCGTGTACCATAGTAATCCGGATACCGTCACCTAAAGGCATTATCGGCCCGCTTTTGTTAAAGCGGATCAACCGGTCGTAAGGCACCCATCCCAATAAAGCAAAAGTATGCCCCATGTCGGCGTTCATGGCCACTTTTGCAGCGTTCATTTCTGATACTTGAGCGGTATCGCCGACATGATCGCCGTGGCCGTGTGTTACCAGAATCAGGTCAATTTTTCCTAATTTGCTCAGGTCTTTGAGCTCCGCCGGCGTCTTGGGATTATTGGTAATGAAAGGGTCAATTAAAATAACCTTGCCGCCCGGGGTGGTAATCTTAAAAGCGGATTGCCCGAACCATTGCAGCTCGAAGGCCTGCACGGGTGCAATAGAAAGAATTAAAATTGCCGCTATGGCTACGATGTAAAACAATTTGAAGTGATTTTTTGTCATTGGGTATTCTCCTTCGAATTGGTTATGTTCAAATGGTTTAAATCCACTGCTCAGGCAAGTTAGTGAGCAGTCTTGAAGTTAATTCCGAAAAAGGCCGTCGTTCCTGCGAAGGCAGGAATCCAGAACGGTCGGCAGCGTGTAGACTGGATGCCCGCCTGCGCGGGCATGACTCAAAAAAAAACACCCCGACCTCTCAAATAGTTAGGCTAAAGATTTAGAAATCAGTTCCTCGGTTAGGTAGACAAGTTGGTCAATTTTCATTTGGGGAATATAAATACCTGAAATTTAGCGCACCAATCAGCGCACCCGGTCAATTGTGGCAACTTGATCCCAAAATTAACGGATGTTTTTTGCGAGCAAAATTCAGGTAATATTATCTCAATAATACGACAACGTGGTATTTTGTCAACCTTCTGTAAATTACTTTTCAGATTTGAAATTTATGTTTTCGGTACTTATGTTGATGATGTTGAAACCGCTGGATACGGTTTCACCAATATCCTATGGCAGTAGAAAATTTCAACAGCATGCATATTTATAATCTCCATCAATGGCAGCACAGTCATCGCTATGTAATTGATGATGGACAGGGTGAGCGCAATACCCGGCGGGTCATTCTGCTGACGCTTTCGATGATGATAATCGAAATCAGCGCGGGCTACCTTTTCGGTTCCATGGCCCTGCTGGCAGATGGTTGGCACATGGGGACCCACGCGGTTGCACTGGGAATCACCGCTTTTGCTTATTATTATGCCCGCCGTAAATCAGATGATCCCAATTACAGCTTCGGCACCGGCAAGGTCGGGGTGCTGGGAGGCTTTGCCAGTGCGATAATACTGGCGGTCATCGCGTTGCTGATGGGCGTGGAGTCTGTTATAAGATTGCTTGATCCGTCGCCGATCCGGTTTAATGAGGCCATTGCCGTCGCCGTGCTGGGCCTGATCGTCAATATAATCAGTGCCTGGCTGCTGCAGGGCAAACACGGCCATCCCCATCACGAACACGACCATTCAAAGCAGGATCATAACCTGAGGGCCGCTTATCTGCATGTGCTGGCCGACGCGCTGACATCCCTGTTGGCGATCATCGCCCTGGTGACCGGAAAAATATTCGGCTGGATCTGGATGGATCCGATCATGGGGATTGTCGGTGCCCTGGTGATTACCAAATGGTCCTATGGGCTGCTCATCGACACCGGCAAGATATTGCTCGATCGCGATGTCAACCGGGAAGCGGTTGACGAAATTCGAGCCAAACTGGAAGCCGATTCGGATACCCGGGTAGCGGATATTCACATCTGGCGCGTGGGATCTCACCATCTGTCTGCCATCATTTCCCTGGTTACCCATTACCCGAAATCCCCCGAATACTATAAAAAATTGTTGCTGGATTTTGATGAGATTGTGCATGTAACCATCGAGGTCAATCAGTGTGAGGGCGAACCCTGCCTGGAAGTGGCCTCAAACCTGAATCCTGCATGAAAATTAGGGCGTCTGACTGTCAAAAGCGGGACTTTTCGCCTTGCTTTGAATGACCTCCTGCAACACGTCAATACGCCGGCATTCCAAAAGCCCGGCACCTCGTTGCACGAATACCCCTTGACCGGACCGGTCGCCTGCATTAGCTTAACATTAAACTAATTGGCATTGAGGCAAAAATGCAAAAAGGGTTCCGGGGTAATAACAAAGAGATCAGGGCCTTAAGCACTTATGTCAAGCTGATGCGTGCTGCCGAATCAATTACCTCCCGGGTGCACAAACACTTATCATCCGTGGGATTGACCGTCAGCCAATTCGGTGTGTTGGAAGCGATTTACCATCTGGGTCCCCTCTCCCAAAAGGATCTCGGCCGGAAAATATTGCGTAGCAGCGGCAATATCACCATGGTGATTGACAACCTGGAAAAACGCCGGCTTGTCCGGCGCGAACGCGACGCCTCGGATCGACGCATGTTTATCGTTCATCTGACGGAAGCGGGGCAAAAACTCATTCGACGAATTTTTCCACCCCATGCTGCCCTGATCACCAGTGAATTGAGTGTTCTCAATGCAACGGACCAGAAAATTTTGGGTGATTTGTGCAAAAAAGTAGGTATGGGTATAACTAAACCAAATTGAAGATTGTAAATTGAATATTTGTGGATGTCGCTTTGCTCTGTCTTTTTTTGAATCGATCCGCCGTGGCGTGCCTTAAATAAATATTCAATATTCAAACGAAAATATTCAATTGATAAACGGAGGACTTAAACATGAAAGTATTAGTTGTTTTCTATTCAACCTATGGACACATTTATCAAATGGCCGAAGCCGTGGTGGAAGGCGCCAAACAGGTTGCCGGCGCGGAAGTTGAACTGCGGCGCGTTCCCGAAACTTTACCGGACGGGGTACTTGAACAAATGGGTGCGGTCGATGCCCAAAAAGCATTTTCCCATATACCGGTGTGCAGCGTCGATGAGTTGGCTGCCGCCGATGCAGTAATTTTCGGCACCCCCACCCGTTTCGGCAACATGTGCGGCCAGATGCGCCAGTTTTTAGATGCCACCGGACAGCTCTGGGCCAATGGTTCACTCGTGGGCAAGGTGGGCAGTGTCTTTGCAAGCTCCGCAACCCAGCACGGCGGCCAGGAATCCACGATTCTCAGTTTTCATATCACCCTGTTGCATCAGGGTTTTGTGATTGTCGGCCTGCCGTATGCGTTCCAGGGACAAATGGGCGTCGATGAGATTAGCGGATGTTCCCCCTACGGCGCTTCCACGATTGCAGCCGGTGACGGCTCGCGTCTGCCGAGTGAAAACGAGCTGGCGGGCGCGCGGTTTCAGGGCAAGCATGTAGCGGAAATAGCATCGAAGTTGGCCAAATAAATTTTTAATAAACACAATGTATTTTGGGACTATCCTTGCCGGCTTGGAAAATAGCAACACAAAAATTTCCAGACGCCAAGCACCAAATCACAAATAAATCTCAAATACCAATACTCAATGACCAAAACAAGTTTGAGATTTCGGATTTCGGTCATTGTCATCTGTTTGTTATTTGGAATTTGTAATGACTCATTGCTCGCGAATTCATATGTAAAATTTAAGGTCAAAGGTAAACGTCATGAACAATCGACCACGAGAAGTTATTAATGTTGTCGAACCCCAACCCGTCATGGAAGGTGCCGGCGTCAGACTCAAACGCAGTATCGCCACCCCCACCCTGGACAATCTTGACCCTTTTTTGCTTTTTGATCATTTCGGGTCCAAAGATCCGGCCGATTACATCAGGGGCTTTCCCATGCATCCGCACCGGGGAATCGAAACAGTGACCTATATGATTCAGGGCGTGGTGAATCATAAGGACAGTATCGGCAATGCCGGCAGTATTACGTCAGGCGATGTGCAGTGGATGACCTCCGGCAGCGGGATCATGCACGAAGAAATGCCTCAGCCCTGCCAGGATGAAATGATTGGTTTTCAGCTGTGGGTAAACCTGCCGGCCAGACTTAAAATGGGTAACCCCCGCTATCAGAATATATTTGCCGATCAGATTCCCCAGGTCAGCCGCACTGATGGAGTAAAAATTCTGGTAATTGCCGGTCAGGTGGATGACGTGCGTGGGCCGGTAACTGAAATCGAGGCCGATCCAATTTACCTGGATATTAGCGTCCCGCAGAATTGTGAATTCAAACATCCGGTTCAAAGGGGTCACACGGCGTTCGCCTATGTGTTTGAAGGGCAGGGTCGGTTTGGCAGCGGTGACGAAGGAACTGCGATAGGCCATCCGCGGTTGGTGGAATTTGGCGATGGAGATCATGTGGCGATCCAGGCGACCGACCAGCATGTTCGATTTCTGCTCGTCTCCGGCAAGCCTTTAAACGAACCGATTGCCCGTTACGGTCCCTTTGTCATGAACACCCGGGAAGAAATTCAGCAGGCTCTGGAAGATTTGCGAAACGGTACATTTGTGAAAAAATAGTTAATTGCTATTTGTTGTTTCTTATGGCCGCTTCTGATAATTCTATGCTTGAGGAATGGGTTAAGGGGTGTTATTGCTGTTCAACAATCCATTCAATCAGATTCCGGGGGGATCCGTAATGAAATTGTATGTCAAATACTTTCTATGGCTGCTTCTGATGACCGGCATCGTCGCCTGTGCCGGGCATGACATAGAAACCCGGCAGATGACCTTGCGCCAGAGCATTGGCAATGCTTGCGGTATTGACTATTTTCCCCAGGTTGAACAGATACAGTACATGTATAACGTAAAGGTTGGAGACAATCAGACCAGCCGGTTCTGGATCTGGCAGCCGAAACTTGACCGGGTGACTTTTAAGGGGACGAATTATCAGGAAGCGGTCAGCTACTATCGTCATGAGATAGACAAAACCGCCTCCTCAGCGCTAAAAAAAGTTGACGCCTGGTTTGTCAACGACAACTACTGGCTGTTGTTTCCATTTCACATCGTCTGGGATACCGATGCCAAATTAGAAGATATCGGCCGCCGAAAGTTGCCCCTGGGAGGCGGCAATGCCAGATGCGTCGTCACTACCTTTCCGGCATCCGGCGGACCTACTCCCGGAGATGTTTACGAAATTTATCTCGATGAAAATTACCGGCTGATGCAGTGGGTCTATCGTCGCGGCGGTTCAGAAGAAACCACCCGGGTTACCACCTGGGAAAATTATCGACAGGCGGGTCCCCTGGTGCTTTCATTAAATCATCGGGCCGGCGATGATAATTTTCGCGTGTGGTTTACCGGTGTCGGCGTCAAGTTGGCCGGTTCGGATAGCTGGATGTTTTCGGAATAAAAATATTCACGCGTGTCCCGGCAGAGGGTTCGCTTTCTATGTCTATCCGGCCTCCGTGAAGTTCAATTATCCGCTTAACGATAGATAGTCCCAGACCCGATCCGCCGTATTCGGCCGATCGTGATTTTTCAACCCGATAAAATTGTTCAAAGACGCGATCAAGATCCGCCGCCGGAATACCCGTGCCCGTATTGAACAAGGAGATTTGCACCCCCCTGTTCTTGGCCGACACCTTAAATTCTATCTTCCCGCCTTCATGATTATATTTGATGGCATTGTCAATCAGGTTGATAAAGACCCGTTGCAGATGTTCCCGATCCCCCTTGACTATTAGCTTAGACGGAATTTGCTCCCGGACGTCGATTTTTTTGGCGTTAAATACCACTTCATAATCGCTGAGCACCGATTTTAACATTTCGGCCAGGTCAATCTCCTTCAGATCGAAGCATTCTTTTAACTCCAGGGCGGATAAATCCAGCAGGTTTTTTACCAACCGGCTCATGCGGCGCACAATGTCCGTTTGCCGGGTTAATTGCTGCCGGAGACGCTCCGGTAAATCCGGCTTTTGGATGAGGTCCTCCATTGACAGCTGCAACAGGGCCAGGGGGCTTTTCAATTCATGGGAAGCACTGGCGATAAACTCTTTTTGGGTTTCAAAAGAATTCTCCAAGCGGTCAAACATTCGATTGAGAGACTTCGCAAGGCGATAGAGCTCATCTTTGTTTTGGCCGAGGGGAATGCGCACGCTCAGGTTTTGGTCATTGATCTCCCGCGCCAACCGGTCTATCACCCCGATCGGTTTGAGCACCCTGCCGGCAATCAGGTAGCTCAGAAAAACGAGCAGCAGCATGGCCGTTATCAGGCCCAAAGCAATACCTTTTATTATCTCGAGGATTTCTTCATCCAGCTTTTCGATCGGCTTGCCGATCTGAACGACATAGGTGCCGCCCTGAACCGGCACTCGAAATCTTCTAACCCGAAAGGTCACTTCATTGTTTTCGTCCTGATGCAACTTCAAACGCTCCTTGGGAATGGTGCGTTTGACCGTATATCCGCTGTGCTTATCATACAGCGGAAGATCGACATAGCGGGTCAATTCCGATTGGTACACAACCGTCTTACGGTCGTTGAAGATCTTGATCCAATACTGCTTGGAATTAAACGGTGGGTTGTCGTTTTTGATAACTTCAGGCTGTTCACCTGCCGGAAGTGCCAAGCGCATCGCAACGTGTGAGGCGGTTTTCAACTCATCGTCAATTAAGCGGTAGGGCTGATCCATCATCGCTAAAAATACGATGGTCGAGAAAACGAGGCTTACTAAAACGCCGGCCCCGGTAATCCACAGGGCAATTTTTTGCCGGATTTTCAACTTTTGTCATCCTCGATGATAAATCCGATGCCGCGGAGGGTGCGGATGATATTAGGGCCGGCGCTATCGCCGATTTTATGTCGCAGATTTTTCAAGTGGACGTCGATGAAATTGGACATGGTAAACGGATCGAAGGCATCGCCCCAGACATGCTCGGCCAGTGTGAATCGGGAAACCGCCCGATTTTTGTTATATAAGAGAAATTCCAAAATTGAAAATTCTTTGGGGGTCAGTTCTATGATCCGGTCCTGTCTGCGGACTTCACGGGTTTTGGTGTCCAGGGAGATATCGTGGATGGTCAACACGGCATGCAGCTGCTCACCGCTGCGCCTTAAAAGCGTACGGATTCTGGCCATCAATTCCGCCATCGCAAAGGGTTTAGCCAAATAATCATCCGCCCCGTGATCCAGCCCCTTGACCTTGTCTTCGACAGCGCCCTTCGCGGTCAACATGAGGACGGGAGTCCGGATGCCGGCCGAGCGTATTTCTTTAAGCACCGTCAGGCCGTCGACCTTTGGCAGCATAATGTCCAGCAGCACCAAATCGTAAGGATTTTCGAACAGTTTATCCAGGGCGCCTTCACCGTCGGCGGCGGTATCGACATCGTAGCGCTGACCCGAAAGCATTTTCACGAGTTGATCCAACAGTTCCGGTTCATCATCGACGATAAGCAATTTCATAATTAATCCGCCCTGAAAAATAGGATATTTAGTATTGCGATGGTCATTTGGAATCTTAAATGATAGGCAGACCGATGCGCCGGCGTCTTAATTACCCTCTGCTGCGCATAATTTTTTATATTTGGGTAAATTCTAATCAGCGAATCGTATGGAAAGTAACTTTATTGTGGCTGCCATATATTAAAAAAGTCATCCAGCGCAGAAGTCGGACCGATCTGAAAATGCCCGAAACGCAGGGACAGCTGTTTGCGGGCCAGTGCTTTGGGCTCCCTGTCCACAACAACTTTCCATAAGGCGGCCGCCAGTCCGGCGCGGTCCGCTCCGGCTTTACAGTGAAGCAAAAGCGGGCGCGGAGCGTTTTCAAAGAGATGACGCAGCATTTTCAATTGCTCCACAGATGGGCTTTTATCAGCCGGAATCGACAGATCATAATGCCGACAGTTAAACTGTTTACTGACGATCAGCTCTTCCTGATACCAGCTGCTGCCGGTTCTTTTACCCCTCAAGTTGATGATGCTTTTAATATTGTATCTGCGAATATAATGCTTGAGCTCATCGCCATCCATTTGGGCTGAGCGGTAGGCTTCGCCCGGGGTTATCGCGTGGAAATTGCCCTGTTCCTCTATGTAGATGAAATAGCTCGCCGGCAGGAAAAGAACGGCGGTCAGAATGATACCAATCCATTGTGCTTTTTTGAATTTCGAAATTTCTCTTCCGGCAAACCAGCCCATAAAAATGTCCTCCCAAATCAAATAATACCGGCGCCAGTTTTCTAATTTCAATCGGATTTTTAAATAGATCAGATTTGTTAAATTCATTAGAGGCTCAGCCGCCGGGAACAAAATGGCCAGGCTTCGAAAGTGATTGCCCGAACCTGATTTAACATTTATGCGCCAGGTATGCATCATATATCTTTTTCTCCGGTTATCGAGTTCATTTACGGAATGTATAAGACGATCATCATTAAAAGCGTTCAATCAAGCTCAAATTTATAAATTAAAGATTGTAGTTATGATACACGGAATTTATGAAGAATACGTGAAGATAGGCTCGTACGTTTTTAATGGATGGGAGCTGCCGGCTATAGTCGGTTTTCCCTCACTCTACCCAGCGATTATTTTCAATTAAGCCGGCCTGGGCAGTGTCGAAGGCTTTTAGCAAATATTCCATCTCTTTTAGCGCTTTGTTGCTTCCCTGTTTATAAACCACCTTGTTGAAATTATATTTCAGCATGCCATTTTTTGTTATAATTCCAATAATAGAGCCGACGCCTAAAAAGGCAAATCGCTGCTGCACCGCTTCATCAAGCAGTGATTGTGACAGACTGCTGAATTGATTGCGCCAGCCTAATAAATGGATGATCGTCGGAAAAATATCCGCCTGTGAACCGACTTCGACCATCTCAGTGGCCGGCAATAGTTTGGGTGCATACATAATTAGGGGTATATGAAAATCATCTAAGGGGCTGAACTTTTTAACCTTCTCATCATTCATCTTTTCTTTTCTGGCATCGATCCCCAGGACATGATCAGCAAAAAAAATAAATATCGTCTGATCAAACCACGGCTCTTTCGAAGCCGCCTGCATGAACTCACCTAACATGGTATCCACATAGAAGACCGTATTTAAGTAGCCGTTGCGTGCGGCCGGGTCCTGTGGGTATTTTTCCCACTGTTTGCCGGGTGAAAAAAAAGGGGCGTGTGTTGTTGCGGTAAAGGCAAAAGAGATGAAAGGCACTTTGAGAGTATTAATTTTCTGGTGCAGGAATCGGAGCATATCACCATCATAAATTCCAAAATTCGGTGCGCCGACTTCCTCTCCGGTATCGGGGATATCTTCAGCGCCATAATATTGTTTAAATCCTGCCAGGTTCATAATCGCATCCACTTTGAATGAGCCCCTGTTTGAACTCTGGATTGCCAGGGTATCGTAGCCGTTTTGCCTGGCTAAGTGACCTAAATAGCTCAGCCTGGATAATTCCAGGCCTTCACCAAGAGGCGGCAGGCCATGCGGTTGAGTGACCCCCGTCATCAGGGCCGTGATCCCGGCCAGCGAGCGCTGCCCGTTAGCATAAAAATTTGTGAATTTTAGGCCGTTGTTGGCGTAATTATCGATGTTTGGCGTTACCCCGTAGTCGTTGCCGGAAAAACTGTCGACATAGCCTGCACTCAGGCTTTCAAACATGATAATGACAACATTGTAGGGTTTCTTTTCAGACCTGGCGTATGAGCGCATTAAGGGATACATTTGATCTTCTGAAAAGCTGATATTGGGGCTGGTCAAGGTTTTTTTAACTTCCGCAACAGCGGCTTCGAGCGGTAAGAGGTCATGATTTACCGGGGAAAACCCGCCGCTGCGGTAAAGACAGAAGAAGCCATTTAGGGCCAGATTTCCAAAGCTTATTTTATTGACGACGAAAGCATCTGAAATGGCGAAGGATTTACCCGCTAAATTCCCGCGGATTCCTAAAAAAAGCACGATGATCAAAAGCGGTGGCACCAAATACTCTTTGAGTTTGATTTTTCGCTGGTTGATTGGGGGGTTAAACAGCTTATAAAAAAGATAGATAATAATCGCCGAAAAAATAATAGAGACGATTAACTCCGGCAGGTAATAGTGCAACGCCATTTGAACCAGGATGTTTATGTCGTTGCCGATAACGGACAATTCCTGGGCGACATGGCGGTGGACAAAGTCGTAATATAGAATATCGCCGATATTGGCAATCGTAATCCCCACGATCACAACCGCCCATAAAAGCCCCAGCAATTTCCGAAAGTAACGGTTAAAGGTAAACCTGGCCGGCCAGAGGAGGAAAAATAAAATCGCGCCGGCCCAGGTAAAAACAATCATGATGTCGATACGAAGACCGGTGAAAAGCGCTAAAAAAAGCTCCCCGACGCTTAAATCGGCAAAGTCAATTCGATGGCGGAAATAGAGCCAAACTCGAGTTGACATCAAGACACTTAGACTCAGTAAAAGGGCATAAAGCGTTTGTGTATAACGGTTAACCATCGGTTATCTCAGGCAGATTCTTTGTCCAATCAGGCTGTAACCATTTTAAAGATGTCGCGCTCCATCAGACGGCGACAGTGAAATTTTTTAGGCTTCCCGCTGCCTTTCGTATGGCATTGGGTCTAAAGTTTGGAACCCCGCATAATTCGCCACCAGGCCATGCCGTGCAGATCATTGTACAATCCTACCATCTGCTTCACATCCGGTCGATCCTGCGGCAGTTTACGACCGGGAAGCGCATAAACCTGGCGGGATCCCTCCAGATCGAAAATGAAGTCGGGCCCGATGATGACGTTTCCTCCGATCCCCAGGCGGCGCTGGTCCGGGTCCAGAAGATTTTTCCCGAGCGCATGGTACTGAAATCCGCGGGGTGCGGCAAGCTCAATGAGCGTGGTATCGATATCGATATGGCTTCCGGTGGTTTGCGGTGGTAACGAAATACCGTCAAGGACATCCCGGCCATAGAAAATGAGCGGCACAGCCGTCTTTTCATAAAGATCGGGGCGTTTGATGATATCTCTTCCTCTCCGCCAGGCATGGTCTCCGGTAATCACCACCAGCGGCCGTTTCAATTTTTCCTCGACCCGCAGGGCAAAATTTCCGATACTCCGATCCGCATACCAATAATGCCCGAGTTGGTTAAAATCAATATCGGCCGCCAATGCCGCCTTAAGTTCATCGGGAATTTCGCGAAGTTTAAAACCCTGGGCGCGCACGTCAATATCATAAGGCGGATGATTGGTCGTGGTCAGGATGATATTTAAACTGGGTCGGTCATCGTCGGTGGTCTTTAACACAAATTCGAACAGATACTCGTCATCCACGCCCCATTCGTTGGAAGATGGCCAGGATCCGATGTTGCCGCCGCCGTAAATTTCGTCAAAGCCCTGGGCGCGACAAAAATCCCCGACCCTCTGCCAGCTTAGATAACCGCCGTAAAAAAAACGGGTTCGATAACCGAGCCTGCTGAAAATTCTGGCAATGCTGGTGGGATAGGTTGTGCGCGCGCTTTTTTGATAATTCGTTTTGACGCCGGCATTGGCAAGGCCGGTCACGATCACACCCAGTGATGACATCGTACCGCCTGAAGCCGGCACAAACTTCTCAATGCTGAGCCCGTTTTGCGATAGCTGTTTCCCGCTCTCGGCCAGCCCCAGGGCCTCATATTTCTTCATCAGCGGCCAGGCACTGTATCCCTCCCCCACGATGAGGAAAATATGGCGCGGTAGGTTGGGGTTTGCCCCTTTGGCGTATCGCAGCATATACCGATCGAGATCGTCATAGGCCTGCCGGGTTGCAAAAAAAGTTTGGGCGGCCTTTCTGACGTCTCCGTCCGGCAAAAATACCTTGAAACCCTTTACTTCCGAGAGTTTCAGATGTCGCGTGACGGCATAATTTAAGGCCATGAATGGATTCAATACCGTTTTGTTGAGGAATTCGTCTTTGGTGATGGCGACATCCCGTGGCTGTACCGGACGCCTTCCCAGGGAGCCACGAATTCCCAGCGCAAAAAGGGCGCTGATGATCGTCACCACTATAATTTTACGCCCACGGGTCGGCGTCAGGCGGTTAATCGATTGTGGTGATAAAAAAGGATTCCGAATCAGTCGGCGCATAATTTTGGAAGCCGCGACGACAATCAACCCCATTCCGATAACATTTGGAATGACATGATACTCTTTCCATATCGTGATGAGGGTAGCCCCGAAGTCGTCATAAATCAGACCGAAAATGAAATGATCGAATTGGTCGCCGAATTCCTTGAAATAACCGAAGTTCGCGACGCAAACGACGGTCGACAAAATCACGCCGATCATGCCAATTATTTTGCGGACTTTATTTGCCAGGTGGGACGTATTGGCGAACCCGGCAATGATACTGAAAAGGAAGGGGGTCAATATTAAATACGTTGTAATGACGCTGTCAAAGCGCAGGCCGTTAAACAGGGCGGCCACAACATCGCGGTAAGTGCTGGAAGCATTGATTTGATGCCGGAAAAGTAACAGAAAAGCGCATCTGAACAGCAGGAAAAAGGCCATGAAAAATAGCCACAGTTTGACGTCTTTTTGGGTCTGGCTAATAAAACGAATCCAGCCATTCACTTGTCGTGTATCCAAAGCTTCAGATTGTGGTTCGGACAGCCCGCTCGTTTTAACCATGATGGGATGACCTCGATGATCGCTCCCCATAGTCCGGTTTATAACCGGGCCGGGAAAGATAAATATATTGTTGGTACGTGCTATTCTATTTTACGGCGCTTGTTGGGTTATCCGGTTGCCGCACCTCTTTGCAAAAAAGCAATGCAATGCCGACCATACAATGGCCCAAAAATTCAATCGTCTCCTCAAGACGAACGAAAACCACTTCTTCGCCCGGCAGACCCTTCCACCACCTCTGACCGACGGTTTGGGAAGAACAGTAAAAAAGAAACCCGCCTGCCAGTAAATTTATCAGGACCGGATTCATCAGATAGCTTTTAAAAAGGTCATAGCGCCATATAGCAATCCCCGCCAGGATCGGCCAGCCGATCAACAGGATCTCATCGGAACCGGTGAAATGGATTTCGCGGCACAACCCGATGGCTATAAGTCCGACAGCCCAGAGCAAAAATAAATCATGCGTCACTGCAAAGCGCACAACTATTCCAAAGAGAAACAGCCCCATGATCACGACCGATGCAATTTCCACCACTGGCTTGGTGGGGCGGATAAAACCGAACAAGATCAACGGCCATAGTGCAATTGATATCACAAAACATGCAACTAAGGTGCGATAGTCGATTGGACGAATGAGAGAAATGAAATTTTTCCAAATTCTTTCTAAAAATGGGCTCAAAGGCTTATACATCATCTGACTAAAGTCCTCCTGAACAATTGATTTTAGTGAATTGAATGATGGGCATAAATGGTTCGATTAAGGCGAACGCTTGAAAGGAAAAATCCTTGCAGAAAACTGCCAAACCCGACGGACAAGGGTCATTATCTTTAACGAACGTTCGCGTCCCGTTTGAATCAGCAAAAATATTCCGATGCTTCCCATGACCAAATTTGGCACCCACATTCCAATCTCCGGTGGGTAAATTCCATCCTCCCCAAAACCATAGCCGACCGTTAATAACAGGTAATACAGCAAAAAGAAGAAAAGACACAAAACCAGCCCGAAGGAACGTTTGGCGTTTTTCGATTGAATGCCCAAAGGAAACGCAATCAGCCCCATCGTCAGGCAGGCAACCGGAATTGAAAATCGTCGGTGCAGGACTATTTTCGCTTTATAATAATCCTTATCTTTACTCTCACTGTCTTCCATATATTGGCGCAGTTCTTTGATACTCATCGCCTCGCGGTGTTTCTCTCTATTCTCAAACTTATCCATCTCTTTTTTGAAATCAAGGCTCAGCTTGTAAGTGGAAAACTCGATTGAAGTGGCCGACCGCGCTTTCAGGTTGGTCTGATGGATGGTTCCATTGGACAACAGCAGGTGAAAGGTGAATGCTTCCGGATCACTAAATAATCGACCCTCCGGGGCGACCACCGTGCTGACAATATCCGGCTGCCGCTTGTCCTCGATAAATATATCAATCAACTTTTTATTCTGGGTGTCGATTTTGGTGACATATAGCATGACGCCTTCAAAGGCATCGTTGAAAGTTCTCTCCTTCAAACCGATATCAGCATGGGACGACGCCAGGCGCATGGCCATTTCATCAAGGGCTGTTTTGGATTGCGGCACGCCATACAATGTAATAAACGCCGTTAAAAAGCATCCGAACAAGGAAAATGTCAAAACCGGTGGCAGCAACCTGTAAACGCTTAAACCGCATGACTTTATAGCTATAACTTCATTGTCATTGGACATCCGCAAAAAGGTCAGCAGCACGGCCATCATAACCGACATGGGAATAATAAACATTAAAAACCAGGGTAGTGTGAACAAAATAAGTTTCAGGACGGCCAATAAGTCTAGGTTATAGTTGATGATCCAGTCGGTTATATCGACCATTTCAGTCATCAGGAACAGGAAGGTAAACACCAACATGTTAATGCTGAAAGGCGCCAGCATTTCCCTGACGATATAACGATTGGTAATGGTATTCAGCTTCATAAGGTATTGACGGATTCCAAATTCACCTAAAATAATAGCAACAATTTGTTTAAACGCAATGAACGCCTTAAGTGCCTTAATTATAACTTTTTTGTAGGTTATGGCAATGCATTTCGCCACCAAGGCACCAAGACACAAAAGTGTATCATCACTATAGTTTTCACTTTGTGTCTTGGTGCCTTGGCGGCAATTTAATATCCGCCCTGAGGCGGCGCAGCAGGTGCAGGTCGGTTAGAGATGAGAAGGACGTAGCGGTGGTCGATCCACTCGCGCAGGACGATGTAGATCGGCAGCGGGAAATTGTCCTTGATCTCATTGTAGGAATCCTCATAGGTGACAACGTAGACGGGTTGCTTCGAATTGAGCCACTGCTTCAGTTCTTTGGTACTGCGTGTCACGTCCATAAACCGTTCAGTATAAACCCCATAAATCGGCCTGACAAAGTCATACATCTTCAGGTTCTCTCCGGGAGCCAGGTAGCGCCGGACCATGAGACAAAACGGCTTGGCCGATTTGTTTTCGTTTTTCTTGGAGACGACCGGCCCGACACCGTAGGCCACCGACCCTACCAGGATCAGGACTATCGTTACAACGGACAGCATGTGTTTGCCGCGACCAAAAAGATAATAAGCTTGAAGCGCACCGCAGATAAAGAATATGGAAATCGGCAGAATAATGAACAGCCACTCCTTTGAGAGAATTGCGCCGTATACGGCGCCGCCGATGCCGCCCGTCACCAGGAGCCCGATCACGATGAATATCGGCCACGAAATCAAACGCCGCCAGAACGAGGATTCGCCCCACCGCCGCAGGCTGCGGTCAATCGCGTACCCCACAAGCAGCGCCATTGCCGGAAAAACAGGCAAAAGGTATTCGCTGCGCTTCGTCCGCGAGATCGAAAAGAATACGAACAATCCAACCACCCAAAGAAACGGAAAAAGCAACTGCCGGCGTTCCATTTTGGTCTGCTGCGAAAAGCACAGATAGAATGCCCCGGGCAGAAAGATAACCCAGGGTAGAAAGTAAGGCGGTGTGGTGGTCAGGTAGTAATAAAAAGGACGGGCGTGGGCAAACTTTGCGAAATACCGGGTGAAGTTGGTTACGATTATCAGGTTTTGAGCATATCCTCCCTTGAGGCTGACGGCAACGTACCAGGGGGCAACAATGGCCAGATAAATCAGGATACCCCAGCCGATCTTCAGCTTTAAGATATGCCTGATATCCTGCACGGCAATCAGATACAGGCCGATGACAATCACCGGCATGACGACGTTTACCAGTCCCATGTTGAGCGTACCCAGACCGATGGGAACGTACATCAGCAAATAGGCCGGCGCCCGTTTCCGCTCGTCGTCATAACCCCGGTAGAATAGTGCGAGGGTTGCCATCAGCAGAACCGTGGAGATCATATTGATCTGAATCCAGCGGCCGAATTCGATGTAAAGGGGGGTCGTGCCGATAATCAAGGCGGATAAAAACCCGGCGCGATCGCCGAACAATCTCCGCCCTAAAAAGTAAAGCACTAGAAGTCCGGCCGCAGCCGCCATCGCCGAAGGCAGGCGGCTGGTGTACTCGGTAACTTCACCGTTTATTTTGGCGAAAGAACTACCCAGCCAGTTGAAAAGGGGCGGTTTAATGCTGTAGGGTTGACCGTTGGCCGTCGGGTACAGCCAGTGGCCGTCAAGCACCATCTCGCGATTCACCTGCACGTATTCGTCTTCGTCGGGTGACCAAAGATCACGCTCGCCGAGCTTGTGAAAAAAAAGCGGGTAGCTCATCAGCACAAGCAGCAGGATGATCCATTTCCGGTTGCGCAAGTAAAAGCGGTCAGTTTCATTCATGAATAGGAGATTTTAGGCTTTAAGGTTCAAATTGATCATTTTCACCATTCGGTAATGGTTCCACCGGAAATGTTCATATCAGATTAAGTGGCAATGATAAAGGACAGAACTGTAAGGCATGGAATATTATCTGGATTTTGAACTTATTCTCGCCAATAATGAATTTGATTGGATATCAATTCGGATTTGATGATTGGCAGTTTGGCTGATCATCTTATTATCAAACCAGAAATCATGGACTTCATATAAAGCGACTGAAAATGCGATATCAATCGGTATCCCTTTCGATAGGGCCTCCTTCATTTCCCCGGTGAAAACGCCTTTTAACTTGATGTCGATCAAAAGTTTGCTGGCAGAATTTCTAATAACGATATTGGCAAGCTCAGCACCGGTTAAAGGAGTCGAATTGGCTAACAGGTACAGGATGACAAGAAACAGGTATGTTGCGAAGACAGTTATCTTTTTTAGCATTTTCTTCGTGTATAGAAACTGTGTCAGGCGCGACCGGTAGTAAAAGAGGTGGAATTCCATTCGCATCTACCAGGTAATAGATAGTCAGACGCGAATGGATTCCACCGTTCTGCGCTGGCTACATCATTGTTCTACTCATCATCATCGTCGTCGTCATCGCCGTCTCCAACTATTTCGAAGCAGCTTTCGGTAGCTGTCTGGTTAAAACTTTCCTCTCTTGCCAGGACTTCATATTTAAACGTATCACCCAAATCAGTGAATACCTCGGGAATCGCGACTTCTGTCACGCCGGGCGGGACAATTGTGCTGAATATGGCTTCGAACCCATCTTCCGTTTCCACCTCGACGACGACCTCGTAGTTGACTATCTCAACTTCAACTGGAGGTTGCACACCGGCACCGCCTCCGTTCGGGTCAGGGTGTGACATGGTAACCGCGGGCCATGCGATTGTGACAGGTGTACTCACTACCGTTGCGTCGTAGCCCGGCATTTCATCGTCACACTGTGACGCCATCGGCAGGTCGTTAACTTCAGGTTGAGGCGGGGCCGGCATGACGTGAGTGACCCTTGATCTGCCGACAAGCAGGTTGCCGTCCTCGGAAATGCCATAGATCTTGTAGGTTCCTTCCGGGAACCGGTTAAAAAAATCTTCCGGCGGAAGGTCCTCAAAAGTTGGTTCCGCACTTTCGAAAAAGAGTTCGGTAACCGCTTGCCTCCTCAGGCGCCCCTTGGCAGTGACTTCCATCAATTGGCGACCGGTCGAGTCCTGGAGCCAGATGGTCGTCCAGGGCCCACCATCGACCTTGCTGTGAATGCCCAGGTCTCCATCCGTATTGTTGAGCTCGAAGAATATATCCGCTACCTCAAATTTCTCGACCCGAGATTGGTGGTGGTGACTGCCGCTGGCCCAAAGATTCGGGGCAGCAATCAGCAGAGCGGCCACTGCCGTCATAAAAACGAACAATATACCTATATTTTTTGGTTGTCTCATTGGTCTTTTCCTCCTGAATTTAGTTATTTAATCCAATTAACTTCATAGAACTAAGCTCCAGACAGTTTATTAGATACTTATTAAATGATTACTTTGCGCTTTGCTCACCTCCTTTCAATGATCAATAATTTTTTCCTGCTCCAGCAGGGCCAGATAGTGATACTGCCGCTCCAAGTCGTTTTATTACTGACCATCATGTATGTTTCTTTCTGATTTACTGCCACTTTTGTGGTTTTCATCACTGAGTGAGATTTTCGATTGATCAAATAAAAAAGCCCTCCAAATGATTTTGGAGAGCCATTGACACACCGCGGATGCGTTGGTATTATTAAATCGCTTGAGCGTGCCGCAAGGCCCTCAGGTTGTTCCGAGCCAGGCACCCTGACCCGCCAAAGTCTTGTGCCTGGCTTTTTTTATCCGTTTGCCGACAAATTCACATCTTTTCTCTAATCTAATTTTTCATAATCCAAGCCTTTTTTCTTTTTTTGAAATTTGAAGTTAATCCGTCTCAAAGGAAACCTTGTCGGCCATCAGTACACTATGATTCAGGTCTACCGGGACGCCTTTAACCTCAAGCCTGACACCCAACTTGAGATCGTTTCGACTCCCGCCCTCGAATACGGTGTCCGGATTGGTTTGCACCTTTTGAATCCCAATGAAGAACTCCGTGGCTGAAACGATACTGGTGAGCAATCCCTCCACTTCGATCTGATCCGGTTTCCAGAACTCCACTTCCCAGGCCATCAGGATACCGTCTTCCAGGCTGCCCTCAGCTTCGAGTTTGACGCCCGGCATGATATCACCCGGGGTGCCGTCTACAAAATCGACGATGTCCGGATCAACCTGCACGACTTGATTGCCGACCTTAAACTCGATGATATCCGTATCGGATATAATTTCAGTGACGTAACCCATGATTTCGAATTCATTCCCATCGTCGCCGTCAAACTGATCCCCAAGCTGTATTTTCGCTGCGCGCATCTCGCCGCCGGCGGCAAGTTGGCCCTCAACCTCAACAAACAGATCGTCAGCCGGTATGCCTGGCGACAGATTGTTCGCAATCGAGGCATAGTCTACCTTAAGACCATTGATCATAAATGTTTTAAGATTGGCATCCAGGTTCTCCACGAAACCGGTAACCTCATATTCCAAAATGGATGTAATATCCCCTTTCTTTTCGAGGAAAGTCGCCCTGATGGCTCGATTATCATCTAAATAGCCACTGACTTCGATCACATCCCCCGGCGCTAAGGTGTCAAGCGTGGTTTCTTTAAATTTGGTGATAACGTTGACAATCACAGTCTGGCCCAGCACGACGACCTCTTTCGTCGTGGCGTCGATGTTACTGATGCTTTCCACGGGACCGACCACATTGTCGCTGTAAACAACCCGCTCTGCCGTGAAACGGGTACCGTCTTTGCTGGTCCGTCCCTCGACCGTAACCACCATCCCGATATCAAGATTTTCCAGAACAGCGTCATCGCCGACGCCGATTTCCTCTCCGTTAATGAAAATTGCGGCGTTGCTCGTGTCGAACTCGGTGCCGTTGACAACGACGCTGCCGAAGGCGGTGACAACCCCGGCGCTCATAATGCCGGTGCCGTCGATACCACCGCCGGCACTCATTCCCCCGCCACCACTGCAGGAAATCAGCACCAGACAAAATAGTGATACCAGTATCAGGCCCTTTGAATACAAGGACTTCATCTCAACTCTCCTTCTCCGAATTGGATTCTTCGAAAAAAAATATACCGAACCCGGCGCGATTGCTGCCACGGCCTTTAACTGTGGGATTGACATCTCGATCACGCTGAGCCAACCAGCGGTCCGCACTCTCCAGCATGGTCTGCGCCCTTTTGGTGAAAAGTTTATGAAACGCGGGTAACACATCATCAGGCAGGTTGTCATATGAGACTTTCCGCTGAAAGAGCGGTTCGGTAGTTTCAGATTTTAAATTATGGTCTATGGTCGAAACGAGATGCTGGACATCCGTCCCCAGGATGTTGAGTTTGTGGGCGTCAATGTTCCTGGGGATATAGGCCCGGGTTATTAGAGCAATTTTGCCGTCTTTTCGGCGCTCGACCGCGCCAACGTGAATCAGTTCATCGAGAATTGCCCGGGGCGGCACATTGCCGCTAAACCGTTTGACCAGCTCGCTGAAAGTCGCTCCCCGGCCTTCCATCGGCAGCAAGGCCGGATTGCCTTCGGCATCCAGAAAGTCGCTTTCCCGACGCCAGGCAGCAATCACGCGGGCGGCCCGGTTGTGCCGCTCGGTACTGGCTGTGACGTCCGGCCTGGGCAGTTTTCGCACCCGCATGACCTCCCGGCGTGACAGCCCGGTTATCACAGACACCCGCGAGGTTGATTGCTTGCGGCCCTCGATGCCGAATTCCCGGGTCGCAACATCAACATAGATCCATTTGGCCAGATCTGAAAACGTGCTAAAGGAAACACCGTTTCTAAGCAGTATCCTGGCAAGGGGCCGGAGCAACTTGAGAACGGCGGCGACCAGCGGTTTTTGATGGGTTTCGTTCATAATCCCTTAAGACACACATTGGATATTAATTCAGAAATCTATTTTTTGTGAAAATATTCACAAATATATAAATTTGTCAAGGAAAAAATGATACTTATAGATTAATTTCATGTTGAATTACCGAAGATTCACACGGTCACCGTGTAACTTTTCACTCCATCCCGGCTCCACAACGGCTTTGAAGATAAAAAGGAAATTCTCCACATCCCTTGCAAAAATTACTATATAAGGAATGCACATTTCATGATATCGACAAATGTAAAAACCGGGCATCCAAAAACAGATACAATGGAGTTCAATAACAGCGTGGAAAGTTTCAGAAGCAGGTTTGATTCATGGATTTTTCGCCTGGCCGATTATGCCAGACTTGCATCCGATACGGATGAGCAGCGGTTGCGCAAAGCCGTTCTGATACTTTTAGCCGTCATATACACAGCTTTAGGAATATTCTGGAGTATTGCCTATTTAGCTCTTGGCCGCCCGCTGGCCGGAAGTTTTCCACTCGGGTATTCTGTGATTTCAACGCTCAGCCTGGTTTACTTCTTTCGATCCAAGGGCTACAAGTTCTTCTGCCGCGGCCAACTGGCACTGATATTAATCCTGCCGGTATTGCTGCAATGGAGCCTGGGCGGCTTTGCCGCCTCCGGTGCGGTGGTCATCTGGTCCATTCTGGCGCCCATCGGTGCCCTCATGTTTGCCGGAACCACCAGGGCCATACCCTGGTTTGTGGCCTATTTGCTGCTGATGATCATTTCCGGCATCCTCAGCACGGAACCCGATCCGCAACCTTTGCTGCCGACGGTTGTCATTATCATCTCATTTGTGTTGAACATCGGCGGAGTTTCGGCCATCGCCTTTTTTCTGCTCAAATATTTCGTGCAGGCGCGCGAGCAGGCAATGGCAGCCCTGGAAAAAGAGCATCGGCGGGTACGGCAATCCCTTTCCCTGGCCATGGAAGTCCAGCAAAATCTTTTGCCCCGGGACACGCCTCGGGTCGCTGGTCTGGATATTGCGGGCACCAGTATTTACTGCGATGAAACCGGCGGCGATTATTATGATTACTTGACGGCCGGTGAAGCTGCTGAGGGAAAAGTCGGTGTGGTGGTCGGGGATGTTTCAGAGCACGGAATCCCGTCGGCATTGCTGATGGCGACGGTCCGGGCCCAGATTCGACAACGATATAATCAAGCCGGCGGCCTCGACCGGGTTATCTGCGATGTAAACCGGCAGCTGGCACAGGATGTTCAGGACAGCGGCCGGTTCATGACCCTTTTTATGGCTGACGTTAACCGCAAAAACAGCCGGATCTTCTGGCTCAACGCCGGCCATGAACCCGCGATTATCTATACTCCGGAAGCCAATTCCTTTGATGAGTTAGCCGGCGGCGGCAGTCTGCCATTGGGGATTACCGAAAGCTTCAAGTACACGGTCAACCATCGGGACATCACTGCCGGACAAATCCTTGCCATCGCCACGGACGGCATTTTTGAAACCCAAAATCCGAAAGGCGAAATGTTCGGACGCCAACGCTTTTACGATATTATCCGCCAAAACGCAGCCGAGCCTGCCGGCCGGATCATGGACGCCATCCTGGAAGCTGTCAATGATTTCAGAAAAGACCTGCCTCCGGAAGACGATCTGACCCTGGTCATCGTCAAAATAATTAGCTCTACTTTGTCACATTAATTTTTACTTCAGCCCCTTATCATTACAGTCTGATATAGTGTAATAAACGAATGCCTAAAGTGAACTAAATTGCCTAAAATGACTAAAATTAAGGAGACGCTACGCGCTGTCTTTTTTTAGAATATCGATAGAATACCATAATTTTAGCTCATTTTAGTTCATTTTAAATTTTAGCTCATTAATATAGATTGTCTGTTAAAACGGAATAATTTCGAAAACTTAAGTGTCTGTGGATTAATTAGTAGATGCTGCGCATATTTTTCTTTTTTTGTTTCTATCTCAACTCAGCTCACAGTTTAAGAAGGCAACATAATCGCAATTAACAAGCTGAAAATATAATATTAAAAAGCGCGCCCTAAGACCTCTGCCGCCCATTTTCTGACCCAGGTTGAGTTGGGTAAATACCCGTAAACGCACCCAATCACGCTTTTTAGGAGTAAAATTTAAAAAAATGCCGCATGATAAATTTAACGGTGGGCTTGTTGACGTGGTAGTTTTCACGACCGTCGGCAAAATGGGTCAGCCCGCTGAGCGGCTGGTATATGGTGGCCATCTCAAATGCCGGAAAATAAAATACATTTTCATGGCAGGAGACAAATTCGTCGGCCGCCGCGCGCAGGGTGGACTTGGAGTTGCAACTAGCGCTGATAACATCCAGATCCTGGCGAAAAGTCGCCCACAGGTTAACCGGTGAGATCGTAACCAGCAGCTTGCAGGCGGGATTATGCCGCGCCATGATGGCCTGGATGCGCTCCAGATTTGCAAGATTTTCCCCGTAACGGCTGACCTTAAACTCATAGCGATCCATATTCCCGCCCTCGTTGACATAGGGACCCGCCGGCAGGCTGATCACCGAGCCGTCGACCCGGTCCTGCCAGATTTCGGTCAGCCCGAGCGTCAGGATCAACACCTCAGCCCCTTGCAGGGCGTTTCTGGAATGCTGTCGATGCTGCTCAAAATCCTTCTCGGCCGCTTGAAGGCTGTCATATAAAATAACGCGGCGATAAGGATCCTGGACTTTTTGGGATCGGGGTGCAATCCACCAGCGCCGGTCAGGCTGCCAGTCCTCAAACGTGTATTCGAAAATCTGGCGCATGCAAAACGTATTGTAGACTCTTTCCCAGGCCGCGCTGGCGTGGATCGCCGCCGGGTGGTGCGTTTCTTCGGTCAGGTAGTTATAGTCCCGTTGAAGCAGCCGCCGTTTGATCTCCCTGGCAAAACAGGACCCCAGCGAGGCAATCCGTGTTGAAGGGGTGATTTTCAAACCGGTCTCAGGGGGCACCGGAAAATTGCCGTCCACCGGTGGATTGTCAAAAGACCCCGGCCATACCTGCCAGGGTTCAAACCGGTGAACCGGATGGACGTCGGATCGTGCCAT
>Ga0210064_1000076_pt1 | contig 44414 bp, 41 predicted proteins | sample Muzzi_CordC_D2_FD_185531 | JGI IMG/M metagenome (GOLD analysis project Ga0210064, IMG submission 185531) | Wetland microbial communities from San Francisco Bay, California, USA, that impact long-term carbon sequestration - Muzzi_CordC_D2 (SPAdes) | ecosystem: Environmental > Aquatic > Marine >... | reverse complement strand
GTCAGGCAGAATCTCTTCCAGCAAGGCACCACTCTCCAGACGCTCTCCTTCACGATATTTCTTCAAATTAACCAGGACAAAGCGCCGTTGCGGATCCGTGTCGTAAACATGCACATCGACACGCGGGGCCTGGAAACTGCTGCGGAACTCCAGTGACAGATCGTTCCAGTCGGGAATCCCGGGAGGGGAATCGACGGGCACGGCAGGTGCGGCCGGGATGTCGACAGCAGCGGAACCGGTCGCCGGAGTCACAACCCCTTCGTCCTCGAGCGAAAGCGGGGACTCGGCCACGATCACCTTGCCCGTTTCCCGCGGGCGCGGCGAGGGTGCTTTCGCCGGAGCGCGGTATGCGGGGGTCTTTCCCGACCCGGCAGTTACGGGCGGACTGGCCCGCCGCGGCGGCTGATAGGTATCCGCTGGCGCTGCATCGTCTGGTAATCCACCAGATGCCGCCTGCGATCTGTCATTACCGGCCAGTTCCCGACCCGTCACGGGCTTTTCATCCGGAACGGACCCGTTTCGCAGGGTAAGAACGGCTATCAAAACCCCGTTGAGTAGCAACAGGGCACCCACGATCCATATCCAGCGATGCTTGTGGCTTGCCGCTTGCCCGGTCTGATGCACAGCTTCCAGATCCGGCACATGGCCTACCGTTCGCTCCTGATCCGCTTTTCTTAACGCTTCGAGAATATAGGACATGACCGGCCTTCAGGATGCACCGCCGCCCAGCCTCGGGATACCCGGCTGTTGCGATTGTGAGTTAAGCAGGATAATGGTGTGCCGGCCGACAATACCGTCGGCCGTCAATCCATGATTACGCTGAAAATCCAGAACCTGCTTGTAGAGCTGGTAATCGAAGAACAACGGCTTTTCGGTTGCCAGGTCCACGCCCTGGATGGATTCCAGTTGCCGGCGCAGCCAGCCGACATCGGTTCCGTTACCACCCAACTCCATATACATGGTGCCGCCCGGCGGTGCCTTGAGTAACAGGACAAACTGACCACGCCAGTGTGCATCAATCTCCCCGACAGGCAGGCGATAGACACGGCCACCGGCATTGAGTTCGGCCATGCTGCCATCCAGATGTTGCACCAGCACCGGTACTTCCCGGCCGTCAGCCACCTCCAGCGTCAGGATGGCCGGTCGATCAAACAGGCGCAGCGATTCCCAGGTCCCCTTGTTATCCAGACAGTGCAAAGCGTTTTCCAGGGCAAAGCCGCAGAAATCCTGCCTGACTCCGGGCGGCAAGACCACAGACCACTGCGCGAATAACGCCATCCAGGCATTCCGGGTCCAGGTGCTGTCCGCCACCGTCAGCAGGGAGGCCAGGGAGGGTTCTTCCTGCGCGGGGATCAGAGACGCCAGCGTTTGCTCGACGGGTGGGGCCGTGGTTGCAGCCGGAGGCTCGGGGAAAGACGCCGGTGTTGCCGCAATCACGGGCATACTGATACCGGCGGGTACCGGTTCCCGGTCGGGGGTGTCGACCGGCAGGTCGGTCGACTGCTTCCCGGCAACCGGGGAGTTCACCGGCCTGGCGGACGATAGATCCATCCGCCCCCATGGCTGAACATAGAGCAGACCCGCGATGCCGGCGACCAGAACCAGCGCCCCCGCTGCCAGGGAAATCCGTCGCCGGTACTTGGTGTTCCCGGCATGATCCGCGAACACCTCTTTTGCGGCTTTTCTTACAATCTTGCTGTCAACCCGGGACTGCCCCTCCACGTAGGACCCCAGCATGGCGCGATCACACAACACGTTAATCAACCGTGGAATACCGCCGGACAGCTGCTGGATTACGTCAATGGCATCCTTCTTGAAAATATTGTGCGAGATTCCGCAGACCTGCAGGCGATGCTGGATATAGGCGCTGGCTTCTTCCCGTGATATCGGCTCGAGGTGATAACGTGCAGTAACCCGCTGGGCCAGCTGGCGCATTTCATCACGCGCCAGCAGGGTGCGCAGTTCCGGCTGACCGATCAGAATGATCTGCAGGAGTTTCTGTGTGGCGGTCTCGAGGTTGGTAAGCAGGCGTATTTGTTCCAGCACCTCGGCACTCAAATTCTGTGCCTCGTCAATGATCAGTACCGTGCGCCTGCCACGTGCATGGGCCTCCAGCAAGTGCCGGTTGAGTACATCGGTCAGGGTCTTGATGCTGTGAATCTCCGCCGGATAGGCCACCCCCAGTTCATCGCATACCGTGGCAATCAGCTCCTCCGCGGTTACTTTCGGATTGAGTACCAGGGCAACATCCACATTATCAGGGACCTGTTCCAGCAGACAGCGGGATATGGTGGTCTTGCCAGTGCCGACCTCCCCGGTCAGCTGTACAAACCCGCCGCCCTCACCCAGGCCATACATGAGATGCGCCAGGGCCTCCCGATGGCGGGCGCTCATATACAGAAAGCGCGGATCCGGCGTGATAGAGAACGGTCGCTCGGCAAGATTGAAATGATGCAGGTACACGGGCTAGGGGCCTGTCCGGCTAATGGGGACCGAGCAGTGAAAGTGGCTCAGCGAGAACAGAGGTACGTAAATCCGGGGAGAATAGCATTGACTATTTGACGAGGGGTTGCGTGCATATGATCCGTTGTGGCGCATTTGCAGCAGGCTTCTCATGACTCGGACAGGGGCTCCTAGCCCGGACTTCTCACCGGGATCCCGGATGCTGGCGCAGGGCTCGTGTGTCCGAACGCCGCTCTGGAGCGAAAGTGGTAGCCGTAGCTACCACTTGAGTCAAGAGCAAGCGCGGGCGCGCGAGAACCAGCCAGGGCCGGGATAGGCATCCCCCGAAAACGGGCTGGCATTTGATTATTCACGACTCTTCTCGTTACCTCAATACATTATGATGTTTCACCGCCGCCCGGTGAGAAATCCGGGCTAGCGATAACCGAAATCCGGGCGCAGGGTGGCTGCGACCAGCGACTCGATCCGCTCCAGTTGTTCATCATCGAAATAATCCCGGTATCCGCCGACCTTGGCACGCCGTACCTTGTAGGAATCCGGGTTGCCTTTCCTGCCGGGTATCAGGCGGGCGCCGCTGGAGCGGAAGGCATTGCTTTCTTCCAGCTTCTTCATGTTCTCGTAGGCGGCATAATCGACGGCATCCTGAATCTCGGCGTCGCTACCCGGGGTTCCCAGGAAATTGAAAATCCTGTGCAACGCTGCAGCCGGCTCCTGGCGCATGTCCTCATAACGAATCACGATGCTCGCCACCACCTTGGGTAATTCCTGTGCCCAGATATTAAAAAACCGGATGATACAGGGCAAACCGGCCTCCTCGTTCATGACAAAATCAAACACAGAAATCTCCGCATCATGGGGCGGGTACCAGTTGAGTGCTTTCTTGCGACGCTTCATCCGGTACTTCCACTGGAAAAACTGGGACACGGCAACATCCCGGGGGTCGCGCACCAGCATGATGATTTTCTTGCCATAGAATTCGGCTTTATCGTCCCAGTTCCCGGTGTAGTTCCGCAGGTAATTGCCGTGGGTAAAGAATACCCGGGGTACCGCAGCATTCATGTGATGATAATTATCGAAGCCCAGCATGTGCTTTTCCGGGATAGCATACTTCTGCTGGTAGTAACGTGACATCATAACCCGTAACCAGGTGCGCCCGCTTTTACCCCAGGACATCAGCACGTAGTCCGTCAACTCCAGCTTGCGGTTTTCCTCACGGCCCCGCAGCCAGCGATCGATGTCGATCCGCTTCTGCCCGGGCAGAAAAAACAGTGGCAGCAACACTAATTCCCGACTGATTGTGGGCCATACGTCATGCATCGGTTTTGTTACGGTCCTGCCTGGTTGCGGCCTCCCGCCGGCTACCTGCGCGGGTCGTAAATCTGTATTTTTTCATACAGCTACAGGCTCAATAATAATTACGGTAAGGCGCAGTAGTGTAAACCAATCCAGACCGTTTTTGGCTTTGTTTGCGTCTAACGCTCTCTGCCGGAAGGCCGCCTGACTTGATCCAAATCAAGGGCCGGTTCCCCGAAGATTGCTATTTTGTCTATCGCTTCAAATGCTTGGCTCTGATAGACTCACTCTCCACCAGGCAGGCTGCTGCCAGGCGGAATTTGTCACCAGCAACCGGCTAATCAATGTCGATCTGTCAACTATGTCCTATTTCAACCTCGAAGCACTGGATACCGCGACCCTCAACCACGATCCGTTCGACTTTCTGGTGGTACCGGGATTTCTGACCGACACGGGTCTTGAAGCGGCCAATCGCGACTATCCCAAGATCAGTACGGCCGGCAACAAGGACCTGGAAGGACTGCACTACGGTCCTGGATTCGAGGCCCTGCTCCGGGAACTCACCAGCCCGGATTTCGTCCAGCGCATCGCCACAAAATTTGCTATTGACCTGGGTGATGCCATTACCACCATTACCGTACGCAAGTACTGTGAAGCCAGTGACGGGAATATCCATACCGATCACTGGAGCAAGCTGATCACGGTACTCCTCTACTTCAACAGGGACTGGAGCAACACCACCGGTCAGCTCCGGATGTTGCGTTCGGCAACGGATATCGAGGATTATGCGGCCGAGGTCCCGCCGATCGGGGGTACGCTGCTGGCCTTCCGGCGCACGCGCCACTCCTGGCATGGCCACAAGGAGTTCGTCGGCGAACGCCGCATGCTGCAACTGAACTTTGTGAAACACAGTCGGCTGGCCCGCTATACCCAGCAAATCGACAGATTTTCGACACGGGTAATAAAGCGGCTTGCCCGGGTTGTTCAATCGACCGCCTGAAACACCGAGCTTCCGTCCCAGGCATACGAACCAGGAAATCCAACCATGCCCAACATGCTGCACGCCGGCAGACAGCTGCTCCGTTCCATCTGGAAAAAGACTTCCCGCAAGTTACTGCGCGCGGCCCTGTTTTTTTCCCCCGAAGAACGCAAGACCGTTGCCGAACGCTGGCTGCGCGGCCGCGAACAGATGCAGCGCCTGCGCCAGGCCGATATCGTCATCGTGTCCTTCGGAAAAAGCGGGCGCACCTGGCTGCGCGTCATGCTGTCACGCCTCTACCAGGTGAAGCATGGCCTGTCGCAGCGTTATCTCATCGGTTTCGACAATTTTCATTCCATGAATCGGGCAATCCCGAAACTGTTTTTCACCCACGACAACTACATCAAGGACTACACCGGGAATATGGACTCCAAGGCGGATTTTTATGCCCACAAGGTGGTGTTGCTGGCACGTGATCCGCGCGACGTGGCCGTATCCCAGTTCTTCCAGTGGCAATACCGGATGAAGCCCAACAAGAAGATCCTCAATAAATATCCCGATCAGGGTGTCGCGGTCTCGATATTCGATTTCATCATGGATAGGCATGCCGGACTGCCGAAGGTGATTGAATTCATGAACCTGTGGGCAAAGGAGCGGGAGCGCATGCAAGGCTTCTTTCTGCTGCGCTATGAGGACCTGCGGGCGGCGCCGGAAGCAACGCTGGGCGCGCTTCTGGAGTTCATGGGTACCCCGGGAACCGCCGCGGAGATCCGGGAGGCGGTCGAATTCTCTTCCTATGAAAACATGAAAAAAATGGAACAGAAAAAGACCTTCTGGCTGAGCGGCGGGCGCATGGTACCCAAGGATCGTGACAATCCCAACACCTACAAGGTCAGACGCGCCAAGGTAGGCGGGTACCGGGACTATTTCGACGATGACCAGGTGGCCCGGATCGAGGAACTGGTGGACACGACCCTGTCCCCCTGTTTTGGCTATGCTTCCCGGGATACCGCCAGCGCTGCGGATATGCCTGCCGCGGATGCCCGGGCTTCCGGGCACCCGGCATGACGCAACCCCGGTGGTAGTGATATTTCATGAGGTGCCGCGAATACTCTCCGCCCTGCACGATGGCAATCTGCCGGCCGCCCCTGGTCATGCAACCGTGCAGCGCCCCGCTCGGTAACCACCGCCCGGGCAGACGACCTCAGGCAGCCAGTGGCGGTATGCGCTGCATGACCTCGAAGGCATCATGACGCAGATGGTTCTTTGCCATCTCGGCACGCAACAGGTCCTCGCCAATTACCCCCTTGTCCAGGCATTCACGCACCAGACCGAAGAAGAAGGCTTCCTGATTGGGGTCCGGATGCTTCTTGTAGGCCCCGAGCAGCCCGTAATCGCCGAACAGGGCACGCCGCGCGCGGCGTATCCAGTGCCTCGGGGGAAACAGCCGGAAGGTATCCGCCGGCCTGAAATCCACGGGCAAACCGGTCTTCCAGGGCTGGGTCTTGCGCTTGGTGGTATGCAGCATCCGGGTCTTGTCGGTCAGGTGATCAAAATCGTTCCATTCGTTCTCGAACAGGCCGACGGTATCCGGGTCTTCATACTTCAGACACACCCACTTCATGTAATCACGCTGGAAATCAAACATGGCATTGAACTGTTCCTCTACCTTCCAGTGTGTGAGGCGGGCATTGTCAAGCAACATGACACTGGTGGCGAGGCAACCCCGCTTGCCCTTGTTCCCGGACTTGGGCCGGCACATGATGGCCTTGCCCTGCATGTCCCGGGAGAGCAGTTGCCAGATATCCGCGTTGGCGAAGACATCCGGGTCGATGACCACGGAGCGGCCCTGGTAATCCATCAATTGCGGCGGCAGAAACCGGGTGGGTGTAAAGGACTGCAGGTCATCCGCGACCCAGATACGCTTGCCGCCATCGCGCAGGTAAGTGTCCCCTTCGCGCTCGTGCAAGAAGGGGAAATCCTTGTATTCCATCAACCGGATAGCAAACTTTTCATTGTGTGCGGAATTGCGCCGCAGGGCATACTCGGCCACAAGTGCACCCAGATACTGTTTGTCATTGGCCTGAATGAAAACGCAATACTCCATACCCGTCTGACCTCTCGTTATCCTCACCCGGCTGCTTCAGCCGGTCCGGGGGAACCATGAATCAAGGGCGGAATTATAGCATGGCCGTGCAAGTGATCCCGTTGCTGCGGCGTGAACACCGCCGGGTGTCGGGCCCGATTATGGTTTTTTTGGGATTCGATCCACCGTGCAGCACAATACGGTCATGACTGACCATCCGGCATCATCCGGGAATCATCACTAATGGCCAAACTGTTTCTGGGAACTTCGCTGAAAAAACTGGTGGACCGGCTGCCGGTACTGCATCGCATTTTGTGGGCGCTGGAAGCCCTGCTGGTCGGTATACTCGCGGGCATCAGCAGACTGCTGCCGATGAACCGGGCCTCAGCGACCGGCCGGTTCCTGTTCCGCCGTATCGGTCCCCACCTCGACAAGTCGCGTAAATTCAGGCGCAACCTGCACCTGGCATTTCCCGAAAAATCCCCGCAGGAGATCGAGGCACTGGTTCGGGAAAGCTGGGGCAATGTCGGCGCCGCACTGGCCGAATTCCCCCACCTGCCGGACCTGGCTCGCCCCGACTCATCCGGGCGGCTCGAAATCCTCATTCACGGTAACAGCCCGGTATTTCAAAATGCAGGTAAACCGGCCATCTTCGTCGCAGCCCATCTGGCTAACTGGGAAGTACCCGCCGCGGCCATCAAGCGGCTGGGGATCAGGGTGAGCGGCCTGTATACCCCGCTGCAAAACCCCTGGCTGGACCGGATGCTCTACCGGACACGGGAACGTATCGGCTGTGGCCTGCTCTCCAGAGAGGGCGGTATACGGGCCATGGTGCAGGAACTCAACCAGGACCATTCCATCGGTCTGCTGGTGGATCAGCGGGTCGATTCGGGTGAGCCGGTCGCCTTTTTCGGTATCGACATGAATACCACCACCACCCCGGCGCGCCTGGCCCTGCGCTACGACTGCGACCTGATTCCGGTGCAGGTCGAACGCCTCCCGGGTGCCCGGTTTCGGGTGAGCTTCCATACGCCGGTCACCGCCAGCGAAGGGATCACGGACAATCACCAGAAGATTCTCGATATAACAAGAAAAATCAACAAATTATTCGAAGAATGGATCACCGCTGCACCGCAGGATTGGCTCTGTTCGAAGCGCCGTTGGCCCAAGAATGCAACACCACGCTGAATATCGCGAGATGTCATGCACGGGCCACACCCCTATAATGCAAGGTTGTTGAATGAACCAGTGACGATCACCACATGCTGAATGCGCTACTCGAGAAACTTCAGGCAAGGAAATCCAGGCCCTTGCCCCGCTGTATTGCCGAGATAGAGGGTATCGGCTACAACGAGAAAACTGCCCCCACCGGACCGGTCGCATTTCCCCCGAGTTTTTTTATCGTAGGGGCACCACGCTGCGGGACCACGGCGGTCAGCAAAACCCTGGCACGCAACCCCAAAATCAGCTTTTCCAAACCCAAGGAACCGCATTTCTTCCTCGAGCCGCGGCCCGGCCAGTCCGCTGATCAGCTGCGCCAGCAGTACCTGTCACGCTACCATCGGGAGCTGGGCAGTGAGCACCAGGCCATCGGTGACGGCTCGGTTTCCTACCTCTACCAGCCGGATGCCATCCGCCGGGCGCTGCAGTTTGATCCGCGGGCGAAGTTTATCGTGCTGGTCAGAGACCCCGTCGAAATGATGCGTTCCTACCACAGTCGCATGCTGTTCCAGCTCGACGAGGACGAGGTGGATTTCGCCAGGGCATGGGACCTGCAGGAAAGCCGTGCCGCGGGTAAAAATCTGCCGAAGCGCTGTCGCGAACCGATGCTGCTGCAGTATGGATTTCTCGGCAAACTCGGCATGCATGTGGAGCGTCTCTTCGAAGTCGCCGGACGGGAACGCTGTCAGGTCATCGTGCACGATGATTTTGTACAGGACCCGCGTGCGGTCTATCTGCAGACCCTGGCGTTTATCGGGGTCGATGACGACGGCCAGGTCAAATTCAAGCGCACCCGCGAAACCAGCGGGTTCAAATCCCCCTGGCTGCAACAATTTGTGATGAACCCCCCGCCCTGGACCTTTAAACTCATTGCCATCAGCAACGCCCCGATGCTGGCGCGCCTGAAGGGCCTGCGGAAACGCATCAAGAAATTCAACTCCCGCGATACCCGCCCGCGCCAGATCCTGACCGGGGAGATGCGCACCACACTGCGTGAATACTTTGCCGGCGATGTCGCAAAGCTGTCCGCGCTGTTGTCGCGCGATTTCAGCCACTGGCGTTAACCCGCAACCTGGCAACCTCCCGTATTATCCGTTCAGACTTCACAGGAAACCCCATGATTCCAGTACGCGACGGCATCAAGAAATGGTCCATCCTGGTACCGACGGCCATCCTGCCACGGCCGTGGCGGGTGGCCGTCCGCGAACAACTGCTGTCACGGCTGGAACTGGCCATTGCCAATCGTGCCGGTTTGATCATTATCGGTCATCCCAAGAGCGGCAACACCTGGCTCAAGGTTATGATCGCCCGGCTCTACCAGGTACGCCACGGCTTCAAGGCCTCGGAACTGATTGGCTCCGACGAGCTTGCGCTGCGCAACCCGGCAATTCCGCGCCTGGCGGCCACCAACGCCGTCTACAGTTACGAGGGCAGTGTCGGGAAGGTCCTCGCCGCCGGTGCCCCGGATGACCCGTTGCGCCACAAGCCGATCCTGCTGCTGGCGCGCAACCCGATCGACATTGCGGTCTCCTGGTTCTTCCAGTTCACCCGGCGCCAGTCGGCCCACAAGCAGGAGTTGATCAATCACTGGATCGCGCATCCGATTGACCGGCACACGGTTACCATGTGGGACTTCGTCCGCCACAGCGACATCGGCCTGCCGTTTCTGATCGACTACCTGAATACCTGGGAGCGCAACCTGCAGCAGCTGGAGCATTCCCTGCTGGTACGTTACGAGGACCTGCGCGCCTCTCCGGCAAGCAGCCTGAAAAAAATCACCGCCATGATGGGAGAATCCTTCAGCGATGCGGAAATCGGGGAAGCGGTCAACTTCGGCTCCTTCGACAACCTGCGCAAGCTGGAGAGCAGCGGCTTTTTCCGGCGCGGCGGCATGCAGTTGCGCAACGCCGGCGACCCCGACAGCTTCAAGGTCCGGCGCGGCAAGGTGGGCGGATATCCGGATTACTTTACGGAGGAACAGGTCACCGAACTCGAGGGGTTGCTGCAGTCGGGGCTATCACCGACCTTCGGCTACCAGCCACTGCAAAACACTGCCGCGGACAGTGTGGCGTCTTGAGTTGCAGTGCAGCCATGGCCCCGGGCAACCGGCATAACGCCGGCCACACCAGTAAGACATCCTGCCCCCCGCGTACCTGGGTCGTCCTGGGCGACAAGCCGGGTGACAATGCCCAGGTGGAGATCATCGAACAGGCGCTGCCATGGCCCTGTGAACACCGTCATATCCAGGTGCTGGAACCCTTCATATTCGGCAAGCCAAGGCCCGGACCCACGCTTTACCATATCGACCGGGAACGCTCCGACCCGCTGGAACCCCCCTGGCCGGACCTGATCCTGACGGTTGGCCGGCGACCGGCCAACGTGGCGTTATGGATCCGCGAACAGTCCGGGGGCCACACCCGGATCATCATCATCGGCAAACCGTCGAGCATGACGAGCGATTACGACCTGGTGATCTACAGCGCCGAGAACCAGTTCCCCCCGCTGCCGAATGTACAGGGCATTTCACTCCCCCTGATGCGCGTCAACGAGGCGGATGTGACGGCTGCGGCCCGGGCCTGGGAATCACGTTTCGCGGACCTGCCCCGCCCGCTGATCGCCTTCCTGGTGGGCGGCCCGACCGGACCCTTTGTGTTCAATGCGACCGCCATCCGGCAGTTGCTGGGAACCAGCAAGCAGATTGCCGATTCCGGTGGAACACCGTACTTCACCACCAGTCGCCGCACCCCGCCCGCCGCCGTTGCCGCGTTGCGTGCGGGACTGCCGGAGGGCGCCCGCCTGTTCGCCTGGTCGGCGGATGCCGCGGAGAATCCATATCGTGGTCTGCTGGGGCTTGCCGACGGTTTTGTGGTCACCGGTGACAGTATCTCCATGATGGTGGAGGTCATTCGCCTGCGCAAGCCGCTGGCCATCCTGCCGTTACCGGTCGGGCCCGTGGGGGCAGTCGATCAGGCGCGGCGTGCCTTTACCCGCTGGCTGTTTGCGCCGGCCAGCGGCACCCGGATTGACCGGCTGCGGCAGGGACTCTGCAAGCTGCTTTACAAGCTGCGGATCGTTACCCTGACACGTGACTTTGTCGCGTTCCACGACATGCTGGTCGGCAAGGGACTGGCCGTGTATGCCGGCCACCCACTGCAGCCACCGTCGGGCGCAGTACCCGATGATCTCGGCACCGCCGTGGAGCGCATCCTGGCCCTGACAGGGTCCTCCCCCGGAAAACAGTAACCGGATGAACCGCAAAATATGGCCCGCTGGCAGTTAACCGCCGGGCTGGTGCACCAACAACAACCGTGTATTACGGTCAGCTGTCCCGGGCCGCCTGCTGCTGCTCAACCGCCGGGGAATGCAGGACCAGATCCATACCTTTCCAGCTATCCATGCCCACGGTGTCCCGTATGCCGCGGATATCTTCCAGTATGATGTGACTGCGTTTCCCTGAGGTATACAGGATGGCCCGGACCTGTAACAGCTGCCCGGAGAGATTGCTGTACCAGTAGCCCGGTATGGGCTTGTGTTGCAGAAACATACTGCCTCCTCCGCCGGGGTAATCCCCATGGCGTGGTGTTATTGTTATGGCGTCTCTTCAGCGTCGCCGGTTCTGCTTGCTGCAGTTACAGTTATAACCGAAAAGCCCGGGTACAGGCAATGGGACAGAGGTACAGCAGGGTATTGTCAGACGCCAGGCTACAGTAAACGGTACCCTGGTATCACCCGCACTTGGAATCGCCACAATTCAGGCAGGTCAGGCAGCCGTCCATCACGATGGCCGCCTTGGTCTGGCATTTGGCGCACAACTGCGCGCCTTCCGGAAAATCACCGGAATCGGCAGCTTCCACCGTACCCACGGCGGCTTCGTACTGGGCGCGCTTTTCCGCCACCAGTTGTTTCTGATGCTCGTCGAGGCTGTCGTCTTTCAGCAGGCCGATCATGCGCATATGGCATTCGATGGCATCGCCAATCTCGGCGACCAGTGACGGCATGTACTTGCCTCCCTTCTTGAAGTAACCGCCGCGCGGGTCGAATACCGAGCGCAGTTCCTCCACCAGGAAGGTGACATCACCGCCTTTTCTGAATACCGCGGAAATAATCCGTGTCAGGGCCACAATCCACTGGAAGTGGTCCATGTTCTTGGAATTGATAAAGATCTCGAAGGGACGCCGGAGTTCGTTTTCCGTCCCGCGATTGAGAATGATATCGTTGATGGTGACGTACAGGGCATGTTCGGAAAGCGGTGTTTTTACCTTGTAGGTAGAGCCGATCAGCATCTCCGGACGCTTCAGCTTTTCGTGCAGATGGACGACATTATCCTCCGTCACCGGAACCGGCTTCGCCTCGTTGGCGGCGGGTGCCGCCTCCGGCCGCTGCGGCTCGTCCTTCCTGACGCTGTAGTCTACGATCTTTTTATCAATTTGAATTGCCATGGTCTGCTCCCTGCGAATTCTTGAAGTTGACTGTTAACCGGAACGCTCAGAATTTTCCGTAATACCCTTCCTTGAGAGCATCATAGAGGTTGGCGGCCGTATGTGTTTCGCCGTCGTACTCGACCTCTTCCGTGCCCTTCAGGCTGACCACCGTCCCGTCATCCAGGGTAAACTCATAGGTGGTATTTTCCAGGTCTTTCTCTTTCACCAGCACGCCCTGAAAGGCCTCCGGGTTGAAGCGGAAGGTCGTGCAACCCTTCAGACCCTGTTCATAGGCATACAGGTAGATATCCTTGAAATCCTCGAACGGGTAGTCCGTAGGTACATTGGCCGTCTTCGAGATGGAGGAGTCCACCCATTTCTGGGCCGCCGCCTGAATGTCCACGTGCTGTCGGGGTGTGACATTGTCGGCGGCGATGAAATAATCCGGCAGCGCGTCGCCATCGCCCTCCATTGTGGCGCTGACCTGCGGGTTGATGAGTTCGCGATAGGCCAGCAGCTCGAACGAATATACATCCACCTTTTCCTTGGTCTTTCTGCCTTCGCGGATCACATTGCGGAAATAATGGTGCGCAAAACTGGGCTCGATACCGTTGCTGGCATTATTGGCCAGCGACAGGGAGATGGTTCCGGTCGGGGCGATGGAACTGTGGTGGGTAAAGCGGGCACCGGTTTCCGCCAGGTCCCTGACCAGCTCCGGGGCAACCCCGGCCACGCGCTGCATGTAACGGCTGTACTTCGCATGCAGCACCCGGCCCTTGATGCGGTCACCCGGCAAATAGCCGTCACGACGCATCTCGGGCCGTTTGCGCAGCATCTCCTCGGTCACCTCGAATTCCTCTTCCATGATGGGCGCCGCACCCTTCTCCCTGGCCAGGTCAAGCGCCACCTGCCAGCCGGTCAATGCCAGTTCACGGCTGACACGCTCGGTAAACTGCACCGAGTCCATCTCGCCGTACTTCATGCCCAGCATGGTGACCGTGGAGCCGAGCCCCAGGAAGCCCATGCCATGGCGCCGCTTGCGGGTGATTTCATCGCGCTGCCCTTCCAGCGGCAATCCGTTGATCTCGACCACGTTGTCCAGCATGCGGGTGAATATCGCCACCACCTTGCGGAACTCTTCCCAGTCAAACGCCGCCTTGTCCGTGAACGGATCGCGCACATACTTGGTAAGGTTGACAGAACCCAGCAGGCAGGAGCCATACGGCGGCAGCGGCTGCTCGCCACAGGGATTGGTCGCGCGGATATTTTCGCAGAACCAGTTGTTGTTCATTTCATTGACCTTGTCGATGAGGATGAACCCCGGCTCCGCAAAATCGTACGTCGAGGACATGATCAGGTTCCACAGGCGCCGGGCCGGAATCGTCCGGTAGACCCGACAGGCCACCAGACCCGCATTGTTGGTGATGTAGCCATCCCGGGTGGGCCATTCGCGCCAGATCACCGTTGCGGAATCATTCAGGTCGACATCGCCTCCCAGCTCCTCGCGGTTGATGGGAAACGCCAGTCGCCAGTCACTGTCACTCTTGACCGCATCGATGAATTCCGTGGTGATCAGCAGGGAAAGATTGAACTGCCGCAGACGGCCGGATTCGCGCTTGGCACGGATAAAATCCATCACGTCCGGATGACCGACATCAAAGGTTGCCATCTGGGCACCGCGCCGGCCACCGGCCGATGACACGGTGAAACACATCTTGTCGTAGATGTCCATGAAAGACAGCGGGCCGGAGGTATAGGCACCGGCACCGGACACATAGGCACCCCGGGGCCGCAGGGTGGAGAACTCATAGCCGATACCGCAGCCGGCCTTCAGTGTCAGGCCGGCTTCATGCACCTTGTTGAGGATGTCGTTCATGGAGTCTTGCACCGTACCGGAGACCGTACAGTTGATGGTGGAAGTGGCCGGCTTGTGTTCCCGGGCGCCGGCATTCGAGGTAATGCGGCCCGCCGGGATGGCGCCGTGTCGCAATGCCCAGAGAAATTCCCGGTACCAGTTCTCCTGCAGTGCCGGACTCTCCTCGACCTCGGCCAGTGCCCGGGCAATCCGCTGGTAGGTAGCGTCGATCGTCTGGTCAATCGGGGTACCGTCCTTGGCCTGCAGGCGGTATTTTTTGTCCCAGATATCCAGCGAGGCGGGCTGCATGGGAATCTCGGCCGGGCTGGCGGGTACGGCTTCAAGGTGTGCGGTGGTGGTCATGTGTTCAATTCCCCTCCCTCATCATAATTCTTGTTAATGCAGTAGCGCCACGGCGTGCGACAGCCACGGCCCCTTCTACTGTATGAGTCAGACACAAGATATTGTGCCTAGGGGTCCTAGATTAGGACGCCATTTACGGGCTGTCAAGCCTCCATTGCAGGAGCTATTATTTATTATAATAACAATAAGTTAATGATATTTTTGTTTTGTCAATACAAGATTTTCACAGCTCCCGCACAATAACAGTGAAACACTATATATTGTGTTTCTTATATTGACTGGAATAGGGCTTGTGGCTACCCAGGCGGCACAGATTCAGGGCAATATTTCCGGCACCTGGCCACCGGCCCCGTGATGCATCGGCTCCATCGAGCCATGCGGGTGCTGATGCCGGTGCTGCGCGTGCATGGATGGCGCGGAAAAGATGGTATACAAACCAAACAACATGACCGTGGCGCCCGCCATGCTGCGTATTATACGTCCCTGCAGCAGATGCGCGAGTGAATTGAACGCAAATCCCATGGCAATCATCAGCGGCAGGGTTCCCAGCCCGAATGCCAGCATGATCAGCCCCCCGTACAGCACGCTGCTGCTGGCCAGCGCCATGGCCAGCACGGCGTACACCATCCCGCAGGGCAGCCAGCCCCAGACCATACCCAGCAGGTACGCCTGACCGCTGTTGCACACCGGGATGAAGCGGCGGCCCAGCGGCTCGATATACTTCCACAGGCGTGCCCCCAGACGCTCCAGAACCTGCAAGGCACGCCCCCAGCCTGCCAGGTAAAAGCCGAACAACACCATGAAAATACCCGCGAGAATCCTGCCCACGGGATAGGATGCCAGTACCCCCAGCCCACTGACCTGCTGACCGAGGAAACCCAGCAGCAATCCTGCCAGTGAATAACTGATGATGCGACCGCCGTTATAGGCCAGCAAGGCGGACAGGAAACGCCAGCGCGACTGGCGCAGTTGCGGTGACAACCCCCCCGTCAGGGCACCCACGATACCGCTGCACATACCGACGCAATGCACACCGCCGAGCAGGCCGACCAGGAAGGCGGCCGGTAGCGTCAGTTCCATGTTCATGGTGTAGTGTGCCGCACAACCGGCAGCAGGTAGACGCCGCGCAGGGGCTGATTCTGGAACCGGATCATTGCCCGGGGGGCATGCTGATCAGGGCCGCGGCGCGGAGCACCCGGACGCCGGCATGACCGGGCATCATGATTCCCCTGTGGCGGGCGGCACCAGGATGACGACCTGGTCCTGCGGCACCTGCATACTGCCCTGCAGGCGCCAGTCATCCGCTTCCAGCAGTACATACCAGTTACCCCGCGGTAACTCACCGATAACAGCGGTATAGCGGCCCTCACCGGCGGGCTGCAGTACCAGGTGCTGGTCAAATCCCTTGCGTGTCGGGTGCAGGAACGCGAAACGCAGGCTGTCCGGTAACGGATAATCCTGCGCCGTGAGCCGCAGTGTGACACGGTTGGAGGCGGCATCGACGGTCAGGCGGGCCTCCAGCCGGTACGTGGCCGCGGCGTGGTCGCGAGCGAGATCACGGTTGATTTCCTTGCCACGCTGGTAGTAGTCATCGACCACCAGTCCGTCACTGGTCGCTACCGCAATGTAGAGGGTGGCCAGACCGCCGATGACGGCGGTCATCGGCAGTGCAATAAGCAACCACACCCAGGGTTCGGCATACCATGGCCTGGGGTTGCCAGAAACATTGCCAGGCATGGTTACTGTGGCCCCAGGAAGCGGGCTTCTTCCCGGACATTGAGTTCCGGATTGTCGGCCGCTATCAGGCCGAACACCACCTTGCTGCTGCGTGCCTCAAGATCGGCCTCATCGGCCCGCAGCCGTACCGGAAACTCCATTACCTCACCGGCATCGACCTGGATGCTATCGGTATCGGCAAACAGTTCCAGACCGGGGATGCCGGCCACACTCAATGCATATTCGTGGGCATGATTGTCCATATTGAGAATCTTCAGGATGTAGACATTCTCGATCAGCCCGTTATCCGTCTCCCGGTAGAGCCGGTTGCGGTCGCGGATTACATCCAGGCCCAGCGGGCTGCGCTGACTGAAGTTGTAGGCGAAAACGGCCATGATCGTCAGCAGGATGGCAGCATAGATCATGATGCGCGGCCGCAGGACGTGGGTCTTCCCGCCGCTCATCTCGTGCTCCGTGGTGTACTTGATCAGTCCCTTTGCGTATCCCATCCTGTCCATGACATCGTCGCAGGCGTCAATGCAGGCGGAGCAGGCAATGCATTCGTACTGCAGGCCATTGCGGATATCGATACCGGTCGGACACACCTGAACACACAGGGTGCAGTCGATGCAGTCACCCAGGCCCAGGGCAACGGGATCGGCACTGCGCTTGCGCGAGCCGCGCGGTTCCCCGCGCCCGGGCATATAGGAAATGATGAGCGTGTCCTTGTCGAACATGGCACTCTGGAAACGCGCGTACGGGCACATGTACTTGCATACCTGCTCGCGCATCCAGCCAGCATTGCCATAGGTGGCAAAACCGTAAAAGATGATCCAGAAGCTCTCCCACGGACCCAGATCGAGGACGAGCAGCCGCTGCCCCAGCTCCGTAATGGGGGTGAAATAGCCGACGAAGGTGAAACCGGTCCAGGCCGAGAACAGCAGCCACAGAAGATGCTTGGTGGTCTTGATCCGCAGCTTGTAGGCATTCATTGGCAACGCATCCAGCTTCTGCTGTTTCATGCGATCGCCCTCGACCTTGCGCTCGATCCACAGGAATGCCTCGGTCCATACTGTCTGGGGGCAGGCATAACCGCACCAGATGCGTCCGACCAGCGCGGTTACGAAGAACAGGGTAAGGCCGGCAATGATCAGCAGGAATGCCAGATAGATAAAATCCTGCGGCCACAGGGTCAGCGAGAAGATGTGGAACTTGCGTGCCGGCAGATCCAGCAGGATGGCCTGCTGACCGTCCCAGCGCATCCATGGTACGAGATAGTAGAGACCCAGCAGACCGAGCACACCGAGCACCCGCAGACGCGCAAAGACACCGTGCACTTCACGGGGAAAGATCTTTTCACGCCGGGCATAGAGTGACGTTGCAACCTGCTCGTCAGTTTGACGCGCGCTACTGGACCCGCGGGGATCGGGGACTGCCATAACGTAACCTACACTTTACTGGTCGTTCCGGAAATTCCGGCTCTGTCGCATGCAGTTGGTGATCGCGAAATAGAGGGTGCCGATACCGGCAACGGCGGTGATCAGCCAGAAAAGAAAAAAACCGATGGTATATATCCCGAGCGGGCTGATCTCCAGGTCTACTCCGAAAGGAATCAGGTCATCCGGATGAAACGCGGAAAAAAACAGCCCGGTTGCCACGCCCGCCGTCAGAAACGACGGCCAGAGCACGGCAATGCACTTCTGAATGCCGGGTATCTTTTTTTCCGTCATGAGCACTACATCGATCAGGTTTGGGAGGATCCAGCATACTGCACACTGGCGAAGCTGGCCAGCCTGACAGGCCGGGCCGTGCTTACTCCGCGTCCTGCTGCCCGGTGGACAGACTGTAGACGTAGGCGGCCAGCAGGTGAACCTTGTCGGTGCCCAGAAAATCCTGGTGCGGCGGCATCTGTCCGTTACGCCCCCCGGCAATGCTCTCCATCACCCGGGCGCTGGAGCCGCCGTAGAGCCAGATGTTGTCGGTCAGATTGGGCGCGCCGAGCGCCTGCATGCCGGTACCGTCGGCGCCATGGCAGCCCACACACAGGCTCTGGAATTGCACCTGCCCGCGTTTTGCCGCGGCCTGGTCGACATTTCGTCCGCTCAGGCTGAGGACGTATTCGGTGACGTCGGAAACCCCCTGCTCGCCACCCAGGGCCTGCTCCCAGGACGGCATGGCGCCCTTGCGTCCGTTAAGGATGCTCTGCTCGATGGCCGCCGGATCGCCACCGTACAGCCAGTCATTGTCACGCAGATTCGGAAAACCGCGTGCCCCCCGTGCATCCGAACCATGGCAGGTTGCGCAATAGTTGACAAACAGCCGCTCGCCCATCTTGCGTGCCTCGGGGTCATCCGCCACCGCAATGATTTCCATGGACGCATATTTCGAGAACAGCGGACCGTACCGGGCATCGGCAATATCCACCTCGTGCCGGTACTGCGACAGCGACGTCCAGTCCAGAAACCCCTTGAAACTTCCCAGCCCCGGGTACAGCGCCAGGTAACCGATCGCAAAGAACAGTGTGATGTAAAACAGGTTCAGCCACCAGCTCGGCAACGGATTATTGAGCTCTTCCAGGTCCTCATCCCACACATGCCCCATGGACTCGGCCGGTTCCCCCGGGGTGGAGCTCCCGGTCGAAAGCCAGCGGATCAGGAGAAAACAGGCGATGATCCCGGCAACGGTCGGGACGATGATGTACCAGTTCCAGAAGCTGCTGGTGAAGTCAGCCATGGGAATTCTCCTTGCTAGTTCTTGCTGTTGGCGCGGGAACATCCTCGTTGAACGGGATACTCGCCGCTTCATCAAACTGCTGTTTGCGCTTGCCGCTCCAGGCCCACAGGACGATGCCGATGAACACCAGCATCACCACGATGGTCAGGATTGAATCGATCAGGGTGAGGTCCATGCCCTTATCTCCGGGTCTTGATCGCCGTACCCATACCCTGCAGGTAGGCGATGACGGCATCCATCTCGGTCTTGCCTTCCAGGGCCTGGGGCGCGGCCTCGATCTCTTCATCCGTATACGGGGAACCCAGCAGGCGCAGCACCTTCATCTTTTCCTTGATGTGCGTGGCATCGGCCGCATTTTCCGCAAACCACGGATATCCCGGCATGATGGATTCGGGCACCACGTCGCGCGGATTGATCAGGTGCACCCGATGCCATTCGTCGCTGTAGCGACCGCCGACACGCGCCAGGTCCGGACCGGTACGCTTGGACCCCCACTGGAACGGGTGGTCATAGACATATTCGCCGGCCACCGAGTAATGCCCATAGCGCTCGGTCTCGGCACGGAACGGCCGGATCATCTGTGAATGGCACAAATAGCAGCCTTCCCGAACGTAGATATCGCGCCCGGCGAGCCGCAGGGGGGTATACGGTTCCAGCCCCGCGACCGCCTCGGTCGTGGAGGTCTGGAAAAACAGGGGCACGATCTGCACCAGCCCGCCGATGGAAATCACCACCACGATCAGCACGATCATCAAGCCGATGTTTTTTTCTACCTTGTCATGTCCAGTCGCCATAACTTGTCTCCTCAATGAGCCGCGGCTGGTGCCGGGATGCTGCCGGTCGCCGGCTTCGCACCGGCGACGGTCTTCCAGATATTCCAGGCCATGACCAGGGTACCGAGCAGGAAGAACGCCCCGCCCAGGAAGCGCACGATGTAATAGGGATGCATCGCCTGTACCGATTCCACGAAGCTGTAAGTGAGCGTTCCGTCCGCATTGGTCGCCCGCCACATCAACCCCTGCATGATGCCGGCCACCCACATGGAACAGATGTAGAGCACGATCCCGATGGTGGAGGTCCAGAAATGCACTTCGACCAGCTTCAGACTGTACAACTGGCGATCAAACAATCGCGGTATGAGGTAGTACAGACTGCCCATGGAGACCAGGGCCACCCAGCCAAGCGCCCCGGAGTGCACGTGGCCGATGGTCCAGTCGGTGTAATGCGACAGCGCATTCACCGTCTTGATGGACATCATGGGACCTTCGAAGGTGGACATGCCGTAGAAGGATACCGACACGATCAGCAGACGTAGCACCGGGTCGGTACGCAACTTCTCCCAGGCACCGGACAGTGTCATGATGCCGTTGATCATGCCGCCCCAGGACGGTGCCAGCAGGATCAGCGAAAATATCATGCCCAGGCTCTGTGCCCAGTCCGGCAGTGCCGTGTAGTGCAGATGATGCGGGCCGGCCCAGATATAGGTGAAGATCAGTGCCCAGAAATGCACCACCGACAGGCGGTAGGAGTACACCGGACGGCCGGCCTGCTTGGGTATGAAGTAGTACATCATGCCCAGAAACCCGGCGGTCAAAAAGAAACCCACCGCATTGTGCCCGTACCACCATTGCACCATGGCGTCCTGCACCCCGGCATAGACGGAGTAGGACTTCAGCAGGGAAACCGGGATCTCCGCGCTGTTGAACAGGTGCAGGACGGCGATGGTGATAATCATGGCGCCGTAGAACCAGTTGGCAACGTAGATATGCTTCACCTTGCGCTTCACGATAGTACCGAAAAACACCAGCGCATAGCTCACCCACACCAGGGTGATCAGGATATCGATCGGCCACTCCAGTTCGGCATATTCCTTGCTGGTGGTGATGCCCAGCGGCAGGGTGATGGCCGCGGAGAGGATGATCAGCTGCCAGCCCCAGAAAGTGAATGCGGCCAGACCATCGCTGAACAGCCGCACATGGCAGGTGCGTTGCACGACATAATAGGAGGTTGCGAACAGGGCAGAACCGCCAAACGCGAAAATCACCGCATTGGTATGCAGCGGACGCAGGCGGCCGAAGGTCAGCCACGGAATATCGAAGTTCAGCACCGGCCAGGCCAGCTGGGCGGCGATAATCACGCCTACCAGCATGCCGACAATTCCCCAGACTATGGTCATAATGGCGAACTGCCTGACCACCGTGTAATTATAGGTTTGCTGATCGGTCATGCCGACCTCCCTGACGTAGTATTAACGGAATTCATGCGGATACCGGCTCAGCGGGTAAAGCGCGGCTCGAGGCCCATGCCCCAGAGAATGGCAGTGATTGCCAGCAAGGCGACAAACGCCACCAGGCCGACACCGAGTACGGCGCTGGAAAACAGGAACCCCCGTTCTTCCGATATACCCATCATTATGGGAACGCCGGTATACAGGAGATAAACGGTATAGGCCAGCGCCGGAATACCCAGCACCATGTTCAGCCACAACACCGGGTACAGTTCCATGATACCGATCAGGAACAGGGGCGTTGCCGTATAGGCCGCCAGCACCACGCACTGTGACAGGGCGGCGTCCGCTCCGTAGGTCTCACCCATCCAGTGGATCATCCAGCCGATGGAATAGACGCCCACGATCATGGCGAGGTAGTAGAGCACGGCGATGATGCCCGCGCTTTCCAGCGTCAGCTTGATCGGGTCGCCGACGCCGATCTGCCAGCCAAACTGGGTGGTGCCGACGAAACCGGAAATTACGGGTATCGCCGCCAGCAACAGGACATGGCCCGCGTAGCACTTGCCAATCGTGCACTTGTCATTGCGAATGGCCTCCCATTCACGCTTAGGATTTACAAACAGGCCCCAGATATGTTTTAGCACCATCGGTTATCTCCCTGGCAGAGCTTCTGCAGACGCGGATTCTCCCGTCTGATGGATGCGGAGTCAATATTACTAAATGGCTTGCAACTGACGTCGATCCCGAAAACACCTGCCCGTGGATACCGGTCGGCATATATGCGGACGGAATTATTCCGGATACCACCATCACCTGTATTGATCTGGATCAAGGAAACCGGAGACGGCAGCCGCAACACGAATATCCCGTCAGTGGCTGCGTTATGCTATCGTTAACCGCCTGCCGGTGTTGCCCCGGTACGATCAGACTATCCCCACCGGAATTCGTCGTGTCATCAGCCGATACTGCCAGCGCGGCAGGCCCACAATCCACCGCAAGTGAAACCGGAGAACCGGCGTGTTTCCACTGCGGTCTGCCGGTGCCGGCGGGCCTGGACCTGCGGGTGAGGATCGATGGCCGTGACGAGCCGATGTGCTGTTACGGCTGCCAGGCGGTGGCACGCGCCATCATGGCTGCCGGTCATGGCAACTTTTACCGCTACCGCACCGGCAACGCGCCCACCGGCCGCGAGCTGATCCCGGAATTCGTCGAACAGACGCGCCTCTACGACCATCCCGAGATACAGAAGAGTTTCGTCCGCACGGCGGACGACGGCCAGTGCGAGGCGGCGCTGATCCTGGAAGGCATTACCTGCGCCGCATGTATCTGGCTGAATGAACGCCACCTCGCGCAGCTACCCGGTGTGCTCGAGGTACAGATCAATTACGCCACTCACCGCGCACGGATTCGCTGGGACACCGCCCGTATCCGGCTCAGCGATATCCTGCAGGCCATCCAGGCCATCGGCTACCAGGCCCATCCCTATGATCCGCAACACCAGCAACAGGCCTTCGAACGGGAGCGCCGCACCCACCTGCTGCGACTCGGCGTGGCGGCCGTGCTAGGCATGCAGGTGATGATCCTGTCCGTTGCCCTCTACTTCGGGGACTGGTCCGGTATGGAATCCGGGTTTCGCAGCCTGTTTCGCTGGCTCGGCCTGGGGCTGACAACGCCGGTACTGCTGTTTTCCGCCGCCCCGTTTTTCCGGGGTGCGTGGCGCGATCTGCGCAATGCCAGTATCGGCATGGACGTACCGGTGGCGCTGGGCATCCTGGTGGCCTACCTGGGCAGCCTGCATGCCACCTGGAGTGGCCGGGGTGAGGTCTACTACGACTCGGTGGTGATGTTCGTGTTCCTGCTGCTGCTCAGCCGCTACTTCGAAATCATGGCGCGCAAGCGCGGCGCGGAAACCGCAGAACGTCTCAACCGGGCACAGCCGGCCATGGCGACCCGGCTGACAGGGCGGGACGGCGGCGAACACCAGGAAGTGGTCCCGGTCGCGGAACTCGCCGCAGGTGACCGGCTGCTGGTACGGCCCGGCGAAACCGTCCCGGCGGACGGGCGCCTGGAGACCGGCAGGTCCTCCGTGAACGAGGCGCTCCTGACCGGCGAAAGCAACCCGCTGGCCAAACGCAGCGGGGATGAACTGGTGGGCGGCAGCATCAATATCGAAAGTCCACTCCGGATGATCGTGACCCGGGTGGGCCTGGATACCGTGCTCGCGCAGATCATGCGCCTGATGGAGCGCGCTCAGGGCGAGAAACCGGCCCTCAGCCAACTGGCAGACCGGACCGCGGCCTGGTTTGTCGGGGGCGTACTCATCATCGCCTGCCTCGCCGGTGGCTACTGGTGGCACCAGGCCCCGGATGCCTGGTTGCCGATCGTGGTGTCGGTACTCGTGATCACCTGCCCGTGTGCCCTGTCACTGGCCACACCAACGGCGCTCAGCGCGGCGACCGGCGCCCTGATGTCATTCGGCCTGCTGCCCGCCCGGGGCAACCGGCTGGAGACGCTGGCGCGCTGTACCCATGTGGTGTTCGACAAGACCGGGACACTGACCCGGGGAGAGCCGGCGCTGACGTCCATCCAGGCCCGATCCGGCATTTCCGGGCAGGATGCGCTGGTCATTGCCGCAGCCCTGGAGAGTCAGTCGGAACACCCGCTGGCCCGCGCCATCGCAATGGCGGCAGGCCAGGACGGGAAAGCCGTCAACGGGCTGATCAACCACCCCGGTGCCGGAATCAGCGGTTATGTGGAAGGCGCGCAGTACTTTATAGGGAATAGCGACTTTGTTGCGCAGCACACTACAGACCGGTCCGCGGCGGATCCACCGGAGGAGGTAACGTCCGGCGTGCAGGTCGTGCTCGCCGACCGTCGGCAGGTGCTGGCCGTTTTCTTCCTGCAGGACGAGCTGCGACCCGAGGCGCGGGCAACGGTTGCGGCGCTGCGCGGTGCCGGCAAGCGGGTCCTGCTGATGACCGGCGACAGTCCGGGGCCGGCCGGCGAAGTGGCACGGCGTGCCGGCATCGAAACCGTCCTGGCAGGCCTGAAACCACAGGACAAGCTGGAACGGGTCCAGGCCCTGCAGCAACAGGGCGCTGTAGTGACCATGGTCGGTGACGGCATCAATGACGCCCCGGTACTGGCAGCAGCGGATGTTTCCATCGCCATGCAGGGAGCCGCCCACATCAGCCACGCCAGCGCCGACATGATCCTGCTGTCCGATCAACTTGGTGGGGTGGCGGACGGCATGGCCGTCGCCCGCAAGACCCTGCGGATCATCCGCCAGAATCTGGCCTGGGCCGTGGCCTATAACCTGATCGCCCTGCCCGCCGCCGCCCTGGGGCATATCGCCCCCTGGATGGCCGCCATCGGTATGTCATCGAGTTCCCTGCTGGTCGTGGTGAATGCCCTGCGGCTGACGCGGCGCAAGCATCCCCGGCACACCCCGCAACCCGAAACACCCGCCAGCCGGCCAGCTTGACCCATGGAAATCATCTACCTGCTGATTCCCCTGTCACTGATCGTGGTCGGCCTCATCATCGGGGCCTTCGTCTGGGCGGTGAAATCCGGCCAGTTTGACGACCTGGAAGGCCCGGCCCACCAGATTCTCATGGATGATGATGATCCGGTGATCGAACCACCCGGGGAACCGGATTCCGGAGACAAGGGAGACAAGGGAGACAAGGGAGACAAGAGAGAATAACCACGACCGCCGCTCTCTTCGCGGCCCACCGCGTACCGGTCGTGGCACAGGGGCACTTCCCGACTACTACGACCTTTTCAGGGGACCCAGGTAATAGATCCGCGCGAAACCCTGTCCCGCCAGCAGGCGTGCGGCACGGTTGCTGCGATACTCGTTCGCCCCGCAGAGGATGACCGGGCGCTGCTTATTCAACCGGGTGTATCCGAAGCCGTAGCTCAGCACCTCGATGGGCAGATTCATGGCACCCGCCAGGGCGCCATGATCGAACTCTGCCGGCGACCGGATATCAACCAGCTGGGCATCGGTCGCCAGCAGGTACTGCGCATACCCGGGGGAGAGGGACTCACCGGCCAGGTTCGCATGGGTCTGCAGGACCTCTACACCGACCATGACCGCTCCCCTTCATGTATGTCGTCACCACACAGCGTCTTGTCCATGCAGGGTGCGCTGCAGTTATGCATCAGGCAACCGCCGATAAACGCTGCCAGGTACACGATGAACACGATGATTGCCGTGATTGTTAAACTGTCGATGTACATAGAACACCTCCTGCTTGCGCGAGGTAATATAGTTGTTGATTATATTAACATGTTCTAATATTGAGTACAATATTATATCTGCAATAATATCAATTGGTTATAATATTTTACATTTCCCTGATCCGGGGTTCCACAGGAGCTCGACCAGTCCCTGGCGCAGTCCCCTGCAGTCACTACATTACGGGTACCTTACGGGAAGCACGCGCTGTTCAGTGCAATCCCCGGGACAGTTGATCCGGTGCGTTCATGATGGCGGCAAATTCCGCCTCGTGGCTTGACCCCGCCCAGGCGTGGCTGGCGCGCCTTTTCCTGCGCACCCGGATGGAGGGAATCTCAGGTCGTCAGGCGCCGGTAGATATCCGACACCTTCAGTGGCAGCTTGCGCACTTCATCGATCACCGCATAGTTGACCGCGCCGTACATGTGCGGCAGGTAATCCCGGGCCTCCGTGTCGATGGTGATGCAGAAGGAATGAATGCCGTCGCGTTTGGCCTCGATCAGCGCCTGGCGGGTATCCTCGATGCCATAGGTGCCGCGGTAGGTATCGTAATCGTCCGGCTTGCCGTCCGACAGGGTAATCATTAATTTCGTGCGCGCCTCCACTGCGCCCAGTAAATGGCTCAAATGCCGGATGGTTACCCCCATGCGCGTGTAATCCTGCGGCCGGATGCCGCTGATGCGCGCCTTCACCGTGTCGCTGTAGGGCTCATCGAAGCGCTTCACCCGGTAGACCTCACAGCGCTTACGCGTCATGCCAGAAAAACCGTAGATCGCATAGCGGTCGCCCAGCGTCTCCAGCGACTCGCACAGCAATACCAGCGCCTCGCGTTCGGCATCATTGATCCAGCCCTTGGTGGAACCGCTCATATCGACCATGAACATCACCGCGATGTTGCGCTCCAGCTTGTGCATTTTGGTAAACAGCCGGTCCGGCATCTCCCGACCCAGGGTGGTGTCGGCCCAGGCCTCGACCAGCGCATCGATGTCGACATTGTCACCATAGGGCTGCTTCTTGAGCAGCTTGTCCTCGCCACGCAGCGCCTCGAAGGTGCGCCGCAGGCTGCCCGCCAGGCCGCGGTACTTCTCCAGGGTGCGCGGCACGAAATCATCGAAGCGTGGATTGACCTCCAGTTCCCGCAGCACCGCCCAGTTCTTGCGGTAATGGCGGCGCTCATAGTCCCATTCATTGTAGAGAAAGGCGCCCTCCTCATGGTATGTGCCCTTCCAGACATCCTCGGGCTTGTACTCCTGCCGGGGCGCCTGTGTGGAATACGCACCGTCACCGGCCGCGAACAGGTATTCCTCAGGAATCTCGCCCAGGTCCTGGAGTATCGAGGCCATCGTCCCCTTGACATCATCGGGCGGTGCCAGCGGCTTGCCGTCGAACTCGATTTCGTAGGTAAACCCCCCGGGCAGTTCGCTCGCCTCGACCTCGCGCAGTTGAAAGGCTCCCCCGGGCGTCGTGGTCGCCGCGTCCTCCGGCTGATCCTCTTCGGCCGGTGACTCCGGTCCCGGTTGCAGTTCCTCCCGCATGCGCATCAGACCCAGCCGGAACCGGTCGCGCTCCTTTTCAAGGCGCGCGCTGCGCACCCGGGCGACCACGGCAGGCTGCAGGACGCCCTGATAGGGAACGGACTCCGGCAGCCCGGATCCGTACAGTGCCGCGACGGCATCACAGGTATCCGCCACCGTCGCCGCCGCCCCCTGCAGGCGTTCGAGCATCTCCTCCCAGGTCTCCGGCAGGCTGCTGACGCTGGCGGCGCGCAAACCCGCCAGCAGGCGGGACACGCCGGGCAATTCCCGGCGGACACAGGCATCCAGGCGCAGGGCCTCGAGCGCGTGAAACAGGGCCAGCGCCCTGTCCGGGTCCGCAAACCCGGCAGTGAAGGCACTCACATCCACCCGCCAGGTGCCGTACCAGCACTGCGCCCAGAGGTGCACGACAATGGCCTTGTACAGCTGGAAGTTCTCCTCCCGGGTCCGGAAACGATTCGCCAGCGGCGGCAGAAACAGGGTTTCCGTATCAGTATGAATCAAACCAGCCGCTGCCACCTTGAGCTTGCGGCCGCTCAGGCCGTGGACAAAGGCCTCCAGTACGCCGGCGACCTCTTCAAACGCCAACCCCGAGGCACGCGCCATCTGTTCCTGGGCAAACTTTTCGGCCTGGCGGAACGCAGCGATGCCCGCACGGAGACCCGCCGTATCGAACACGTCCATGGCATGGACGATCCACGCCTCGACCTCGGGTTCATCCATGAAACGGAAGGCCTCGTTCGCATAACTGGCCAGCTGGTAGGCCAGTTCCCCGTTGGTGTGCGCGATAACACTGACCCAGCGCAACACGAAGTCCTGCTGCTCACGCTCCAGCTCTGCAATCCGCCGGGCCGGCCCGGCGGCCGTGCGCCGCGAGGACAGTACCGCGTCCAGGTAGACATCCAGATGCTCCTCCACCTCGGCGGGGGTAAACGCCGTCCGGCCGTCGAGACACAACTGATCATCGCGCGGGTCGTACCAGCGTGCCACACCACCGGCCGCCAGCACCCGGCCATCCGCCGTCGCGACCCCGAGTCGCAGGGTCTCCACGCTGCGTCCCGGCAGGGCCTCGCGCAACATCTGCGCAATGCTCGGCGGCGTCCAGGAACCCGCATCGACGTGTATCCATATCCCGCGACAGTAGTCACTGATGATATTCGGCAGATTCCTGATCAGGCGCGCCAGATCGACCTCGATGTCCCAGCTGGCGTTATGCGCGCGGCCGATGCGCGGCGGCGAGACGACCACGAAATGAAAGCGTTCGCCGCGCAGCTGCGCACCTTCCACGAAGGTCGGTACGTGAGACTGTTCATAGCGAATATTGCGTTCGCCCTGGTTGCGCCGCGACAGATCGAGCATGACTGCGGCACTGTCGACATGTACCACCGTGGCCCCCGCCTGCAGTGCCGCATCGGTCAACACCCCGCTGCCGGCGAACAGGTTCAGCACGCACAGGTCGTCGAAGTCGTAGCAGCCACCCAGCTGTTCGCGAATCCAGCGCCGCGCCGCGATGTCACGTACATTGATGCCAACCCGCCCGCGCTCGTCGGGCGTGCAGTACAGCTGCATGCCGTCAATAGTCACTTCCCACTGGTGCGGCAAATCAGCGCGCGCCCGCTGCCAGCCGAGCATGCCGGAACCCGGCCGCGCAAAGGCCCAGTCCGCCGTCCATTCACCCAGTGCGCGCTCCCCCGTGGCACGCTTGTCCGGGCGATTGACAACATACCGGCCGAAGCGTTCCAGCTTGCGCCCGTTGCCGAAGTCCAGCAACTCATAGTCATCCAGTGGCGTTTCGATGACGACCGGCTGGATCTGCTTGTCGCGTGCGGGAATGTCGCGGTACATGGATTATCAGACCAGATGCATACAATCACTGCTCTCACACAGAGAAGCAGAGAGTACCTGAAAACAGAGATAAAGAGATCAGACAGGCACGGCATGAAAACATTGCCGGTACCGGCAAGGCGTGACCCGGTTGGTTCCGATCCCGTAATCTCAGCCGGGTTTTCAAACCCCTCCAGTATTGCTCACTCCATCAGGGTGGCGCGCACCCATTTACCGGCTGCCTGTCCGTATTCGAACAGCAGCAGACCGGATAGGATGGCTGCGGTACCCAGCATGGCCTCGGTCTGCAGGGCCTCGCCATTCAACAGGTGCCCCAGCATCAGGGCCAGCACCGGTGTGATCAGTGTAATCAACGCGACCCGGGTCGCCTCCACGTGGCGCAGCACGTAATAGTAAAGGGCAAACCCCAGTACCGAGCCGATCATGCCCAGATAGACAATCGACAGCAGGGCCCGGGTCGGCACCGCGGTCGGCAACGGCTCCCCGGTGAGGATGTACAGCGCAACCAGCAGGGGTACCGTGACCAGCAGCCCGCCGATGGTAGTCGCCAGCGCCGGGATGTCCGCACCGATGCGCTTGACGGCCACGGCACTCGCCGAATAGGCCGTCACGGAAAACACCATCCCGGCAATCCCCCAGACGGCGTGTGGACCCAGTCGTTGCGAACCCAGCAGCATGATCGCCAGCCCGGCCAGCCCGAGCAGCATGCCGGCGAACCGGGCAGCATTCAGTGCCCGCTCCGACAGCAGGAAGGTCGAAAGCAGGCCGGTCACGATAGGCGCAAGGCCAAACAGCACCGACATCCATCCGGAGGGGATGAACTGCGAAGACCAGTACACGGCGGTCATGGCGAAAAACAGGCCCACGCCGGCGGCCAGGTAGGTGCGCCGCGCCTCCGCATGCCAGGGCAACCGGATGCTGAACAGACCGGCGACCATCAGGCCGGCCGTCACCCCCAGGATCATGCGACTGGTGATACCGAACAGATAGCCGACCCCGTCGCCGCTCCACTGGATCGCCAGCGGCGTGGTGGACCAGATCAGAATGACGCCAATATAGGCAATGGGTATCGACACCCTGGTTACCTCCCTTTCCTGTTTATCGTACTCGGCTGACCATCCCTGTTTCGTTTACAAACCCGGAAAACGAAAAAGGCCGCAGGGAGGAAACCGTGCGGCCTTTGATGACTGGAGATTAAAAAGCTGTTACTGGACGGGTAATCTCCCCGGGGCTCCACACGGGCACGACGCGACATGCCACCTGGACAGTCGGCGCATGCGGGCAATCTTGCGGGGCAGTAATCCGGTATTCATGGGTCCGAGTTTTCCAGATGCGATGCCTGGCTGTCAAGCCCGTTATGCAATGGTGCCATCACCTCCACCCCCGCAAGAAAAGAGCGGAACCGCCATTTCAGCAGTTGGAGAACTCCGGGACGCGCCGCCTGATACCGAAAATCACCGTCGTTTCACCGGCATTTGCCGGGTGTATTAGAACGGACAGCTGAGCCTCGCGTACTCCGAAGCGGGTACAACAGGACACCGGAATATCAGCCGCAATCCCCCGGTTCATGTGGCACAGGGGATGGTACGATGCGTAAGGAACATTCCCCATATTGCTGATGCACGACTTCTTCCTGATATCGGGAAAATTCATAATCTGTCCACACCTTCACGGTCTGACAGGTCGATGATACTCGCCAGAATCAACAGCCGGTCATGGTCTGAATAGGGATTCAGGCCCACTTCCACAGGCAGTAACGAGCTGTCCTTTCTGACGGCTTGCAGTTCACGCCCCACCCCCATCCTGCGGGCCTCCGGTGCCTGCATGAATTGCCCGCGCAGCTGTGCGTGTTTCTGTTGCAGACCGGTCGGCAACAGCGCGTCCACCTGGAGCCCCTCGAGTTCGCCTCTTCCATAGCCCAGCATGCGCTCTGCAGCAGGATTGGAAATTTCAATCCGACCATCGCCGTCAACGACCAGCTGGCCAATACTGCTGGCCTCGACCAGGAGATGGAAGCGCTCCTCGAGTTCCTTCATACGCGCCATGTTTGCTGCTTGCGCCTTCACGTATGCAGCGTCCACTTCGGCACGCCGCGCACGGGCCTGGCCGCTCAGGAAAAAAAACAGGGAGAGACTGTAAACCGACAGGATGAAAATTGCGCCCAGAGAGATCAGCAGATGATTCTCGCGGCGCACCTCCACCAAGATAGCGGCGGGGCGATGCGCCAGCAGCGTCAGCGAGAAGTCGTTCGAGATCAACTGGTCAAAGGCGACCTGATGTTGTGGAAACATCCCGGCCGACCGTTTGAAGGTCTCGACAGGGGAAAGCGTTTCCCAGTTCCATAACCCGTCCGGTAATTCCAGGCTTCCCGAGTCGCGCACCGAAACTTTCTCCCACACCTGCGGGTGGGCCAGGATAAAATTCATGCCTTGCTCCAGCTCGTCAGCGTTATTGTAATTCTCCATCTCGCCGTTCAACAGCATCCCCTGCTGATTGACCAGAAAGTAATTCACCTCCGAGTTAGTCTGCACCGGAGTGCGCACAAGATTGAACAGGTATTTCATATCGATGTTGATAACGATAATCCCGCGACGTTTCCGGTTACCGCCTTTCACGGGCGTGGCGATACGGAGCACCGGCCGCGGCGGCATTTCAATCTGACCGTGCTCTACATTCAGGTCAATGCGGGAAATATACAGTTCACCTGGCAACAGTTCATTGGCCACTTCGAAATAGTGGCGGCGGCTCTTGTCCTGCAGATCCTTCGGGTCCACCACGAAAGGTGCTCCCTGATCGCGCATGATCCTTGCCTTTTCAGTTCCGGATTCATCAATCCAGCGAATCTGCTGATATTTCGGATTACGCTGTGCGAGTGTCAGAAAAGAAGACTCCAGTGCCTGCAAGCGACCCGGATACCGTGACTCCAGGGCCTGCCTGGTAACCGTTTCTGTGGAAAGGGAGCGCAGATGTTTCAGTGAACCCAATACTTCCGCGCCGAGAAACCCGCTGACGAGATGCAGCCGGGTGCTGTCATGATCGAGTATCTCGTTGATCCGGGCTTCGGTACGCAGCGAGTCAAGAGAAATACCGATCACCACCACCAACGCCGCCATCGGCAGGAACAGGGCGAGAAACAGGAGTTTGGGGAAACGTCCGCGTTCACGGCCGACGTTCTGGTCAGGTATTTGCGTCATATCAAAAGACTTGAACCGTGTCTGAGCACCGTTTTTCTTTTGTGCCGTCGGGAAATGTGCAGCACAGTATACAGGGAAAAGTGCAGTCCCTCTGCCCCCTGTTCCACGCAGATCACCCGGGTATCGCCGGTATGCGGGAAATCCAGGCATCGGAACGCATTTTAACGAATCATGCAAATGGTGCCAGACCGTATTTATCGCTAAGATACGCAGAAATTTCACCATGACACCTATGTCGTCACTCTCAGGGAGGAAATCACATGTTGAGGCTTGCCCGTTATCCGTCGGTCCTGCAACCCGCTGCCTTGTTGCTGATTGCCTCCCTGCTGGCCGGCTGCGGCATCAACAACATCCCCACCTATGACGAAGAGGTAAAGGCCGGCTGGAGCCAGGTACTCAACCAGTACCAGCGCCGCACCGAGCTGGTCCCCAACCTGGTGGAAACGGTCAAGGGCTATGCTGCTCATGAAAAGGAAGTCCTGACCGAGGTCGTGGAAGCCCGCGCCCGGGTCGGGCAAATGCAGCTGCCGGACAACATCCTTTCCAACCCGGAGGCCTTCCGGCAGTTCCAGGACAGCCAGGATGCCCTGGGTTCCGCCCTGTCACGGCTGCTCGTGGTCGTGGAACGCTACCCCGAGCTGAAGGCCAACCAGAGCTTTCTGGCGTTGCAGTCACAGCTGGAAGGCACCGAGAACCGGATCGCGGTCGCACGCCGTGACTATATCAATGCCGTGAAACGCTACAACACCGAATTGCGCACCATCCCGGGCCGCTGGTGGAAGGCACTCCTGTACCCGGAATCGGAGTTGCGCGAGAACTTCACGGTGTCCGAAGCGGTACAGCAGGTACCCAGGGTCGAGTTCTAGGCCCGCTGCAGCGCCTGCATGAGTTCGATCCTGTTGCGAGCGACGCGGTTCACCATCGGGTGCGGCCTGCTCCTCCTGCTGCTCACCGGAAACCCCCGGGCGGCACCCGGGTTTCCGGAACTGACCGGCCGGGTGGTCGATCAGGCCGGCCTGCTCACAGCGAGCGCCGCGCAGCAGCTCACCCGGCAACTCGAGCAACACGAACAGGAGACCGGCAACCAGATCGTGGTGGTAACGCTGCCCTCGCTCCAGGGCGACACCATCGAGGACTACGGCTACCGGCTCGGACGCCACTGGGGCATCGGCCAGGCGGAGCACAACAATGGTGTGCTGCTGATCGTCGCCGCCAAAGACCGCAAGGTACGTATCGAGGTGGGCTACGGGCTGGAAGGCACCCTGACCGATGCCCTCAGCCACGACATTATCCAGCAGGTCATACTGCCGCAGTTTCGCAGCCAGCAATACGGCACAGGCATCCGGCTCGGCGCCGAGGCCATCCTCGAAGCCCTGCGCGGCACCTACATGCCGGTAACGGACAGCTCACAGGGCGGATCCGGGATTTACCTCGGCTGGATCATCATTCTGCTCTCGATCGGTGAATTCGTCGCCGGCTGGTTCAGCAGCCGCCTGGTTTCCGCGGGTGTCATGGGCGGGATCGCAGTGCTGTTCGGTTGGCTGGTGCTGGGCTCGCTGGCCGTTGGCCTGGCCATCGCCTTCTTCGTGATGGTCTTTCATTTCTTTATCGAAGGCGGTGGCGGCCCCACCGGCCGGCACGGCAGCGGCTATTATGGCGGAGGCAGTGGTGGTTTTTCAGGTGGCGGCAGTTCCGGGGGCGGCGGCTTCAGTGGCGGTGGCGGATCTTTCGGGGGAGGCGGTGCCTCCGGGCGCTGGTAACCAATGGCGCCTCTAAACGACAGTGAAAAACAGCGCATCGCCGCGGCCATTGCCGCGGCCGAGCAACAGACGCGCGGCGAACTGGTCACGGTGATCACCCGCTGCAGCGATGGCTACCGCTACATCCCGTTGCTCTGGGCTGCGTTGCTGGCGCTGCTGGTACCCGCCATCCTCGCCGTGTTCGGCAACCCGCTCCCCGGGGATCTGGCCTACCTGACGCAGATCTGCACCTTCCTCGGGGCCGCGGCGCTGTTCAACTGGCTGCCGCTGAAGATGCGCCTGATACCGCCCGGCGTGAAACGACTGCGCGCCCGGCGCCTCGCCCGGGAACAATTCTTCCTGCAGAACCTGCACAGGACCCGCGAGCACACCGGCGTGCTGCTGTTCGTGTCGGTGGCGGAGCACTATGTCGAGATCCTCGCCGACCAGGGTATCCACGAGGCGGTCGCGCCACAGGCGTGGGAGTCCATCGTCAGCGGCTTTATCGGACGGGTCCGCAACCGGCAGGTCGCGGAAGGTTTCCTCGCGGCCATTGCTGCCTGCGGGGAGCTGCTGGCTGACCATTTCCCGGCCACGGACGACAACCGCAATGAATTGCCGAATCACCTGGTCGAACTATAAACGGGGCCGGAAACATTTTCTGACCGGAAGAATGAGAAGGAAGGGGACGGAGGGAATAATTTATAATCCCTCCGTCCCCTTTACCAACGGGATTCTATTATTGCGGGCAACAGCCGTGATCCCTGCCTCAACTGACCCGCTGGTAACCGCCCGAAACACCTTCCGGGGAGAAAACCAGCTGCCATAACTGCAGGCGCCGGCTGCGGAAGGCACCGGCGTTTGTCAGCAGAAAGTAACGCCACATCCGGTAGAAGCGCTCGTCGTACCGGTTGGCGATCTCCGGCCAGTGCAATTCGAAGTTCTCATGCCAGGCCATGAGCGTGGTATCGTAGTACGCGCTGAAGTTATGCAGATCTTCGATTACGAACACATCCTCGACGGCCCGGGATATATCCATCATGGACGGAATCTGGGCATTGGGGAAGATGTACTTGTTGGACCACGGCTCGGCAGCGTTGCGGGTCTTCAGTCGGCCGATGGTATGTAACAGGAACAGGCCACCGGGTTTCAGGCAGCGGCGCGCCACTTGCATGAATTCGTGATAATTCTTGCGGCCCACGTGTTCAAACATGCCAATGGAAACCACATGATCGAACTCCCCTTCCAGTTCCCGGTAATCCTGCACCAATGCGCGCACCGGCAATCCGACATAACGTTCCTCCACCCACTTGCCCTGCTCCTTCGATACCGTCACCCCGAATACCTCCGCACCGTAGCGCTCGGCCGCGAAGCCGGCAAAACTGCCCCAGCCACAGCCAATATCCAGCACCCGCTGGCCTGGTTGCAGACCTATCTTGCGGCAGACCAGGTCCAGCTTGGCCTCCTGGGCTGCATCAAGATTGCCCGCGTCTTTCCAGTAGGCGCAGGAATAAGCCATGCGCTTGTCGAGCATGCGATCAAACAGATCATTGCCGAGATCGTAGTGGGCCTCGCCCACCTGAAAGGCACGCCCGATGCTCTGCAGGTTGATGAGACGCGCCTGCAACATGGGCCAGAAGAGTGAATGCGGCGCGATCCTCTTGCGCAGATCGGCGCGCATGACATTGGTAATGAACTGGTCAACACTGTCACAGTCCCACCATCCATCCATGTACGCCTCTCCCAGCCCCAGCGTGCCCTTGACCAGGATGCGTTGATACAAACGATCATCATGTACCTGCATGTCCCATGGACGATCACCGTCGATCCGGACATCCGCCAACATCAATATTTCTTCAATCTTTCTGTGCGCGGCATTCATCTCGGTATTCGCATAAAGTTGTGGTGAAAAATATACCAGCCTCGCTGAGCGTGTTATTTTTTAATATATAAAAAGATAACGCAATAAATACTTACGTACGGCCGATTGCCCCGATATCCACCTCCGATGGTATTCAACGACCCCTGTGCACTGCTCGCACCCATACACTATCTACATTAACTCGTCATTGCGGCGCAGGCCGCAATCCAGATCTACCCGTGGAGTGATTTTCCTGGATGCCGGCCTGCGCCGGCATGACGATTTGCCGCCTAAAGGCGGGGGGTTTACAGATCCCCTATCAGGGACTCTAAAGTAGAGTTATCCAGATTACGCCGGGCATCGACAATCCTTGTCATGGACTGTTCATACCCTGCCACCCGTGCCGGCCGGAGTCGGCCGGAGTCAGCCGGATTCAGGATAAATGGAGGCAGGAAAAAAGGTACTGACCCCGTTACTCTGCATGACCCCTGTTTTCCGTTCCAAAGAGACTTCCAGTTTCAGGAAATCAGGGGATCCCAGAACCAGGAACTCGTGCTGGACCGCGAGCTTTTAAAGTATGCAATTTCAGCCATGACGCAACGCCCGGCACAGAACATGTGCCCTGATACCCTTCTATCTCAGACCGTACGAACTTTCTGAGTCAGTTCAATCAGCATTTCCGAACAACTTTCTCCGCTTAAAAGCCTCGGCTCAAAGTTCTGTGAGACAGAATACTTCAACAGAGTCGGTCGGGTAACTGATGATTCAGGCACATACCCCATTGACCATTTCGTGAATAATCGCGTGGAAATAACACGATAATCTACAAGAAGGGGGTTCTGATGCCGCTTGTCCTTGACAATCCTCGCATAGGTTTTATTTACAGCCTCACGCGACCCTTCCAGGCATTGAACAACGTTATTGTTGCAGAACAATAATACGCCTGTGATGCCGTCTCTTTCATTATTGACACGTGACACCTCAAGAATATGCATAAAATCCATACTAGCAGTGATTTCACTGGTGTAGGTCAAGCTCACTAGACACCTATGGTCATAATGGGGTCCGAGCACATTTTAGAGAAGAAAATGGTGTCAGAGCATATTTATCGTTAATATAAGCTGAAAACATGCTCTGACACCATTTTCTTCATTGAAACCGATCCCCTTCAACAACACCTACGTTAACCTGGGCAATGACTTTTACGTCAGAACCGTACCCTCCCCCGTTTCGAATCCGGCACTGATTGTTTTCAATCAGGCGCTGGGCGATGCACTCGGGCTGTCTGACACCTGCATGAACTCACCCGAGGGTGCCGCCATTCTTGCCGGAAATCGTGTCCCTGAGGGTGCCGAGCCGCTGGCCATGGCGTATTCCGGCCACCAGTTCGGAAACTTCGTACCGCAACTGGGGGATGGCCGCGCTATCCTGCTCGGCCAGATCGCCGATCCGGACGGCGTGCACCACGACATCCACCTGAAAGGGTCCGGGCGCACGGTCTATTCGCGCGGCGGTGACGGACGTGCCGCACTGGGGCCGGTACTGCGTGAATACCTGGTCAGCGAGGCCATGGCAAAACTCGGCGTGCCGACCACGCGCGCACTGGCCGCCGTGACGACGGGCGAGCAGGTCGTCCGGCAGGAATTGTTGCCCGGCGGGATCATCACCCGTACTGCCAGGAGCTTCGTGCGGGTCGGTACCTTCGAGTTTTTTGCCGCCAGAAACAACCTGGACGCTGTGACCAGGCTGGCCGATTACGTCATCGAACAGCATTATGCCGGGTGCCGCGATGAACCGAATCCCTACCTTGCCCTGCTTGATGCCATTATCAACCGGCAAGCCGCGCTGATTGCGCAGTGGATGCAGTTCGGTTTTATCCATGGCGTGATGAACACCGACAACATGTCGGTTGCGGGCGAGACTATCGACTACGGCCCTTGCGCGTTTATGGATCATTTTAGTCGTGACCAGGTGTACAGTTCTATCGATCGCTACGGGCGCTATGCCTATAACAACCAGCCTGACATCGGACTGTGGAACCTCACACGACTGGCGGAAACGCTCCTGCCCTTGCTGGCAGATGAACCACAGGCCGCGGTCGAGGCCGCGCAGGCGGCACTGATTGCGTATGCCGGGTTATACCAGCATTACTGGCTGAACGGGATGCGCGAGAAAACCGGCCTGCAAACCCGACACGACCATGACAAGGCACTGATCGAGGACCTGTTCGAGATCATGAATGCCAACAGGGCAGACTTCACCCTTACTTTCTATTATTTATCGGCGCTGGAAGTTGACTCATCGGAGCAGGACAACAACGCACGGGCCCTCTTCAGTGACCCGAAACCATTCGATCACTGGGCCCGGCAATGGCGCGCACGCCTGCACCAGGAAGAAAGTGACGATACGATACGCCAGGCACGAATGCAGGCGGTCAACCCCGTGTATATTCCCAGGAACCACCAGGTAGAGGCCGCCATCCGGGCGGCGGAAGATCATGGTGATTTTTCCGTGTTCCATGACCTGCACGCGGTACTGCAAAATCCTTATGAACTTCAAACGCAGAAGGAGGCATACATGTTGCCCCCGGAACCGGATGAAGTCGTTCAGCAGACGTTCTGTGGAACGTAAAGTTAAATCGCAAAACAGGGGTCAGATCCCAGTTTTCCGGATAAACCTGCATGGATACCTCGATCATTTCGAATGACAGACCCTGTTTCGTTCAGTAACGGTAGTCCGTTCCTGGTGTTGTGCGCCCAGGTAGTTGTTGATTATGTCACCTGTAACGGCACCCAGGAGACCTCGCATTCCCCTGGTTCAGCGGCAACATAGGCAGAGTCGCCCGTAATGGTGATGGAAAGATCCATCGTGCGCTGCACCAGTGCCGCCAGTGCCTGCACGCTGTCCCACTGAAACTGAAATACAGACGCCGTCAGCTCATTGAACCTTGCTCGCCCCTGATCCCACCAGACATTCGATTTGGAATTAAAGCTGTAAACCTTGACCACAGGAGAAAGTCGGGTTGCTTTTTTAATCCTCTCGGCAGTCGGCTCCCCGACATCGATCCACAAGGCCGTTTGGCCATCCGGGGTGCGAACCCACAGGTCGGGCTCATCCACGGCGCACAGCCCTTTCGTAAACACCAGGTATTGCTGCGCATTAATACAATAGGCCATAACACGCACCATCATCCGCTCAAGCGTTTCAGAGGGGTGTAGTGCAATCGTTAAATCAAGCGTGTCATAATAATTCCGCTCGATATCGGACAGCGCAATTCTTGATTTATAGATTTTCGGTTTCAATGCCATACGCGCACATCAGGGTCCCGGTCGATTGCCAATGATGCCTACCCGACCTGGTCGAGTGCCTGACTCACATCGTCGATAATGTCATCGATATTCTCGATACCGACAGATATCCGCACCAGATCGGCCCTGACACCGGCAGTTGCCAGCTCGGTCTCGTTCAGCTGCCGGTGCGTGGTCGAGGCCGGATGACAGGCCAGTGACTTGGCATCACCGATATTCACCAGTCGCAATATCATCTGCAGGGCATCGATAAACTGTCCACCCGCCTCGATGCCACCCTTGATGCCAAAACTCAGAATCCCCGATGCCTTGCCGCCGGTTATCTTCTGGCAGGTCTGGTAAAAAGGGCTGTCTGGCAACGCCGCGTAGTTTACCCAACTGATCTTGTCATGGTTGCCGAGATAGCGGGCAAGCTTCTCGGCATTCTCGCAATGCCGCTCCATCCGGACACCCAGCGTCTCCAGACCTTGCAGGATAAGAAATGCATTCATCGGGGAGAGTGCGGCGCCGGTATTTCTGAGCGGCACCACCCGGCAACGCCCGATATAGGCGGCCGGTCCGAGCGCCTCCGTATAAACGACGCCGTGATAGGAAGGATCGGGCTCGTTCAGCATGGGAAACCTTTCCTTGTTTGCCACCCAGTCGAAGGTGCCGGAGTCGATAATCATGCCGCCGATCGAATTACCATGACCGCCGATGTATTTCGTCAGGGAGTGAATAACGATATCCGCGCCCAGCTCGAACGGGCGGCACAGATACGGCGTCGCAACCGTATTGTCCACCATCAGGGGAATGCCGTACCGCCCGGCTATTTCCGCCAGCCGGGTGATATCAACAATATTGCCTGCGGGGTTGCCAATGGACTCGCAAAAGAGCGCCCTGGTGTTTTCATCAATCGCCTGCTCGAATCCGTCAAAATCATCTGCTGAAACCATGCGGACTTCAATGCCCTGTCTCGGCAGGGTGTGCGCGAACAGGTTGTAGCTGCCACCGTACAACTGGCTGGTGCTGACAATATTCGAACCGACAGTGCAAATACACTGGATGGCATAGGTTATCGCCGCCATCCCCGAGGCCACGGCCAGTCCGGCGATGCCCCCTTCCATGGCAGCCAGCCGCTGCTCCAGCACATCGTTGGTCGGGTTCATTATCCGCGTATAGATATTTCCCTTGACCTTCAGGTCAAACAGATCGGCGCCGTGTTGGGTGTCATCGAAGGTATAGGAGGTCGTTTGATAGATCGGTACAGCCGCCGCTTTTGTTGTTGCCTCGGACTCATAGCCGCAATGCAGGGCCAGGGATTCCAGTTTCATAATTGCTCCTCTTTAGAAGTGGGTAGACCACGTTTATTGATTTTCGCGCTTACATAGTGCTCATATAGAATAAAGTTCGCAAACAGGGGGCAGATCCCGGTTCCGGCTAATATTAGGGGAAACCGGGATCTGACCCCTGTTTTTCTTATTGTTATTTCTCGACCTTCCTGACGTCTTCGGCCCGGTCCCCGCCGAGTTCGGCCGCGAGAAAAGCCCCGTCGGTCGGCAGTTCGATGTGGAAATTCGAGGTATCGTCGATGGCGAGCCGGCCGCTTTCGAGTTCGAGCGCCAGCACATGCCCGCCAGCCCGGCGGTCCTCACTCAGGAAATGCAGGTGGTAACCGGGCACGTTCATGCCCTCCGCGAACTCCGGGAACCGGAACCCCGCCAGCGTCCCGGATACCTCATGCAGATCGAAGCACGGCTGGTCTTCCGTGACGGCGGTGAGCGGTGGATACGGTTTCGATTGCCGGGGCACGCTGCGGGTGCGAACGTGGCGGAATCGACCATCAACGCGTATTGCGTAGAACAGGTTGGTACTTGCGAGTTCGTTGTCCAATAATGAACACAGGCCGGCGAAATCGAGCGGGCCATCGAGCGTTTGTTGAATTCGTGGGTTGAAGAATAGTACGGTGGCAAACGGTGTTTGATATTCGTCCGGTACGGGATGGGCGCGCCCGTCCCCCGTGATCTGCCAGAAACGACCGTCAAAGCCGACCATCTCTCCATCGAGGGCATTGAAGGTCCCGATACCGAAGTCCCCATGCCGCCTGAGCTGGCCGTAGGTCATGTCGCCGTCGTAGACCCCCTCCAGCAGGGCGTTGATCGTCGACGACTGATAGACCTCGTGGATGGGTCTATGCGGGGCATGCAGGCGATGATGTCGCAGGGCATGCAGCGCCTGAATGAATTTTTGCTCAAGCTGCATCATGGTCCGTCCCTCGGCAAATGGTGTCAGAGCACAATTTATCCTAATACTAATATTAGAGAAAAATGTGCTCTGACATCCTGTTACGTTATCCCGTGTGACCGGTTTTTAGGTACTTAACTATCTGATCAATGTGATCCTCAATGAGGCCACGAGAGCTACCCCATGCAGAAGGATTTTTGGATTCAACGTCAAATTCAGCGATGGTTTCATTGGTAAAAGCATCTGTTATGGTAACTGTGCTTACAATATGATCAACGCCCGCCATTATTCCTACCATAAAACGCACTGCCCCGTTTCGCATGTAATAATCCGTAACCTGTATTTCGATTACTTTGTGTGGCACATCGACACTGCCATCCAAAAGGCAATCTGCAAGTTGCGCCCTCAGCCTTTCATTCATAATCTCTAAAGCCTCGTCTGATACTTCGGCTTCCTGAATGATTTTGTAGGTAAACATTTCATTTTCTACAGGGTGATATTCGCTTTTAATCTGAAGCGCGCTTGGTGCACATCCACCGAGCAAAACAATTCCGAACATAAAAAGAAAAATCGGGATCTTTTTCATTGCTTTCTCCTTTTGAATTGGTGGACAGCATGTATTTCTTTCAGAAGAAAAAAGGGCCGGATACATTTTCTGGCCTCTGGAGCCCGGTCAGGAGCCTGTATCAATCGTGTCAGGCTCGACTGGTTTGGAAAATCATGTACGTTATCAAAAATTGTGTCCGGCCCCATTAATTATGCTCTGACACCCTGTTATCCTTTATCCTCCCGTATAAGCACATGCCTAGCCGCCGGCCCGGAACCACGTGCGGCACCCGCGTCCAAATCGTTTTGGAAAAACCGGGGCCAGCTCCTGATTTTCACTTAATATAAACCGAAACTGGGATCTGACCCCTATTTTTTTGGGCAGGACTCCAGATTTTCCACTAGACTTCTTCCTCACTAACCCTTCCAGTTGAGGAGACTGTTATGTATACATTCACTTCCCTTCGCCTGCGTTACATGGAATTCCCCGGTCGTGCCCAGGCGATCCGCGACGCGCTGCGAATCGGTCGCATTGACTTCGTCGATGAACACCTGACGGATGACCAGTTCCGCGATTGCCGCGCAGCCGGCGAATTCCCTTTTGGTGGCATACCCGTCCTGGTTATCGAGACAAGCGCCGGCACGCAGTGCGTGGCGCAAAGCAATGCGATATTGCGTTTTTCCGGGCGGCTGACCGGTCTTTACCCAATGGATGATCCGCTGCAAGCGTTGAAAGTTGATGAGGCGCTGGGCGTGGGCGAGGACATCAATTGTTTACTGGAGCCCAGTCTTCATGAGGAGGACGCGGAACGGAAAATGGCAATGCGCAAAATGCTGGCGGAAGAGACTTTGCCATTCTGGATGGAGTGCCTCGAACGATCGCTGGTCACGAACGGCAGTACCGGTTTTATGGTGGGCAAAAATCTGACCATTGCCGATCTCAAGCTGTACTGGATCATCGACTGGCTGACAATGGGTATTCTCGACGGCATTCCGAAGAACCTGTTAGATGGTTTCGAAAATGTGGTGAACTGGCGCAAAAACATTACCGCGGTGCGCGAGGCTCGCCTGGCTGAAACCTCTGGCGGCTGAAATCACGATTAAAGAAAAGGGGTCGGTGACAGCCAAGAATAAGACCCATTTTCCGCCGACCCCATTATTCCAGAGTACATTTACCGCTTATTTTAGAGAAAAGTGCGCTCTGACTTTTTTTTCGTGGCCCCCGTTATCTCTAAAGATCCCCCTGCCATTGACGATAATCCGATCTGGCGGATTTGGTCATATTGCTTGGGAGAATACCATGCGACAAACTCAGATTTTCGAATCAGGCATTGCCCTTGGCCTTGTTTTACTGTTGTCTGCCTGCGCGCCGATGACGATCACCGGCAGCGCCGATGTAGACAAGGCAGCGTTCGGCGCCAAAAAGCGCTTTGCAGTAGTCTCGATCGCCTCGATGAAGGACTTTTACGGGGAGAAGGGACTGACCCAGATGTACAAGAACACCGACGAAATCCCCGGCGCCAATACCCAGCCGTTGATCGACATGCTGGCACCGCAGATCGTCAGTACACTCGACAAATCCGGGAATTTCATCCTGGTACCCGAGCGGGACGTGTTGACCAGCGAGGCCTACCGCAAGGTTCCGGAAGACGAGAAGGTCATGAAAGTCCTGTTCATGACCAAAGACCTGAATGTCGCCCGCAATTACAAGTATATTTCCGATCCGCAGAAGTACGCGGACTTAGCCCGACAGCTGGACGTGGACGGGGTTATCGGAATCACCACGAATTTCTCACTGACCGCCGGGAAGAGCTTCGTCAGCGTCACCGGCCTCAGCCTGGGCAAAAAGACCTACAGCGTCATGGCAGCAAGCACCGCGATCGCCTACGACCGCGACGGCAACGTCATCTGGAAGGATTCCACGGTCAAACAGGCGGAACCGGGCGACACCAAGGCCATCATCCTGCTGGACTTCACCGACCTGACGGCGACCAATTTCGAGAAACTGCATCCCTCAGCACTCACTATCGGTGCCAAGTCCGTCGAGGTGTTGCTCACACGCTTCGACGACACGATCGACGGCAACCAGGTCAGCAGCATCCAGTTCATGAAATAAGACTCGAGAAATATATCCGGGGTCAGAGTAATAACGCTTGTCTGCTCTCCGCATGAGTTTTAACTCTGACCCGAAATACTGATATCCATGTCCTGGCGGCGAATCGTGTGGTGTTGCTTTCTCGGCGTTGTGGCCGGCTGCGCCTCCAGCCGTGTCGAGCGTAGCGTGGGTCCCGGGCCCGGCCCCGGGGGAGGAGACTGTTCCGCCACCATGCGGGCCCTCCGTGTGTATCTCGGCGACGGCGTCACCGACTACCACTACTACCCGATTGTCGATTACCTGCGCGAGAATCCCGGCACCGAGGCAAACACCCGGGCTGTCGAGCGAGACGAGCAAGCCGCGGCAAAAAGCCCCGGGGCCCTCAAACCGCCTTCCGCCGGCCTCATCGAGACCGAGTTTTCCCATCTCCTCGGGGCCATCGCGCGCGACAATGGCGGGATTGGA
>Ga0210064_1000075_pt1 | contig 44534 bp, 35 predicted proteins | sample Muzzi_CordC_D2_FD_185531 | JGI IMG/M metagenome (GOLD analysis project Ga0210064, IMG submission 185531) | Wetland microbial communities from San Francisco Bay, California, USA, that impact long-term carbon sequestration - Muzzi_CordC_D2 (SPAdes) | ecosystem: Environmental > Aquatic > Marine >... | reverse complement strand
AATGCGTTTGCCTTGGAAACGAGTAATAAGAAGATGCAAATCGGATCCGAAAAATGGCAGAATCTAATTTATGAAGGCGCAAAAAAACTTGATATTGACATCGATAAGCGGAAAATAGATAAATTTGCGATCCATGCCCTCGAATTGATGAAATGGAATCAAAAGATAAATCTAACCGCCATCACCGACCCCTTTGAGATCGCGGTAAAACATTTTTTGGATTCCATCGTTCCGGTGACAATTATCCCTTCCAACGCATCCCTCCTTGATATCGGATCCGGTGGCGGATTTCCAGGAATTCCACTTAAAATAATTTGGCCGTCTTTGTCTGTTACCTTGATCGACGCTTCCCGAAAAAAAGTCAGTTTTTTAAAACATATTATCAGAATACTGGAACTTAAAAATATAGATGCGTTGCATGTTCGGGCAGAAGGGTTTGCCAACAAACCGGGCGTTGCAAAAACATTTGATGTCATTATCAGTCGTGCGTTTTCTTCCATGACAACCTTTGCCATGACTGCCCTTCCTTTTCTCAAAAAGGAAGGCGTTATCATTGCCATGAGAGGAAATTTGTTTGACGACGATATTCGGCTGTTGCGTTCATCGATTAACAAAAGACATGCCATATTGATGGACGACGACGCAGAAGCATTTGAGATAAGTGTAAAAAGGTATTCGCTTCCGTACTTAAAATCAGATCGATCGATGGTGAGTTTAAAATATGGTGACATGAATACATTACCGCTTCAGGTATAATTAAATTTTTGCTGAAAGAACTCGTGAATAAGGGCTCGTAATAAAAGAACCTGCCCGGTCGATTCATAAGGTTTCTGCTTTAACAAGGGCGGGAATCCTAAATCGACTATGCGTCTTTCAAAACGATCCCTAACCACCCTGCCCGCTCGTGCCTTACGTGGCAGGCGGGTCAGACAGCTTCCAGCCAAAAATTTAATCACACCTGAAGCTATTTTGAAGTTGATTTGTTTCAAATCACTAAACTATTACAAAGTGTGCGAGATATAAAAGATTAAGCTCGCCGCAAAAGGAAGTACTGTCGGATCTCTACGATGATTTTGGTTTTTATATGGATAATCATGGACAATCACCCATCCTTTTGATATCGGTCTGGGACTTTAATCTGTTAAAGCCGTTTGTTGAATCGGAAACACATCATAAAAAAGGAGTTGAGATATGACTAGTCATGCCGAAAATGCCAAGATTAATTTAGACGTCGATCGGAACAATCTATACCGTGAGGATTCCGTTACTGACATAAAAGTTGCTGCCATCCGTCGACTCACACCCATAAAAGCTGATGGATCGGATGATCACAGCCGTGATTCTATTTTTATGGGACAAACCCAGTTAATGTCGCCATCCGGGCCTATACTGATTCAGTCCCTGCTTGAAGCCAAGACCCTGGAAGAGGCCATGGATAAATTTCCGACTGCAATGCAAAAAGAAGTGGACAAGGCGATAGCCCAAGCTGAAAAAGAGCAGCAAGGAAAAGGGAAATGAACGGATACATAGACATCAGAGTGAAGCGGGGGAGCACGCCCGTGAAAACATATATTAGATCAGAGTCAATGACCTATGGATCATTCAAACAAGATATTTAACGGTCACTATCCGAATCACCCGAGGGTGGCGGTGGGTGCTGTTGTTTTTAATGAAGAAAAAGTTCTACTGGTTTTGCGTGGTAAACCACCCGCTGAAAAACAGTGGTCTATTCCCGGTGGTAGCGTCGAGTTGGGAGAGACCCTTCAAGAAGCCGCGGAAAGAGAAATTGCTGAAGAGACCGGAATTGTAATTCAGGCTAAGAAGCCTATTTATACATTTGATGTGATTGATCGTGACGAAGACGGCCATATTCGATTTCACTACGTGATCGTCGACCTGGCTGCTGATTATGTCAGCGGCGAACTCAGGGCCGGAGATGATGCTGTTGATGTGAGTTGGGTTTCACGTAAAGATTTAAAGAACCTTAACGTGAGTGATGCTGCGCGAAAATTGCTGGTACAGTGTTACGGGTTCGGTCGTGTCCATCCATAAATGGTCTTTTTGTCCAATCTCTGCGTTATGCTCAAAAAATGATCCTCAGAATATCAACTATATGCCTGCGGTTATTTTTTTCGCACGCCTTGATCTTGAAAAAAATCCTTATCTATGGATGGACACGGTATAGGTAGGTTCGATGTTGCCATGAATTATGGTGTCAAACGTTGGCAAATTCTTTTTTTAAAAAATTTATAAAGGCCTTGCACAACGGTGATGGACTTCGTTGCTTGTGAGTTATCAGGTAAAAACTTCGCTTGAGATTCAGCTCCTTAATGGACAGTGCTTTTAAAGTCCCTGCTTTCAACTCTTCAGCGACGGCGATGGTGGAGAGGATCGAAACACCGACTTTGTTTTTTATTCCCTGAATGACTGCTTCCGTACTTCCCAATTCCGCGATAATGTTTAAATTTTCACTGGAGTAGCCTTTTTCTTTTAGACTCATCTTGATTGATTTTAAAGTGCCGGACCCGTGTTCACGGACAATAAATGGTTCTTTAAACATCAAATCCGGGCTGATATGTTTTTTTTTTGCCCACTTGTGGTCACAAGTAACGATAAGCCTCATTTCATCTTCGATCAGTTTTTCCTGGCAAATGTTTCTGTTTGATGTTTTGGCGCCAACAATGCCGAATTCCGGCGATCCGGAAAGGACGTCCTGGATAATTTGGTCGGTGTCGCCGATAATCAGAGAAATGGTAACTTCAGGATAAACTGTTGTAAACGCACCGATGCACTTTGGAAGAATATATCCTCCGGGAATGGTGCTGCCGCCGATGACCAGACGACCTTTGATTTTTCCATGAAACTCAGCCATCGCGGCCTCGGTTTCATCGCGTAAAGCAATGAGCTTTCGCGCATAGTGATATAACAATTCACCCGCTTTGGTGGGAACCGCTTTTTTGCCGAGTCGATCGATGAGTTGACATTCAAAATGATTTTCCAGGTCTTTGATGTGACTGCTGATGGTGGGCTGAGATAGATGAATAGTATTACCGGCCTTTGAAAAGCCTTTCAATTCGACGACTTTACAAAAAATATTGAGTTGCCATAAATCCATATTAGAATCCCTTTTAAAAATTCTGATGTTATGTCTTGGAAAGAATGTTGTATTTTAAAGACTTTGTCAACCAATAAGTCGGATATGGGAAAGGGAAAATAGGAAATAGAAAAGAGGGAAGAGAATGAGTCTTTAGCTTTTCTAATTCCTGCTTTTGGCATTGTTGTTGCATGAAACTGAAATGATAATTTTCATTTAAGGGGAGGAAAATTCATGGGTACAAACAACATCGTTTTCTTGGAAAATCTGGAATGGTTCGATGATACCGGCAAAGAACTGGTTCATCGGCTTCCTCAAACAGGTTCCGGTGAAATTAAATACGGCGCCCAGCTTACGGTAAGGGAAAGCCAGGCAGCGGTCTTTTTTTATAAAGGCAAGGCTCTGGACGCATTTGGACCGGGAAGACACACACTCAAAACAGCCAATATTCCTATATTAACCAAAATTCTCAGCCTGCCATGGGGACTTTCCAGCCCCTTGAGGGCGGAAGTCTATTTCATAAATATCAAGGTATTTACAAACTTAAAATGGGGAACCCGTGACCCTGTTGCCTTTAAAGATTCCGAATTGGGTTTGATTCGCCTCAGGGCTTTTGGCGTCTTCAATCTTCAGGTGATGCAACCGGTGCTGTTTGTCAACAACCTTGTGGGTACTCAAGGCATATATACAACCCGGGAAATTGAAGAATATTTAAATCGGGTCATCGTATCCAGGTTCAACGATTACATGGGAGAGACCATCGATTCGATCCTGAACCTTCCGGCAAGATATGACGAGCTATCCGAGAATATGGTAAAGCGTATCGAAAAAGATTTCAGCAACTTCGGTATCGGTATTACCCAATTGTATATCAATGCCATTACCCCTCCACCGGAAGTTCAACAGGCCATAGACGATCGGAGCCGAATGGGTGTTTTTGAGGACATGAACAAACTGATGCAGATGAAAGCAGCCATGGCCATGGAAAAAGCCTCGGAAGCAGAGAGTGGTGCAGGCCCTGGAATGGGAATGGGGCTGGGATTGATGATGCCGGCCATGTTTTCGCAATACTTTGCCGGTGCACAACCTCAAGGCACTCAAACAGATATCCCGTCAGCGTCTTTGTGTCCGGATTGCAGCAATTCCATTCCCATAAATGCGAAATTTTGTCCGTTTTGCGGACATCAGCAGCTCGTTTTTAAGCAGTGTGTAAAATGCGGCAAAAACCTGACGCCCAGTGCAAAGTTTTGTTCCCGATGCGGTCAACCGGTAGAAGAAAAACCAGATCCAAAATATTGTTCAAAATGCAAAAGCGAAAATGTCGCCGAGTCCATGTATTGTAACCAGTGTGGAGAGAAGCTTTAAACTGAGCGGTTCCGAGTTCCCTGTTCAAAGTTCAAGGGTTAAATATGACTCAGAAGGCCAAAAGGTGGGAAGATAAGAAAGTGAGAAGGTCGATTTTTTCAGATTCTCCAATCTTCTAACGTTCTAACCTTATAATGTTCTTATCTTCTTAAAGTCTTAAAAACACGGATCTTCACCCTGGAACCGTGAGTCTTGAATCGATTAATTTAAATAAATGTCTCAACTACTCATAGAACATCAATGCCCACAGTGCGGGGCTCCGGTTATTTTGAAAGAAACAGATCGTCTTTTTAGCTGCCAGTTTTGCCGGGTGAAATCATATTTGCTTCAAGACGGCTTTTTCCGTTATATGCTTCCCAATGCTGCTCCTAAAACTAAAGATCTGGTGTTTTTCCCATACTGGCGGGTTAAAGGGATGCTTTTTTCATGCGTGGATTCCGGAATTGAACACAAATTTATCGATGTCAGCCACCAGGCTGTTGAATCGCGTTATTTCCCCAGCTCTTTAGGACTTCGCAGCCAGGCGCTTAAGCTCAATTTTGTTACACCGGATATTAGCGGCTATTTTTTTAAGCCGACTTTTTCTTTTGAAAAAGTATTGGACATTTTTCAGCTTCGTTTCAAAAAATCTTTGTCGAGTCCGGTTTTTCATCAGTCACATGTCGGTGAAACGGTAAGTCTCATATATTCTCCTTTTTATAAAGAAGAAAAAATATTCGATGCTGTTTTAAACAAGGCGGTTGCGACAATACCACCGGACGATTTTGAAACAGCATCTCTTGCCGGTGAACGTCCAAACTGGCGTACTCAATTTATTCCAACACTTTGTCCGGGTTGCGGGTGGGATCTGGAAGGACGGCGTGATGCGCTGGTTTTGAACTGTAAGAACTGCAACTCCGTCTGGAGACCAACGATAAACGGTTTCAAGCAACTTAAATTCTCGGTCATGCAAACAAAAGATGAGAATGTTATCTATCTTCCATTCTGGCGGATAAAGGCGGATATTAGCGGGATTACACTTAATTCATATGCAGATTTGGTCAGGGTAGCCAACCTGCCGAAAGCGATTCAAAGAAACTGGGAGGATAGAGAATTTCGATTCTGGTCTCCGGCTTTTAAAGTCAGGCCTCGGGTTTTCATACGACTTGGGCGCAGCATGACGCTTTCACAGCCCATGGAAAAAATGCAGATAGAACTGCCGGATGCTCGTATACATCCGGTATCATTACCTGTAAAAGATGCTGTTGAGAGTCTTACTATCAATCTGGCAAGTTTTATGAAACCCCAAGAAGAACTGTTCCCATTGTTGAAGGATATTTCAATAAAGCCGGAAAGTTATCTTTTGGTTTATATACCTTTTGTTGAACAGCATCATGAGTTCATCCAACCGACACTTTACTTGACCCTTAATAAAAATCAGCTGTCGCTGGCCTCGAATCTGTGACTATAGATTTACATCTTGGAAATTCTGCATACGATATTATTTCAACTCAAACTCATAACCTGCCAAAGATAATTTTTGGGCCATTTCTTCAACGTGCTCGGGACCTCGCGTTTCAAGCTCAAGATCGACATGTGTAACGTAAATAGGTAAATTTCTTGCATTGCGGTCATGATAGATATGGAGAACATTTGCTTTAAGAGCAGATATGATGATAAGCAGTTGCGACAGGGAACCGGGGGTGTCGGAAAGGCGCACCCTGATGCGCATGATTCTTCCATGTTTCAACAGGCCCTGACTCAGAATGCGGCCCAACAAAGAGCTGTCTACATTGCCGCCGCTGATTAACAGAACGACTCTGCTTTCTCGGGGAACCTTCACCGAACCATTTAGCAGGGCTGCAAGGGAAACCGCCCCTGAACCTTCGGCCAGGATCTTTTTCCGTTCCAGAAGCAACAGGATTGCCGCTGCGATATGGTCTTCTTCCACCAAAACCACATCATCAACAAACTTACGGATCATATCGAAGTTCAGCGTTCCCACCTGCTTGACGCTAATACCGTCCGCTATGGAATATTCAGAAGAAACCTTTGTGATTTCCCCCCTGTGATAGGATTCATAGGCCGATGGGCAAGCCTTGGATTGGACGCCGATGACATTGATGGTTGGTTTGATGGATTTTACGATTGATGCTATACCCGAAATAATCCCGCCGCCGCCGATGGGTACTATGATCATGTCAATTCCCTTTAGATCTTCCAGAATTTCAAGAGCAATGGTCCCTTGTCCTGTTATAATATCCGGATCATCGAAGGGATGAATAAAGGTTTTTCCTACCAGGGCTATTTCTTCAGCTTTTTTTAGAGATTCTCCCAAGCTCTTTCCTTCAATAACTATCTCACCGCCATACTCGCGTGTTCCCTCTTGTTTGCTGATGGAAGCCCATTCAGGCATTACGATGGTTGCCGGAATGCGAGCCTGTCTGGCAGCCAGGGCGACTCCTTGTGCATGATTTCCCGCAGACGCTGCCACTACACCGCCGGGGCCTATTCTATCTTTGTTGGTCAATATATAATGCGTAGCACCCCTGATTTTGAAAGATCCTGTTTTTTGAAGATTTTCCAGTTTCAAATAAATTTCTCCACCGAACATTTGACTCAAAGAAGGTGAGTGGATCAGAGGCGTCCGGATGACTTTTCCCTTCAGCATCTTGGCAGCGTGTTTAACTTTCTCAATGGATATCATTTGTCAATCCTTTCTTGATGAATCTGTAAAAAGAGTTTATAGCTTTTCTCAGAATAACATTTCGTTTCAACCGCAGCATAATTCCGTTTCCACGGCAAGAACTCGCAAATAAAATGACATAAAAGCGAACAGGACAAAGGGGTTAAAATCATATTGGGGGAATTTGATATTTATAAGTAATTTTGATTACCTAAATGCTGTTCACTTTAACGTGCTCTAATTTGCTCAGACAGTTTCCCGATGGAAACGGAATCATGTTGCGACTTACTTAAATCGTGACCGTACGCCATTCATTGGGAACATTTTATTGGGAACTGCAGCAATAATTGTATATCATATGGTTAAATGGATACAATACATCCTCTAAAAGGGTTTTGTGATGAATATCGGCTTTTGGCTTGAAAAATGGTTTCTTCAAGGTGTGGATCTTTTTTACGAAAAGATGCCGCAATTTTTCCCGGATACAGAGAAACTCAAACAATGTAAAATTATTTCACACCGGGGTGAGCATGACAATAAAATAGTTTATGAAAATACAATCTCTGCATTTAACCGGGTTTATGAAGCCGGTGTATGGGGTATAGAGTTTGATGTTCGATGGACCAGGGATTTGCAGCCGGTTGTTTTTCATGACCGGGACCTTCAGAGAGTGTATAAATCTGATACAAAAATCAGTAAGGTAACACTGACCGAGCTAAAAATGAATTGTAAGTTGATCCCCACACTTTCCGAAGTCATCCAAAAGTATGGCAAAAAAATACACTTTATGGTTGAAATAAAGAAAGAAGCATATCCGGATCCAGAGTATCAAAAAAACGTGTTGAAAGACCTCTTTCATGAACTTACGCCTCAAGTCGACTTTCATTTCATTGCCCTAAAGCCGGAGATGTTCATGTTTATTAACTTTGTTCCTTCATCAACGTTTGTTCCGAGTGCCAGACTCAATGTGAAACAATTGAGTGATCTGGCGCTAATTAAGAGCTACGGGGGGATTGCAGGGCATTATCTATTGATAAACGATAATCTATTGAAAAAACACCATGCACGGAATCAATGTATTGGAACAGGGTATATTCGTTCTAAAAATTCTTTATTCAGAGAGCTTAACAGAGGCGTAGGATGGATTTTCTCAAATTATGCCATTAAACTTCAAAGCATATGTAATTCGCTGTTGAAACTCAAATAATTGAGTCCTCTCGGAGTATTTTTTTTGTAGATCTTTGAGTATTAGATTTCAGCTCGGCTTCCAGCCCGTAAGGCCTCCAGTCCGTCTTTCGGCTCGAAGAGGCTAAAACCCGGAAAGAGCGGAATGGATGATCTTTTTTTAAAGCGGGTGTTGTTTGAGTGGCTTAGGGGTCGTGAGAAAGAATAGGCGAATGCCGAAATCGCATCTTTAAAAGAAATTGAAGAATGTGTGGTAACCATATTGATTTTTCAAAGATTGGTTCCTGTTCTTTCTTTACGAGCCCTTGCCACGAGTTCACGCGGTTTAAAAAAAGATTATCCATGGAGCGACCATTATAAAAAACTTCCCGACCTCTCAAATAATTTGAGCCCTTTAAGCCTCAAAACGAGCTGCTTCCATTTTACCCTTTTCTTCGTTGACAAAAAATAAAAGGATCGCTCCTATGATAAAGAGGATTAGAATGGATGCCATTCCCCACCTGGAGGCCAGGCGACTGACATGGACAAACTGCTCGGGTGTGGGAGATGAGGGCATTATAATCTGTCTTACAATCAGTCCGACAAAGCCGATCAAAACCGGTCCCAGGATCGCTGCGAACTTGCCCAGCATATTATAGAAACCATAGAATTCCGCGATCCGGTTTTTGGGTATCAATCTCGAATAGTAAGATCGACTTAATGCTTGAATTCCACCTTGCACCATACCGATAATGACAGCCAAAACGTAAAATTCCTGCTTATGGGTCATCATAGTTCCCCACAGGGTTACGACCACATAAATACCGATGGCAATGTAAATCGATTTTCTTGCGCTCCACATTTGTCCGAGTTTCCCGAAGAACAACGCACATGGAAATCCGACAAATTGCGTAATCAAAAGAGCGACGATTAAATCATTTGAATCAAATCCAATGGACATGCCATAATCCACCGCCATTCGAATAATGGTATCGACCCCATCTATATAAAACCAATACGCCATTAAGAAGAGAAAGACTGTTTTTAAATGCCGGATTTTTTTGAACGTTCCGGTGAACTGTTTAAAGCCATCAACGATAAAGTTAATGCCATTGGATGGGGAGGCCGTTGCTTGAACTTCCGGCACCCACAAAATGGTGAAAATGGTGAAGAAACCCCACCAAAAGGCCACTGAAACAAAAGCATATCGGATAGCCGTTGCTGCATCGGGCAACCCGAATTTTTCCGGCATTAATGTCATTAAGACGTTTCCCAGAAACAAAAGACCACCCCCGAGATATCCCATTGAATATCCCAGACCGGATACATAGTCTATCTCACCTTCATCCGCCACACTCGGCAGAAGCGAATCATAAAATATGTTGGCCCCGGAAAAGCCGATAATCCCCATAATATAAAGAAAAATAGCCCATTCCCAATCTCCTTTTTTAATTAAAAACAAAGAGGCTGTCATTAAAACCCCGAGGTATGCAAAAAAGATAAGAAATTTTTTCCTCACCGAGCCACTGTCAGCAATGGCGCCTAAGATCGGAGCCATTACGGCCACCACTATGCTGGCGATAGCATTTCCGAGTCCAAGGTGAGCAGTACTCATATTCACATCAGTGCCGTAACTCCAATACTGTTTAAAAAAGATCGGAAAAAATCCGGCCATAACAGTTGTTGCAAAGGCGGAATTTGCCCAATCATACATGGCCCATCCCCAAATCGCTTTTTTATTTTTGCCCATCTGCCGAGTTTTCATCATGATACTTTTTAATTATCAATTCTAATGAGTTTCTTTTATCGCCATATATGTTCGAAAAAATTGATATGACTCTTGCTGTTAGAGCGTGATCCAATATTTTTGATGGGATACTTGAGCAAAGTTGCAGGAGATTTAGGGTTCGGAATGGGTTAACAAATTAATTTGGGGACAGCTATTTCATTTGACTTTTTTTAGTTTTTCCAACAAGCTTCTGGCGTTTTTAATATTCTTTTTTGCTTTGTCATGCCCTGGATTCAGTTCTAAAGTCTTTTCCCATTCTTTTATGGCCCTTTCAAGCTCTTCATTCAGAAAATATTTGACCCCTTGAATGTAATAAGCCTCAGCTTGTTGTTTTATTGATTTTTTAACAGCGAGTCTAATTTTCTCGACGCAAACGCTGGCAGGGTCTGCTTTTTCCAACACGCGTAATGCATCGTCATATTTCTTTCGGATGAGCAAATCTTTGGCTTGTTGGCAAAGAGAGGTAGTGAAAAGTTTATTCGCTGCTTTATTTGATGGGTCATAGCCCAAAATTTTTTCAGCTATATCTATAGATTCTTCATATTTCTTTTCTTTTAAAAGATTTTCAGCTTTTAGCAGCACACGATGAACTGCTTCTTGAATGAGGCCATTCACGTTGTCATATTGGGGCGTGATCTTTTTGAACGTATCTATCGCTTCAAAAAATTTTTCCTGACTGCTTAACTGTATACCAATGTGATAAAAGGCTTCATTTTTTAATTTAATGGCCTCTTTGTTTAAAGGTTCATTTTTCAGTATTTTTTGGGTCATAACGATAACCTCTTGGTATTCCATTTTTACCAAAAGGTTCTTTGCCGAAATCATGTCTTGACGACGATCGGCGATGGCTTGATTAAACTCCGGCTCAAGTATGTGAATTCTTAGTATATCACCCGGTTTGGGCTCGGTATTGGATTTAAGATTATTAAAATATACGATTAGAAAAACCAATTCAGGGTCTTTGTAAAATTTATTGGAAATGATTTTTAGTGAGTCGTTTTGTTCGAATGTGTAATTTATATATTCTTTGGGAATTAACCTGTTTTTCAGATAATTCAGGGCATCTTTATGATCAGGGTTGTATCTTAACACGATCAGAAACTGGTTGCGAGCCTCCTCGAATTTTCTTTGGTTATAAAATTTTTCCCCTGTTTTAAAATATTTGTTGGATTTTTTTTCTATGGTCTGTTTCAAATCAGATATTTTTCCGACAATTTCCATATCATCGGGGCTTAATGAAGCGGCAATTTTTAAAAAGAAAAGCGCCAATTGCAATTCATCGTTATTTTTATATGTCGTTGCTTTTTTCAGGTAATAAGAAGATTGAAAAATCGACTTATTTCTTTGAGTTTTTTCAGAAGTCTTTTCAGGGACCTTAGGGCCAATATCCCCGAAGGAATCAAGTGGGCCAACCTGTCCTAAAAATAGAGACAAAATAATGATCATCAAACTTATATTTATCGACTTTTTCATTTCAATTCGTTCTTTTGAAAGACGGACAAATTATTTTTAAATTCATCCATGTCAAAGCTGCCATATATTACAGATCGGGAGATTCTATATTTGTCAGAAAAAAATGGATTCGGCTTTCGGTCAATAGTGAACGCTGCCCGGTAGCCATGTTTTTTTAACATAGCAATGACAAGATTGTTGGTTTCTCCATAAGGATATGCCAAATATTTACAATCTATATTCAGACTCTTTTTAATCAGCTGTTTGGGATAACTGATCTCCATTTCAATGGATTTAAAATATTCTTTGAACGACTCATTCTTTTTTGGAACTGCCAGATTTCTGTGGGTCTTCGTTTGACATTGAATATCAAACCCGATTTTTGAAAGAGTTTCTATTTGTTTCCAGGTCATGGCCTTTCCACCGCCGATAAAATCCGTGTAAACAAAAAAAGTCGCAGTAAAATTATATTTTATAAGTATTGGGAGAGCGATATCAAAAATTGAACGCCAAGCATCGTCAAATGTTATGACAATGGATTTTTCGGGGATTTGTTCCTTGTAATTAATGAAATCTAATAATTGATCGATCGAAATAACATGATAGGCGTGTTGTTTAAGATATTTCATTTGGGCTTCAAAGTCATTTTGACTTACCGCTGTTTTATCAGACTCTTTTTTTGAAAAATTGTGGTAAACCAATATTGGGACCGTTTGATAACCTTCGGCTTTCAGGCCGCCTTTGTTAAAAGGTGATAATGGAATAATCAGTTCTTGGCCCGGGATAAGCGTTGTCATATGGTTAAATTCAGCGATTAACCAACCTTTGTCAGGGTCTTTCAAGTAGTAGGCGGCAAGGGAGGAAAATGTGTCTTTTGAGGTTGATTTTACAATGACAAAATCCTCAGAAACATGGGCCTGGCGGGTATTGTGGAAAAACGATCCATTTATTGCACAGGCCGCAAGGAGTAAAAAAAATAACGGAAAGATATTTATTAAAACAGTTTTATTTATATTTGCCGTTTCAGGCATGATGGTTCTCCCGTATACCCAGCAGTCTGAAGGTTTCCACGGGTTCCGATTTTCCTTTTATATATTGTGGAGGAAGCGGTTCAACTTCGAGCATCTCTTTTAAATGGACATACACACTTTTACTTATAATTATTTCACCGGGATTGGCCAGCTTGTATAGATGTGCAGCAAGATTTACGCTGTCACCAATAACAGTATATTCCATTCTGTTTTGTGATCCGATATTGCCTGACACGACGACACCCGAATTTATTCCGATTCCCACGGATTGAAGGAGGTCATTCCCATTTTCGGGTTTTTCAAAAAACGCTTTTTGCATATCACTGGCGGCACTTACGGCTCTTAACGCGTGGTTTTTATGATAGACCGGAACCCCAAAAACACCCAAAACCGCATCACCGATAAACTTGTCAACATACCCGCCATGATCCTGGATTACCTGTGTGGCAATTTCAAAGTATTGATTTAGCCTTTCAACGATTTCTTCAGGCTCTTTAACCTCGGAATATGATGAAAATCCTCTGATATCGACGAAAACAATAGTGGCTTCACTTCGATGGCCTTTTAGCCAGACACTTTCAGGATTGGCCATGATCATCTCTAGAACTTCGGCACCGATATACTTGCCAAAGGATTTCTGCATAAGTGAGTTTTTCCAGAGTTCTTCACCCATGCGATTAAACGCCGTAGACAGATTCCCAAGCTCATCATTTCTTGCCAGGATGATTTTATGTCGATAATTCCCAAGGCCGATTTCCCTGGTTGCCTGGACGAGATTGGAAATAGGGCGTGAAAAATGGAACCCAAGAAAAACCGCAACACCACTGCCAAAAATAATGATGAAGAAGGTTATCCAGATAATTGTAAGTTGTGCTTTATGGATTAATTTTTCTATGAAATCAATGGATACCCCGACATGGACTTCACCCAGTTCCTTTTTGTTAAATAATATAGGACGAGTTAAATTTAATACATGCTCCCCCGATTCTGAAAAGTAATTAAAATAAGTAACATCTCCTTCTTTCCTTACATCGGTAATGTTTGCAAATTTGTTAAAAGTTTTTCCGATTTTGTTTATGTCTGTATGTGCCTTTATCGTCTGATTTCGATCAACGATAATTGCATAAAGAAGTCCCTCAACATTTGTGGCGTCTTTTATTAATATGTTAAGTCTTAAAATATTATCTTCGAGAAGCGGAATAGCCGCATTGCGGTTGAAATAGTTAAGACTGACTTTCCCGATTTTCAAGGTTTGGTTGTAAAGCCTTTCTCTTTGTTGACTCAGAATAAAAATGCTCATTACAAGAATGGTGGTGATGATAATAACCATAGTTGCGGCAAAAAGCTGTAGCCAGATAGGAATACGTGTAGGAGGCAGGGCTTCAACAAAACTTTCGCGTTTTTTTTTGACAAGACCTTTGATGTCGTCAGTCAGTGTGTTCACTGAAATCTGATATTCATCGTTGACCGCTTTAACCAGATCTTCTTCTAATGCATAGCCCAGTTCAACAATGATCTGACCCAATCGAACGGCCTTGCCCAGAGTATAGAGCTTATCTTTTTGAACTTTGAGCGCGTTCTGGAGTTGTTCTTCGGTAATTAAACCTCTTTTCGTTAAAATCGTACCGATGGTCTTACTATAATTATCGGTAGATTTACGCAAAAATCGATTGATTCTGGATTGAAAAAAATTCTGGGCGGATAACGGTTTCATAGTGCAGATTCCGACACCGTAAAAGTATAAAGAATTAAGTATTTGGTGTATTTTAAATAAGTATAATTATCTAACTACGGTCAACATGTCAATAACTCAAGTCTATCATTCAAATATTGAAAAAAGCCAATATTGGATTCTGTGATAATCAAATGGACGGAACTTAATCAATAGATTAACCTGATGCTTATATCAGCACTGATCCGCAAAAAACAGGTCAAAACAACTTCAATTGTCAAAAAATCATCGGATGACGTCAAAGAACTGACGAATCAAATAAAAAACGAATCCTATTTCATATTATTTATATCGGATTCAATTCCTGAATTATTTAAAAACAAGTTGTGCAAAGATTTGAGACAGAAAGAAATCAGATAAATGAAACCGGTTAAACATCTTGGTATCACAATGGAATCTATAATATCTGTTCACCTTAAAAAAAAATACATATTGGAATTTAGCCTTCGTATTTCAAGTTTTAATTTATTTTCATCAACAATTTGAAATGGATGGCACGTATTTTGAAATTCCTGAAGTCGGAAAAATGTGATTAGACCTCCAGCAATTCATAATCATTCCATAAAATAGGCTAATTGATCAAAAAAAAATAGGCTAATTGATCAGAAAAGTGAGAGAAATTAATGGAAAAGAACAAGAAAAATCAGACGAAAAGAAGTGTTCGACCAGGCAAAGATATCGTCGCTTCCAAGGCGGAGAGCCTAAATAAGAAACTGTATAAAATTATAGACCAAGGGATCAAGGAACTGACGCTTGATTTTGTAAATGTAACATCAGTTGATCCTGTGGGTCTAAGCGTTATTGCCGCAGCTCACAATACTATGAACAATGCTGGAGCGAAGCTTTTGATAAAAAATGTTCCAGATAACATCAACACACTTTTGGATGCACTTGGGCTGAACAAACATTTTGAAATTGAACGGATGAACTAAAAGCAAAACATTTAGTCCATGATCGATTAGTATAAGAATATATATTTCAAGCAATTAAGGCATTTTTATTAACCGGGAGGTTTTAAATGATTATTCAGTTTGATGAAACCCTGCAGATATTTATAGATGAATCGTTGGAACATCTGGCGGATATCCAAAATGATCTGCTGGCCATTGAAAATGCTGGAGCCGATATAGATGAAAACCTTGTAAATAAGGTATACCGTGCCGCTCATTCCATAAAAGGTGGAGCTGGCTTTATGGGGCTTACCAATATCAAAAATCTTACCCACGAAATGGAAAATATTTTAGGAAAAATCCGAAGTCGCGAAATGGTTCCAAATGCAGAAATCATCAACATACTTTTGCTGGCTTCTGATGCGCTCGTAGAATTGATAAACAATATCACACACAGCAACGATATCGATATTTCGAATCATATTGAATCACTTTTATCGATTACAACTGGAGTGCCTGCAATAAAAGAAGCGGAGGTCGATACCGAAACCCAAGGATTAGATGATTTCTCTGACCCCATTTTTATTTCGTTTCCTGACCAAATAGCTGGCTTTGAAATTAATGACGATATAATTTCAGAAGGAAAGAAGGGTGGAAAGTATATCTACCTGATTCGTTTTGATTTGATTCATGATATTCATAAGAAGAATAAAATACCCTCTGATCTTATTAGTGAAATGTGTTCTACCGGAATTGTTCTTGATAAACAGGTCGATATCGATGCTATTGGTGTTCTACGGGAAAAAGAACTTCCGGATCAATTCCCATTTAACGTTCTCTTTGCAACTCTTGTAAGCCCGAAAGATATCAACTTACTTTTTGAAATAAACGAAGAACAGATTTACGAGTTGACTGATGACCTTCAAGTTAAATCCATAGCACAATATTCTGATCCTGATCCGGACGTGTTATCGTCTGGACAACAGTTAGAAGATGAATTTAGAGGTGATGTAACTTTGAAGACGACAAGTGGTGATTTCCAAGAAGAAACAGCTGGGGAATGTTCAAATGAAGAGGAACCTGAAAAAAAGAATGCATCTGAAATTAAGGTTGAAGATACAAAAACGGGTATGGGTGTTTCCGATGCGAGCTTGCGGGTAAATGTAAGTCTATTGGACACGCTCATGAATTTGGCTGGAGAGCTTGTACTGAGCAGAAACCAGCTTCTTCAGGCCATATCTTCCGGTGATCCAAGAGCAGCGGAAACTTCGGGCCAGAGAATAGATTTGATTACATCGGAACTGCAAGAAGCCATAATGCTTACCAGGATGCAGAATATTGGAATCGTATTTAATAAATTCCCTCGTGTTGTCAGAGACTTGGCGAGCGACTTGGGTAAGAATGTAGAATTATCTTTAAAGGGCAAAGAAGTTGAGCTGGATAAAACCATTATAGAAGCTATTGGTGATCCTTTAACCCACCTGGTTCGAAATTCTGTGGATCACGGAATCGAACTTCCTGAAGATCGACAAAAAATCGGAAAAAACTCGACGGGAGAAATTGTTTTAAAAGCCTATCATGAAGCAGGTCAGGTTAATATCGAAATTTCCGACGATGGTAAAGGGCTGGATGGAAGGGAACTGGCAGCAACTGCGATGGCAAAGGGACTGATCACAGAAGATCAGGCAAGAATGATGTCCGATAAAGAAAAAATGAACCTTATATTTATGCCAGGCTTTTCCACGGCTGAAAAAGTAACGGACGTGTCGGGGCGAGGCGTGGGTATGGATGTGGTCAAAACCAATCTGGACAGACTCGGCGGCGTAATCGATATCGACTCTAAATTTGGAGAGGGGACAACAATTCGAATAAAGCTGCCCTTGACCCTTGCCATTATACCCAGCCAGATCATTGTTGCGGGAGGTGATCGCTACGCCATTCCACAAGTAAATTTGGAAGAACTTTTGAGAATTCCCGCCAATCAGGTAAAAGACAGAGTGGAAATTGTTGGAGATGCGGAAGTTGTGAGATTGCGTGGTAGACTTTTACCGCTAATAAAACTTGCTGACGTCATCGGGATTGAATCGACTTATTTTGATTATAAAGATGGAAGCTCAAAAACGGAACGGCGTCGAAACATCTCGGATCGAAGATCCAAAAAAAGCCCGTATTTTTATGAGGATTGCACTGATACAGAAAATTCAAGGCTAAAAACCGGTGTAAATGACGACATTGACAGGAATTCAGAAGAAGTAAAACGGGACCCAAAAGACAGACGTTACCATGCATCAAGTGCGTTGAATATTGTAGTCGTTTCCACAGGTGCAATGAAATACGGACTTGTAGTCGACGAACTGAATGATTCCGAAGAGATCGTTGTCAAGCCATTGGGGCGCCATCTAAAGGTCTGTAAAGAATATGCCGGTGCAACCATTATGGGTGACGGTCGTGTGGCGCTAATTCTCGATGTTGCAAATCTTGCCAATATTTATGGTTTAACTTCTGTTGAAGGATCCGATAGAGCGACTGAATTGGCTATGGAGAAAGATGGGGCTGATCGAACCGATAAAGACAGACAGTCCATCCTGGTTTTCAGAGGTGCAGATAAAGAACAGTTTGCCATTCCGATTAATCATGTCGAGCGCATTGAAAAAATAAAAAATACAGACATCGAAGAAGTCGGTGGTAAAAAGGTGATGAAATATCGTGATGGAAGTCTTGCTCTCTTTACCATCGATCAAGTTGCGCAGGTAAAACCCATGGATAAAAAAGAGGACCTTTTGGTCATAGTGATTAACATCGCAGACAAAGAAGTCGGAATTATGGCTGTGGGACCTGTAGATGCCAGAGAAATTTCGGTTGAAATCGATGACGAAACCTTGAAACAAAAGGGTATTTTGGGGTCTGCCATCATTGGCGATCATACCACCTTGCTTGTGGATGTATATGATTTGGTGCACACCTTGAATCCGGAGTGGTTTCCGGACAGAAAAAAAATTCAAACTGCTGAAGGAAAAAGTGCCACAATCCTTTATGCAGAAGATTCTAATTTTTTCCGAAACCAGGTCAAGGGATTTATGGAAGAAGAAGGGTACAACGTTATCGGGGCTGAAGATGGAATTGTGGCATGGAATCGTCTTTTGGAACATTCTGAAGAGGTTACCCTCGTCGTTACGGATATAGAAATGCCGAATCTTGACGGTTACGAACTTTCAGAAAAAATAAGGAAAGACAAGCGATTTGCCGATTTGCCGATTATCGCCTTGACCACCATGGCCGGAGAAGAAAATGTCGCAAGGGGAGAAGCCGCCGGTATCGATGACTATCAACTCAAACTGGACAGAGAAAAGCTAATGCGGAGTGTTCACGATTATCTTCATAATAAACAATTAAATTGATGGATCCATAGACAATCCCTCCATCGGACTGTCCATCGATGGCAATGATTTGAATAGAATTGTAATGCTTAATATTTAAGAGTAATCAAACAGGTTTTAACCGTTAGAAGATGTGGCAAAGAGGATCAAAACATGAACATTAATAAAAAAATAATTGTTTTTTCACTGTCTGGGTTGTTGCTGATGGGAATAATCAGCTTGGTCATGTCAATTCATTCTTTGGAAAAAAGAGGAGAAGAAGAAATCGCTTCCATAAAGACGATGATGATAACGGAGAAAAAAGAGAAGCTGAAAGATCTTGTAAAGAACACCTACGCCATTATGGAATCCAGTTACAATGCAGCACATGATTCACAAAAGGTGGCCGAAGCTTACAAAGAAAAGCTGAAAAATATCGTAGATATTACATATAATGCTATACAAAGCCTCGATAGCAGATCTGGTTTAACGAAAAGTGAGAAAAAACAGTCGGCATTAAATATTATTAAAAATATGCGATACAACGACAACGGTTATATATGGATCAACGATATGAACCCAAAGATGATCATGCATCCCATCAAACCCGATTTAAACGGCAAGGATCTGTCTGACTTTAAAGATCCCAACGGCAAGCATCTATTTAACGAGTTTGTAAAGGTTTGCCGTGAAAGGGGAGAAGGTTTTGTGGACTATATGTGGCCAAAACCCGGATATGATAAGCCGGTGGCCAAGTTATCCTATGTCAAACTTTTTAAGCCTTGGAACTGGATTCTGGGAACCGGCATTTATCTGGATGGTATAAAAGCGGTGGAAATACAAAAAACAAGAGAAATACAATCAGCCATCGCGAGACAGAGGAATGGGTTAATCGGTATTATCATAATTTTATTTGTTCTTGGTGCTGGTGTGACTACTTATATATCACGTAAAATTACAATACCGATCAAACACGCCGGTGAGATGCTCAAAGATATTGCCCAAGGGGAAGGGGATCTGACCAAACGCCTGAAAGTGGAAACAAAAGATGAAGTTGGTGAAATGGCCGACTGGTTCAATAAATTTATTGATACAATACAAAAAATTATAAAAGATGTCGCTCAAAACGCAAATCAGGTAAGAGAGGCATCCGGAGAGTTATCCATTATATCAAAACAGATGACGTCCGGTGCAGAACAAACATCTGAAAAAGCCAATGTGGTTGCTGCAGCTGGAGAAGAAATGAGTTCAAACATGAGTTCCGTTGCTGCAGCTACTGAAGAGGCTGCGACCAACGTGAATATGGTCGCTACGGCAGCCGAGCAGATGATCGCTACGATTAACGAAATTGCACAAAACTCCGAAAAAGCCAGCAACATTACCGGTGAGGCCGTTGCTCAAACCCAGAGTGCTTCGAATAAGGTCGACGAACTGGGCAGTGCCGCCAATGAAATCGGAAAGGTTGTCGAGACCATCACTGAAATATCCGAACAGGTGAACCTTCTGGCATTAAATGCAACCATTGAGGCAGCGAGGGCCGGCGAGGCGGGCAAAGGTTTTGCAGTTGTGGCCAATGAAATCAAAGATCTTGCCAAACAAACCGCCGAAGCGACTCAAGAGATAAAAGGAAAGATCGGAGCCATACAGGATTCAACCGGTGCGACAGTTACTGAGATCGGCCAAATTTTAAAGGTTATCAATGATGTCAATGATATTGTATCCAATATTGCCACGGCAGTGGAAGAGCAGTCAGTAACCACAAAAGAAATTGCCGAAAATGTTGTTCAGGCTTCGCAGGGAATACAGGAGGTTAATGAGAACGTTGCACAGAGTTCCGCTGTTGCCGGGGATATTGCCAAGGATATCGAAAATGTCAACCAAGCGTCAGGGGAGATGTCTAATAGCAGCAACCAGGTTAACATGAGTGCCGAAGCATTGGCCAGATTGTCCGAGACGTTGAATGAGATGGTGGGAAAATTTAAAGTTTAGCTAAACAATAGGAAGAGAACAAGGAGAAAGCAGATGCTTAAAATTCAAACAACCAAAACAAAATTGATGACAGCTATGATTACCATGGTGATTGTACTTGTGGCAACTTTTACTGTCAAAAACTATCAACAGGAGACTGTTTTGAGTAATATTGTCATGAGCCTCGCATTTGTCATAGTATATTCAGCATTTTTTTACTTTCTGGTAGAAAAACTGGTGAATAGGCCGATCAAAAAATCCTATGATACTGTCAGAGAAATGGTGCTTAAAGGAGACTTGACCCAGCGCATTCCAATGCAAAAGGTCGACTGTTCAGTTTTGAGAAAATGTAAGCATACGGATTGTCCGGCGTTTGGAAAGAAAACAAGCTGTTGGCAGGAAATCGGTTCCAATGCACCAGGAGAGATTAAGTGCCGATGCCTCACTTCAGGCGAGTTTAAATCCTGCGTGCAGTGTCCGGTAGCAAAGGGGGTCCTTCAAGATGAGCTTGATAAAATGGCGGCCTGGATCAATACATTTGTAACACGGGTGGCAAGCATGATCAAAGATATTGCTAAGGACAGCGAAAAGTTGAACAATTCTTCTGCGGATCTGTCCAGCCTTTCTGCACAAATGTCCGGAGGTGCTGAAAACATGGCTGGAAAGTCGAACACGGTGTCAGCTGCTGCGGAAGAGATGAGTTCCAACATGAACTCTGTGGCTGCAGCCATGGAAGAAGCAGCGACGAATGTTGGGATGGTGGCAACAGCAGCCGAACAGATGACGTCCACCATTAACGAAATTGCACAAAATTCTGAAAAAGCCAGCAGTATCACCGGTGAAGCTGTTGCTCAGACTCAGAGTGCCTCGAACAAGGTCGACGAACTGGGCAGTGCCGCCAATGAAATCGGAAAGGTTGTCGAGACCATCACCGAGATTTCCGAACAGGTGAACCTGCTGGCGTTAAATGCGACCATTGAGGCGGCCCGTGCCGGCGAGGCCGGCAGAGGTTTTGCGGTTGTAGCCAATGAAATCAAAGATCTTGCCAAACAAACTGCCGAGGCTACACTGGAAATCAAAGGAAAGATCGGCGCAATTCAAGGTTCAACGGCTGCAACGGTTACCGAAATTGATCAGATTTCAAAGATTATCAATGACGTCAATGAAATTGTTACCATAATCGCAACGGCAGTTGAAGAGCAGTCGGTAACCACAAAAGAGATTGCCGGAAATGTTGCCCAGGCGTCACAGGGAATTCAGGAAGTGAATGAAAATGTGGCACAAAGCTCAACCGTATCCGGTGAAATTGCAAGTGATATATCGGGCGTTAATCAGTCGGCGGCTGAGATGTCCAACAGCAGTGCCCAGGTGAATCTAAGCGCGGAAGAACTGACCAGAATGGGCGCTAAATTAAATGATATGGTTGGTAAATTTAAAGTATAGTCATTTGTCATCGGTCGCTAATCATAAATTGCTGTTTGTTAATAGTCAGGAGGTGTCCATCACTACATGATGGAAAGTTTGTGACGGATGACAGGGTTCGGAAAAACAGATCCGAGTGGTTTGAGTACGGCGATACTCAACAAAGCCCAATGAAAAATATAACGATGGAGGTTTTAATCGATGTCACAACCAGCACAAACTGATATTCACAGCGATACCGTGGAATTGGCAACCTTTTATGTAGGAGAAGCCTTATGCGGTATGGACATATTAAAGATTCAAGAAATCAACAAGCTCATCGAAATGACAAGGGTACCTCAGGCACCGGAATATGTCTTGGGAATCCTCAATTTAAGAGGCGAAATCGTTACCATTGTCGATCTTGGTAAAAAGTTGAGTCTAAAATCAACTGAAATGAGCGATAAAACACGTAATATCATCGTCAGTTCAAACGGAGAACACATTGGTTTAATGGTAGAGAAAATCAGTGATGTGGTTCAGGCGGAGTGGGAAAAAGTTGAAGCACCACCGGCCAATATCGGCGGCGTTCAAGGAAAATATTTCACCGGGGTATTCAAAACCGAAGACCGCTTGATTGGAATATTAGATGTGGAAAAAGTGTTGGAAGAGGAAAATTAGTCATTTGACGAAGAATAATTATTGGAAACAGGAACTTTACCGAACATATACATGGCAATGTGCAATTACCCATTGACCTGTGAGCAATCAAAGAGGATAGTCTGTGATTAATGATAGACCTCTGAGAGTATTAGTAGTAGACGATACCATCGTTTATCGAAAAATTGTAACCGATGTTCTTTCCGATCTTCCCGATGTTGAAGTGGTGGGGTCCGCTCATAACGGAAAGGCGGCGATAACGAAAATTACTTCCCTAAAACCCGACCTTTTGACGTTAGACATCGAAATGCCTGAGATGAACGGCCTTGAAGTCCTTGAATATATAAAGGACAAGGGGCTTGATGTGGGTGCCGTCATGCTCAGTACGCTGACCCATGAAGGCGGCGAGATGACCATGAAAGCGCTGGATTTGGGAGCGTTTGATTTTATTCTCAAGCCTCAGGAAGGCAGCATGGCTGAGAATACGGAAGCCTTAAAGAAAACCATTCTTCCAATATTAAAGGCATTTGCCCGTCGAAATGAAATAAAACATCTACTCAAAGGGAAAATAGGTTCAAAAGAAGGTAGCAAAGAAGATAAACGTTTTTCGGAATCGAATCAGGTTGTTCACCGTATGCATGAAGTCTCCGGCCGGCTGAGGCAGAAGTCTGAAATTGTAGCCATTGGCATTTCCACGGGAGGACCCAAGGCTTTGGCTCAAATGATGCCGTCTCTGCCTTCAAATTTGGGCGTCCCGATATTAATTGTTCAGCACATGCCGCCGATGTTTACCATGTCCCTGGCAAAGAGTTTGGACACCAAATGTTCTTTTGAGGTTAAAGAAGCAAAAGACGGAGAACATGTTGTGTCGAATGTCGCGCTTATTGCGCCCGGCGGCAAACAGATGAAAATTATGGCTGGGGGCGACGGCAAAAGCCGAGTAATTAGAATCACCGATGATCCTTCTGAAAACAACTGTAAACCATCGGTGGATTATCTTTTTAGGTCCATTGCACATCATTATGTGGGCCGTGCGACAGGAGTCATCATGACCGGGATGGGATCTGATGGATTTTTGGGTCTGCAATTGATGAAAAAGAGTGGATCCACCATCATCGCACAGAACGGCGAGACGAGTGTGGTTTATGGTATGCCCAAAGGACCCATAGATGCGGGCATTGTAGATATTATCGCTCCACTGGACATGATAGCCAGAGAAATCTGCTTTACAGTAAAACAGACAGTAATGAAAAATAGCCTGTAATATCATTATATAAGTAAATAACTCGAGTTAAAAAAGACTCTATCCATAAAACTGATGACTGTGGACTCATGATTAAAGTTGCGACAGATGATATAAAAGCAATAACAAAATATATTTTAGACATATCGGGAATCGAACTGAACGATAGCAAAGCCTATCTCATTGAAACAAGACTTGGCGAGTTGATCAAAGAATACAAATGTTCTTCTTATAGAGAATTATGCAATAAAGCCAAGACAGATCCTAATAAAACCATAGAAAATAGGATCATCGATGCTATCTCAACGAATGAGACGCTATTTTTTAGAGATAAAGGACCTTTTGAAGTACTTCAACATAAAATTTTACCCGATTTGATCGACAGGAGAACAGAAAGATCCTCCGGCCGCCTTCCTATACCGATCCGTATTTGGAGCACGGCCTGTTCAACCGGGCAAGAGGTTTACAGCATTGCCATGGTGTTAAAAGAACTTTTGTCGGATCTAAAGAAATATGATGTCAAGTTACTTGGCACAGACATTTCCGATTCTGCCATAGGGCAGGCCAGTTATGGCACCTATAATAAATTTGAAATTGAACGCGGACTCTCAAAGGAAAAACTGCAGAAATATTTTATTTCCAATGGGGGGAATTGGAAGATAAACGATGAAATCAGAGCAATGGTTTCATTTGCGAAGCTGAACATATTGAAACCTTTTGTAGGTTTTGGAAAATTAGATATCATATTCTGTAGAAACGTCGCCATCTATTTTAATATAGAAGACAGAAAAAAGCTGTTTGAAAACATTGCCAGCGTTTTGGAACCGGATGGATTTCTGATTCTTGGTTCTACGGAATCCTTAACCGGCATTTGTTCTATATTCGAGCCAAAAAGGTATTTAAGGACGATTTATTATCAATTGAAATAAAGTAATTTGCAAACCTATGCTTGTTGAAAAAACAGTGTATCGGCAAGAGGTGGCCCATGAAACAGCTAAAAATACTTGCTGTTGACGATGATCCTTTCACGCTGAAGATGCTTGACAAAAAGCTGGTCAAAGAAGGTTACGATATTGAAACAGCTCAAGACGGCGTTGAGGCTGGAAAGCTTATTTCACAGAAATTCTATGATATTATTATTACGGATCTTGTAATGCCTGGTGGCGTTGACGGAATGGATGTGCTGGAATCAGCTAAAGCTAAAAACAAAGAGACAGAAGTGATATTGCTGACCGCACATGCTTCTGTGGAAAATGCGGTTGAAGCTATGAGAAAAGGTGCTGCCGATTATCTTAAAAAACCGGTTAACTTCTATGAATTGACACTGCGTTTGGAAAAGATCAGGAACTACAAAAAGCTGCTTAAGAACGCCCAAGATCTGCGGGAAGCAATGGATGTAACCGAAAGGAATGCCTCTCAAACGATTCAACATCTTGAGATGAGTGTCGCAGAACTTCAAAGCATCGTGTATGAGATTCGGCAAGTAATAATGAGTCAGAGTATTGATCCGAAGAAATGTGTCGACATGGTCCTTGATATTGTATCTTCATGATAGAGATTCAGAAAATAGGATGTAAAAAAAGTATGATAAAAGAACAACATGCCAACAAAGAAAATAAAGAAATGAAACAATGCCAATCCTCGACTTTCGACCAAAAAAATATGTCTTCTGGGTTAACAGATACAATTTTTGACTGGGACGGACTTTTACATCGCCTCATGGGGGATGAAGATCTTGCCAAAGAAATTATTGACGATTTCCTAAAACAAATACCTGACAATTTACTTGCTGTTAAAAAAGCATTGAATAATGAAGATTTGTCACTTGTCCAAAGAGAGGCTCACATCATAAAAGGCGCATCCGGCAACGTTGGTGCATTGACCTTACAGGACATTGCAGAACAGATCGAGATTGCTGGTGAGGAAAAGGATCTTGTTAAGGCTGGATCATTTGTTGCAGAACTCGATACACAATTGGAAATTCTAAAAAATAAATTGTCTCAGTCTAAAGGTTGATCGCTTCGTGAGCTTATGAAAATATTAATTGCAGAAGACAATATGACATCCCGTCGTATTTTAGAATCCATTCTTGTCAAATGGAATTATGATGTTATTTCAGCATGTGACGGAAACGAAGCATGGGAAAAGCTCCAAGAGAAAGATCCTCCTAAGCTTATCATCCTGGACTGGATGATGCCCGGTATAAATGGTGTTGAAATATGCCGTAGACTTCGTCGGCCAGATGCTGTCGAGGCGATTTATATTATTCTTTTGACTGCGCGTGATGAGAAAAATGATATTGTCGAAGGCCTTGGGGCTGGCGCTGATGACTATATTGCAAAGCCGTTTGATAAAGAAGAGCTTCGTGCGAGAATCGATGTCGGCCGCCGTGTCGTTGAACTACAGACAGCTCTTTTGGAAAAAGAAAAACTTCAAGTGATTTTTGAAATGACCGGTGCCATATGTCACGAGTTGAGTCAGCCAATGCAAGCTATTTCCGGAAATTTAGAACTCATGCTGATGAACATTCAAAAAGACAATCCCCTGTATCGAAATGTTAAAACCATTAAAGGCCAGGTTGATCGAATGGGGGATATCACCCGGAAATTAAAACGGGTTACAAGATATAAAACAAAGGATTATATAAATAGCAAAATTATCGATTTAGACAGCGCCTCAATACCATGATAATTCGGGCGTGAAACTTAAGTATTTTAATGATTTGAACAGGTTTCAAACGCATTTATGGAAAACGAATTTTTAGACCAAACTATTATTCCCAATGCATCAGTCTTGTAAATTAATCCGGCAGAATAGGGCTTTGATTCAATTTGCTGTCTGAAATCCATTTTTCGATGACCTCAAAAAAGAGCTTTTTATTAATCGGTTTTGTAATATAGTCATCCATACCGTTTTCAAGACACTTTTCCATGTCCCCCTTTATGGCATTGGCTGTCAATGCAACGATAGGAACTCTTTTGATTGATGACCTGCCTGTCTCTGTGAGGCACGAGCGGGAAGGTTGACGATTGTCGATTGAAAAATTTTCTTGAAAGTTAGCGGGATTTTGCTCGAAGGATTCGGCATTAGGATTTTGGTGGTGTGCGTTATTTCCTTCTTCCCATTCACGTATACGATGGGTGGCTTCTATTCCGTCCATTTCAGGCATTTGCATATCCATGAAGATCAGATCGAATTTTCCGGATGAAGTGATAAACTTGTCAACCGCCTTTTTCCCTGTATCGGCCGTTTCTACCTGATAACCGGCTTTCGTAAGCATCATTTTTGCCAATTTTTGATTGATGGGATTATCTTCCGCCAAAAGGATGAGTGAAGAATTCTTTCCCTCGATCAGATCCGAAGATGGGGTTTTAACGTGTTTCTGAGTTCTGGGACCTCCAGTATCTTGAAGCACGCTTTTTTTGTCTTGTTTGAATAAGACATTCACCAATACCTGATAAAGTTTGTTTCTTCGAACCGGTTTGCTTAAAAAGTCGTCAAAGCCCGCTTTATTGTCTTTTTGTTTTTCACGATCCAAAAGGAAAGATAATGCAATCAGAGGGAGATCGCAGATTGAAGATTTAGCATTACGTATTTGACTTGCAATTTCATACCCGTTCATAACCGGCATCTTGATATCAAGTATGCAAAGATCCATTGGGTTATCATCATCCAGAGTCTTTTGTAATGTGGGTAAGACATCCTCTCCCTTATTAAGTGCGGTAACATCCATTCCTGCTAAGATTAATATTTTGGTTAATATATTTAAACTTTTGAGGTTGTCATCGACCACAAGTATCCGTTTACCGGAGAGTGTCAAAGGCGTAACGGTTTGGTCTATATTTTGGTCCGTTTTCTCCAGCCAAGCAGTAAAATGAAAGATGGTTCCGGGTTTTGTGTTGCATGGATCATTAAAGGTTGACGGTTGACGAATATTTGGAGTTTCGGAACGACCTTTCAATCGGAAATTTTCAGTGTTCAATTGAGTATTGACTGGGCTTTCCGCCCAGACATCACCTCCCATCCTGTTCGAGATTTGCTTGCATATCGAAAGCCCCAAACCCGTACCTCCATATTTTCTGGTGGTCGAGTCGTCAGCCTGTTTAAAAGGTGCAAAGATGGTGGATAATTTGTCTTTTTGAATACCGATACCGGTATCGATTACTTTTACATGAATCTTTACATGAGTATCATTTTCATCTTCGGCATCTATAAAGATCTCGATTTCACCGGATTCGGTAAACTTAACTGAATTTCCCATAAGATTTGTCAGTACTTGCTGGAATCGTAACGGGTCTCCTTTGACAAGTGAAGGAAGATGATCACCGATATGGAAAAGAATTTCGACAGGTTTTGATTGAACTTTTGGAAGGGTGAGTTCACATATATCATATGCAATAAGTTCGGGATCAAATTCGGTTTCCTCAAATTCGAGCTGGCCCGCTTCTATTTTAGAAAAATCGAGAATATCATTGATTAATGATAAAAGACTATCTCCACTTCTTTGGATCGTTTCCACGAAATCCAGTTGATTTGAACTTAGATGGGTATCAAGAAGCATTTCCGTAAAACCGATAATTCCGTTCATTGGTGTGCGAATTTCGTGACTCATGTTGGCGAGGAAGTGACTTTTGGCATTATTGGCTTTTTCTGCAATTTCACGCGCTTGCTTAAGGCTTAGGTTAGTTTCTCTTAACTGCGCTGTTTGCCGCGCAATTTCAGATTTAAGGGTTTGTGAATGTTCTTCTTGTTGCTGTTGAATGATCTGATATCCGCGATGATTATCCTCTAGAATTTCCTGATATTTATTTTCAAGAACACTGATTTTCCTATCATATTGCTTTCTTAGCGTGGTTAAAAATTCCTTTTCATTTTGGAGTGCAAGATGAGACAGGAACAGTTCAATACACAAATGAATAGCGGTAGCTTCATATTTTTTGAAGAATGAATCGGAATTATGCTTTGCCAAATAATATATTAATACAGCATCAAATTCTTGAATAAAGATTGCGTACACAAAATCTTTTTCATTCAATTTGAACAAAAAAATACCTTTTTCCTGTTGGGCATGTTGAACAATTTTGCTGCGGAGTTTTGACGATAGAACGAGGTTGTCTCCATACAAAAACTCACTATCATGATTTAATACAAGCTGAAACTTACCTTGGGGCATTCTTTTTCTTAAAAACAAAAGAAATTGATTGAGCTCTGTTTCATGATCTGTAAATTCACTGAAAATATCAACCGGGATAACCATCTATTTTACTCCTCCTGAACCCCATAAAGATCCTTGGCTTTTGACATCTCATTCGGCAGATCTCTGACAAGCGCTTTATACTCTTTCACATTATTGCGGATGTGGTTGGCCAGAGGTAGTGAAAGTTTCGCCTTCATTCCCGGAATAGCGGTATAATCCAATTGGGATGCAATATATTCTGCCAGTTGAATGACTCCTGTAAGACTGGAAGGAGAGACATGATCCAGGGCTTTGTGATGAAGTTGAATACCTTCCTGAACGTCAATGGGAAGTTGCCAATCTTTAGCCAACAGAAACCCGATCTCACAATGATCCGTACCGACAATTTCTTTTTCATAATCAGTGATCGGCTTAGAATTTTCATCATAGGAGTTGCATGCCTTAGAAAATAAATCGGGCGCTGTCTGGTCTTCGACAATCATCCCAATGTCATGAAGAATACCGCACAAAAACGCATCTTCTCCATTTAAACCAAAGATTCGCTCCATAATCATTTGGCTGCAAATACTGACGGCAGCGCAATGAAGCCATAAACGGTTTCTTGAAAAAGCCTTCTTACTGCTTTTACTCTTAAATAGGGACTTCAAGCCTTCAGTAACGATCATGTTGCGCAAGTTATTGATGCCGATGATGACAACTGCTCTGGAGATACTATTGACTTTCTGCCTCAGGCCATAATAAGGACTATTGGCTCCGCGCAGTATTCTCAAAACAAGGGTTGGGTCCATTTTGATCATTTTTTCAAAATCCTGCATCGTACTGTTTTCATCAGAAATCAGTTTGGAAAGCTTAATGGTTATATGAGGCAGGGTTTTGGCTGTGGTAAATTTGTTAAGCAATCCCTTTGCGGTTGGCATTTATGGGTCTCCTCGATAATAATTAAACATCTAAGAATTTCTATAACACAACAAAATCAAATTTCTTTTAAGAACAATTTATTCATGCCACCCATTGCTCCAATATTTCAATTGGGGCGAAGCGCCTAAGTTTTTTAAATTGTAATATAGTAGTATTGAAATCACTTCTAATTTCTGAAGCACAAATTATGCCAACTAAGTGATTATACATATTATTTAATCGATTCAGATCATAAGGAGCAATTTTGTCTAGTTATTTTTCTCCTACATCATAAAAATACTAGCCGATTGAGAATAATCTATTAGAATAGGAAAAAATGTTCATAAAAGGTTGATTCAGGATTTGAGGGAGTGGCAGATTTCTGACACTCTCCAAAAAAAATAACCTATTTTGAAAATACGTGACTTTGAGATGGCAAAAACTATATCAAAAATATGTCTTGACAACTTTACCAATTTGCGTCAAGATTCGTCTATGCTCAATTCACTCTCACCAATTCCATTATATTATCAGCTGGCAAACATTATCCTGGATAAAATACGGTCTGGAGAATGTCCTCCAGGCTCAAAGATTCTATCCGAGAATGAGCTTGCTAACCGTTACGGCATAGGAAGGCCCACGGCCAGACAGGCAACAGATCTTCTGGTTAGAAAACGCATCCTGATGCGCAAGAGGGGTTCAGGAACATTTGTATGTGAACTGCAGAAAGAGGTTGATCTTTTTTCATTGGCCGGCACAACATCGGCTTTCAATAAAAAAGGGATAGAGGTTAAGACGCATATCCTTCAAAATATTCGGCTGGAGCAAATCAGATATGATCCGGAAAATCCTTTTTCCAACAAGAAGGCTTATTTTTATTCCCGGCTCAGTCGGGTTGAAAAGATGCCGGTTCTTATCGAAGATATATATCTTCATGATATATTGTTTAAGGAAATAGATAAGATTGATTTATCTCAACGATCTCTTTCCCAAGTTGTCGATGAACACTATTTCATGAAACCCAGCAGCGGCAGACAGAACTTTAGAATTGGCTATTTAACCGGCGAAAAAGCAAATACTTTAGAAATTACACCAGACACTCCAATTCTTATGGTAAAACGATTTTTGAATTTTGATCAAATAAAAAACGCTATTTATTCAGAGCTTTATTGTCGAACAGATCAATTTGTTTTTTCGCAGACTTTGGGAGCTTATTCGTAATCTAAATTGAGCGATGATATGAACTAACGAATCTTTTATGAATACGGAGATATTGCAATGAAAGATAGAGGATATTATGAAGGTTTCGGGGGGGCTTATCTTCCTGAAATTCTTATTGCCACTTTTGATGAACTGGTCGATACATTTCAAAAGGCAAAAAACGATCCCGGTTTCTGGCGGGAATACGTCGATATCATGTCCACATATTCTTGTCGCCCCACACCATTGACGTTTGCCGAAAACCTTACGAAACATTTTGGGGGAGCCCGTATTTATATCAAGAGGGAAGACCTCAACCATACCGGCGCACACAAGGCCAATAACGTTATAGGGCAGGGCCTTTTGGTAAAACGAATGGGAAAAACGCGGGTCATTGCGGAGACCGGCGCAGGTCAGCATGGGGTGGCCACAGCTACCATGGCTGCAAGATTTGGATTCAAATGTACCATCTATATGGGAGAGGTCGATGTACAGCGACAGCGTCCAAATGTATTCTGGATGGAGCGATTGGGTGCAGAAGTCGTTACGGTACGAGAGGGGACCCGGATCTTAAAAGATGCCATTAACGAAGCTTTCCGGGACTGGGTGACAAATATGAATAACACTCATTATGTCCTGGGTACGGCATGTGGGCCTCATCCTTTTCCGGAAATGGTTTCTTTTTTTCAATCGATTATCGGAAAAGAAGCCAGAAAACAGATCCTTGAAATAGAAGGCAGGCTTCCTTCACGCATTTATGCCTGTGTTGGCGGCGGCTCCAATGCATTGGGAATTTTTCAGTCTTTTCTTAATGATCCGGTTGAACTTGTAGGCGTTGAGGCGGCAGGAAAAGGATTGGAGACCGGACAACACGCGTCCCGCCTTTCTTCCAAAGATGCCAGCGTCGGTGTTGCCCAGGGATATAAAACATACTTTCTTCAGGATCATGACGGTCAGATGAAAGAGACTCACAGTGTTGCCGCCGGTCTGGATTATGTCGGTGTTTCACCGATTCTGGCGAACTTTTCTGATAAAGGTCGAATTCGATTCGAAGCAGCCACAGACAAAGACGTCGTTGATGCCCTTTCGCTTACCATCAGAAAAGAGGGTTTGATTCCCGCACTTGAGTCAGCCCATGCCTTTGCACAGGCATTTAAAGAAGTCTCTGCAATGTCAAAGGAAGATATTGTTCTGATCAACCAATCCGGCAGAGGAGACAAAGATATATTTACCGTCGCGGATGCTTTTAAAGATCCTAAATGGCAGGAATTTATAAAGGAAAAAGCGGAGGAATATCATGCTTGAATCATATATAAAACAAAGGCTTAAAGAAAAAGAGATCCTGTTAATGACCCATATTGTTCTTGGATATCCTACCTACGAAGATGCCTTCAGTATCATTGAAGCAATGGTAAACGCCGGTGTTGACCTGATGGAACTGCAGATCCCTTTTTCAGAACCGATTGCTGACGGGGCTATCATTTTACACGCCAACCAAAAAGCGCTTTCAGGGGGAGCGACCGTACAAAAGTGTATGGACTTTGCCCGAAAAGCTGTCAAATCCTTTGATATTCCCTTTCTATTTATGAGTTATTACAATATTCTTTTTAAGTACGGGGTCGATCGGTTTGCCGGTGCGATGCACGACAGCGGAATTATGGGGGCTATTGTTCCCGATCTACCACCTGAAGAAGGAAGGGATTACCTTGAAGCCATGGAGAAATACCATCTCTCACCAATCTTCATATATTCTCCCACAACTCCGGAAGAACGGATGGCATACCTGAACTCCTTTGGAAAAGGGTTTATCTACTGTGTGGCCAGAAAAGGGGTTACCGGTGGGGCGACGGACTTTTCCAGACAACTGAAGGAATATCTTTTGAGATGTCGAAGGGCCACGGATCTTCCTTTGGCGCTCGGATTCGGTGTAAAGGAAAAAGCGGATGTTGATTATTTAAAAGGAAAAGCCGACATTGCCGTCATCGGTTCGGAAACCATTCGCATAGTGGATACCGCAGGTGTTGGTGCTGTCAGCGAATTTATCAACAGCTTACGGAGTCAGTGATGCGTCAAAAAGTTAGAAAATCAGTCCGCTCCTCTCACTTCTCACTTTCTCATCTTCACCTATCTTCCATTGCTCATTACCTATCATTGGGTACATATTTTCGAAAAATTAGCGTTGCATTGGTTCCTCCAAAACCGAATGAATTCGAAAGCACGATATTGACATCAACCGATTTGGTCTGGCCCATGACATAGTTCAAGCCCTCGCATTCCTGGTCAACGCGTTCAAGATTCAAGATCGGCGGTATTTGGTTATTATATACCGATAATACGCTGGAAATTGCTTCGATTCCGCCAACGGCCCCCAGCGAATGTCCAAGTTGAGATTTGTTGGCTGTAATAAACGGTCTTTCTTTGCCAACGCCAAATACTTCTTTTAAGGAGTTGGCTTCATTGATGTCACCTTTTGGGGTTGAGGTGGCATGGGGATTAATCAAATCAACGTCTTCCGGTTTGATTTGTGCATCTTCCAATGCCAGCTTAATGCATCGAATGGCACCATCCATGTCAGGATCGGTAATATGACTGGCATCCCCGGTCATGGCAAAACCGATGAGTTCAGCATATATTTTGGCCCCTCTTGCCTTGGCATGATCCAGATCTTCTAAAATCAGGATGCCCGATCCATCCGCCATGATAAAGCCATTCCGATTGATATCAAACGGACGAGAAGCGGATTGGGGCGTTTGATATGATGAAGATAGGGCTTTAAGTGCATGAAAACCGGCAATGGTTAACGGCGTGATCGCAGCTTCTGTTCCACCACAGGCAAATGCGGCTTCCTTTCCCATTTGAATTCTCTGGAAAGCTTCACCGATTGCGTGAGATCCGGAAGCACATGCCGTTGCAAGACAGGCATTGGCACCTCTGGCCTTAAAGGAAATACTGACATTGCCTGCTGCCAGGTTGGGTATCAAACGTGGAATAAGAAATGGTGATACTTTTTTGCCCTTCAAAAAACGACTGTATTCATTTTCCCAGGTCTTGGGCCCTCCCAAACCCGATCCGATGATAACACCGACCCGATAAGGGTCGATTTTTCCATCATCTAAATTCACATCGGCATCGGCAATTGCTTCCAATGTTGCGGCATAGGAATATTGAATAAACGGATCCATGTATTTAATTTGTTTTAAATCTTCTTTTGTAAATCCGATCTTTCTTTGTTTAACGATTTCTTTTAGGTCAAACTGTTTTACTTCTCCGGCAATAAGAGGAAAATCTACCGACAAATTAAACTTTTCTTTAATGTCTTCCAAGTCTCCCCACTGTGTAATATAATCTATACCGGATTTGCCCGCAATCATGGCTTCCCATGTGCTTTGTACATCCAGTCCCAGTGAGGTGACCATCCCAAGGCCGGTAACCACGGCTCTTTTTAGTTCTATTGTTTTACGCATGTTTTACCTCTTGCTGAACGATTTAAGTCAGTAATTTGTTGAGCGCTTAAAATCCTGCCGTTGCATAAATAACACGTCGAGGATTCGTCAAGACACTAAATTATCACTCAAGCTTCAAACCCATATTTTTTATTGAAAACGCATAATAAGTTAAATTATAATTCGTTGTTTGCAGTGAAGAATAATCGCCATGTGATTTAAGATTAAGGTGCAAAACTTAAATTATTATAAACGTCGGAATGGGTGAGATGCAAGTGATTTATTTACCATGGAGTGATTCAAGGAATTCCCTTGGATGTTCCGCCCGTACAAGACTTTCACCGATTAAGAAATTCCATATCTTTGAATCTTTAATTTTTTCGATGTCTTTTCGCGTTCGAATTCCACTGGCCGCAACCGCTATCTGGTCATTGTTAAGCAGTGATTTCATGCGAATCGCGATATCGATGTCGGTTTCAAAAGATTGCAGGTTACGGTTGTTGATACCGATAAGTTGGGCGCCTGCCAATCCGGCCTTTTCGATATCCGCCTCTGAATGAACCTCAACGAGCGCATCCATCTTTAATTCCTTGCACAAACTCAGATAATCCTTGAGCTGCTGTTGATCAAGAATACGGACGATCAGGAGTACGGCATCGGCTTCCATAACTGCTGACTCAAAAACCTGATAAGCGCTAATCAGAAAATCTTTCCGAAGAACCGGAAGCGTCGTGGACTGACGGGCGATTTTCAAGTCTTCGGGACCTCCTTTAAAATAGGGCGTATCGGTCAATACAGAGAGCGCTGCAGCACCACCTTTCTCATATTCGTCAGCATAGAGCGCAGGGTTCAGGTTTGCACGAATATCACCTTTGGATGGGGAGGCCCGTTTAATTTCAGCAATGATATTGATTCCATACGGCCCGGGTTGTTCCAGTTTTTTAAAAAAAGGACGTCTCTTTCGAGGAGCAAACGCTTTTTCACGAAGAAAAGATTCCGGAATATGTTGTTTCGCTGCGATAATTTCCTGTTTTTTATCTTCAACAATTTTACTTAAAATATCTTTTACCATTAGTCGTTTTCCTGACTATATTTTATCAACGCTTCCATCTTCCTGGCAGCATCACCATCATCAATAGCTGTTTCAGCCATTCGAATTCCTTGCTTAAAATCATCGGCCTGTCCTGCGGCAACCAGTGCCGCAGCGGCGTTAATGAGTACGACATTTCGTTTAGGCCCTTTTTCACCATTTAGAATATTACGGGTAATTTGGGCGTTTTCTTTGGGATTTCCCCCCAGAAGATCTGCTGGTTTTGCCCGTTCACTAAAAAACTGTTCTGGAGATATGTCATACGTTCGAATAAGACCGTCTTTGAGTTCTGAAATGCGGGTGGGAGCGCAAACAGAAATTTCATCCAATCCATCATGGCCATGAACCACAAACGCCCTTTTTGCACCCAGTAGCTGAAGGGCGTGTGCAAACATTTCCGTGAGTTCGGGTGCATAAACCCCCAGAAGCTGGCAGTTTGCTCCGGCAGGATTTGTTAGTGGACCCAGCATGTTAAAAATACTGCGCAATCCTACCTCTTTTCTCGCTTTTGCAGCAAATCGCATGGCGCCGTGATACAAAGGGGCAAAAAGAAAACCGATACCGATGTCCTGAACCGCTTCTTCAACAATTTCCGGAGCCGTGTCAAGTTTTACCCCCAGCGCTTCAAGAAGATCTGCACTGCCGCACTGACTCGATACGGAACGGTTTCCATGCTTGGCAACGGTAACACCACATGCTGCGACCACAAATGATGTCGTCGTAGAAATGTTAAACGTATGAGCGCCGTCGCCGCCGGTACCGCAGGTGTCGACAACGGTTGAAGCTGATGTTTGGATACGAAGGGCTTTCCTTCGCATGGCGCGAGCCGCACCCGCAAGTTCTTCAAAGGTTTCTCCTTTTGTTGCCAAAGCGGCCATCATCGCGCCGATTTGAGCGTCGGTAATATTTCCAGAAAAAATTTCGGTGATCATTTGAGACATTTGTTCTTCATTCAGATCTTCTCTCTTAACGATTTTGCTGAGATTTTCCTTAAACATGGTCAATCCTTTCCTCTAAAGTCGGTCAAATAGTTGAGTGGTCGGGGAGTTTTTATTTGTTAAATCGATCCATGGATAATGTTTTTTAAAAAACCATGTAAACTCGTGGTTAAAGGATCGTAAAGAAAGAACAGATATCAATATAATAAAACAATGAGTTAAGCTTAGAATAGACACTTTCATACTGTTGAAATGTTTCGGTAAGCGTCTGTTCTTTCCAGCGATCCCTAAACCACTCAAACAGTACACGCTTTTTTTAAAAAAATATCCATTTCGCTGATATATAAAGGTTTACAATAAAAACTCACAGACCCCTCAAACAGTTAATATGACCAGAGATAAGTGACAAGTAACGGGTGAGCAGTATATCTGATACCCGACACCTGAACCCATAACCCTGGCACCTAAGCCGATTACCTGTTATTTAAAAAATTCCTCAAAATCCGTTTCCCCAACCGGGTCATAATAGATTCCGGATGGAATTGAATGCCTTCGGTCGCATGATGTTCTTTGTGCCGGATGCCCATGACTTCGCCGTCGTCCGCTTCAGAAGTTATTTCCAGACATTCGGGAAGATGCTCCTTTGAGACGGCCAAGGAATGATACCGCATTGCCTCAAAAGGCTTAAGAATTCCCTGATAGATCATTTTCCCGTCAGCGTGGATCATAGATGTTTTTCCATGCATAAGACTTTTTGCGGCAACCACTTTTCCACCAAACGCAGCGGCAATGGCCTGGTGGCCAAGACATACACCAAGTATGGGGATTTTACCGGAAAAATGTTCCACCACAGATAAAGAAATACCAGCTGATTCCGGACGACCCGGTCCGGGTGATATGACGATTCCCGAAGGTTTCCATGAAACAAGATCCGATATGGAAGCGGCGTCATTCCGTACAACCCTGACTGAGGCGCCGATTTGGCCCAGGTATTGAACCAGGTTGTAAGTAAATGAATCATAGTTGTCGATCATGATGATCATATTTTTTCTCCTTAACTTCTGACCCTATGTCTTTATGCTCTTAACCCATTTTACCATTTCATTCAATCCATCGGTATTCAGGTTTGAGCATTGAACTTTTTGCTTTTCTTTCCCTTTGAAACCAGCTCCAGTGCCTTCTGCATGGCCATGGCTTTATTTACGGTTTCCTGTCTTTCCCGTTCCGGATCGGAATCGGCAACAATACCTGCACCGGCCTGAACCGTGAGTAGATTGTCTTCAATGCTTGCGGTTCGGATGGTAATGGCCATGTCCATATTTCCGTGGAACGAAATGTATCCAACAGCTCCGCCATAAGGACCCCGGGGGTTTTGCTCGAGTTCTGCAATGATCTCCATGGCTCTTATTTTAGGCGCTCCGGACAATGTTCCCGCAGGAAAAGTCGCCCGAAGCAGATCCAGGGCATCGAAATCAGGTTTTATATCGCAGCAAATGTTGGACACCAGGTGCATGACATGGGAGTAACGTTCCACAATCATTAAATCGGTAACTTGAACAGTTCCCAATTCAGCAACACGTCCCAGATCGTTCCGCCCTAAATCCACCAGCATCAAATGCTCCGCCCGTTCTTTTTCATCGGCGAGGAGTTCGTTGGCCAACGATCGATCTTCCTGTTCGTTTTTTCCTCTGGGACGGGTACCGGCAATTGGGCGCAGGGTGGCGACACGGTTTTCCAAACGGACCATTGTCTCCGGCGAGGAACCGATGAGCGTTAAATCCCCGAGACTGAGAAAGTAGAGATAGGGCGAGGGATTAATAAATCTCTGGGTTCGGTAGAGTGTCCAGGGGTCTGGTGGTGATGAACAGATAAAGGGTTTTGAAATGACGGTTTGGATCACATCCCCGGCCCGAATGTAGTCCTTCACCTTTTTTACGAGCTCACGAAAGTGATCCGCCTCCCAGGGTGTTTCCAGCACCAAAGCGTCTTCACCCACCTCGATATCATCTTCAGGTTCCGGCTGTTTCATTCTCGCCATCAGATCGTTCAGGCGCTGAGTTGCAGCATGAAAGGCATGGTCAGGGTTCTGATCTTTTTCTGGAAAAGAGATAATCACCAGAAATAATGTGTGTTGAATATTGTCAAATATCAGGAGTTCGTCCGGTATGATGAAATGGGCAAGGGGTTTGGTTTCCAGGAGTAGATTGGGGATAGATTCAAAAAAAGATACCATTTCGTAGGTTAGATATCCTACCATTCCACCCCAGAATCTTGGAAGTCCTGGAACTTGTGCGGGTTTGTATCGGTTGATAATTGTCCTTAAAACACTGAGAGGGTCTCCGTTATGCGCAATATTTTTGATGGAACTGTTTTCACTAATTTCCACAAATTTTTGGAATATCCGTATGTTCGTTCTGGCAGAGACACCCAAGAAACTGTATCTTCCCCATCTTTCACCTCCTTCAACACTTTCAAAAAGAAAAGTTGAAGTATTGTTTTTATATATTTTCCTTAACAGTGAAACCGGAGTTTCCGTATCGGCCAGCATCTCTGCACAAACCGGAATGACATTGGCCTGTTTTGCCAGGCTGCGAAATTTTATGATGTCAGGGAATTCATTGATTAACATAAAAGTTCCTTTCTGAAAGGCTCAAAAAAAAGCCATGGAAATTTCCACGGCCTTTTTGACGTTCAACTAAAAAAGGACCGTGGGTTTGGGTTGCCCGTGGTCCTTTAAATATTTTTTATAATACGTTGTCTGGTTAAGTCACAGGGGCAGACCCGTTGCTTTGGATGTGCCACCACCACCAGAGGCTTAGATCGATTTTGTAAATTTGATGTTTGTGTTTATCAATTTTCATTTGGTCACCAGATGTGAAAAAGAATTTACCCTTAAAGAGAAATGATTGTCAAGATTTTTTATCATTAAAATATTTACTTGAATAAAAATGGGGATGAAAATTATCTTGACAATGGTGAGCACATTTCGGTAGTTTGTATCTCAACCCTAAACGCGCAACCAAATAAGGGCCAAACCGGTCGAGAGTGGAATTGATGAAACATTTAACCCAACAATATTATTTCTGGTGCTGGTGGTGGATCACCGGGGAAAAGGAGTGTGCCGACCGGTTCACAGCAGACTGAACCATTTTTGAAAAGGAAAAATTAAGGACCGTGGGCACATCCAAGCTCACGGTTTTTTTTTGTTTAAATAACCGGTTCTCAGCAAACGATACAAAATACCGGAAAATCCGTGACCCATGACCCCGGTGAAATACGCTTCGCTGTCACTTCCTGACTTTCACAGGGCAGACCAACGACGACTCATAAGGAGGAAAGACCATGCTCATTGTTATGGATAAGAAAGCAACACAGACGGATATTGACGCCGTAATCGCTGTCATCAAACAGCGAGGATTTACGGCGCGTCCTATTCCAGGTGGAGAAAGGATGTCCATCGGTATTTTAAACAACAAGGGGCATGTTGATGCATCACCGTTTTTAGGGCTGCCTGGGGTTAAGGACGTGATTCATGTCACACGCCCATACAAACTTGTGAGCCGGGAATTTAAACCTGAAGACACCATCATTCAGATCGGAGATGTGTTCATAGGCAGCGGCAATTTGACAATTATCGCCGGCCCTTGTGCTGTGGAAAGTGAATACCAGGCCTTGACCACAGCAGAGCATGTCCAGCGAAGCGGTGCACAGCTTTTTAGAGGCGGTGCCTTTAAACCCCGAACTTCACCGTATTCGTTTCAGGGACTTGGAGAAGAGGGGTTGAAAATCCTTGCAAAGGTTCGAGAAAAAACGGGCATGCCGGTTGTCACAGAGGTTATGGATATGGAAAATATGGACTTGGTTGCTGAATATGCCGATGTCATTCAGATCGGTACACGGAACATGCAGAATTTCAGTTTACTGAGAAAGGCTGGCCGGGCCAGCAAACCGGTTTTGCTTAAACGGGGAATGGCAGCCACCATTGATGAATGGCTCATGGCGGCAGAATATATTATGGAAGGTGGAAATTCACAGGTGATTTTATGCGAAAGGGGCGTGCGAACCTTTGTACATCACAGTCGCAACACTCTTGATCTTTCGGCTGTATCCGTTGTAATTAAAGAAAGTCATCTTCCTATTGTTGTTGATCCCAGCCATGCCGCCGGGCAACGTGATCAGGTGATTCCTTTGAGTCGGGCGGCTGTAGCCGTGGGTGCCCACGGATTGATTGTCGAAGTTCATCATGCGCCTGAAGAGGCGTTAAGTGATGGTGCCCAGTCTCTTTATCCGGACCAGTTTGATATAATGTGTCGCCAGGTTCGATCAATTTATAATGATCTGAAAGAGAGTGACGGGTGATATAGTATGTGTTCACGGGGTGTGTTTCCCCGTGAACACATACGAGTGATAGGTTCAGGATTGAAGATTTACTTCGATTAAACAAATCATTTTAATTTAAACATGTTAGACAATTTAGCTCATTTATCACTTTAGGTAATATATTATGAATGTAGAGATACTCATCACCGGAGATGAAATCCGGTCCGGTGCGGTGATCGACAAAAATTCAGCCCACATTGCAATGAAGCTCGAAGAAGCCGGCTTTAACGTCGCGCGGCATACATGTGTCGGCGATAACGTGGATGACCTTGTATTAATCCTTCAGGAAATAGGAAGTCGATCTGACGCTGCTCTGGTTACCGGCGGTCTGGGACCGACTTCGGATGATCTAACCGCCCAGGCCGCTGCAACATCCGTCGGCGTTGATCTTGTTTTAAATCTGCAGGCACTTCATGGGATTGAAAGCTATTTCAAAGCCAGAAACCGAAAGATGTCTGATTCCAACAAAAAACAGGCCATGTTGCCTCGGGGGGCTGACCTTATTTTAAATCCTGTGGGAACCGCGCCCGGATTTATGCTAAAAATAGAACGCTGCTTGTTTTTCTTTTTGCCGGGGGTTCCCTTTGAAATGCAAAGAATGTTTTCAGATACTGTCCTGACCCAACTGGAACAGTTAAGGGGAAGCAGTCGTGAATTCAATATGGTGAAAACCATATCAACTTTTGGTTTAACGGAATCGGCCACAGCCGAACGCGTGTCAGGCATCAGTGGGATGTTCCCTGAAATTACGCTTGGATTTCGCCCCAAGTTTCCGGAAATTCAGATCAAACTTTATGGTCGGGGCAAAGACAAAAAAACACTTCATCAACGTATGGTTAAGGCGGCAGCAGCGGTTATGGAGGAAATAGGGGACAATGTTTTCTCCGAAGACGAAATCCCCATGGAAGCTGTGGTTGGCAGACTTCTTTTAGAGAAAAATGCAACGCTTGCAGTTGCCGAAAGCTGCACCGGGGGCCTGATATCCCACTTGTTGACCAATGTACCGGGCAGTTCAGGCTATTTTCTTTTCTCAGGGGTTACATATTCAAATGAAGCCAAACAAAAGGTTTTGGGCGTATCATCTGAAGTTCTTGAACACTACGGGGCTGTTCATGAAAAGACAGCAAAAGAGATGGCAGCGGGTGTAAGACGAATCGCAGAATCAGATTTTGGACTTGCAACCAGCGGTATTGCCGGACCGGATGGGGGCACCGACGAAAAGCCTGTGGGAACGGTTTGCATTGGTCTTGCCACCCGCCGATCTACCATAGGATTTCGGTTCTTTTTTCCATTTAACAGCCGATGGAGAAATAAAAAGATTTTTGCTATGAAAGCGCTGGACATCCTCCGGCGGGAACTTTTAACGTAGCGTGAGCCGACTAACTAACAAGGGATATGAGGGGTTGGGGTGTTTTTTAATTGTTAAAGCGCTTCATGGATAATGCTTTTTTTCAAACCGTGTAAACTCGTGGTTAAAGGATCCTAAAGAAAGAACAGATTTCAACATAAAAACAATGGGTTCAGCTTGAAACAAACAAACTCTTAACATAAAATATTTTGGGAAGCGCCTGTTCTTTCTAATGATCCCTAAATCACTCAAACAGTACACGCTTTTCAAAAAAGATTATCTATTCCGCTGCCATAAGGGCTTAGAAGGCTCAACCGATTAGCCATTTTTTATACCAGTTCACGGCTTCCCGCAAAAAATCTTTCTGATGTTTTTTGTTGCTCATAAGGTGGTTCCCGCCTTTTTGAATGATCAGTTTTTTAGGATTGTTTGATTTCGTGTAGATTTCGTGAGCATTGGTAGGCGACACAATTGAGTCGGAATCACCGTGTAAAATAAAAATGTGATGAAGGTGCCTGAGCTGATCTGAGACGTCCCACGTTAGATATTTCTGATCCAGCAACGGTTTAATTTTATCGGAATTATCTGATTTTTCTAAAGCCGCGATTACGGGACTGCTGCGAACAGGAGACGCATACGTGACCCATGCGGCGATATCAAGGACATCTGCCACAGAAATACAGACGGTTCCTCCCATGCTGCTTCCAAAAAGCCCGATCTTTTTACCGAGGTCTTTTCGCATTTGAATGGTGTTTACGGCACTGATCAGATCATTGCGACGGCTGTTTAAGGAAGTGATTTCATTAAAAACACCATCACTCTGTCCACATCCTCGATGGTCGAATCTAAAATATGCGATACCATGAGCATTACATTCTCGAGCAAGGGCAATCTGCTTAGGGGAATAACTATTGCTGAGCAGACCATGAGAACCGATAACAACCGGCGGCAGATCGGTTTCCGGCAAGTGAAGAACACCTTTTAAAAGGAATCCGTCGGATGAAAAAGTGATATTTATTTGATTCATGGTTGGATTATCTCATGATTCGTGATATTTTTCAATGCGTATCAGATATCGCCCAATATTTTTGAGTTGCTGTAATATTTGTAATTATCTCAAGGGACAGAGTGTTTTTATTTGTTAAATCGCTCCATGAATAATGCTTTTTGTAAAATCGTGTAAACTCGTGGTTAAAGGATCGTAAAAAAAGAATAGAATTCGACATAAAAACAATAGGTTCAATTTAGAAGATATCTTTTCTTAATGGTAAAATGTTTCGTTATGCGTCTGTTATTTCTAACGATCCCTAAACCACTCAAACAGTCAACGCTTTTTAAAAAAAGATTATTCATTCCGCTCTCCGATCCGGAGGCTGATATGTGAAGGTTTAAAATAAAAACTCCGCGGCCCCGCATTTATCTAAAATCTCGAACAGATGAACTTTCAAGATGAAAATTAAAAAAGGACAGTTGCTGGAGCTTGAGATTTCTGGAATCGCCTTTGGCGGAAGAGGCATTGCGAAGATAAACGGTCTAACCGTGTTTGTAGAAAAAGCCGTTCCAATGGATCATGTTGTCGCTCGCATCGTTAAAAGAAAAAAGCAGTATGCCGAGGCCATCGTCGACACCCTCATTAAACCGTCGCCCTTCAGGGTAACCCCAAAGTGCATGTACAGCGGATTTTGCGGAGGCTGCAAATGGCAGTTTTTAAATTACGACAAACAGCTCGAATACAAACAACAGCATGTTCTGGAGTCTATCGAGCGAATAGGCCAGATTCATGGTGTATTGGCGCATACGACAATCCCTTCGCCGGAAATATTTGAATACCGGAACAAGATGGAGTTCTCATGTTCTGACCGCAGGTGGCTCCTGCCCGACGAGATGGACAAATCGGATATTGACAAAAGCTTTGCCCTGGGGCTTCATGTTCCTGGAACGTTTTACAAGGTAATAGACACCCGTGTATGTTTTCTTCAACCTGAACTCGGCAATCGTATACTTGACGACGTCAGAAAATTTATTCGGATGTCAGGTGTTCCTGTCTATGGACTTCACAGTCATATCGGTTTCTGGCGTTTTCTAATGTTGAGACATTCTTCGGCGTATAACCAGTGGATGGTCAATATTATCACAACAAAAGAAGACCGAAAAACCGTGCAGCCCCTGGCTGATCAACTGGTAAAAACATATCCTCAAATCGTATCTGTGGTAAACAATATTACTTCACG
>Ga0210064_1000074_pt1 | contig 44984 bp, 37 predicted proteins | sample Muzzi_CordC_D2_FD_185531 | JGI IMG/M metagenome (GOLD analysis project Ga0210064, IMG submission 185531) | Wetland microbial communities from San Francisco Bay, California, USA, that impact long-term carbon sequestration - Muzzi_CordC_D2 (SPAdes) | ecosystem: Environmental > Aquatic > Marine >... | reverse complement strand
AAGCACTTCCCCAAACTGGTCGGCGCAACCGACCTTACCAAAGAAGTGCTGGACGACTGGTACAGTTATTTTCACCAGTGCTCGCAGTGCCGCCGCTGCTCCGTGTACTGCCCCTACGGCATCGACACCGCCGAGATCTCAATGGCGGCGCGCGAGGTGATGGACAGCATCGGTGTCGGCCAGAAGTACTGCAACGAAATCATCGGCAAGGTCTACAAGATCGGCAACAACCTCGGCCTGCCGCAACCGGCACTCGCGGATACCCTGGAAGGACTGGAAGAAGACATCGAGGACGATACCGGCGTGGCCGTACGCCTGCCGCTGGACGAAAAAGGCGCCGATGTGCTGGTGGTGACGCCGTCCGCCGACTTCTTCGCCGAGCCGCACGTAGACGGCCTGATGGGCTATGCCAAGGTCTTCCACGAGGCCGGCATCAACTGGACCCTGAGCTCACATGCCAGTGAAGCGGCCAACTTCGGCATGTTCATCGGCAGTTACGAAAACATGCGCAAGGTTTCACTGCGCATCCGCGAAGCCGCACTGGACCTGGGCGTGAAGCGCATCATCTTCGGTGAATGCGGCCACGCCTGGCGCGTCGCCTACAGCTTCCTCAACACGCTGGCCGGGCCCTTCGACTTCCTGGACCCGAAATACCCCGTGCCGATGCACATCATGGAATTCACCTATGACCTGATCCAGCGCAACGGCATTACGCTGGACAAGTCCGCCAATGATGACATGCGCCTCACCTACCACGATTCCTGCAACGTGGCACGCGCCTCCCGCATGGGGCCGATGCCCGGTGGCCAGTTCGTGCTGCCGCGGGAAGTCATCAAGGCAAGTTGTAACCACTTTTTTGATATGCCTCAAGATACGATCCACGAAGCCACGTATTGTTGTGGCGGTGGCGGCGGGCTGCTGACCGATGACCTGATGGAGCTTCGCGTCAAGGGTGCCCTGCCACGCATGGAGGCCCTCAAGCACGTCGTCGAGGAACATGGCGTGACGCACATGGCCGCGATTTGCGCGATCTGCAAGAGCCAGTTCGCAAAGGTGCTGCCGTACTACGGCTTTTCCATGGACAGCATCGTCAGTGTGCACCAGCTGGTCAGCAATGCGATCGTCCTTGGCAGCAAACAGTAATTTTTGAATCCGGTTCGGGTAACTACCTGATCAGATAACAGGAGAACAGGCATGGCAACTTCTCGAGATGACATGGAAAACAAAAGACTGACGTTCCGCCGTTTCAAGGACGGTGATTACACGTACAAGCGCGTCGGCGATGATATCTTTAACGAGGACAAGTCCTTCAAGTGCCCAACCTATGTCCATCGCACCCCGCCATGCCAGGGCAGCTGCCCGTCCGGCGAGGATATCCGCGGCTGGCTGCAGATCGTTCGCGGTATTGAAAAGCCGACGGGCGAGATGAGCATGGAAGAATATGCCTTCCGTCGCTCCACCGATGCCAACCCCTTCCCGTCCATGATGGGCCGCGTCTGCCCTGCGCCGTGTGAAGACGGCTGCAACCGCAACAATGTCGATGACTTCGTCGGCATCAACTCGGTCGAGCAGTTCATCGGTGACTCCGCCTACGAGAACAAGTACACCTTTGACAACTCGGCTCCGCTCAGCGGCAAGAAGGTCGCCATTATCGGCGCCGGCCCCGCCGGCATGGCCGCGGCCTACCAGCTGCGCCGCAAGGGCCACGCCAGCGTCATATTTGACGACCACGCCGAGCCTGGCGGCATGATGCGCTACGGTATCCCCGGCTACCGTACCCCGCGCGATGTATTGGACCACGAATGCAATCGTATCGTCGAGATGGGCGGCGTCGAGCTGCGTATGAAAACCCGCGTCGGCAAGGATGTCAGCATCGAGGAACTGGAAAAGGAATTCGACGCCATCCTCTGGGCCATCGGCTGCAAGACCGGCCGCAAGCTCCCGGTGGCCAACAGTGATGCCCCGAACTGCGTCACCGGCGTGCAGTTCCTGGAAGCCTTCAACAGCGGCACCCTGCAGGTCGTGGCCGACAAGGTTGTCTGCGTGGGTGGCGGTGACACCTCCATCGACGTGGTATCGGTTGCACGCCGCCTCGGCAAGATCGAGAACATCAACAAGGAAGACCGCCCGGAACAGGTCATCGGTGGTTATGTGGCCCACGACTCCGCCTTCGCCGCGGCGCGTGAAGGCGCCGAGGTTACCCTGACCTCGCTGTTCAAGCGCGAGGAAATGACCGCCACCGATCATGAAGTTGAGGATGCGCTGCGGGAAGGCGTCAGGATCGACGACGGCGTGATGCCCATGGAAGTCCTGCTCGACGCAGAAGGCCGCGCCGTGGCGCTGAAAATGTGCAAGTGCGAAATGGACGGCGGCCGCCCGGTGCCGATCGAGGGGACGGAGTACGAGATTGAGTGCGACCTGATTGTTTCCGCCATCGGCCAGGGCGGCGACCTGTCCGCGGGACTGGAGTCGCTGGATAACGGCCGCGGCCTGATCGACGCCGATGCCTTCTATCAGGTGCCCGGTAGGCAGGGCCACTTCGTCGCCGGCGACATCGTGCGCCCGCACCTGCTGACCACGGCCATCGGCCAGGCATCCATTGCCTCCGAGAGCATCGATCACTACCTGAAGCAGGAAGATCAGAAAAAACGCCCGAAAGTTGATGTACACCACTTCGAACTGCTGAAGAAACTCAAAGAGACCAACCTCGCGCCGGAGACCTTCAACGCCAACGATCCCGGCGAGGACCGCGGCACCGACAGCGGCAACTGGGCTGTGCACAACTATGAAGACCGCTCCAGTGCGGAAATCATCGCTTCCGACAAGCTGTTCCTGGGACACTTCCCGTTCGTGCCGCGCAACAAGCGCTCCAGCTACGGCCCCAGTGCCGAAGAAGTGCTGGGACACTTCGCGGAACGCGGTGTTGGCCTGAACACCGAGCAGGCGGTCAACGAAGCGGGACGCTGCATGAGCTGCGGCATGTGCTTCGAGTGCGACAACTGCGTCATCTACTGCCCACAGGATGCCATCTTCCGCGTGAAGAAGGACAGGGCCACGATGGGCCGCTATGTGGACACCGACTACGACAAGTGCATCGGCTGCCACATCTGCTCCGATGTTTGCCCGACCGGCTACATCGACATGGCCATGGGCGATCACTAGACACGGTAAAGATGCATTCCATGATTAAACACAGTCTCATATTACTGGTGACGGGTCTGTTGCTGGGCGTAGTCACGCCCGGCCATGCAGGCGACTCGCTGCTGCCGGAAATCCCGACGGCACAGGCCCGCTACAGCGACACCCAGGGTTGTGTGGAACCGACCGCCGAAATGCGCAGGAACCACATGAAATACATTCTTCACCAGCGTGATGAGACCATGCACCGGGGCGTACGCAGCAAGCAGCACAGCCTGGTGGAATGCATCAACTGCCACGTCAGCGACGCACCGGATGCACCGCGCGTCAGCAGCGAGCAGCATTTCTGCAACAGCTGTCACAGCTATGCGGCGGTGAGCATCGACTGCTTCCAGTGCCATGCTGACCGGCCCGAGAAGACCGCCGGCACGCATGCCATGCCGGCGGTGGGACAATCCCGCGGCGAGAACGTACCGGTGCTTGCAATCGAGGAAACAATCCATGAGTGATCAGTCGAATTTCGATCAGTACCGACGTCGCTTCCTCGGCGGCAGCGCGGCTGCTGTGGCCGGCATGGCCCTGGTACCCGGCGTGCTGCTGCATGAAGTCGGCCATGCCAAACCGGCAGACAAGGCGGTTTCAGGCGACGTTCGCTGGGGCATGCTGATCGACAGCAACAAGTGCGCCGAGGGCTGCAACGACTGCGTGCAGGCGTGCAACGACGAGCACGGGCTGACCGGTTTCGACCGCCCGGCCACCGATGCGCAGTGGATTCGCAAGGCGACCCTGAAGGACAAGCAGACCGGCTACACCCAGACGCTGCCGCTGCTCTGCCAGCACTGTGAAAAGCCACCCTGCGTGGATGTCTGCCCGACCGGCGCATCCTTCAGGCGCGAGGACGGCATCGTGCTGGTCGACAAGCACATCTGCATCGGTTGCCGCTACTGCATGATGGCCTGCCCGTACAAGGCACGCTCGTTCATCCACGAGACCCTGCAGGACCAGAAGCCGTATACCCCGCGCGGCAAGGGCACGGTCGAGTCCTGCACCTTCTGCGTGCACCGCGTGGACAATGATGAGACGCCGGCCTGTGTCGAAGCCTGCACGGCGGAGAACCACAACGCGATGGTATTCGGCGACCTGAACGACCCGTCGAGTAAAATCTCGCAGCAGCTCAAACAGTACAACAGCCGGCAGATTCGTGCCGACCTGCAACTCAACACCGGCGTGCGTTACCGGGGGATCTGATGAAACAACTGGACTTCAGGGAAATTGATGGTGGCAAGCCCTTCTACATGCTGGTCGGCTTCATCGGACTGTTTGTCCTCGCCGCGCTGGGTGCCGCCTTTTACATGGAACACAACGGCCATTATGTCACCGGCATGTCCAACCAGATCGTCTGGGGCACGCCGCACGTGTTCGCCGTGTTCCTTATCGTTGCTGCCTCCGGGGCGCTGAATGTCGCATCCATTAGTTCGGTGTTCGGCAAGACCGCCTACAAGCCGCTGGCGCGACTGTCCGGCTTGCTGGCAATCACTCTGCTGGTTGGTGGTCTTGCGGTGCTGGTGCTCGATCTGGGCCGGCCTGACCGCCTGATCGTGGCCATGACCTACTACAACTTCAAGTCCATCTTCGCCTGGAACATCATGCTGTATACCGGCTTCATGGGCATCGTCGCCGTCTACCTGTGGATGATGATGGAACGCAAGATGAACACCTTCACAAAACCGGCCGGGCTGGCGGCCTTCGTCTGGCGGCTCATCCTGACTACCGGTACCGGTTCCATCTTCGGCTTCCTGGTGGCCCGCGAGGCCTACGACACCGCTGTGCTGGCGCCCATGTTCATCATCATGTCGTTCTCCTTCGGGCTGGCGATTTTCATCCTGGTGCTGATGGGGATGTACAAGTGGTCGAACCGGCCGCTGGGCGACACCATTCTTTACCGGCTGAAAAACCTGCTGGGCGTGTTCATCGCCTCGGTCCTGTATTTCGTGACCGTCTACCACCTGACCAACCTGTACATCACCGAAAACCATGGCGTGGAACGCTTCATCCTGATGGACGGCGGCATCTACACGAAGTTGTTCTGGATCGTGCAGGTCGGACTGGGCGGACTGCTGCCGCTGGCCCTGCTCTATTTGCCCGCAACCGGAAAATCACGCGGCTGGATCGGCATTTCATGCCTGCTGGTGATCATCGGCGGGCTGGCACAGATCTATGTCCTCCTCATCGGCGGCCAGGCCTACCCGCTGGAACTGTTCCCGGGCAAGGAGGTCTCCAGCAGCTTCTTCGATGGTGTGGTCGCCAGTTATACCCCAAGTCTGCCCGAGGTTGTGCTGGGCATCGGCGGCGTGGCCATCGCCCTGGTCGCGACTATCATCGGCACCCGGGTGCTGCGTTTTCTGCCCGTCAGCCTTGCTGACAGCATGGTAGACCCGCATCACAAGGCCGAGGAAGCCGCCGCCTGACACGCGGTCCTGACGCCGTCAGGTCATCTCACCTGAACGGTTCCGTGCCATGTCCCGCCTGCTGATCTCGGCAGCCCACAAGTCATCCGGCAAGACCACCGTCTCGCTTGGGCTGTGCGCTGCCCTGGCGGCGCGCGGGCTCGCGGTGCAGCCTTTCAAGAAAGGCCCCGACTATATCGATCCCATGTGGCTCGGCCGTGCCGCGGGCCGGCCCTGCCACAACCTGGATTTCCACTGCATGTCACATGCGGAAATCCTCAGTTCCGTCGGCCACCATTCAGGCAAGGCGGACCTTGCCCTGATCGAGGGCAACAAGGGGCTGTATGACGGGCTGGACCTGGAGGGCAGCAACAGCAACGCCGCGCTTGCCAAGCTGACGCAGACACCGGTCGTGCTGGTGCTGGATGCCCGCGGCATGACCCGCGGCATCGCACCGCTGATCCTCGGCAACCAGGCCTTCGACCCCGAGGTCAACATCGCCGGCGTGATCCTCAACCAGCTCGGCGGCAGCCGCCACGAGGCCAAGCTGCGCGCGGTGATCGAGCACTACACGGACGTCCCGGTGATCGGCGGCGTACACCGTGACCGGGCACTGGAAATCGTCGAGCGCCACCTCGGTCTCATCCCCAGCAACGAGGCGGATGCCGCAGACACCAAGATCGCCACCATCCGTACGCTGATCGAGCAGCAGGTCGATCTCGACCGGCTGCTGGCTGTTGCGGGTGATACCCCGCTCAGCTACACGCCGCTGCCCGTGGCCGCGCCGACCGTCAGCCAGCGGGTTCGCATCGGGGTCGCGCGGGATGCCGCCTTCGGCTTTTACTACCCGGACGACCTGGATGCCCTGCAGCAGGCCGGCGCTGACCTGATCATGTTCGATACCCTGCGGGCAACGCGGCTGCCTGCCGTTGACGGCCTGTTCATCGGCGGTGGCTTCCCGGAAAGCCACATGCAGGCGCTGGAGCAGAACGCTGCATTGCGTAGCGCCATCCGCGAGGCCATCGAGGACGGCCTTCCCGCCTACGCCGAATGCGGCGGCCTGATGTACCTGTCACGCAGCCTCAGCTGGCACGGCGAGTGCCGTGAAATGGTCGGTGTGATCCCCGGCGATTGCGTCATGCATGAAAGGCCCCAGGGCCGCGGCTATGTCAGTCTGCAGGAGACGCAGCACGCCCCCTGGCCGCCCGGTCCGCAGGCGCAGGCGTTCGCGGCACACGAGTTCCACTATTCCGGTCTGGAAAACCTGCCGGATACCCTGCAATTCGCCTACAGGGTGAACCGCGGCACCGGCATCGACGGCCGCCATGACGGCATCGTGCTGCATCGCCTGCTGGCCTGCTACAGCCATATGCGCGACACCGCGCAGCACCACTGGGCCGGACGCTTCGTCGAATTTGTCCGCCAGGCCCGCGGCTGAGACAATTGCTGTTTTGAGGCCTTATAATGACGTCCACTCAAACCGGGAGTTATCATGATTACGCTGACACCAGCCGCCATCGCGCAAATTCACGTATCGGCAGAACAGGGAGACATGCAGGGACTGGCCATGCGCATTGCCGCCAAGCGTAACCCCGACGGCAGCATCCACTATGCCATGGGGTTTGACGACAATCTGATCGAAGGCGATGCCCATATCGATGCCGATGGCATCGAGGTCGTGATATCCGAAACCAGTCAGGAACTGTTGAACGGGATGACCGTGGATTATGTCGAGATCGAGCCGGACACCTTCCAGTTCATTTTTCTGAATCCCAACGACGCCAACTACAGCCCGCCGGCGTGAACCATATCCGGACGGGGTAACGCGGCCAGCACCGCCAGAGGGCGAGATGTCACAAGCCAGCTCCAACAACGACGCAGGCACAGGCAAGGAAAGCACGTTGCGCAGTCGTCTGCTGGTCAGGCTGCTGTCGCTGCTTGTCCTGCTGGGCATCACCAGTGTGCTGCTGCAACTGGACCGGACCGCGTCTTTCAGCAGCTTCAGCCGCGCCCTGCTCGGCGGGCTGCTGTTCACCGGTGGCGCAGCCCTCAGCCTTTCCATCCTTTCACTGGTACAGCACAACCTGCTGGATCCGCTGGTGCACATCAGGACATGGGCGCGGAAAATGCGCGAGGGCCGCTATACCGATCCCATTCCATCACCGCAGTACAGCGGCTTTGCCGACCTGGCCGCAGACCTGAACCGGCTCGGCAAGCGCCTGGGGCCGGCGGGCAAGAAGCAGAATACACAGCTGTTCGATGAACATGACCTGGAGGAGCGGTCGCTGCAGATCCTCTACGAGGTGGTCTCCAGCATCAATACCGCGCACGGCCTCGATGACCTGCTCAACCGTTTCCTGTACACGCTGAAACACATTACGCACGCACGCGCCGCCGCCATCTGGGTCGCCCAGAAGCAGGGAACGATGGATCTCTCCGCCTGTAGCGGACTGGACGAATCCATGCTCCACGCCGGCCGCCACGAGGTACGTCGCTGTCTCTATGAACGCGCCCTGACCGAAGGCCGCATCTGGGTGGAAAAGGATCTGGAAAAGTGCGAGAAAATTGCCGGCAGGCGCTTTTTCGAACAGGATCATATCGGCCTGGTCTCGGTGCCCATGCGCTATCGCGGCCGGGTGACCGGCGTCATCAACCTGTTTCTCGGCACTGACCTCATCGAGCAGGTCGGCGGCATCAAGCCGTTGCTAACCAGCATCGCCCACCATCTCAGCATCGCCATCGATCGTTCCAACAGCGATGAGGAGAACAACCAGCATCGCATCAACGATGAACGCACCCGTATCGCGCACGAGCTGCATGATTCGCTGGCCCAGAGCCTCGCCAGCCTGCGCTACCAGGTGCGGGTGCTCGACGAGACCATGCACCAGGGGGACGAATCCACCACCTGGCAGCAACTGGAGCGTATCGAGAACAGCCTGGACGAGGCCAATACCGAATTGCGCGGGCTGATCGCGAACTTTCGCGCCCCGACCTACAAGCGCGGCCTGCTGGATGCCGTCGAACAGATGGTCAGCCAGTTCCGCATCGAAACCGGCATCAAGACCTACCTGCAGAAAGAGTGGTCGGCAAGGTCGCTGCCGGCGGATATGGAAACCCAGATCCTGCGTATAATCCAGGAGGCGCTGTGGAATATCCGGAAACACAGCCAGGCGAAGACCGTGCGCATCCTGCTGCGCAACGGCGCAGAAGGCAAATACCACGTCCTGATCGAGGATGACGGTGTCGGCATCGGCAGGCAGGTAAGCGGCACCACGCCCGGCGAACATATCGGTCTCAGCATCATGCGGGAACGCGCAGCCCGCCTCGGTGGTATCCTGAGGGTCGAAAGCGAGCCGGGCGAAGGCACCCGCGTGGCACTTGAAATCATCCAACCGGTAGCGGAACGTAGTCCCCCATGAGCCTGAATATCCTGCTGATTGACGATCACACCCTGTTTCGGGAAGGCCTCGAGGGCCTGCTGAGCCGCAGGGATATCAACATACTGGCCGCGGTCGGCAACGGCCAGGAGGGCCTGCGTCTCGCCGCCGAACTCAACCCGGACGTCATCCTGCTGGACATGCGCATGCCCGAGATGGATGGCATGGACGTACTGCGGCAGCTGCGCAAGAACGGTTTCCGGAACCCCGTCGCCATGCTGACAACCAGCAGCGATGAACGCGACCTGGTCGAGTCGCTGCGTAGCGGAGCGCAGGGCTACCTGCTGAAGGACATGGAGCCGGACCAGCTGGTGGTGGCGCTGCGGGATATCGTTGCCGGCAAGACGGTGGTCGCGCCCGACCTGGCGCCGGTGCTTGCGCGCGTGGTCCAGGGAGACAGTATCGCGCCCGATGAGGAAAGCCCGTTCGCGAAACTGACGCCGCGCGAAAACGAGATCCTGGCCCTGCTCGCCGAGGGTCAGAGCAACAAGGTCATCGCACGCAACCTGGGGATTTCGGACGGCACGGTGAAACTGCACGTCAAGTCGATCCTGCGCAAGCTGGGCGTGCACTCCCGCGTCGAGGCTGCCGTGATTGCCGTGGAACAGGGACTGCGTACCAGCCGCGGCACCGAGCAGGGCGGGTCAGGCTACTAGCGCCTGCATCACTGCCATGGTTGCCGCGTTACTGCCTGGGATCCGGTCATGAAGCGCTTCAATGAGCTGATCAGCGCCTGCCTCCCCGACATCACCGAGGTATTTCCCTGGGACGTAGAGGAAAAACTCGACAGCGACCCCGCGCCCCTGGTGCTGGACATTCGCGAGCCGGATGAATACGCCGCCATGCACATCCAGGGATCGCTGCATGTACCGCGCGGCATTCTCGAAACCGCCTGTGAATATAATTACGAGGAAACCGTCCCGGAACTGGTGAAAGCGCGCGAGCGCGAGGTCGTGGTCGTGTGCCGCTCCGGCAATCGCAGCGTACTGGCGGCCTTTACCATGCAATTGCTGGGTTACCGGAACGTGAGCTCGATGAAGACCGGCCTGCGCGGCTGGAACGACTATGAACTGCCCCTGGTGGATGCCGGTGGACGGGTGGTCCCCATTGAAGAGGCCGACGAGTTCTTCAGCACACGCCTGCGCCCGGACCAGATCGAGCTGGAGAAACGCGGCTGAGACAGACGGCCTGCCGGGAAACCCACGCTAGACGTAGTGCTTCCGGTCGGCGCGCCGGCGGCGGCCCTGCTGGATCACGACGCCCTCCACCGGCACCAGGTTAGGAATCTCGATGACTTCCTGATCCTCGGCCAGCGTCTTCAGGTAATAGGTCCCCTCGCCAAACACCAGCTGCCGGAAGATATATTCATCCTGGTGGCGCGCCAGCACGTAGGAGCCGTCATTGACCACGCCCGAGGGGTCGATGACGATGATGCATCCATCCTCGAATTCCGGCGCCATACTGTCGCCGATAACGCGCAGGGCAAAGGGTTCCCCGCCGCAACTGCTACCGTCCTGCATTCAGTTTCACCTTTCCGGTTGCTGGATAAATGGCCCGCAGCATTCAAACGCAGGGCTATATTATTATCCATGGTAACAGAGCGTTAGCCGCTATTTATCATAAGGTTTATGAGGTAATTTCGAAGCCCGTCACTGGTCATACCTGGTAGTAATCACGGTACCAGGCGACAAAGTTCGCCACGCCCTGCTCCACCGACATATCCGGCTTGTAGCCGACATCGCGCACCAGGTCGGTGACATCCGCATAGGTCGCGGGTACATCCCCCGGCTGCAGCGGTAGCATATTCTTCTCAGCCTGCATCCCGAGGCAGTCTTCCAGCACCTCGATGTAATGCATCAGTTCGACCGGCTGGTTGTTGCCGATATTGTAGAGCCGGTACGGTGCATTACTGGAAGCCGAATCCGGCGCATCACTGTTCCAGTCGGGGTTGGGTTCCGGGACGCGGTCGAGCACCCGCACCACGCCCTCGACGATGTCATCGATATAGGTGAAGTCGCGCCGATGGTTGCCGTAATTGAAAACGTCGATCGGCTTGCCCGCGATTATGTTGCGGGTAAACATGAACAACGCCATGTCCGGCCTGCCCCAGGGCCCGTAAACCGTGAAAAAGCGCAGGCCGGTGGTGGGAACCCGGTACAGGTGGCTGTAGGTATGTGCCATCAGTTCGTTGGCCTTCTTGCTCGCGGCATACAGGCTGACGGGATGATCGACATTGTCGTGCACCGAGAACGGCATGCGGGTATTGGAGCCGTACACCGAACTGCTGGAGGCATAGACGAGGTGTTCAACGCCGTTGTGCCGGCAGCCCTCGAGGATATTGGTGAAGCCCACCAGGTTGGTATCGACATAGGCATGCGGATTTTCCAATGAATAGCGCACCCCGGCCTGCGCGGCAAGATTGACCACGCGCTGCGGCTGGTGTTTTCTGAAGGTCTCCGCAATCCCCTCCCGGTCTTCCAGGTCCACCCGCACATCGGTATAGGCAGCGGAGTCGGTCGTGCGTGCCAACCGCGCCTTCTTCAACCCGACATCGTAATAGTCATTGAGATTGTCGATACCGATGACCTCGTCACCCCGCTCCATCAGGCGCAACGCAAGTGCGGAGCCGATAAACCCCGCGGAACCCGTTATCAAGACTTTCATAGCCTAACCATTTTCCCAGAATCTGATTATTCCAATTCGATTAATTACCAGTGATGATGCGCTACAGCCTGCCGTCGACCGCCGCCGCCGGCAGCAGGTACTTGACATCGAAGAGAATCCCGTCAGGTTTGCACAGGCCGCGCAGCCCGGTAACACCCATGGCACGGAACTGCTCATGGCCGACTGCGATGATCACGGTATCATATTCGCCCTGTTCCGGTTGTGCGAGCAACTCGATGTCATACTCGTGCCGCGCCTCGGCCGCATCAATCCATGGGTCGTGGACATCAACCAGAACATTGTAACCCTGCAGTTCCCGAATGACATCGATCACGCGTGAGTTGCGCAGGTCCGGACAGTTTTCCTTGAAGCTCAGGCCGAGGACGAGGGCTCGGGAACCGGACACCTGGATCTTGCGCTGTATCATCAGCTTGATGACCTGATCCGTAACGTATGCCCCCATGGCGTCATTGATGCGCCGCCCGGCGAGAATCACTTCCGGGTTATAGCCTATTTCCTGTGCCTTGTGGGTGAGGTAGTACGGGTCAACACCGATACAATGTCCACCCACCAGCCCCGGCCGGAACGGCAGGAAATTCCACTTGGTCCCGGCCGCCTGCAGCACCTCCTCGGTGTCGATGCCGAGACGCTTGAAGATCAGACTCAGTTCATTGATCAGCGCAATGTTCAGGTCCCGCTGGGTGTTCTCGATGACCTTGGCAGCTTCGGCCACGCGGATGCTGCTGGCACGGTGCGTTCCCGCCGTGATGACGCTGCGATACAGGGCATCGACGAAATCGGCCACCTCCGGCGAGGAACCTGAGGTCACCTTGAGGATGCTGGTGACACGGTGTTCCTTGTCACCGGGATTGATACGCTCCGGGCTGTAGCCGGCATGGAAATCCTGTTTGTAGACCAGGCCGGACTCGGCCGCGAGGATCGGCACGCAGACTTCCTCGGTCGCCCCCGGATACACCGTGGACTCGAAGATAACGACATCACCGGCCTGCAGCAATGGACCCACCGTGCAACTCGCGCCCTCCAGCATTGTCAGGTCCGGGCGTTTGTGGGCATCGATGGGTGTCGGCACGGTAACGATGTAGACGTTGCAGTCCGCGAGGTCAGCGGGGTCGCACGTGAACTCCAGCTGCGCGGCCTGCCCGAGTTCCTCCGCTGTCACTTCGCGGGTACTGTCTCTACCGGCCCGCAGTTCCTCGACACGGTCGACCTTGATATCCAGACCGATGGTCGGATACTGCTTGCCGAACTCGATGGCCAGCGGCAGACCCACGTAGCCCAGCCCGACAATCCCTATTTTTGATGAATCCAGTGCAAACATGTGATATCCCTGTTGTTCTGACGCGAACTAGTCGGCCGATTTTCCTGAATACTGAAAATGCGGCATTCTAGCAGAGCACGATGCTGGTGGTGAAAATTTGATATTATTTTGGCGGCTTGGTCGCCAGTCTGAAAAACAACGGGATTTGACCGCCCCGCCCGTGCGCCTTAATATCCCCTCGTCAGACCATCTACAGGGCGATTAGCTCAGCGGGAGAGCACTGCCTTCACACGGCAGGGGTCACTGGTTCAATCCCAGTATCGCCCACCAGATTTTTCAGATTGTTATAGAGTTTTGCTAGAAATTTTCAAGCCTGTACGGATGCAGGTTTGGATGCGGGTACGGATATTCAGAACAATAGTCCGTACCATCAGCAAGCGACAAGATATCGACTGGTAGCGTATCCGTACGTTATGCACAAAAACCCCCGCCCTATAGGACGGGCTGCACTCTCCCGAGGCATAGCCAGATCGCTGGCAGTAATCCCTTCAAGTGATCACGATCTCATCAATCCACTCCGCGTAGATATTGTGTAACCGCCGGTCTGGGATTTTCCTGCGATTCTCCTTGATAGTTGTCCCGTTGCTGTCTTTGAAGGGGACCTTGGGCATTGCCCTATCCTGACGCCTGTCATCAGGGCGGAGCCTCCTGTTATTCATTGTCTCCTCCTTCCGTGAGGATACGGCAACAATTATAGCTACTCCTTTTCAGAGTGGCAGATTTTGAATTATCTAATTTGGATACCAACCACCACGCAGGTTGGCCGGTGCGCGCCCTCTTTTAACCTTCCAGACATCTAGCCGACACCATTGTTGTGCCGGAATTATTCTCAAGCCTGCGGAAGGAAATTAACAAGCGGAAGCTCGTATGGTTATTCGAGGCGATGCCTTATATCTATATAATTGCAGGATACCTTGTGATGTACCTGATATACCATGCGAATAATAATTAGTCGCAGCACCCTCTCCCAGCCTAGCCAGATCGCTGACAGTTCCCGGCTCTAGCCCCGGTCACCTCGGGTGCAGTGATATGATGCCGAGGTAGCGGTGAAAGCACTGCCTTCATGAGCTTTTACATGGGAAAAGCGATGAATCTGGATTCACCCGGCAGGGGACACTGGTTCAATCCCAGTATCGGCCACAAATAAAACAACAAGTTACAGGAATCACCGCGCCTATGTTTTGCTTTTGTAGTGCAAATATCGTCCGGCTTGAATTTTTCCCATCGTTGCATAAAGTCCCTCTCCCACCGGGACGCCGACAGGGCGGTTGGCGGTTCAACCCTCGTTATACAGGCAGATTTCTTCTTTCAATTCGATATCTTGTGCAACAGCAAGGATTTGTAGCCTCAATATAAACACCAGCCGGCCCGCAGGATAGCCTGTACCGCACTTTCTCAGACCCAGGGATAGAAATGGTCAGGTGTCATATATATATTTCACTGTGCAATTCCCTGTTACTGGTCTATACATAATTGCACCGCCTGATGGTGTGGAAAGGCGGCAGATCAGGAAACTGAAGAACTCGGCCCGATGGCCATTAGTGTTTATCTAGAAATTGGGGGCATTTCTATGATACGAACGATCTGCACATCTATTTGTGGCGCGGTTATATTCCTTGCTGCAGTAATCCCTGTAGCCATCCTTATTATCGACAAGGTCTGAAACACCGATGCAGTCCCGTTCCCAGGGCGGGGTTGCAGCCTCTTCTGCAATGCCGTTTGGTTGTAAGCACCTCGGTGCCGGATGTGCTGAAACCGGACACAGGGGTCTATAAGTCCTGTCTGGGTATTACGCCTCCTGCTCAGGCAACCGCGGTCGTGAAGGCTCCGGAATAAAGAAAAACAGCTCCGCCAACGGGCATGGGGAACACATCAGGATGCAGTGGCGGGGCCGGGCAAGGCAATCGACGAACGCCTGCCCAAGCCGTTTCAGGAAACAGCCCGGGGTTGCTGCATGATCGCGGGTTGCGAAGCAAATAATCCGGCAGGCCTGATCTCACGTTACAATCACACCTGCCGCCGCCCCGCCGGGCCATCACCCCTGGTACCTCAGTACAATTGCCAACTGTGCAGCCATGCACAAAAATCGAATCATCCCTGTTGTAACCTTGCTACAACCAGCTTCAGTGGTGAGTTGGCGAACGACTACCACCGGGAATGACATTCAATGCATAAAAGAACCGAGCGACTTCTGGGTGCAATGGCACTTGCACTGATCATCACCGCACAGTCCAGCGTGGTGCTGGCAATACCGGATCCGAAGGCCTACGGTCTGGGACACCCCTTCACACTGCAAGACCTGCCCTTTGGCGACTTTCGCCTCAAGCTCGAATCACTGCCCGGTCCTGCACGCAACCGCGCACTGGGCTGGCTGCAGCGGTTCAGCTTCACGGACCAGGATCTGGCATTTCTGCGCATTGACGCCGCTGGCGGGGTGTTCTACGCGGACACCTTCACCCCGGATACAGGCGGCAGCGCTGCGGCAGATACCACGGTGTCTGGCTCCTCCGCGGCGGGGCTGAGTGCCGCCGAAGTCTTCAACCTGCAGAGCCGCCCCAACACCGGCAATATCCTCTACCTGGATTTTGACGGCCACCTCATCTCCGGGACCGCCTGGAGCGGCACGGACCTGCTCGCCGTGCCTTACGATATCGACGGCGACCCTGCGGCATTCAGCGACGCCGAACTGGCGAATATCGCCGAGATCTGGCGGCGCGTCGCGGAAGACTTCGCACCCTTCGATGTCAACGTTACCACCCGTGAGCCCGCAACGTTCGGCCCTACCACGGGAAGAATCCTGATTACCGCGGATACCGATGCCAGTGGCAACGCCATGCCTGCGCAGGGCGCCGGCGGCGTCGCCTATGTGGGGGTCTGGGGCAGGAGCGACTACAGCAGCCGCTATTCGCCGGCGCTGGTCTACTTCAACAACCTCGGCGGCGGACGTGCCGATTTTGTATCCGAGGCCGCCGCGCACGAGGCCGGCCATAACCTCTTCCTCTCGCATGACGCGACCAGCAGCAGTTCCTACTATAGCGGCCACGGCAGCGGCAACATTTCCTGGGGTCCGATCATGGGCACGGGCTATAACCGCAATGTATCGCAGTGGAGCAAGGGCGAATACAGCGACGCCAACAACTTCCAGGACGATACCGGTATTCTCGACGCCAATCTGACCTATCGGTTTGATGACCACGCCGACAACCTGGCAGGTGCGACCCGGATCATCGCCGACGCAGCGGGTAATATTACCGCGACCACGCCGCAGAATGATCCGGACAATCTGGACACCCGCAACAAGGGCGTAATCGGAAGGGCGACCGATCTGGATCTCTTCTACTTTGACACTAGCGGCGGCGTGATCGGTATCAACGTCACTCCTGCCTGGCAGGTACGCTACACCCGCGGTGCAAACCTCGACATCCGCGCCTCGCTCTACGACGCCAACGCCACCCTGCTGTTGTCGAGTGATCCACTGGATGATACCAATGCCACACTGGCAACAAGCCTGCCGGCAGGCCGCTACTACCTCGCTATCGAAGGCGTGGGCAATGCGGATTCACCCTACTCCGACTATGGCAGCCTGGGACAGTACTTCATATCCGGCTCACTCCCGGCCGGCAATGACGGCGCAGCGCCACTGCCTGACCCCATGAGCTGGGCCCTGGCACCGCAGGCGGCAGGACGAGACAGCATCAGCATGACCGCCACCACCGCAAATGATGAGTCCGGCGTAGTCGAATACCGCTTCGAATGTATCTCTGGTCCGGCCGGCTGCATGACCAGTGCCTGGCAGAGCGGTTCCGGCTATACAGCCACCGGACTCCTGCCCGGGTCCACCTATGAATTCCGGGTTATGGCGCGAGATGCCTTCCTGAACATGACTTCACCCTCCGTGGCGGCAGTTGCCACGACGGCAGACAACCTCGCGCCGATCGTATTCGATGACAACGCCACGACCGAGGCAGACCGTTCGGTCACGGTCAACGTGCTGGAAAACGACAGCGATCCGGAAGGTGACGCACTGACCATCATCGGGGTAACGCAGGGTTTCAACGGTGCTGTCAGCCACACCGGCAGCACCCTCAGTTACACACCGAATCCCGGCTTCGTGGGCAGCGACAGCTTCAGCTACAGCATTGACGACGGTTACAGTGCAAGCGCCACCGGCAGCGTTTCGATTACTGTCCTTGCGGCAAACCAGGCCCCTGTAGCCAATGCGGACAGTGTCAGCATCAACCCGGGAGACAGCGTCATTATCAGTGTCCTGGCCAATGATACCGACCCGGACGGCGACGCGCTGCTGATCACGGCCGCTTCCGATGCCAACAAGGGTACGGTTTCCTGGCAACCGGGAGAGACCGTCATCAGCTATACACACAACCCGAAACGCAAGGGCAGCGACAGCTTCAGCTACAACATCAGCGATGGCCGCGGTGGCAAGGCAACCGGCACGGTGTCGATCGATCTGGGTGGCGGGGGTACCAGTGGCAGTGGTTCGGGAACGACGACGGGCGGAGACAAAGGCAAGGGTGGCAAAACGAAGTAGTCAATCTCTGAGAACCACTCCCTGACTACCCGGCGAACGGTGTGCAAGCCCACACCGGCCGCCTGCCATACAGCCAAGCTCCTGCTATGACCGGGCGGCGGTCACTGTCCTGCAGAATCACTGCCTGCGCGTTGCGGCTCATTGACTGCCTGTTTACGTCGCGGCATCCACAAGCGGCCACTGGAGAAACAGCCCCAGCCCCATTTCAGCCATTTGATCAGCGCGAACGCCATCCACATCGACCAGGCCAGCATCATGAAACGGTAGGCCAGCACCGGCAGTGAAATAATCCATACCCGGGGAAGATCGCTGTCGATGCGGTCCTGGTACCACTTCAGCAGATTGTGCGAGGAACCGTTGCCGGCAATCTGCATCTCCGGATTGCCCAGCAGGCCGTTGGAGACCGCACCGAACAGAACCACAACAGAAACGACCGTCAGCATGACGAGGCCGACCTGCATGGCGTTGAAACGTATGGCATCGGCAGGCTCCGTGAGGTGGCCGCGCCCGTACAGCGCGAATATCCAGGCCGCGATCAACAGGGCGATGAACGGTGTCACAGTGCTGAGACCGATGCCGAGGAGGATCCAAGACCCGGTATTCAGCGGTGTGCCTTCGACCCGTCCCAGCGCCAGCGCGATCAGCACGATCACGATCAGCACGCCCCAGAACAGAACGGCCGGGCCCTGACGGATGCCACCGGTCAGCAGCACCCAGCGATCGAAACCCGGCTTGATCAACACGCGGGCGTTGACACTGGCGACACCGAGATCGACTGGCGGACTGGTAAACCACCAGTCGATGCCATCCGCCTGTTTCCACTGCAGGGAAATATTCTGGCTGCCAGGTTTCAGCGGCAGGGTCACGCTGCGGCCGTCCTGGCGTATCGGCACGGCATTGCCGTCGATGCTGACGGATTCCAGCTGCGCACCCTCCGGCAACGTGATGCCGTGCTGCTGGCCCTGTGAGCTGCGCAGGGTGAACGACAACTCGGCCGCCGTTGCGCGCTTGCCGGGCGTCAGCAGCAGCTGGCTGCGGTCGATAGTGATGGTCTGGCCCTCAATTCCACGCGGGCGGGTAATCTCGAGCTGCACCTGTTCACCGGGCCAGGGACGCCACTGCGGGTGCCACTGACCGTCCGCCTGCTGGTGATATATGACAGGAATGCCGCTGAAGCGCACGTTCCAGATCGGCGTAATCTCCATGCTCCAGGTTTCGGCCCAGGGCTGCGCCACGGGTGCGGTCAGCGTCAGGCGGTCTCCCTGCGGGAGTGACGACAACCAGCTCAGCGAGCGGCTTGCCTCGCTCAGGCTGACCACGGCGTGACCGTCCTCGACCCTGAGGTCGTCGCTGACGACCGCTTCGCCCTCGAGCAGCGGTATCCGCAGCAGCGCCGGCAGCGCGGTCCCGGATTCCAGTCGTACGGTAGTAACCAGCTGCCAGTCAAGCCCCATGCGCAGATGTCGCGTCACATGGGCAAAGGCCGGGATCTCGGATCGGGTATCGAAGGTATCTGCACTGCTTTCCGCCTGCTCACGCGTAAACGTCAGCGAGCGCAACGCCGGTCGTAACTCGTCCGCGCCGTCACTGCTCCAGCCGTCCAGAGCCAGCTCGAGCACATGCGGTGGCAGCGGGAAATCCAGGCGCAGGCTGCGCAGATGGGCGACAGCACCCTGCACGACGACATCGTGCACTCCTGCCTCGACGTACAGCCACAGCGCATTGCTGCTATCACGAAACATGGCGATGGCCGGTTCACCATCGACGCTCACGCTGGACGGCACCCAGTCATTCAAAGGCACCGGCAACGGCAGTGCGAGGTTTTCCGCGGCGTGAATGCGCAGCTCAAACCCGGCCTGTCCGGGATCTAGCGTGATCGTCATGCGTTCGAGTTCCGCGCAGTGCGGCAGGCAGTCCGCCGGCTCCAGCAGGCGCTCGCGCAACACCTGCAGCAATTCCTGAGGCGGATACGCGGCGACGGCGGGATCAGGCAGGGAGATGAGCGTGCCGGCGAGCACTATGAGGATGGCCGTGGTGGCGGCCTGCCGGGCGCGCGGCAGCCACTCATTCACCGGTGCGCGCATCAGTTTCCAGGCAAGCAACAGCACGATGCCAACGCGAAACAGGTTGAGCAGCAGGTTGGCGGATGGACCGATGGAATACACGGACAGCCGTTGCTCTTTCTGCACCGGACCGTTCCAGGTAACGGGATAACTGCGCCAGCTCCATTCCGGCAGGCCAGGGCCGGTCTGCAGCTTCGCATCGGGGTCCTGCAGTAACTTGTCGAGTGTGGCCACGGGTGCCTGCGGGTAACGTTTCTCCAGGGAGGATGCGAGGTCTCCGAACTGGTCCGCGGCATTCTCACTGAACGAGCGCATCAGGGCCTCCTGTTCTGCAACCGGTGCAGGCAGTGCAGTCGGCGGACGACGCTGTGCCTGCTCTCCCATGGACTGCCAGGCATGCTCGAGTTGCGGGTAGATGCCGTTGCGCACCTGGTTGACCATGAACGGCAGCACCAGCAGCAACAATGCCAGCGATGACAGCACCAGGTAATTGCGCACCAGGGGATAGAAACGCGTATTGCGCACCACGCGCATGAGCGACAGCGTGGCAATCAGGTTCAGCCAAATCCAGGTCGGCGCACCGGGTTCGTGCCAGAGCGCCACCAGGCCAACCAGCCCGACCAGGCCCCAGCGCAGGCCGTGCAGTTTCGATAGCGCGATACTGGTAATCAACACAATAAAAAAGTCGAGCAGGGTCCAGCGGCTCAGCCAGGTGGTCGGCGAGCGGTCCGCGCCGCTGATCGCGAGTACCCGGTAGCCGGGCGGGACGTTGATGCTGGCGGACACGTTATTGAAGTCATGGTCCCAGCCCACCGCGGAAATGTGCCGGACCGAGTCGACGATGCGGCTGTCGGCATCGAGCCTGATGTTGCCCTGGCGCACCTCGACCCCGACGGCACCGTCGGCGGCGCGGGTGATCAGCTGCGGCTTGCCGTCCAGCGTGACCTGCCCCGGCACCAGCCCGGCGCCGGCATTGATACGCCAGCCGCGTGACAGCGTGCCGCTGATATGATCGCTGACGCTATAGCTGTCGCCGCTGAAATCGAGCCACAGTTCGCGCTCGAGTGCTAACTGGTCGGGCTCGGGATCCGGGTCGCCGCGCCGGATCAGCTCGAAGTGCATGCTTGTGCCGGCCTGCATTGGATAGGCAGGAAACTGTTTCCAGTCCTCCGGCAAGCCGCTCTGGGCGGCATCGATGCTCACAGGGCTGGTGACCTTGAGCATGCGCAGCCTGGGCCGTGCCTCGAACACCCAGAGTTCACTGGCTGGCCACGGCGCCGGAAAACTGTCCAGATCCAGCGCCAGCGTTTCCCGGTTCAGGCGCGCGTCGACGTTGACGACCCAGCGTCCCGGTCGCACCTTCAGCAGCAACCTGCCGTTTGTGTCGAGCCGGGCTGGCAGGCGGCTGTACAAGGCGACAGGATCGAGTCCTTGCGGCAGTGCGCCGTCCAGGGCAAGTTCGCGCTGTTCACCGGATACTTCGAGTTCGATGCGGGTGGTCACCAGGAGGGGGACATCGTCGGAAATCTTTCGAAACACCTTGATGTCCACGCGCGACACGGCCTGTGCCTGAGTCCTGTCAACGCTGAGCCACAGTTGCCCGTTGCGAATATCAGGCTGGGCGACAGGGGTACCCGCCAGCCGCAGCGTCACCAGTCCCGAGTCCGGCGCAACCGCCAGCGATTCGGGTAGTTGCGACCAGCGGAATCCACCCCTGACGGTGTGCCGGCCGGCAGCGAGGGTAATCGCGGGATACCCTTTGCTGTCAACTACCGCGACAGGTGCATCATCGACGCTGACGTCGATCGGCCAGTGCTCCCGGTTGCCTGGCAGATAGACGCGTGTTTCCCGGTATACGCGCCACTCCTGGGTGAAACTGCCACTGCCGCGGTCCAGGTTCAGCCTGAGATAGCCGGGATAGCCGCAGCGTCTGGCATTTTTATCGTAGAGCCGGGGACAGCCGAAATCCTCGACATCCCGAACGACCCAGTCCGACCAGGCCTCCAGGTCCGCAGGTGTCGCGGCAGCGACCGCTGCGGATGCCGATACTGCGGCAAGCAGCAGTGCCAGCAGGGCGAACCCGAGCGCCGCAGCAGCATGGAAGGATGTATGAAGTTGTTGGCGCGACATGATCTCTCCCTGATCTGTTGCGCACAGAATCTACACGAAACCGGGTGGATCCGACAGCGGGAATTCACCCGGCGCATTTGCCGGAGTAATGTGCTGATTTCCCGGCCCGGTTTTGTCCTATAATTCAACTCACCCATGCACAATAAAGGCCGTACCCCTATACAGGTTTACTTGGCGTGAAAAACAGGACATTACCAGCCCTTCTCCTGCCGGTTCGAGGCGCGATATGATCCGCCCGCACCTGCTACTGCCAGCTGTGCTGCTGTTTCTGACAGCATGCCAGGGCGGCGCACTGCCGCGCCCGGGAGGTACGCTGTTCGAGCAACTTTCCGGAGGTCAATTCACGCTGCACCGGGACATCAGCATCGCCCCCGGACGGGTGCGTGTCATCTTTCAGGAAGGTGCTGCGAGTTATGGCGCAAGCGAATATAAACCGCGGTGCGAACTCGAAGTAAGAGACATCCTGGAAACACCGCAGACCATTCCTGCCGGCAGCTACCGCATCGGGGAAGTTATCGGCATGCAGCGCTACGTCAATCGCCCGTCCGGGAGGATCATGCTGGCCGCCGCCGGGGGTCCGGTCCGGCTTGTAGATGACAGTTCCAGCGAATGGTATATGTATACCTACCAGATGCAGCTCCTGAGCGATCAACAGGCGGATGCGCCGACACTGACCTGTGGCGGCGCCTACAACTATCCCTATTTCGCCCGCCACCCCACGCTGCAGGAAATGCGTGAGGCACTGGGCGACTACGCAACGCTGACAGTAGACTGACCTGCCCATCCGGATGTGCCTGCATTCTCCATGGCATCAACCGTATGAAATCCCCGGCGGGCGTTGCACCCGCCTGGATACCTGCTTACTTCACAGGCAGTAGCGGACACTGGAAGTAGACCGGCGGTCCGTCCGGGAAAGAACCTTCCGTGATCACCAGGTGGCCCAGGCTTTCGTGCAGCTGGATATCCTCATAGGACACCAGCACCGGCACGATGCCATGCGCCATGAAGCCTTCCGCGGTCCACTCCACGGTGTGGGTAAACCAGCGCCCGCCGTTGTACGCCGGGTTACCCGGCGCCGCCTCGGATACGGGCAGCTGGCCCTCCGGGTTGTTGGAGTTGGTAATCACGTACAGTGCATCAAATGCCTGGCGGTTGTGCTCGTTGGGTGCCGGCAGCGCGGTAGTCCCCTTGGTTCCCCAGACAACGCCGTCGCCGTAGACCGAAGCCGAGAAGTTGGGTGCAGCTGCCTGTGCAACCGTTGCAAGTAGCAGCAGAACCGACAGCACGGCGATATTCCTCAAATATGATAGTCTCATTGTTACGACCTCCTTGATTTTTCGGGTTTCGAAAGTGGGCACTGCTGACAGCAGCGCCTGCCCTTACCAAGGATGCCGACTGCACCTCACGGGGTCCTCACGCAAATATCACGCATTGATCACAGCTGCGGAATTCAGCCAGCCATTTGTACGGGAAGATCGAAGGCGAACGTCGTGCCGCGGCCGCTGCTGCTGGCGGCGCGAATCGTCCGGCCGTGCAATTCCACGATGCGCCTGGCGATGGCCAGGCCCAGGCCCGCCCCGCCTCGCGTCCGCATCTTGTCGGACTGGTAGAAACGCTCGAAAATGTAGGGGAGATCTTCGGCCGGAATGCCGGAGCCGGTATCAATGACCTGCACCGCCAGTGTCTCGCCGACAGGTTGTACCGCCACCGTCACCGAGCCGCCAGCAGGGGTGTGGCGCAGGGCGTTTTCAATCAGATTGTCCATGACTCGCTCTATCAGCGCGATGTCTCCCACCACGAATGGCAGGTCTGCGTCATAGCACGCCAGCAGGGTGACCTCGCGCTGCCCGGCACGCAGCTCGAACTTGTGCACAACATCCTGCACGAGTTCCGGCAGTGAGAACGGTTCCAGCGCCGGCTGCACCTCATTGGCATCCAGCCTGGCGAGGTCGAACAGTTCCTCGACCAGACGGCCGAGATGGCGGCAATGCCTGTGAGCAACCTCGAGGTAGTGCAGCTTTTCCTCCCGGCCCAGATCATCGCCCTTGATACGCAGGGTTTCCAGGTAGCCCTGCAGCGAGGCCAGGGGCGTGCGCAGGTCGTGTGAAACATTGGCCACCAGTTCTCGGCGCTGGCTGTCGGTTTCCTGGAGGCGCTGCACCTGCCCGGCGATACGCTCCGCCATCGCGTTGATGCTGCAGGTCAGCCGCTCGATTTCATCGCCGTTGCGCCTGCCAGGCGGCAGCACACCGCTGAAACCGGCGAGCTGAAAATCCTCCACCGCACGCATAAGCTGGCGCAACCGCCGGGTCAGCAGCGCGAACAGCAGCAGTCCGGCCAGCAGGGCGAACACCACCACGACCAGCGATAACAGGACGTTGCGCTTGATTACGTAACTGTCCGCCAGCATCTGCGTCACGCTGTCGTACTGCTCGCCCGCGAGAATCACGTACAGGTAGCCGACCCGCCTGCCATCCACGTCGATCGGCGCGGCGGAGAACACCTTGTGCCGCTCCAGGCTGCGCGGGTCATCACCACGCAGCGGGGGTATGTAATCGCCGCTCAGAAAGCGCTGCACAGGCGCCAGGTCCACGAGCTCGCGCAGCACCTTGCCCGGCGGCGCCGAGAAAGCCAGGATACGACCCTCCGTATCAAGCAGGTAGAGTTCGACCCTGGGATTGATCACCATCAGCACATGGAAGAGCTGTTCCAGCGCCGCGTTATCAATCCCGCCATCCCTGAACAGCAGGCGTTCGGAGACGATGTCCCTGGCCAGAGTGGCATTGAGCTTCTGCGCCACCTCCTGCTGATAGCGCTCGGTGGCCTGGCTCAGCAGCAGCACGAACAGCAGCGCCACCAGCCCGAACAGCAGCGTTAGGATGACGGCCAGCTTGGTGTAGAGCGTGCGGACCACGTGCCGGATCAACCCGGGTGCGCCGCATCATTGAATTTATAGCCGACACCCCACACGGTGAGGATATACTGCGGCCTGGCCGGGTCGGCCTCGAGTTTCACGCGCAGGCGGTTGATGTGGGAGTTGACGGTGTGTTCATAGCCCTCGTAGCCCGCTCCCCAGACCTGGTCGAGCAGTTGCTCGCGGCGGTAGACACGTCCGGGATGACTGGCGAAGTGCCATAGCAATTCGAATTCCCTGGCAGTCAGTTCCAGGGGTTCGCCATGCAGCGAGGCACTGTGCCGCTCCCTGTCCATCAGCAGTTCACCGTGTTCCAGCCGCTGACCGGACTCCGCAGCGGCGCCGCTGAACGCATCCACGCGGCGAAAAATGGCGCGCACCCGCGCGACCAGCTCGGGGATGGAAAAGGGTTTGGTCAGGTAGTCGTCGGCGCCCATCTCCAGGCCCAGCACCCGGTCAAGCTCACTGGATTTGGCGGTCAGCATCAGGATGGGGACATAGGCGCGGCGCTCGCGCAGCCGGCGGCAGATTTCCAGGCCATCCAGCCCGGGCAGCATCAGGTCGAGGATGACCAGGTCATAGGCGCGGTTGCGCGCGCGCGCCAGCCCGGCAGTGCCGCTGTATTCAACATCGGCCTCGGCCTCGCAATCGCGCAGGTGCAGCTTCACGAGTTCCGCGATATCGTGATTGTCCTCAATGATCAAAACGCGTCGTGGCATGCTGCAACCCCCTGTGCCAGAGACTTTCGTGTGACAAGCATAGCGCCTGAATGTTCACAAAAACCTCACGCCGGGGCAGCGGAAGCCCTGCCTGCTGATGCTATGATGCCGGGCGCCGGGCTCGCCGTGATTGCCGGCCTGGTTTTCTGTCAACAGTAAAATACTTGATGCCTGGAAGTTTAGCTGAGTGTGAGTCTTTCTCTATAGCCACGGAATCCACGGAAAAGTTTTGAGTGGATGTTATTTCTTTCCGTGTTTTTGCGTGGATTCCGTGGCCATAATAACCGTCAAATTCAAATTGAAAAGAACTGGCATTGCCAGGCTGCTGCGCGCAGTCGCCGGGACAACCACAAGGGCCACCCGCATGCCCTGATATCGAGTTCCTGCAGTCCCTGTTGTACAGCATCGACAGCAAGGACAGCAGCGCGTTTCTGCAGTTCCTGGCGCCGGACTGCAGCTTCCGCCTCGGCAACCCCGCCCCCCTGTGACGGGACGTAAGCCCATCGGAGCTGCTGTCGCCGGCTTTTTCACCTCACCGCAATCGATTTCACACACCCTTGCCGACAGCTGGAACAGCGCTGGCAGCAGCATCTGCCACGGCTCAGTCAGCTGCACCCGGCACGACAGCTCGCAACTCACGATGCCGTTTGCGAACATCCTGTAGCGGGAGGCGCAGCTGATCAGCGAGTACCTGGTATTCGTGGATATCTCCGGCCAGAGCCGGCGTCCTGACCCGCAACACCCTGGGGCCTGCGATGCACGCCGTCAGGGCAGGTCGCCGCGGCAAAATACCCGATAACCCAGCCAGGCACAGAGCAGGCCCAGCGCACCGGGATAGAACAGGGCCCAGGCGATATATCCCTGTGCCCCGAAGTTGTCGAGGATGACATAGGCGGACGGGCCCAGCAGCACCAGCTGCGGATCGAACAGCAGCATGGCGGCAGTACGGAATACCTGCAGGGGATTGACCAGCGCGACGGCGATGATGCCCTCCGCTGGCATGCCCTGCCGAATCAGCAGGCCAAGCAGGATCAGATCCATAAACAGCAGCAGCCCCAGCCAGACGATGAAGGCCGTCCCCGTCGCCACGTCGGAGGAACGCGCCACGGTCGAGATCAGCATACCGATGCCGAGAAAGCACAGTGCCAGGGACAGCAGGAAACCGGTGTAGTACGCCACCTGCGTCCAGGGTATCTCCACCCCTCTGAACATGCCCCAGGCAACCGCCGCGAGCATGGCAAGAAACACCGGCAGGAAGACCACCAGGAAACGCCCGAGCAGCTTGCCCCAGAACCACGCCGCAAGGCTGACCGGCAAGGACAGCATGTATTCGAAGATCCCCGCCTCGCGGTCGCCGGCCACGGAGCGCACCGTGGTGATCAGCACGAACACCGGCAGGATGGCCATGGTGATCTGCAGGTAGGTCACGAGCATGCGCGACAGACCGGTAAAGCCCATGATGCGGGACTCGGTCAGGCCCGAGACGAACAGGGCCACGACCACGCCGCCGAACACCAGCGTGTACATCAGGAACCAGCGCGAGCGCAGCGACTCACTGATGTCGGCCGCAGCCGTCAGCAGCAGGTGCTTCATGGCTGCACCCCGCCACCGGCATCCGGTTTATGGTGCCCACCGCCGTGGATATGCTCGCGTCGCTCGATCTCGTGGATAACTTCCCGGGCACGGGAGAAATCCATACCGTCTGTGGCAGGCTCGCGCTGCGCACCCAGTCCGTAGCTCATGGAGGTGCGGATGCCCGTGATGTAGCTGGCCTGGCGGGCGTCGATCCAGCGACCGTCACGGTGATCCGTCACCCAGATCTCGGTGCGCGGATCGTCTGCCCAGGACTGGCCCTCCAGCCAGATCACGGCGCAACCGATGTCATCGAACAGGTAGAGCCGGGTGTGTTGCCCGGCGGGCCCGCCGCGTACCTGGGCAGCGCTATGCCGGTCGCCGATGGTCATGCCGCAACGTGTACAGGTCTCCCGGTCCCAGCGGACCTCGCCGGGCCCGGTGGCGTCCTCGCCGGAACACCCGGACAGCAGGAAGGAAATCAGCAGCAGTCCAAGGAAGCGCCGATGAATAAAATATATCCTCGTCATTGCGAGCGCGATGCACATGGATGTGCAAGTGCCGCGGGAGGCAGGACGCCGGGAGCGACAAGCGCGGCAATCTCCCGATGCGGAGCAATAACCTGGAGATTGCTTCGTCACTATGTTCCTCGATAACTGCGCCATGCGTTATCTACCTCCTCGGCAACTGCGTCCTGCGCTGCTCTATCTCCTGCATGGCTCAGGCCAGCTTCTCGACCGGTTCCCGGTCTCACCTTCTCTCTGCAATCGTACATGGCCCAGGCCAGTCCCGACCTCACCTTCTCCCTGAGTCGTCGCAAAGAGGAAGTTATCAGAACTTCCCTAGACAAGACGCGCATGTACCGTCTCCCTGTTCTCTGCAAGGGACTCCTGCAGCTGGATACCCTGCAACAGGGCGGCGTAGCGCGACAAGACCCCGAGAAACCGCAGCCGGTCCGGCCCCGCGACCTGCCCGCGCCAGACGAGTCCCTCCGCCGCATCCTCGAAACCCCATTCGCGCACGGTCTCGGCGAAGGCGCTGTCGGCCCGGGTCAGGGTCAAGCAGCAGTCCAGCAGGCTGTTCATGTCGATCTGGTCCGCCACATGATCGTTGAGCACGATTCGCCCGCGGTCCAGTTCCACCACGCGGTTGACCAGCGCGGCAACCTCGTCCAGCCGGTGGCTGGATATGAGCATGGCCACGTGCGCCTGGCGTTCCGCCAGCAGCCCGAAAAAAGCGTGGCGCGCCTCCGGATCGAGATTCGCCGCCGGTTCGTCCAGCACCAGCAGGTCGCAGTCGCGACCCAGCGCCACGCTGATGAGCAGTTTCTGTTTCTGCCCCCCGGAGAGCTTGTTGAAGGGACGGTGCCGGATCATGCGGGCATCGAGACCCAGCCGTTCCGCGATCCTGAACATGCGTGCCGGGTCGCTGTCGCTGACGCCGGCAGCAAACTGGATCAGCTGCCCTACGGGCATCCGCAACGGCGGGGAAATCTGCGGCACAAAGCCCGCGGACCCGAGTACCTCGGTGCGTTGCCGGCGCGGATCCAGGCCATTGACGGAAACATCGCCACGGCACTGGTATTCGCCCAGCAGGCAACGGATCAGCGTGGTCTTGCCAGCGCCGTTGGAGCCCACCAGGGCGACCCGGTCGCCGCGATCGATGTCCAGATCGATGCCATCCAGCACCAGGGTGCGCTGGAACCGCTTGGATACCTGCCGGAAACGGATCATCAGAGCAGGTCACCCAGCCCCTTGAACTTGAAGGTCAGCGAGCTGGTGGGACAGGCCTCCACGCAGCGTCCGCAGCGGGTGCAATCGGCGCCGATATCCACGTTCATACCCGTGGCACGGCCCTTGATGACCGTATTCAGGACATGCGGTACCAGGCATACCTTGCGGCACTCCCCTTCATGAAAGCAGCTGTCCAGGTGGTACTGCACCTTCAGGGGTGAGGTCGCCCCGACCAGGCCGTAGGTCAGCCCGATCGGACAGGCATAGCGGCACCAGGCGCGACGTGAGTAGAAGATCTCGAACAGCAGCAACAGCCCCACCCAGATCAGCGCCAGGCCCGGGCCGTAGATCAGCGCGCGGCTGAGGATGCCGGTGGGAGAGATGGTTTCGTAAACGGTATACCCGGTCACTGCCGCCAGTGCGGCGAAGATCAGCCAGAACCAGGTGCGTACCCGCCGGTCAAAGGGATGATCCTTGACGAGTTTCTTTTCCGCCAGCTTCAGGTGCAGCATCTCGGCCCACTCGGCCAGCAGGTGATAGGGACAGGCCCAGGAACAGAAGGTGCGCCCGCCCAGCAGCCACCAGCCGATGAACACCGTGACCGTCCCGATCAGCAGGTTGATCAGTATATGCTTGTAGGCCAGCATCACCTGCAGCGCAGAATTCAGATCGGCCATGTGAAAACCAACAAAGCGGGAGGCGGTCATCGAACCCTCCAGCATCTGGATATCCAGCTGGTAGGAAACCACGAACAGCAGGTTGACCAGAATCAGTACCGCCCAGCGTTTCCTGCGCAGTTTCTCCGGTGGCTTGTGCGCGGCCTTGTGCGCCAGTTCGATTTTTATTTTTTCGATGCGCGTACTGTCATTGCGCTTGCCGACGTGAATATCCCTGATTTGCGGGTCGATCTCGTCCGCCGCGGGCTTGCGCGGTTCGCGCCCCAGCAGTTCGGCCATGGAATCATACAATCTGCTCATGCGCCCATCCCCCGGCTCTCCGTGCCGTCGATTACGATCACCGCGGGCTCCACCGGGCAGATCATTTCGCACACGCCGCAACCGACGCAGCCATCCAGGATCACGGGCTGCATGCGGGTGATGCCGTCACCGGCGTCCAGCGGTTCCAGCCGGATGGCATGCTGCGGCGGGCATTGCCGCTCGTCGCCGGAGGGCGGCGTGCCTGCTTCACACTGCGCCAGCCGGATCTCGATCGGACACTGGCGCATGCACAGGTCGCACAGCTCCAGCTCGTAGGGGTGTTCGCTGACAGGAATCGGGTTCCAGCGATCCACTGCGTCATAGCGCAGCATGCCGGTGAAGGCAGCACCACGCGCCTGGCCGCTGAAACCGCGGCCCTGCACGGCCAGGCACAGGTCCGGGCGCACCACCTTTGCAATTCCCATGTCGGTTTCATGCGGATAGTTGATCTCATGGGTCAGGGCGCCGGTCGGGCAGGCCAGCACGCACTGCAGGCCATCACAGGAAAAGTCGCAGGCCTGGGCCCGTGCATCGATGTAGGGTGTGCCGACGCCGAAGCCCTCGTCGAGGTCCGCCAGGCTGATCGCCTCCACCGGGCACACCTGCACACACTGCCCGCACTTGATACAGGATGCCAGAAACTGCTGTTCCGGCAGCGCACCGGGCGGCCGCAGGCGCGCTGCCCAGCGTCCCAGCACCGGGATGTAACCCAGCAGGGTGACCCCGATCAGACCGACACCCATGACCACGGTGCGCAGGAATTTGCGGCGCGCCTGCGGCTTCACGGGTCGTTTGCTGCGCACTGCCATCTATCTGCCCAGACTCTCGCGCAGCAGTTGCAGCGAATCCTTGTTGCCCCCGGGGGCTTCTGCAAGCTGCATGACCGCGGTCATTGCCGGAGACTTGTCACGCACCAGCATGGCAGGCTCGGAGAACGGGGCCAGGCGTTCGAGAAAGTCCAGCACTTCCAGCAGCGGTGAGCCCTTGAAGAACTGCGCATAGGGATGGTCCTGCCAGAGGCGGTCTGCATAGGCATACAGCTCGTAGGGCGTATCGCCGTTACCGTCAGCGTCATGATCAAATCCCTCATAGTCGCTCCAGTAATTACCTTCCCAGGTATTACGGTTCGCGGTCTTGCCGCCGGAAACGACCACCTGGGTCAGATTGTCCACGAACTGGTTCCGCTGGAAGACATTGCCCGTCCAGTCGTTCAGGAAGCGGATACCAATACCATTATAGGCGAACAGGTTGCCGCTGAAGCGGTTGATCGTATCCGGCTGGAACGGCGAGACGTCGACGTACAGGCCGCTGGCGCAGTACAGGATCTCGTTACCCTCCACCGTCAGCTCGGAGGTCTCCTTCATCCCGATCCCCACACCGGTCGGGCCGGAGGCATGGGCGATGTAGTTGTTGCGCAGCACCACACCGTCACTGTACATCAGGAAGATGCCGACGGTGTTGCCGGTAAAGTGGTTGTCCTCCACCAGGTTGTAGCGGGAATACATGAAATGCAGGGAATAGCGGCTGTTCGAGGCACTGTTGCCGCTGATGGTATTGTCCCCTGAATACCATACCACGGTATCCCGAGCATTGCTGATCTCGTTGTCTATGATCCGGTTGTGGAAACTGTACCACAGGCGGATGGCATCGCCGCGCTGCCCCAGTTCGAAGGGCTTGGAACTGATGCGGTTGCGCCGCACGATATTGTTTTCCGACTGCTGCAGGTCGACACCGAACAGGCAGTCGTCGATGGCATTGTCGGTGATGATATTGAAACGCCCGCGCACCTGGACACCGGCATCGATATCGTTGTGGGATTCCCCGGAGTTGGTGAGATGCAGGTTGCGCAGGGTGGCACCGTCCGTCTGCAGGACCACGACGCTGCCCTTGCCGCCGCTGTCGATCGTCACCTGGCCCTTGCCGTCGAGCATGATCGGCCGGGTGATCAGCACCGGGCCACGGTAAACACCCGGCGCCGGGACCAGCGTCTCCCCTTCCGGGGTCGCATCGATGAGCGGTTGCAGCAGCGGAGTATCCGCGGCCGCGATGCCGGGGGCGGCCAGGCAACAGATCACGACGAGCAATCTTGCGGGCCACCCGGCCATGCTGACTCAGTCCTGTTCCGCGAACTGCTTGCGCCGGATCAGTGCCGCGATTCCCAGTACCAGCGACGTCAGCAGCATCAGGCCAAACCCGATGGAGGGATAGGAATGGGTCGTGAACTGGGCCACCTTGCCATCACCGAAGACGGTCGGCATGAACGGCTTCACGGTAAAGGCGCCCATGTCGTTGAGGCGATGGCCGTACCACCACAGCCAGGCCGAGTAGTCGACCAGAAACAGCAGCGGCAGCAGCAGGGCGGGCAGCAGCAGCATCCAGTACAATATGCCCCCGGTCCTGCGGGCCCCAAACAACAGCAGGCCCATCGCGGCGATAATGCCCCAGAACACCCCGTTGGCAGCCAGCGTCATGTTGACGACCATGGGCCTGATCTCTTCCGGGACATTGAAGTAACGCCCCAGCGTCTTCCCGTAATGCCAGGCCAGCATCTGGGCACCGCTGCCGTTCCACTGCAGCGCCAGCCCGGGCGCCCGGCGTTCCTGGTCATTTTCGAAGGTGCTGCGCAGATGTTCGATGTTCCCCGCCTTGTCACTCTCCTGTCTGCCGCGCTCAGGCTTGCCACCGCTCTCTTCCAGCGAGGCCTTCAGCCGCGCGATAATCGCTGCCCCCGGGGACAGGTCCTCCTCTTCCTTCGAGGTGTCCTGGTCGAGCGCCGTGACCAGGGCCGAGATATAGCCGGTATTCTGGTACTGCAGCCCGCCCTCGCCGTACCAGGTGAGATGCATCCATCCGGCAATCACGGCAAATCCCGCGCCCAGCACCCCCATGCGGACAACCGGCCGGGTAAACATAAAGCCCAGCAGCATCACACCCAGCATGGATACCAGGAAGGGTGAGAAAGCGCGCTCGACCACGCCGCCGGCGGCGATGGGATACATGCCGACATAGTGGTTGATGGTGTCCATTTCATGGACGCAGTCGAGCCCCTCCTCTTCCAGGATCTCCGCCTTTTCAACCTTCCTGCAGCCGTTGAAGACGCCGTTCATGTGAAAGTGGATACGAACGCCGTCCGGGAAGGCCTCCTCGGGGTAATTGGGCGCGGTCAGCGACACCCACCAGATGGGCGAATAATAGATCGCCGCCAGCAGGCCGATGGCCACCAGTACCAGGAGATTGGCTATGACTGTACGTTTGCTGTCCATGACTGTGCGCCTGCAGTCGGAAGAACCGGTTATGTCTCAGGAGTCCGGGTTATGCTGCCGGCCGCTGCTCAGTCGAAATCCGGATTAAGCCAGTCTGCAGATGGTGCGAGGTCTTCCTTCGGCACCGGGATACGCGAGACATAGTTGATCACCATCTGCATATCCTTGTCGCTGAACCCCTTGATCTGCTTCACCATGTCAGGATTCGCATTGCGGCGCTTGCCGTCACGGATCCACTCGAACTGGCGCAGCATGTAGGCATAATGCTGGCCCTGGATACGCGGATAGAACTTCTCGGCCTTGCCTTCACCCGTCTCGCCGTGGCACTTCACGCAGTTGTCGTCATAAAGTTGCCTGCCCTGGGCAAATTCCGGTGTGCCTTCCGCCCATTCACCCTTGCCATTCTCGGGATTCATGGGGAGTTTCTGGATATAGGCCACCACATCGGCCAGCGCCTGCGGGCCGCCGATGGCGTTCGGCTGGGCAAACGGGTACATGGTGGGATTGTCGCGGTTGCCCTCGCGAATATCGGCCAACTGCTTGATCAGGACCTCCTTGTGCTGTCCGGCCAGTTGCGGGAAGGTGCCGCTGGTTTCACCCCAGCCCTCGGTAAGATGGCAACCGGCGCAGACCTCGTAAACGTCGATGCCGTTATCCATATCGGGGGTGAGTTCCAGCGCCTCTTCGCGCTCCCCGCCGGCTTCCAGCCAGGCCTGTGAAGCAGTGGAAAAAACCAGCCCTATGACGGCTGCTGAAAGATAACCCGGTAATCGCTTGTTCATGATACTCACTCCTGTAGACCACGCCCGACTATCACGCAATAGACGAGGCTTTTCTCAGGGACCAATAGTATCTTCGCGGCCGGCATCAGTACTTAACCTATATCAATCAGGGCTAATATTAATCCCGCCGCAGGTGATCCATCGGGCGACAACCCGGGCAACGGTAGGGTTGTATGCGAGTCTCGCCACCCATCTGTATTCAGGCGTCATCCAGGACGAACAGGTAGGCCAGAATCTCATCGAGCTCGGTGTCATCAAACTGGCGGAAGATCGCCACATCACGCGGCTTGTTATGCGGGCGATCCCCATTACGGAATTTCGGAATTCTGATGCGCTCGCGTGCCTTGAAGTGGCGCAGCTGCCTGGCGATATAGCCGGGACTCATCCCCGCCATGCAGGGGTATTCACCGTCAGCGCTGCCCTCGCCGTTCTCGCCATGGTAGCCGTCACAGGTTACGTTGATTTCCTCGCCGTATCCCGGGTCAGCCGCAGGCTGTGTTGCGGCACCCGCGGGTTGTCGTACAGGAAGAGGATGGGCGATGCCCTTGTGACAGTCGATGCAGGTCTGGCCTTCCTGCATGGCATTGGCATGGATGCGGGCAGCGTCACCCTGCCCGCGCCGGCCAGTGCAACAATACGCCGCTTCATCAGGGCATTGCCGGTACCCGTCCACCGGCACCGGCCGCATCAGTTTTCAGGCGGCGCACACAACCGGTGACTCAGGGCGTCATCGTCGAGACGTACTCGGCCAGCGCCTCCATTTCCTCTTCACTGACCAGCCCCATGACACCCTTCATGGCAGCGCTCTGCCCGTTGCTGCGCGCACCGCTCTTGATATCTTTCAGCTGCTGTAGCACGTATTCCTTGTTCTGCCCGGCGATATACGGATAACCGGGCATGATGGGCGTCTTGCCGTCCTTGCCGTGGCAGGTAAAACAGGTCTTGGACTTGTAAAGGGCAGCTCCATCCTCTGCCACAGCGACACGCATCGCCAGGGCCATGCAGGACATCAGCACCAGATTCATGATTTTACTTGCTGTTCGGGCCATGGTATTTCCTCTTTGGAACGATCAAGGGAAAGGGGGCGATTGCTCGCCCCCCGTGAGTTGCGGAAAGTCGCGGCGTGCTACTTGAGCTTCTTCGCGCTGTGTTCTTCCAGGAAGGTCTTGGCACGCAGCCCAAGATCCGCCGTCTTCACCTGGTACTGCCACCACTGGTTGGCCCAGAGCATGGCATTACTCCAGTCTTCCTTCGCGGCGGCAGCTTCGGCCTTGTCCTGTGCCTCCTTGGCAAATCCTAGCTGGTCAGTGGCATCCTCGACCAGTGCAACCACCGTCGGGAAGTCCTTGTAGTTGTGGCTGGTGATGTAACCGACCACCTGGTCAATCACGGCCTGGGTATCCAGGTTGGTCTTGACCTGCTTGTCGTAGTCCGCCTTGGTATAGGTAGTCCCTTCCTTCATGGCCGCTGCCGTGACCTTGTAGCCTTTCGGCCTGACCAGCAGGTAGCCCTGCATTTCCAGGTGCAGCGCGGAGCAGAACTCGGTGCAGTAGTAGGGATAGACACCTGCCTTGTCGGCAACGAAGGTCGCCGATGCCGTCTTGCCCGGCTCTATGGAAAGCTGGACGTTCTGGCCATACATGGCAAAGCCGTGCACCTCGTCCTCGGCGCGTTCCAGGTTGGTAAAGTGCAGTGACACGGTATCACCCTCATCGACTTCGATGATCTCCGGCGTGATATGCGAGCGAATGGTCGTACCGTAGACATTCACCGTGCAGTTACCGTCGGCGTCGCAGCTGCGCTCCGTCTTCTCGCGGCCCGCGCGGGTCTTCCAGGGTGAAGGCTCATCGGCACGGCTGTTCCAGCCTGATTTGTAACGTATTGCCGGCTGCAGCTTGTCGGCCTTGATGGCTACCGCATAGTGTGGCTCACCCAGTGGCAGCGGCATGTCATACAGCAGTTCCATCTTGTCGCCGCTGATGTCGATCAGTTGATGGTTCTGCGGATGCAGCGGGCCCACCGGGTTGAAGCGGTCGATGGCCAGCTTGTTCAGGGCCACCAGGTACTTGCCATCCGGGGCGACCGTATCGCCTTCCATGGTCATCAGGTGACCGACGTTGTAGTGAATGGGCAGCTGGTCCAGCACTTTGCCTTCACAGTAGTCCCACTTGGTGATCATGGAGTCCACGTAGATGGAGGTATAGGCCACGCACTTCCTGGAATCGAACTGGGTATGTAGTGGGCCGAGACCGACATTGACTGACTTGTCAAGCGCGGTCTTCAGGGCGATGATCGGAATCCCGTAAGGGTCCTTGCCCTCGAAGCTCTTGTCCTTGATGGCCTGCATGATCTTGTCGAAACTGTACACCCAGGTGTGACTGTCCAGCTTGCCGGAAACGATGATCCTGGTGCCGTCCGGCGTCACATCCACGCCATGCGGGCTCTTGGGCTCGGGAATGAGATACACCAGCCCCTCTTTAACCGCCTGGTCCATGGGAATGACGTACATGCCTTTTACTTTCTTCACCTTGCCGGCCTTGACCAGCTCGGCGGCCTTCTTCCAGTTGGTGACGTGCAGGAAGTCCGTGTCCTTGGACGAACAGCCAGCCTCGAACGGCGGACGGCCGCGCTCGGTACCGCCGATATAGCGTTCCGAGCAGAAGGAATTGGTAAAGCCCCAGCCGTCGGAGGGCCCCTTGCCCGCATCGGAAAGGTCCTGGCTGTAGGGCGGCAGCTCGAAGGTAAACGACGCGGCAGGATCGAGACGGCCCTTCTCGTTGTCGAATTTCCAGTAGGTCAGACCGCCACGGTATTTGTCGTTGAATTCCTCCAGCGGGACGAACCCGTCACCATAGGGTGCCGCGTACTGCACCGCTTCCATGACATACTCCGTGTTCGGGGTTACAAAGGTACCGCCGTGTGCTGATTTAAACAGAGGATTGGCGACGATCTGCTTGGTCTCGAAATCGTGCAAATCCACGACGGCAATACGCGGATTGGCCTTGTCATTGATAAACACATAGCGGCCGTCGTAATCACCGTTGGTCTCGGAAATCGCCGGATGGTGGGTATCACCGTAGGTAATGTCCTTGCCCATAATGCGGCCCTGGGCCAGCACGGCCTTGGACTCGTCATCGAAGCCGTAGCCCTGCCACGGTTCAGGGGTAAATACCGCGATATACTTGAGGATGCGCATGGACGGGATGCCATAGACAATCAGCTGGCCACTCTGCCCGCCCGAACTGAAGACCATGTATTCATCACGCCCGCCGGTCGGGGTATAGGTCTTGGCTGCCGCCAGCACGTCCTTTTCGGTCAGCCCGCGTGCCTTCATCACGTCTTTCAGTGCATCCTGCGACCAGGCGCTGGACATACAAGCCAGCGTCAGCCCGGCACCGGCCAGAATCGACAGCGCCCTCTGTGTGATCTTTTTCATCATTTCCTCCGGATGGTCCTGGAATCAGGAATTGGAGCCTTCCCCCTTCTGGAAGGCTCTGGTTGGCACGGAGATAATTGCACCTTCGTGCGCAGGCAGCCTTGACCTATGTCAAATCCGCCATGCCTTTCGTTATGTATATGTTTTTTAGATAAAGGTGGGCGGGATGATTCACCGCGTTCAGGTCATGGTTGGCAGGCAACCCCGTCAACACCGCCGCGGAGTCGCCGGCATGCACAGGCTGTTTTTTATTGCACAGGAAAAACCCTTTTTTTCCGGCAGGGACCTCGAACTCGCGGCATCCCGCTGCCTGCCCAGGTGGCAAGCACGCGCAATCCCGGAGCATACTTAAGACATCGGCAACGGATTGAGGGGCGATGACGACAGCCGCGTGGGAGCACTTCGAGCACCGGGCCGATATCGGCGTCCGGGGCATCGGGCGTGACATGGCGGAAGCCTTTGCGCAGGCGGCCCTTGCCATGACCGCCGTCATCACCGACCCGGCCCGTGTGCGCCCGGAGCACAGCGTTCGCCTGGCATGCAGCGAGGCCGATCCCGAACTGCTGTTCGTCGACTGGCTCAACCAGGTGATCTTCGAGATGGCGACGCGAGGCATGCTGTTCAGCCGCTTTGACATCCACATCGGCGGCAACGGTGAGCTGCAAGCGGTAATCCGGGGCGAAGCCGTGGATCGCGCCCGTCACACTCCGGTGGTGGAGATCAAGGGCGCCACCTTCACCGAGCTGTCGGTGCAACAGCAGCCAGACGGGCACTGGGTGGCCCAATGCGTGGTGGACGTCTAGAGTTAATACACTATGGACCTGAACCGGCTGCAAAAACTCTCTGATTTCTGCTGGCGCATCGAACGCCAGGGGGAGATGCGCGTCCCCGGGATACTCTATGCCAGCGAGGAACTGGTGCGGGACATGGACGACAAGGTCCGTGAGCAGGTGGTCAATGTCGCCACCCTTCCCGGCATCGTCACAGCGGCCTACGCCATGCCCGATGCCCACTGGGGCTACGGTTTCCCGATCGGCGGCGTGGCGGCATTTGATCCGGAAGAAGGTGTCGTTTCAGGTGGTGGCGTCGGCTTCGACATCTCCTGCGGCGTGCGCACCCTGCACACCGGACTGCAGCGCCCGGATATCCTGGCCGTGCAGGAAAAGCTTGCCGATCTCCTGTTCGAGAGAATCCCCGCAGGACTTGGCAGCACCGGCAGCATCCGCCTCTCCACCACCCGGCTGGACAAGGTGCTGCGCGGCGGCGCCGCCTGGGCGGTGGACAATGGCTACGGAACGGCGGCGGACCTGGCGCGTACCGAGGAATACGGCTGCATGGCAGGTGCCGATCCCGAGCAGGTTTCGTTGCATGCAAAGCAACGCCAGCACGATGAAATGGGAACCCTGGGCTCCGGCAACCATTACCTGGAGGTGCAGGAGGTGGTGGAGATCTACGACCGGAAGCGCGCCACAGCGCTGGGCATCCACCCCGGCGACATCAAGGTCAGCATCCACTGCGGCTCGCGCGGCCTGGGGCACCAGATCGGCACCGAGTACCTGAAGAAAATGGCCGTGACGGCAGCCTCCCACGGCATCCGGCTGCCTGATCGCGAACTGGCCTGCGCACCCATCCGCTCCGCCCTGGGGCAGCAGTATCTGGGCGCCATGCGTGCTGCAATCAACTGCGCCCTGGCCAACCGCCAGATTCTGACCCACCTGACGCGCCAGGTGTTCGCAATATTTTTTCCGGAGGCGCGGCTCGAGCTGTTGTACGACGTGTCGCACAATACCTGCAAGGAGGAAGTCCACGAGATCGACGGCGTCGCGCGCACGTTGTACGTCCACCGCAAGGGCGCAACCCGTGCGTTCGGGCCGGGACATCCGAGTCTGCCCGAAGACCTGCGCGATATCGGCCAGCCGGTACTGATCGGCGGCACCATGGGTACCGCGTCCTGCATCCTCTGCGGCAGCAGCGACAGCATGGCAACCGCCTTCGGCTCCGCCTGCCACGGCGCCGGGCGCAGCATGAGTCGCCGCCAGGCACTGCGCCAGTTCAACGGCCGCGGCATCCAGGACGAACTCGCCGCACGCGGCATCCTGATCCGCAGCCCTTCGACCCGGGGCATTGCGGAAGAAGCCCCGCACGCCTACAAGGACGTCGGCGAGGTAATTGAGGCCGCGGACCACGCCGGGCTCGCCCGGCGGGTGGCGCGCCTCGTGCCGCTGATCTGCATCAAGGGCTGAGTGCCTTCCCTTCCCACCACGGAGTTCCTGCCATGAACGACCCCTTTGAGCTGCCCCTGTCCCGCACGGTCTGGGAACACAAGTACCGCTACCTTGGCGACATGGAACCTGACGCCGACATCGGCGCCTGCCGGGCACGCGTCGCCCAGGCGCTGGCGGTGGTGGAAACAGACGCCGCCGGCTGGGAAGCACGCTTTGCCGAATTGCTCGGGGATTTCCGCTTCCTGCCCGGGGGCCGCATCCTGGCCGGTGCCGGTACCGGCCGGCAGGTTACCCTGCACAACTGTTTCGTCATGGGTACCGTGGAAGATTCTCTCGACGGCATCTTCGATGCGCTCAAGGAAGGCGCCCTGACCATGCAGCAGGGCGGCGGCGTGGGCTACGATTTCTCGACCCTGCGCCCCCGCGGCAGCGCCGCGCGCAGCCACGGGGTGGTGGCCTCGGGACCCGTGTCCTTCATGCGCATCTGGGACAGTATGTGCACCACCCTGCTCTCCACCGGAAACCGCCGCGGCGCCATGATGGGCACGCTGCGCTGCGACCACCCCGACATCGAGGATTTCATCGAAGCCAAGCGCGACCCGCTGCAACTACGCAATTTCAACCTTTCGATGCTGGTGACGGATGACTTCATGCAGGCTTTGGAGGCCGACACCGACTGGCCGCTGGTATTCCCGGTCGCGGAAACCGGTGCGGATACAGCCGCCATTGTGCAGCGCAGCTGGCCCGGCTACGCCGCGGAAACGCCCTGCCGGGTGTTTCGCCGGGTCAGGGCGCGGGACCTGTGGGAACGCCTGCTCAGGGCGAGTTTTGATTGTGCCGAACCGGGCGTGCTCTTCATCGACCGCATCAACGCCGGGAACAACCTCGGCTACCGCGAACAGATCAGTGCAACCAATCCCTGCGGTGAGGTTCCCCTGCCGCCCTATGGCGCCTGTGACCTCGGCTCGCTGAACCTGGTGCAGTTCGTGCGCCAGCCATTCGAGCACGGCGCGGGTATTGACTGGGCCGGTCTGGAAGCAGCAACGGCGGTGGCCATACGCCTGCTTGACAATGTCGTGGACGTGTCCCCCTACCCGCTGGAGGCACAGGCCGCCCAGGCCCGCGGCAGCCGTCGCATCGGCCTGGGAATTACCGGTCTGGCCGATGCGCTGATCATGCTCGGGTTGTACTACGACAGCGACGCCGCGCGTGAACTCGCAGCTGAAATCCTGCGCTGCCTGCGCGATGCAGCCTATCAGGCGTCAATTGACCTGGCGCAGGAAAAAGGTCCTTTCCCTTACCTCGACAAGGCGCTCTATCTCGAAAGCGCCTTTGTGCAGCACCTGCCGGCCGGGCTGCGGGATGCCATCGCCCGCCACGGCATCCGCAACAGTCACCTGCTGGCGATCGCGCCTGCCGGCAGTATCAGCCTGCTCGCCAACAACGTGTCGAACGGTCTGGAACCGGTCTACGGTTTCGAATATAGCCGCAAGTTCCGCCAGCCCGATGGCAGCTTCACGGATTACAGCGTGACCGACTATGCCTGGCGGCACTACCGGCAACAGCACCCGTCCGGGCCGCTGCCGGATGCCTTCGTGGATGCGCTTTCCCTGCCGCCGCTGGCACACCTGCGAATGCAGGCGGTGCTGCAGCCCTTTGTGGACAATGCGATTTCAAAAACCATCAATATCCCGGCCGGGTTCAGCTATGCCGACTACAGCGCTGTGTACCTCGATGCCTACCGGCTGGGGCTGAAGGGATGTACGACTTTCCGGCCGAACCCCGTCACGGGCGCAGTGCTGTCCGACCCGCCAGCTTCCGCGGATTCGGTCCACTGCTGCACGCCGGGTCGCGAGCCGGACTGAACACATAATAACCAGGCAAACCGCTGTTCCCGCCTGCACCGGCCAAGGTACGAGTCCGCCGGGTGGACGTGAATCCGGCCCGTGATTTCAGCGGGTACGGTAGCTGTAGTGGCAGGCGATGCAGGCCTCGGTGATTTTCTGCAGGGCGCCGTAGGTTGCCTGCGGGTGCTGCCGTTTCGCAACGAGCGAGAAATTGCTGGCCGCCTCGTGCAGGTTCCAGCCCATCCTGCGCATCTCCTCCGGCATGTAGCGAGCCGGACCGAATTCCCGTTCCTGGTTTCTGCGTCGCAGGCTCTGGCCCATCCCGTTTTCCGCCACGTCGGCGGCGGCGGTGTAGTTGTTCAACGCCAGGTATTCGATAATCTCGTTAAGCACCGCGAACTGGTCCAGCATATCTTCGCGCAACACCTGCCGGGCCTGCGCGGGCATCTCGACGAACTTGCGCATATCGGTTTTCAGCGTTTCAGCCTCAATGGTGTCCTCCGCTTGCGGAGTCACGTCGGTATCGGGTTGCTCGCCACGGACGGCAACGGAAAACACAAGGATGAAAAGCGTAACCGGCAAAGACAGCGTTCTGAACATGAGATTTCTCCGCTTGCAACACAATTGTCCCGGACTGCCGCTGTTGTGCCCTGCGGCATGCCCGGTAATAACCTGATTACCGGATTATGTCATGGAAGCGTCCCGAGAGACATCCATGCCCGCTGCTGCAGCCGGTTACAGGCACGCCAGCGATGCATGCGCTCCATGCATCTCCGCCCGAAGCAGCCGCTGACGGGGAATCTTGCTGACGACACAAAGAATCACGCCCCGCGAGGGAGGTACGGGGCGTGATAGTGGCGATTGGAGAAAAATTATTATGTTCTATTCTGTGCCACTGAGTAACAGGCTACCTGCTACCGATAGCGCTGACTATTGTCCTTAGGTACGGGGCGACAGGCATCCTTCCGGTTTCACGACAAGCGGTTTTCGAACAACACCCTACAAGGGGCAGTTGCCCATGTCTTGGCAGGCGTTCTCTCCGCTGCCCTTGCCGATTGAATCATGAAGGCGATTGCGTGGTGCTGCGGCGGGCGAAAATCCTGTCCGCGGCCGCGTAGTCAAAGCCGTCCATGGGACAGGAAACGCAACCCAATCTCCTCACCAGCATTATGATCTTCATGCACGCAAGCCCGCAGGACAGGTACAGCATAACCGTCTCCTGGCGTCGTACCTGACCTGTATGACACAGGCAGGGAACCAGGCTTGTTATTTGTGTTTCCAGCGGGCAATAAAAATCACGCCCCGGTAGAAATTCCGGAGCGTGATAGCGGCGTGGTTGGAGGGAATTTTATTATGTTCATTTACCTTGCCACCGTGTCCAGATTAGGCAACTACAGCTGACTTGTATATTGTCCTCAGGTACAACCCGTGGGTCCGGCATGCGTGCGCAACGAGACCGTGCGCTGCGCGGTTACCGTTTGACAGCGGCATCACGCGAAGCGTCGCCGGCAACACCGTCAAGCACATCAGTTCCACGTGTAACCCGGGTCCAGCGTCACCGCTAGCAACCTTGCCCGGGGCGACCTGCCTGGCGCCCGGTGACAAGCCCAGTCCTTCCGCCACCCTGCTACGGCTAACGAAATCCTGGCAGGCGGGAATGGCGACTGCAGCAAGCATCCCGATAATCATGATAACGATCCTCAGCTCAAGCAGTGTAAATCCGGTTTGTTTTTTTCATCGGGCATGCTGTTGTGGATTTATTCTTCGTCCGGTCTAAAATACTTCATGGAGTGTCCATTGGACAATGGCACCAACTGGCGTTGAGAACCCGGGTCAGGCAGGCAATATCAATACACACTCCATGCAGCACTGCCGTATCACCCTCCCGGGAAATAACAACCGACATACCACGAAGAGTCCTAGAGAGGAGACGCCATTGAACCCGTTAGTGACCCGCAATTGCATAACCCTCGCCTGCCTGCTGTTTCCCGGCCTGGCAGGTGCGTCGTCCGCCGGCGCCACCAGCCTGGACCTGACCGGCAGTACGGTCGGCTACAGTGCGCTTGTGATTTTCGTCGTTGCCTACCTTGTCGTGATGTCTGAGGAATTCACCCATCTGAGAAAATCCAAGCCCGTGATTCTCGCAGCGGGGCTTATCTGGGGTGCTATTGCCACGGTGTATTCCGGCAGTGGTGATACTCACATCGTCGAGTCGGCCCTGCGTCACAACCTGCTGGAATTTTCCGAACTGTTCCTGTTCCTGCTAGCCGCCATGACCTATGTCAACGCAATGGACGAGCGACAGGTCTTCGAGGCGCTGCGAACCCTGCTGGTGCGCAAGGGCTTCAGCTATCGCAGCCTGTTCTGGCTGACGGGTCTGCTGGCCTTTTTCCTGTCACCCATCCTCGACAATCTGACCACAGCGCTGGTGATGTGCGCGGTATTGCTGGCAGTCGGCAAGGACAACACCCGCTTCGTGAGCATCGGCTGCATCAATATCGTGGTGGCAGCCAATGCCGGTGGCGCATTCTCGCCTTTCGGTGACATCACTACGCTGATGGTCTGGCAGAAGGGACTGGTCGACTTCTATACCTTCTTCCTGCTGTTCATCCCCTCCGTGGTCAACTTCGTGGTCCCTGCGGCCTTCATGCATTTTGCCATTCCCTCAGGGAACCCTGCAGCCGGAACGGAGAAGGTCATGATGCGGCGCGGCGCGAAGCGCATCATGCTGCTGTTTGCCTGCACCATCGTGACTGCCGTCAGCTTCCATAATTTCCTGCACCTGCCGCCGTTCCTCGGCATGATGACCGGTCTTGCCTACCTGCAATTCTTCGGCTACTACCTGAAGAAGACCCACAAGCCTGCCCGGCTAGAGAGCAAATATGTGGGTGCCATCGGTGATGTAACTCCCGTCGGCGCACAGGAGCAGATGTTCGATTTCTTCAACCGGCTGGCACGGGCAGAGTGGGATACCCTGCTGTTTTTCTATGGTGTGGTGCTGTGCGTCGGCGGACTCGGCTTTATCGGATACCTGGCAATGGCATCCGAGACCCTGTACATCAATGCCGGCCCGACCTTTGCCAATATCACCGTGGGCGTGCTGTCCGCCATCGTCGACAACATCCCGGTCATGTTCGCCGTACTCAGCATGAACCCGGAAATGGAACTGGGCCAATGGCTGCTGGTGACGCTCACGGCCGGCGTGGGTGGCAGCATGCTGTCCATCGGCTCGGCAGCCGGTGTTGCCCTGATGGGCCAGGCCCGGGGCAAGTACACTTTCTTCAGCCACCTCAAGTGGACCCCGGTCATAATGCTGGGTTATGCCGCCAGCATCATGGTGCACCTGTGGATTAACGCGGACACCTTCAAGACACCGATCAGCTGACCAGGCCGCAACAGCAGCGCGCCAGGACGCAGGCCGCCTGCAGCAACCCGCAATACCGGTCTCAGTGGGTTGTTACGGACTCGCTGCGCCGCCACACGCTACCGGCTTCACAGACCTGGTCAATGGCATCCAGGCGCGCGGCGTGGGCGGCACTTTCAGCGGCATCGGCCCGGATGACCCGCAGGGGGTTGCGCCCGGCAGGCAGCCGCCGAATCGCACCAGGCGACTCGCCGGGTACATCGGAGTGGCTGTCCAGCGAGAGGCTGACTTGCCCGCCGGTCATCGCCAGATAGACATCCGCCAGGATTTCGGCGTCCAGCAACGCGCCGTGCAGGTCGCGCTGCGAATTGTCGATTTCATAGCG
>Ga0210064_1000073_pt1 | contig 45500 bp, 33 predicted proteins | sample Muzzi_CordC_D2_FD_185531 | JGI IMG/M metagenome (GOLD analysis project Ga0210064, IMG submission 185531) | Wetland microbial communities from San Francisco Bay, California, USA, that impact long-term carbon sequestration - Muzzi_CordC_D2 (SPAdes) | ecosystem: Environmental > Aquatic > Marine >... | reverse complement strand
TTTTCCGCCTGACAGAGGCGGACCCAGGTTAGTAGCTATTTATTGAAATCCCATCATGTTTGCGCATGATTTAAGCGGCAGCCAGATTGAATATTTTAGGACTGCTATCGATTTAAACTGAAAAGACAGAGCGAAGCGATACAACAAATCTTCAATCTTCAATCGTCAATATTCAATTCCGGCTTGTCCGGGTTAGGTATCGTAACGATGAAATCTCTACAACCAATTCCCCAGTGCATAGACTGCCTGATTTCATTGGCCAAAGACGTGGTTACATTGGCCAATTCCAAAAATCAGGGTCTGGTCGAGAAAGCTGAACGTATCAGTCGTAATATCCTCGAAGCGGCCGAGAACAACGGTTCGAGTTCACCCCAGATCGCCAATCAAATTCTCAGGGAAATCAGGCAGATCACCGGCATAGATGATCCCTATGCGGACTTCAAAACCCGCGAAATGGCCCAGGCCCGGAAAATATTCTCCCAACTGAATGATCGTCCAGCCGAAAATCTGCGCTCGCGGGTCGCATTGGCCGCGCTTGGCAACAGTCTGGATTTTTTTAAAAATCCAGCCCAGGCTCTGGCGGATATCCCGCACCAATTCAGCAAAGGCATATCGTTTTATTACGATAATCTGGACCAGTTCGAAGCCTTCCTGGCCAAAAAACCACAGCGGGTTTTATATCTCACCGACAATGCCGGTGAAGTATATTTTGATATCCCCCTGTATGATCACATCAGGCAATATTGCCGGCAATTATCTTTGGTGGTCAAAGGCGGTCCGTCTCTCAACGACCTCACCCGGGCGGAATTGGCGTCAGCCGAACTGGCAGACCGGTTCGATGCGGTGGTCGATACGGGCACGGACGGTGCCGGCATAGACTGGGACAATGTTTCCGGGGAATTTATAGATTTAATGGCGTCCGCCGATCTGATTGTCTCAAAAGGCATGGCCAATTTTGAGACCCTGTATCCGCAGAACCTTTCGGTGCCGAGTTTTTATATACTCAAGGTAAAATGTGAGCCCATTCAAAACTATATTCAGGCACCAATCAACAGCTTCCTGGCTTTATGGAAAGACGGGAAATGACGAAGGGATAAAGCTGAAATAAAACGAATGATTTTAGATTTGCCCGAAGGGCAACGGGAATAATATCCGGCCACGTCGGCCGGAATTTTCTGCGTCAGTCGAACGAGCGACTTGTCGGGTCGTAGCTCGTAGAGCGAAGCCTGAAGCGAGAGGGCGGCTATTAAATATAATTGAATCAAAATTCATATCTATCTATTGAATCAAATTACACCAACCAACTTGGAAAAGTACCTAATTTGTAAACTTTTTGGAAAATAAGCCAAATTAGATATGCCAGATGCAAACCTTCTGATTATCCACCAGGGGGCCCTGGGGGATTTCATTCTAACGTTTCCGGCGCTGACCCGGCTGCAAACGTATTATAAACCGATTGATGTGCTCTGTCAGAACCAGCTGGGGAAACTGGCCCGGAGCCTGGGGCTGGCGGAAAACTGGTATCCGGCCGAGGCGGCTTCTTTTGCATCGCTTTACAGCGATCAAATTGATCCCAAAATAAAAACGTTGCTTGCGCAATACCGGAATATCATTTTATTTACGTTGTCCGCCCAACTTGAGCAGTCCATCAACCGTGTCGCTGACAATTTAAGCTGCCGGCTGCCGCCCAAGCCCCCGGCTCATCAGCGCATCCATGTGGCGAAATTCGTACTGGAAAATATTTTTAATTGCGGCCTGATCAAAAAAGAAGATGCAACGCTTGATGACATCCCGCTTCCGGATATCGCGAACCGGCCGCGAAATCCCCATAAAATATTACTGCACCCCGGCGCCGGCAGCATCCGCAAACGCTGGCCGGTTTCCAGTTTCCTTCAGGTGGAAGCCGTGCTGAAAGCCGATGGATTAAAGCCGGAATTCGTCCTGGGCCCGGCTGAAGAGGGAATGGCGGCAGAACTGGAGCATCCAAATCGAATTGTACATACATTGGGCGATCTGCCGGAGCTGGCGGCGTTGCTCAAATCGGCCGGCGGCTACATCGGCAACGATTCCGGCGCCAGCCACCTGGCGGCCTATTTAGGCCTGCCGACGACGGTCATCTTCGGCCCGGCCGACCCCCTAAGATGGGAACCCGTCGGGCGGGCAGTAACAATCGTGCGGCCGGGTCTGCAATGCCGCCCGTGTTTTGAAACCGAACCGGCCAACTGCGATGACCCGCAATGCCTGGCAGATACCCGTCCGCAAAAGGTACTCGAGGCTTTCTACCGTGTATATTCTAATTAATGGATATTACTTCAAAGTTAAAGATACTGGATCAAATCTATTCTATCTATGAAAAATTCGCCGACTCACTGGATTTGGCCTGCCAAAAATTCTGTGATCATTGCTGTACCTCAGGCGTGACCTTGACCACCCTTGAAGGATATAAAATTATTGACCGCATTACCTCGGTCAAAAACACCGATGTCATCCAAAAAATACGTTCCGCTTGGCAGATTCAGCGCTTTCGACCCCAAATAACCACCAACCGCCTGGCGCAGCTTTGTGCCGCAGGCGTCGAACTCCCGCAAGAAGCGGACAACCAGAATCTGCAGGCCTGCCCGCTTTTGTCGGATCATCAATGCCCGATTTATGAGTTGCGGCCCTACGGATGCCGCTGCCTGGTTTCCCGCCACAATTGCGGCGATAACGGCTACGCTGAAATTGATGATTTTGTTTTATCGGTGAACACCGTATTTTTACAAACCATCGAGCATGTGGATGCCGGCGGCTGCAGCGGTAATTTGGTGGATGTTCTGCAGGCCATGTCGCTTGAACAAAACCGGGAGGCCTATGGCAACAGTGCCCTGCACTGCAGCGCCAACAAACTAATTCCCAATCAACCCTTGCAGGTGTTGATGATCCCACCCGAGCACCGCGAAAGAATTGAATCGATTCTGCAGGAACTCAGGCAGGTGAGGGCCTGAAAAAGGCGAATGTCGAATGTCGAATATCGAAGGAAGGTATTCTGTCTATTTTATAAAAAGACTAAGCGACACGCGACGGGGAGCTGCCAGTGGTTGGCTGACTTCTGGGCCCAATAACCAGTAACCGATAACGATGGACTCATTCTGCGCTTTGTCCTCTGACATCTGTCGTCTGCCCTCTGTCGTCTGAAACCCGAAACCTATTTCACATGAAAAAACCCCTCATCAAACTCGGGTTTGTCCTGGTAGCGCTCCATATAAAACCCGGGCAGCTGATCGATGGTTTCAAACAACCCCGGATCGGCGTTGATGCCGGCCTGGTGCAGCGCTTGGAGCATATCGGCCGGCTTCGGCGGACAGCCTTTGATCGGGATTGCCTCCCGGATCGCCGGATTATTTTTATGGGCCTGGTAAATGCATTTGCCCATTAATATCGTTTTTTTCTTGCCGGGGGTCGGTTGCATGGATTTTCCGGTCAGAATTTCCACGTCATCAAAAGGCTCCCCGTGCCAGGCAAACCGGATGGCTGAGATCATCAGCCCGTTGACACCCGAACAGTAGGTGCACATGGACAGATCATATTTGTGGTAAAACACGCCCTTAATACCCTGTCTGGCCAGCGGGGCCGGGAGGATGACTTCATCGGTTTCACTGTAAGCAAAATCATATTCGTGGGGCCTTGTTACATCCGCCATGCGCTCGCCGACCACTTCGATATCAGAATAATCCCAGGGGCGATTGCGGTGCTCGGCGGCATGCATCAGATGCGGCACCTGCTCGGGCTGGAATCCCAAAATTCCGGCACCCACCAGATCGGCCGACAGGATGTCAGCCGATGCCACCAGCAAATTAGTCCGATGTAATTTGCCGTCCGGACCGGGGCCTCTCTCGTTGCTAAAAATACCGTCGATCAGCGTAAATATCGGGGGCATTTTGTCCGCCAGTTTGGACACCCAAAAATGCAGATCCTTACCGGGAGTCATGTTGTGGCACTTCTTACGTGAGGGAATATCAATCAACCCCTTCAAATTTTTAATGCCCAGGCTGACCACGGTTTGGTTATGCGCCTTCATCACCGGCAGATCCACCACAAAATCGCTTTCCAGGACGTCTCGATTAAATCCGATCTCAACCCCGTCGCCAAGATCCACCTTTTTAAACGAGTGCTCAAAAACATTAAGATAATTCACACCGTATTTTTTCTTCAGGATTCCATAGCCCAGCATCTCAAACGCATGGGCCGGTGTTTCAAAATCTTTGGGATTCATGGTGACGGTCCCCTCACCGATGGTAATGTCGTCGATGCCGCGCTCCTTTAGCAGAATAATCATATCCTCCACCACACGCGAAGTTGTAATAACGCCCCACTTGGGAAAGGGAACGGCTTTGGTCCAGAAGACAATATTGGGTTTTATAAATACCCTGGCGTTTGACGGCAGATGCGCCAATCCCTTTGACAATTCAACGGCTTTTCGGACAGATTCCAGGGGCTTTTCGTAATGTACGATTGACACCAGATGGTTGCTCATCTAAAACCTCCCTAAACTGAGCGTTTAAAATTTCAAAAAAGGGGCCGCCGGCTTTATTGGATTAGGGTTTTTTTCAGAAATCATGTCAGAAGCTGTCTGGCATTTTCTCCGCTAATTTTAGCCAACTGCCTTTGGGTCAATCCGGCTTCCGCCATTTCGCTCAGATACCTGTTCGGCGACAGCAGCGGATAATCACTGCCAAATAGAATTTTGTCAACCCCAATGATTTTAGCTGCTATTTGATAAATTTGGGCATCATACAGATACGGTGAAGCGGCCGTATCAAAATAAACGTTTTTAAGGCTTTGTTTAACTTCCTTTTTCATGAGACCGAAAAAAAACATTCCGCCGCCCCAGTGGGCCAAAACGATTTTGTTTGCCGGAAACCGTTTGATCAGGCGGTAGATTTGAGCCAGGGTAATCGGTGTTTTCCCGTGATAGTCATGCCCGACCGGCTCGTTGGTGTGAATTAAGACCGGCAGATCCCGTTCGGCACACATCTCCATGATGGGGGCCAGACGATCCAATGCACGCTCGTCAATGCCGGTCCGGTAAAATGCCAGTTCACCGATTCCGGCAATCCCGGCCGCGATACAGCGCTCGGCTTCAGCAACGGCGTTTTTACCGGAAGGTTCAAAACAACCCAGGCCGATGAAACGATCCGGATATTTTTGTACCATTTCGATGATATAGTCATTGTGGGGTTTAAATACGGCGGAATTTTTCCATGGAAATCCGAAGATCACCGATTTGTCCACCCGGTTCTGGTCCATGACGTCCATTAATTCAACGGCACCGACCAGACGGGATTTGGCGGATTGATACAAAAGCTTGAAGGCCGGTTCGGAAGGGAAAAGCTTTTCCCTGTTTTCACGAATATCTCTTGGGAAAATGTGAGTGTGAAAATCAATAATCATCCGTTATCCTTTTCATGAAATATTTACTAAACAAAAGATTGGCAAAATTCAAACAAAAAAAAACGACTGATTGGTGGCTAATCAATCAGTCGTTAAGGAGGAGAACAGATGAAGAAATTATTAGGCTTTGTGATAATTAGAATATGCAATACTCTTGCCAAACAAAAAATAAAATGAAAAAAATATACAATAAGATAAGTATTTACATTAATATCAATAGGATAAAATTTTTACCGCATTTCCAAATATCTGCCCAAAAACTGGATTAAAGGCCCTTGAAACGGCCGATGAGTTCATAATTATTAACCTCCGCCAGCGTTTTTCAATAAACCTCTTGTTTTTAAAGTAATTTTCGAATAATGCATAAAGTTCAAAATTTTGAACCCTGGCCTTGACGCCAAATGATAAAAATCACAACTATTTGATAATTTTGTATTTATTAGGGTTCATAGATTTGAACCTTCAGAATATAGATGTAAAAATCCTGTCCCGGAGGCTAGTGTTTTAATCTCACCCTGAGGAGCGATTTTTGCCTTTTGATAGCTATTGGAATAGTGGAAAAATGGATTACATGCAAAAAGCCAGAAGCGATCCCATGTACCGATACCTGATTGTGTTTACGATTCTCTCGAGTATGGGATTGCAGACCTGGCTCACATTGTTTAACAATTTTGCCGTCGACATCGCCGGACTGAACGGATATCAGATCGGGGTCATCCAATCCGTCAGAGAAATTCCAGGATTTCTGGCCCTGCTGGCAGTTTATGTAATCATGTTTATCAAAGAATATCGCCTGTCCGCTCTGTCGATTTTAATTCTGGGGCTGGGACTGGCATTAACCGGTTTTTTTCCTTCATATTCCGGCCTGCTCATAACGACCCTGGTGATGAGTTTCGGCTTCCACTATTTTGAAACCACCAACATGTCCCTGACGCTTCAATACTTTGATGAAGGCACATCGCCCTGGGTATTCGGCAAGCAACGCAGCTTTGCGGCGGCCTCCAACATCGGTATTGGCATTTTGATATATTTTTTGGCATTTTTGCTGGATTTTACCTATATTTACCTGCTCATCGGCGGCCTGATTGTCGCAACGGCGCTCTGGGGGCTGGTACAGGACCCCACGGGCAAAGAAATCGTCCCCCAGCACAAAGAAATGATTGTGCGCAAAAAATACTGGCTATTCTACTTTCTAACGCTTATGGCCGGAGCAAGGCGTCAGATTTTTATGGCTTTTGCCGTTTTGTTGATGGTGCAAAAGTTTGAATACTCCCTTCAGGAAGTCACGATTCTCTTTGTGGTCAACAATGTTATCAATTATTATCTGAGCCCTATGATCGGAAAAAGCATTATCCGGTTTGGTGAGCGGAAGATTTTATCGCTGGAATATTTTAGCCTGATTTTAATTTTTCTGGCCTACGCCATCACCACCTCCAAGCTGCTGGTTGCCGGCCTTTTCATTCTGGACCACATATTTTTTAACTTCGCCATCGCCATCCGCACTTATTTTCAAAAAATAGGAGATCCCAGAGACATCGCACCCAGTATGGCCGTCGGGTTTACCATCAACCACATTGCCGCTGTGGTTTTGCCGGCCGTCGGCGGATTTCTATGGGTGATTGATTACCGCATCCCCTTTTTCGGCGGCGCCATATTGAGCGTGATTTCACTGATCGCCGTGCAGATGATAAGGACTGGCAAAACAACGAATGCCTGAAATGATCTAAAATTCAAAATGCCTAAAATTGAGGAATTCTATCGAATCTAAATTGATCTAACCCCATAATTTTCAGGAATCACAGAGATCGTGCTCCGATGCTGCCGAAGACCGCTCATAGGAAAGATAACAGTGTGCGCCTACTAAACATGGATGCCTCAAGCGCAGCGCTCCCCTACTCCCACACCCCGTCAATTTGCGTGCCGCATTTCTCACATTGGCCGTTTTTAATCCGCAGCTTTCCTACCTGAAAGCCCCGGCGCTCGATCACCATCTCACCGCAGCTGTAACAAAAGGTATTTTCTGCGGCGTTGCCGGGAACATTGCCGGTGTACACATATCTCAATCCGGCCTTTAAACCGATTTTACGAGCTGTGGTGAGGGTCTTAACCGGGGTGGGTGCCCGATCGATCAGTTTGTAAGTGGGGTGGAAGCGGCTGATGTGCCAGGGGGTATCCACCCCCAGATCCTGCGCAATAAAAGCAGCCAGGTCTTTAAGCTCGGCTGGATCGTCATTTAAACCTGGAACGATCAGGGTGGTCACTTCTACAAAAATACCATTGGTTTTCATCAATTTTAAGGTTGCCTGCACGTGTTTGAGCCTGGCACCGCAAAGATCTTTGTAATACTTATCGGTAAACGCCTTCAAATCAACGTTGGCGGCATCCAGATATGGCGTGATCATATTCAGCGCTTCGGCCGTCATATAACCATTGGTGACAAATATGTTTCGAAGGCCTTTTTCAAAAGCCAATTTGGCGGTTTTATAAGCAAATTCAAAAAAAACGGTTGGCTCGGTATAAGTATAGCTGATACTCCTGCAGCCATCCCGTACAGCGGCCGCCACAACCTCTGATGGCTGGCAGGTTTCACCTCTGATCATTCCGCTGTGATCAGCGGGCATCTGGGCAATGTCGGCGTTCTGGCAAAACTGGCAGCGAAAGTTGCAGCCGACAGTCGCAATGGAGTAAGAAAGGGTGCCGGGAAGAAAATGGAACAGCGGTTTTTTTTCGATGGGATCAATGTGCCGGGCAATGAGTTTGCCGTAAACCAATGTTTGCAGGATACCGCCCTGATTTTCGCGTACGCTGCAAATTCCCCGGTGACCGTCTTTGATCACACAGCGATGGCTGCAAAGGTTGCATTTGACTTTATTGTTATCGAGAGTTTCATAAAGGTAGGCTTCCATGGTTAGATTGCCCTCATTCTGAACTTAGGATCAGTTATCCTCAAAGGATAAAATGCCAGAATTCCTTAATTCGACATTCGTCATTCGGCATTTGTCATTCTAAAGCCCTATCCTGTCGCGACTTCTCCGGGGTTTTTATCCTGATATCGCATGGTAAGTGGTCTGGTTCTAAATCGGGGCACCAGGGTAACCACAATCCCGGCAAATGCGCCAAAAGGACAGCGCTGAATAATCTTGGAATGTTCCAGAGTGTTGACGAAATTGCCTGAATACGAGGGTAACTGGCATACAGTCCGCCAGGATACGGGTGTGTTACCCAGGATTCCCCGAATGCTTTGCTTTAACTCCCAGATACTGAAAAACCGGGCATGGTTAAAAATCGTCGGCGTGAAGATTCCTTTGACCCGGCGCTGAATTCCTTTGATGGCATAACGATTCAAGACTCCGATAAAAACGCGGTCTTTGGCCACCCGAAAAGCTTCTTTGAGTGCCTTTACCGGGTCATCGACAAATTCCAGGGTGGTAAAAAAACTGGCGTAAACAAACGAGTTGTCGTCAAAGGGCAAATCCTCGGCGAAACCCCGGTAAAGATCCGCTCGATTGCCGATCCGCTTCAGCGCGATATCCAGCATGTAGGTGGACGGATCCAATCCGGTCACCCGCAGTCCCATATCAAGAAAGGCTGTCAGGCATGTCCCCACACCACAACCAATATCCAGGATGGTCTCACCACGCATCGGCTGCAGCAGATTCCGCATCAATCCGGCTTCCAGCTCGAAAGCTTTTTTCGTATCCGGTTTGTTGGACCATTGCTCGTAGGCAATAGCCTCATTAAAATTAAAGACATGTCCCATGTTGGGTAATTTAAGGGATAAATAGTGGTTAATCAAGGGGAAACTAATTGCGGCTGGATGCGACCGGAAAAATTGACGAATGTCGAATGATGAATGAAGGCACAGGGCACACCACTCCCCATCCGAAATCCGCATTCCGAAATCGAACGATTCCGACTTCCACCGGGCTTAGACGTCGCTGGATTTGGCGATATTCGCTTGCGGGGCCTTGGCGGCGGGACGTTTCCATTTGCGGGGTGGTCGTTTTTTCTTGGCAGCCGTCTTCGGTTTTTGTTCGGCGAACTCCGCTTTGGTTGTTTCTGGCTCCGGCTTTAATTCTTCGGGCTTCGGTCTTATTTCTTCGGGCTCCGGTCCGAATCCAAAAAACGCACCTGGAAAATGGGATGGCTTTCTCTTTGTCTGGGGTTTATGCTGCACCCGCTTTTTGTTTTCCTCATTGCGGTTGCGCCGCTGGACCGTACTTTTCAGCCGGGTTTTTCTTTTGGTCGGAAACGGCCGGGATCGATCTTCAACATACCAGTCTTCTTCAGGCCATACCACCGGTATTTTGTAATCAAGCATCTTCTCCAGCGGTTCGAGATGAAAGACGTATTTCTCGCAGGCCAGGGAGATCGCCTTGCCGGTTTTTCCAGCCCGCGCCGTTCGCCCGATACGATGGACATAGTTTTCGGAATCCTGAGGCAGATCGTAGTTGATGACATGGCTGATATCCTCGACATGGATACCCCGCGAGGCCACATCAGTGGCGACCAGGATTTTTATTTCACCTTTCTTAAATTGCGCCATCAGCCGAAATCGTTTGCGCTGAGGTAAATCCCCGGTAATCCCTTCAGCCGGCCAACCGTTGCCCTTCAATTTATAGGTCAGGTAGTCCACCCCGGACTTGGTGTTGACAAAAATAAGTATCCGAATCCATTCTTCCCGTTTTAAAATGCCCAAAAGAAGGGATACCTTCTTGTCAATGCCCACATGAAACATCGACTGCTCGATACCTTCCACCGTCACGGTTTGCGGGGTGACCGAGATAAACTCGGGCAGATTCATGTACTCGTAGGTCAGTTCCATGACCCGATAGGAGAGGGTGGCGGAAAATAGCATGGACTGCCGTTTGTCATAGGGCGGCAGCTTGCGCAATATGTAGCGCATATCCTGGGCGAACCCCAGATCCAGCAAACGATCTGCCTCATCGATAACCAGCGCTTTGATGCCCTCGGTTTTGAAAATCTTTTGTTTATAATAGTCGATAATACGGCCCGGGGTGCAGATGACAATATCAACCCCCGCGCGCAGGATTTCAGCCTGCTTGATATAATCGACGCCGCCCACCACCTGAACCAGGGTCAACCGGGTATGGTGGCAGAGAACTTTGGCTTCTTCATATATTTGTTGTGACAGCTCCCGGGTGGGCGCAACAATCAACGCCAGGGGCAATCCGTCGTCTTTGGGGGGTACCGACAACAACCCGTTTAAGACGGTAACCAGAAAAGCAGCGGTTTTGCCGGTGCCGGTCTGGGCCTGACCGGCAACATCGCGGCCGGTCAATGAAACCGGCAGGGTTTGGGCCTGGATCGGCGTACAGTAAGTGAAACCGGCATCTTTTAATCCGGCCAGCACTTCGTCATGTAAATTAAATTCATCAAATCTTGTTTCGGTAAGAAATTCAGGCTTTGACGCCCGCTGGAGTTGCAACGAGGATTGAGATTCTTCTGACATGGACATTGATACCTTTTTCTGCTGGGAGATGCGCTTAATCCCTAATAGGGAACACAATTTAATCATGGGTCTAATCATATGTTGGGTAGATTATACTATTATTTATAATAATTGCAAGTCAGTAAATCACAGGACAGATGTCAGTGGTCAGAGGATAGAAGGTCAGAAGGTGAGAGGGTGAGAAAATTTAGGAGAGCGCAAAGGGCAAAGAGCACAGAAGACAGGCGATCCGCCGTCTCCCTGAGGGTTCTGGCGCGGCGCAAGCAGAAGGTGGGAAGATGGGAAGCTCGAATTAATTGATATTGGATTTTAGATTGCGGCCTGCGATGAGCTCAGTCTATCCGTGACTGATCCTACTACATCTGTATTAAGCTCCAAAAAAGGATAAGATAGGACAGCATACCATAATTCGACATTCGTCAATCTTCAATCTTCAATTGGTGCGCCTTTATCCTTTAAACTTTTGCCTTTAACCTTATTTTCCCAGTATCCAGCATCAAGTATCCAGTATGCAGTATCCAGCATCCAGAAACCAGCTGCCATCTCTGCGCTTGACAATATTGCTGCTCTGGCTAATATTGACTGGATAAATTGCTGTAGGAACAACTATCTTCAATTGGAAATGACAAAATTACAACCCTGAATATACCGTTTTTCAGAGCGGAGTAATTAGGATGAAAGAGTTTTTCAAAGTAAAGACAATTGATCAGGCGCTTGAATACAGGGCACGTTTTCATCCCATGCAGAAAGAGGATGTTTCCCTGATGGAATCGGTGGGAAGAATTCTGGCAGATGATATTCGGTCCGACATTGATCTGCCGGATTTTGCCCGATCGATAATGGATGGTTATGCGGTCAAAGGGTCATCTACTTTTGGTGCCAGTGAGGGAAATCCCGCCTACCTCAAGGTTAAGGGCACCGTATCCATGGGTGAGTCTTCGGGTCTTTCAGTGGGACCGGGTGAGACCGTGCGAATTTCAACCGGCGGGATGTTGCCGACCGGCGCCGACAGCGTTGTCATGGTGGAACATACCGATGCCATTGATGACACCACCATTGAGGTGTACCGCAGTATCGCGCCCGGCCAGAATATAGTGGAAATCGGCGAAGATATAAAAAAAAATGAAATAGCCTTGCACGGCGGGCGTCGAATCCGGCCTCAGGAAGCGGGTATGCTGGCCGCCCTGGGCATCCAGACGGTTACCGTCTTTAACAACCCGACCATTGGCATCATCTCTACCGGTGATGAAATTGTACCTGTTGGTGAAACACCGGGCCCAGGCCAAATCCGTGATATCAATACGTATACCCTCTTAGGTTTGGTTCAGCAATTGGGTGCAACGGCGATACCCTACGGCATTGTGCACGATGATTCTCAGATGCTTCGGGCCACCTGCAGCCAGGCCCTGAGCGAATGTGATATGATCCTGGTATCCGGGGGCAGTTCGGTGGGCACCCGGGATTTTACGATCGACGTCATCACGGCGATGCCGGACTCTGAAATTCTATTTCACGGCATTTCCATAAGCCCGGGGAAACCAACAATATTGGCCCGGATTCAAAACAAGGCCTTCTGGGGATTGCCCGGGCATGTGGTGTCGGCCATGGTGGTATTTTCGCAAATTGTAAAACCATTTATTGAACATATCAGCGGACAGGGCGATGCCGCCCCCCAAAAAAATCGGCTCACGGCGCGACTGAGCAGAAATCTGGCCTCGGCTCAGGGCCGGGTGGATTATATTCGGGTCCGCCTGGCTCATAAAGCGGGGATCATCTGGGCCGAACCCATTTTAGGCAAATCCGGCTTAATTAATACTATGGTTAAAGCTGACGGATTAATTGAAATCGGCATGAATACGGAAGGACTGGACAAAGGCTCGGAGGTGGAAGTCATTCCACTGTGAGACGCGGGAGTTTAAATGGGATCTGAACGTAACGTATATTTAAAAATGAAAACCCTGCCGGAAGCACAGGAAATTGTCAATGCACACTTTCCGGGGCAAGATTGTTTAGCTTCAGAGACGGTTGCGGTCCCGCAGGCTGTTGGACGGGTTCTGGCCGAGCCGGTATATGCGAGAGTTTCCGCCCCCCATTTTAATGCGGCCGCCATGGACGGGGTTGCCGTAAGAGCTGAAGTCACTTTTGGTATCAGTGAGAGCCAGACAAAGAAACTTAGCATCGGCCATGATGCATTTTACGTGAACACCGGTCATGTGATGCCGGCGGAAACGGATGCGGTGATCATGATCGAACAGGTCAATGAAATCGATGACGATCGGATCGAAATTGATAAGCCGGTGTTCCCCTGGCAAAATGTCCGCAAAGTGGGTGAGGATATTGTGGCCACCGAACTTCTTTTCCCGCAGCATCATATGATCTCACCCTATGATGTGGGCGCCCTTCTGACGGGGGGTGTCTTCGAGGTGGCGGTCAAAAAAAAACCGGAGATTCTGATCATCCCGACCGGATCGGAACTTTTCGACTGGCGCACGCAGCCCCTGGATGCATTCAAACCCGGCCAGGTGCTCGAAACCAACTCCTTTATGCTGGGCAGCCTGGTTGAGAAATTCGGCGGAACTTACACCCGCCATGAAATGCTGGTCGATGATCCGGCGATGATCAAACAGGTGGTGGACGAGGCCGTCAATCAAGACTATCAAATGATACTCGTGCTGGGGGGGTCTTCGGCCGGCTCGGAAGACTACGCCAAAGGCGTCATTCTTGATCTCGGCGCCGTCCTGGTCCATGGCGTTACCATTATGCCCGGCAAACCGGTGGTCATCGGGGAGGTGCGCAGCAAACCGGTTTTCGGCATACCCGGCTATCCGGTGTCGGCCATCATCGCATTTGAACAGTTTGTCCGCCCCATCCTCAATCGAATGCTGGGGCAACCCGAGTTGCCGGTTCAAACTATTGACGTCGAGCCCACCCGGAAAATTGCCTCCAAACTGGGTGTCGAGGAATTTTTGCGGGTCAAACTCGGCCAGGTCGGCAGCCGATTGGTCGCAACGCCCCTGCCCAGAGGGGCCGGCTGCATTACCTCCATCACCGAGGCCGACGGTATTATTCGCATACCGAACCATATCGAAGGGTTAAAGGATAACGAAACCGCAACAGCCGAGTTGCTGCGACCCCTTGCCACCGTGAAACACAACATTGTCATTGTCGGCAGTCACGATAACACGCTGGACGTGTTGGCGGACAGGATCAAAGTCAAGCACAGTCACCTGACAATTTCTTCCAGTCATGTCGGCAGCATGGGGGGCTTGATGGCGATCAAAAGAGGGGTCTGCCACGTGGCCGGATCGCATCTGCTCGATGCTGAAACCGGTTCGTACAATTTGTCCTATATTGCGAAATATCTGCCGGAAATTGATGTTAAACTGGTCAATCTGGTCTTCCGCGATCAGGGATTAATGGTGCCACGTGGAAATCCCAAAGGCATCAAAGGCATCGAGGATCTGGCGCGCCGGGATATCTCATTTATCAATCGCCAGCCTGGTTCCGGCACCAGAATCCTGCTGGACTACCGTCTCAACCAGATCGGCATCGATTCGGAGAAAATAATCGGCTATCAGCATGAAGAGTTTACTCACATGGCTGTTGCGGTGGCAGTGCTCAGCGGCACGGTGGACGCTGGACTGGGAATTTACGCGGCGGCCAAAGCGCTGGATCTGGATTTTATTCCGGTGGTCACCGAGCAATACGACTTGATCATTCCGCTGGTCTATTTTGAATCCGACAATATCCAGCTGATGCTTGAGACCATCAACAGTCGCGAATTTAAGCGCCGCGTCGCGCAGTTGGGCGGATACAGCACCCAAAAAACCGGCGAAATCATCCTGTAGTTTTGGACAAACTGGACCAAAAAATATTCGGCACCCTGTTTTTTTCGATATTTGCAGCAGTAACCGGCGTCGGGATCGTGGTTCCGCTGCTGCCGATCTATGCTTATGATCTTGGTGCCTCCGGCATTTATGTCGGATTGATATTTGGTGCTTTTTCAATTTCGCGTACCTTTTTTTTGCCGTATTTCGGGCGACTCTCGGATTTAAAGGGACGCAAACCGGTAATCGTTCCCGGTTTTTTCGCCTATGCCCTGATTTCAGCAGCATTTATATTTGCGGATGACGTCAACACCCTGATTGTCATCCGCTTTTTTCATGGAATCGCCTCGGCCATGTTAATGCCGGTCATTCAAGCTTATATCGGCGATATCACGCCGCACGGTCGGGAAGGCACCACCATGGGCCTGTTTAATATGTCCTTGTTTTTAGGCCTGAGCCTTGGCCCGTTGATCGGTGGCGTCATCAAGGACTCTTTCAGTCTGCAGGCATCTTTTATTTGCATGGGATCGCTGGCGCTCATCGGTTTTTTTCTGAGCCTTTGGCTGCTGCCACCCAAAAGTTCCGAACGCGGGATCAAAAACCGCGACGGCTCCTTTTCCTGGAGAGCATTGCTGTATGACCGGCATCTGGCCGGTCTTTTTCTATTCAGATATGCCTATGTCGTTTGTGTCGGTATCATCTGGGGGTTTATCCCGTTATATGCGGATACGCAATTTGCAGCTTCCAGTTCGCTGATCGGGGTATTGATCATGTTGGGAATATTTATCAGCGGGTTGATCCATGTTCCCATGGGTTATGTCGCCGACAAAATCAGCAAAAAGCTGATGGTGGTGGTTGGCGGACTGACTGTCAGCTATGCCATCCTGTCATTTGAATGGGCCGGCCAGGTGAAGGATCTGGTGGTGGCCTCCGTTTTTTTCGGGCTCGGCGGTGGGATTGCCATGCCGGCGCTAATGGCCATGGTGGTATTAAGAGGCAGCAATGCCAACGCCATGGGAAGCGTCATGGCGCTGATGACCGTTGCACATAGCCTGGGAATGCTGAGCGGCGCCCTGCTGGGTGGCATGATGATGGATTTCTTTCAACTGCGCTGGGCGTTTCCGTTGGGTGCCGTGATAATGATAATCTGTATCGGATTGTTTTTGGTGGGTACCTATCCTCAAAAAGCAAACAGCCGCTATTAGGCCAGAACACCTGAAACCTATTAAACGGAATAATTGACAACCACCATTGCTGCATTACATTAGAGACAAATCTTGGGTGATGCTAAAACATTCAACAAGTAAACATGGCCCACTAAATCAAGTCATTCGGGCAAATAAATTTTTCATAATATATAAAATATACAGACGATAAACTATCCCACCGCATGCAACGGGGTATCAATCGGAATGATTATAATCGTCCCAAGGGGCGGAAAATTAAATCCTTGTCCGCCGCAGGCGGATTAAATTGACACGGTAGTATAAATGAGCACCAAACGGGATTATTATGAAATTCTGGGCGTCAGCCGTAATTCAACTGAAAATGAATTAAAAACATCCTACCGCAAACTCGCCTTAAAATTCCATCCGGATAGAAACCCTGGCGATAAAGAAGCTGAAGATAACTTTAAGGAAGCAGCTGAAGCATACGAGGTATTACGCGACAGTAAAAAGCGGGCTATCTACGATCAATACGGTCACGCGGGGTTGGAAGGATCCGGCTTTTCGGGCTTTGGTGGATTTGAAGACATTTTTTCAAGCTTCGGCGATATCTTCGAAGATTTCTTTGGATTCGGCACCCGCAGGCGTTCGACTACAAGAGCACAAAGAGGCGCTGACCTGCGCTATGACTTGACCCTTGGTTTTATGGCAGCTGCTTTTGGTACCGAAACTGAAATTAAGGTGGAAAAAAGAGAGGTATGCCCCGAGTGTGACGGTAGTCGCTGCGAACCGGGGACCAGTCCGGAAACGTGCCGACAGTGCGGCGGTGCAGGTCAGGTTTCCCGAAACCAGGGATTTTTCACAGTTCGCACAACCTGCCCGGTCTGCCGGGGTGATGGCCAGGCCGTAACTCACCCGTGCAAGAAATGTGGGGGCGCCGGCCAGGTGATTGTTGCCAAAAAAGTTTCAGTTAAAATTCCGGCGGGAGTTGACAACGGATCAAGGCTGCGGCTGACCAGTGAAGGGGAACCCGGCCAGTATGGAGGCCCTCCCGGGGACCTATACGTCTTTATTTACGTCGAACCCCATGATTTTTTCCAGCGCCGCGATTCTGATATTGTCTGCCAGATCCCGATTTCATTTGTTCAGGCTGCCTTAGGCGACAATATTAGCGTGCCGACCTTAAACGGCAATAAAAAGCTCTCAATACCCAGAGGCACCCAGCCCGGCGACGTGTTAACTGTTCGCGGCGAGGGTATTCCATCCTTGAGAACGGGAAAACGCGGAGACCAGCTAATTCAGGTAGATATAAAAACCCCAACCCACTTAAATAAAAAACAAGAAGCGCTGCTGAAAGAATTCGCCCAGCTCGAATCCAATAAACTATCCAAAAAATTAAAAAACATCCTCAAAGGCGGCGCCGCTGAAGCGACTAATTAGAGTCTAACATGTATGAGCTAAAAGTAGTCACCAAATTTGCTGCCGCTCACCAGCTCACCATGGTGGGCTCAAAATGCGAGAATATGCATGGCCACAACTGGAAAATCGAAGTCTATGTGACGGGTGAGGATACGGATGATGCGGGTGTTTTGATGGATTTCGGCATCGTTAAAAAACACGTTCGCGAAATCATGTCCATGCTCGACCACAAATATCTCAACGAGCTCGACTACTTCCAACACAGCCAGCCGTCTTCTGAAAACATCGCATATTTTGTTGCCACCGAACTGCAGAAAAGGATTGACAATCAGTCGGTAAGCCTCAGCAAAGTCACCGCCTGGGAATCGGATGACGCGGCAGCAACATATATTGTTGACCAAACTCAATAATACATCCAATTTAATCATCGTTTGTTCAAATCTAGCGTATCAAATCACAAATTCCAAGCACCAAATCTCAAATAAATTACAAATTTCAATTTCCAATCACCAAAACATTTGGCCTTTGGCGAGTCCGCAAGTCGGGAGCCTGCGGGTCCTCAACCCATGATTAAACGGCTCTGTCTGAATGTGGCCTGTTGAAGGTAGTTGGGTGGTATTTTGAATTTTGGTCATTGTTATTTGTTTGGAATTTGTTATTTGGGTTTTGTTATTTAATGACCCATTTCTACAGCACTCCAATACTTCGAAGTTCGTCATTAGATTAACCGAGGCGGATCATTCGTCATTCCAAGCTCCTGCCACCTTTCAATCAACTCATCACGGTTGATGATACTGCTCACCTCGTCTACGTATTCAGCAATATTTTCAAGTCCTCCCTCCTGCCGATCAACCAGAATTACCGATTTGACCACTTCCAGACCTTCCGAGCGTGCCCGCTCGATGGCCTTGATGGTGGATCCGCCGGTGGTGGCAACATCATCGATGATCGCCACCCGCTGCCCCGGTTGGATATCACCTTCGATCCAGCGGACAATACCGTGATCTTTTTGAGTTTTGCGAATTGAAAAGGCATCCATCGCCTGTCCATTCATTTCGGAGGCGAAGGCGGTTGCCACAGCCAAAGGATCTGCCCCGAAGGTAAGCCCGCCGATCCCTGACAGATCGAGGCCCCTGACTTCGTCAAATATCAGGTGACCCGCCAGGTACATCCCCCGCGCGCTCAGTGTCGTCGGCTTGCAGTTGATATAATATCGGCTGAGTTTACCGGAAACCAGCTTGAAGTTCGGCTCTTTGCTGTATTTAAAGGATTTTCGGCAGAGGATATCTATCAGTTCTTGTTTCATAATCGGTGTTGTCATCCTTTCGACGGAAACCCGCCCGGCTTGCTCGAAGGCTTGAGTCTACGGTTATGGCCATGTATGGCCAATTCCAAGAATCTATTGATTTAAAAAACTTTTTTCGATATAAAAAAGCCTCCACTTTATGGAAGAAGCCTTTTGTATGGGATTCAGTGGAGGCTTTGAGCAAGGAAAACCGGCAACGGCACTCCCTGAACTCATCAATTGCATATCAACAAATATAGAGGGGGTCAATCCATAATCAGCAAAACAGTGCGGTGTGGGTTGATGGCGCATAATCAAATATGTCACGATTAAACAGCTTGCTTTTTACCATTACCATCGGTCTAATACTGTCATTTGCGGTTCCTAATTTCGCTCAGGAAACTGCCGAAAAGCTCACCCTTTCACAAACCATCGAAGCCGCCATCAAGGCCAACCTGCGCCTGCAGCAATCCCAGGACGAAGTTGAAGCTGCCCAAGCGGTCAAAAAGGCCCGTACCGCAGATTTTTTACCGAAATTAAATGCAACCTATGGTTACATCCGCCGGGACAATCCGACCGTGCAAGCCTTAGGCGTGCCGGGCGTTGGACTCACGGATGTCCTGATAAATCCTCAGGACGAATATAATTTTATTACCTCTTTCAACCAGCCGATCTTTACCGGATTTGCGCTGCTCAATCAGTATAAAATTGCCAGCCTGGGATTGGATGTCGCTGAGTATTCAGAAAAAATAACGCGTCAGGATGTCATTTTAGATGCCAAGAACGCTTATTATTCAGTATTAAAGACTCAGAAGCTGGTGAATGTGGCCCGCGATACCGTCCGGCAAATAACCGCCCAAAAAGATGTTGCTGAAAACATGTATCGGGTCGGCATGAGCCCTTTAAATGACTTGCTGCAAAGCCAGGTGCAATTGGCCAATGCCAAGCAGCGGTTGATTACCAGTCAAAACACGATGGAAATCGCCAAATCCCAGTTCAATACCCTGCTGCGCAGACCGGTAAATGCGCCGGTCGTCATCGCGGATATCCTGGATTATGCGCCCTTTGAACACGATATAGACTATTGCCTGGCCCAGGCCGAAGCCAATCGATTGGAAATTGAGGTGGCCGACCTGGAAGTTCAAATTGCGGAAAAAGATTATAAATTGTCTCAAAAGGATTATTATCCGTCGGTCAATCTCATCGGCACCTGGACCCACCGTGGAACCGACTGGGATGTCAATGGTGGCGAGGGAATTGGTGACGATAGATTCTGGGATATCCGAGCCACAGCGACCTGGAATTTCTGGGAATGGGGACGCACCACCTATGGTGCCAGAGAAAAGCTTAGTCGACTTTCCCAGGCCAAATCGCGCAAAGAAGAACTTTTGGACAGTATCGACCTGGGCGTAAAAGAGGCGTATCTGCGGACCATTGAATCAGAGAAGAATATCACCACCATTGAAATGGCGATTGAACAGGCCAAAGAGAACCTGAGAATAACCGAAGAACGCTATAAGGAACAGGTGTCGACCACCACCGATGTGCTGGTGGCCCAAACGCTGTTAACCGATACGATGACCAACTACTATAATGCGCTATATGATTATAAAATAGCAAAAGCCGTCCTGTATCGGGCGATCGGCCAGGAAAAGCTTGAATGATTGACGCCGCCGAGAAGAGCTCTATCGTTCGGATGTTTCACGTCCATCATAATTATGGTCCCAAAAAAGCTCTGATCGATATTACCCTGGACATTGCCAAAAATGAATTCGTTTTTATCAGCGGCCCCAGTGGGGCCGGCAAGACTACGCTGTTAAAGCTTTTATATCTGGGGGAGCCGGTATCCGAGGGACAGATTCTGATTGATGGAATCAATCTGGCCCGGATACCTCGCAAACGCATACCCCTTCTGAGACGTAAATTCGGCATCATTTTTCAGGATTATAAACTGATCCCGACAAAAAGCGTTTACGACAATGTTGCCCTTGTCCTCGAGGCAGCCGGTGTCAAAAAGCGCATCATCCAGAAAAAAGTAAGAAGTGTCCTACGGCTGGTCGGTATGGAAGACCGACTCAAATCCTTTCCTCTCAGTCTGTCCGGCGGTGAACAGCAACGGATTGCCGTTGCCAGGGCAATTATCGGCGACCCGAAAATAATACTGGCAGACGAACCCACGGGCAGCCTGGACGAGGAGTCGGCTGAAATAATTCTTGACCTACTCAGAGGGGTGCACATCCGGGGAGCTACTGTAATTATCGCAACCCACGACAAGGCACTGATGCGCAAAACAGGGGGGCACATCCTGCACCTTCAACAGGGTCGACTTGAAACCTCGGTGTTCTTAGAAAAACAGTATGATAACCCTATTTTTTAAACGTGCGATCGACGATATTTTCAAAAATAGATTTTTGAATCTCGTCACTGTCATAACTATCGCACTGTCGATTTTAATTACCAGTGCCTTTGTTCTTTTTTTTATCAATACCGGTGAAATTATCAATTCCTGGAAAAAGGGTCTGCGCATCATGGCCTATCTCAAGCCGGGGATTAGCAACACCGAGTTGGCGCGTTTAAAGCAGGCTATCCAATCGCTGGATGACGTTCAGGGCTTGCTTTTTATTCCCAAAGAAGAAGCTCTGATTAAGCTCAAAACCCAGATGGAACACCAGGCCTCCCTACTGGAAAACCTCACGAAAAACCCGTTGCCGGACAGTTTAGAAATCCGCATGACCGCCTCCATTGGAAGCTGGCAGCGGATCGCGTCACTGGCCGGCCAAATTGAATCCCTGAACCAGGTTGAAGAAGTTGAATACGGCCAGAGATGGATTGGGCGATTTATCGACTTGTTCAATTTGTTCCGACTGGCAGGATTTGCCATGGGGGCGCTGTTTTTCATGGCCGCCATATTTATCGTGGCCAACACCATCCGCCTAGTCATCTACTCAAGGCGCGAAGAAGTTGAAATTATGCGCCTGGTGGGGGCAAGCGACAATTTTATTAAAGTTCCTTTTTATGTTGTGGGACTCATCCAGGGAGCTCTAGGCGCTATTATTGGACTGGGCATACTCTATTTCTCGTTTTTTTTTATCTCCTCCAATGTTGAACAGCAAGTCTTGCCGGGCCTTTTCCATTTGAAATTTATACCCCCGGCAATATTGGGCGAAATCCTGCTGGGAAGTATGTTGGTTGGATGGCTGGGCTGCTATATTTCCTTGAAGCAATTTCTAAAAACCAAATTAATCCGCCCTGAAAAATAGCACATTCAGGACGGCGTATTTTAAAATAATTTAAGTGGGTTATAATACCTTGAAACCTTTATAAATAAGAATGGCTATCCGCAGCAAAACCTCATTTCTGAAATTTCTGTTTTTGATCAGCGGCCTGTTTGTGCTTGCCGGCGCAACCGGTGCCAACGGTTCCGACTCCCAGGGGGTCGGCATCGTGAACGTTGATGCGTCCATGCAACAGCAGGCTGACCACCAGAGCCAAATTGACGGCTTTATTCAACGTCAAAAAAATCTGCGCCTTGAAATAGAAAAGGGCCGGCAGGAAGTTAAGAACTTTACCCGCAAAGAAAGCGATACCATCAAACGATTGGACCGGGTAGAACAGTCTCTCAATAAAAGCAGACAGCGCGCCGCCGCATTGGAAAAAGAAATTAACCTGCTTAATGAAAAGATATCAGCAGCAGCAAAATCATCGGACGAATTGAAACAGCGTATCCGGGTCAATGAAGAATACGTGGCCAAACGTCTGGTTGCCATGTACAAGATGAATTGGTTGGGCAGATTTCATCTGCTGGCATCCGCCGGATCGATGCATGAATTTATTCTGCGCAAAGCTGCCCTGGAGCATATCCTGGCCTATGATGAAAAGCTGCGACGTGAGCTGGCGCAAAATCAGGCTGATCTGAAAAATTTATTGGCGGCATTAGAGACCCATAAAAGCCGGAAAATGACACGGGTCGCTGAACACAAAGAGCAAATTAAGGCAATGGCCCAGGAACGATCAACGCGCGAACAATTGCTGGCCGACATCCGCAGTCAAAAAGCTCTGGAGCTGGCCGCCATTGACGCGTTAACCCAAGCAGCCAATGACCTGGACGGCAAGTTAAAATCCATCAACCGCGATATGGATGCGGCCGACACCGAAAAAAATACCTTGCTCAAAGCCTTTTCCGCGCATAAGGGCTTGCTAAACATGCCGGTACAAGGTAGAATAATTTCTCTATTCGGCCCTTATAAAAATCCGAAATATGATATTACCAACTTCCGCAGCGGTATCGATATCAAAGCGGAAAAAGGAGAACCGATTCGAGCCGTATTCCAGGGCAAGGTCCTATATGCCAGCTGGTTTAAAGGTTACGGCAACATGATTATATTGGATCATGGCAGTAATTATTACACCATTTATGCCCACCTGGAAGAAATTTTTAAATCCAAAGGCGATACCGTTGAATCCCACGAAGTAATCGCCACTGTTGGAGATACCGGTTCAATGGCGGGCGCCAAATTATATTTTGAAGTGCGCCACCACGGGAAACCGGAGAACCCACTGATGTGGCTAAAAAAAGGTTAGAAGGAGCAAATAAATGAGGAGCAATAAAACACGGCACGTAAAACTGTGGTTGCTGATGGTAATCGCCGTTGTTTTCTGGACAATCGGAACCGGATTTTACCGTGATCTGGCGGCCAATAGTGAAGATGCCTATGAAGAGTTAAAAGTATTTTCCGACGTCATAGAATTAATCGAGCGGGAATATGTCGATGAAGTCGATACCAAAGAATTGATTCAAAAAGCGATTCAGGGAATGGTTCAAAGCCTGGATCCGCACTCATCGCTGCTGCCGTTGGAAGCCTATGAAGATCTCCAGATTGATACCAAAGGAAAATTCACCGGCATCGGTATCCATATCACCATGCAGGACGGCTTTGTCACGGTAATATCGCCGATCGAAGACACCCCCGCCTATAATGCCGGAATTCTAGCCCGGGACAGGATCATCAAAGTCGATGGCCAATCGGCCAAGGACCTGCGCGAAGCCGTGAACATGATGCGCGGACCGAAAGGAACCAAGGTCGTGGTCACCATCCTGCGGGAGGGTGTCAAAAAACCGCTTGATTTCGAATTGGTTCGAGATGTCATTCCCATCCAGAGTGTAAAATCCATCCTCCTGGAGCCCGGCTATGGTTATATCCGTTTATCAAATTTCACCGGAACCACCACCAATGAAATGGAAGAGGCGCTGGGCAAATTGGAAAACTCGGAGATCGCTCTCAAAGGGCTGATCCTGGATCTGCGCAACAATGGCGGCGGGCTGCTGAATCAATCCATCAAGGTCGCCGACCTTTTCCTGGATGAGGGTAAAATTCTATCTATCAAAGGCCGCAACAATAAAAACACCAAGGTATTCAATGCATCCGTTTCCAGCATAAAACGCAATTATCCCCTGGTGGTTTTAATCAACGGCGGCAGCGCCAGTGCCTCTGAAATTGTTGCCGGTGCGCTGCAGGACCAAAAACGGGCGCTCATTTTGGGAACGACCTCATTTGGCAAAGGCTCGGTCCAGACGGTTGAAACGCTGCGAGATGGATCAGGCTTAAAGCTGACCATCGCCAGATATTATACTCCCAATGACCGCTCGATACAGGCCAAAGGCATTGAACCGGATATTTATCTGAAAGCCCGGCGCCTAGATCCCAATGAAACCTCCAAAAAAGATGAGGGTCTGCTCAAGGAAAAAGATCTGGCAAACCATCTTGAAGCGGAACCGGGCAAAGAAAAACAGCCGGATCGCGAAGGGCAGGATAAGGATAAAAGCAAGCAGGAAGACAACATGCGGGAGGCCGAACTCAGAATCGGTCCGCTGACAGTTGAAGCGCTGCAATTCGACAATCAGGTGATGCGTGCCCTCGAGATGCTGAGAGGTTTTGAGATTTTTAAAAATCTAAAAGGCTAAGATGCGATGTGAGTTGTTCCCGCCCTTAAGGCGGGAACAGCTCTTATCCTTATTGGTATATGGCAAAACGAAAAACCACCCGCAGAAATAAAAACCGCAGAAAATCCCGCAAAAAAAATTTATTCAATAGTTCCCTGCTAAAAGCTTTTGTCGGACTCGGGTGTATATTAATATTGGTCGTGCTGGCGGGGGTCTTGGCTCGCTTTCTGATAACCCCCGCGAAATCTTTACGTCCACAGGTCACATCCGACAAATCGGTTCCGGCCACCCAAAAGCCGATCGCTAAAATTCCCCCGTTTGAAATTTATCCTAAAAAAGAAATTCCCCCGGAGGAAAAGCCGCCCAAACTGACCCCGCCACCGGAAAAGAAGCAGCTGCCGCTGGTAGCCCTTATTATCGATGACCTGGGCTATGATAAAAAAATCGCCGAAAAATTTAGCGGACTGGATGTCAACATCACCTTTTCTATCCTGCCTTTCAGCCCATTTCAGGACAGCATCGTTCAATTATCAAAGGCCAACGGACTTGAAACCATGCTTCATTTGCCGATGGAGCCGATTGAATACCCGAACGTGAATCCGGGCCCCGGAACCCTGTTGACCTCCATGACGGCCGACCAGCTGATCCACCAGCTTAAAGAAGACCTGCAAGCCGTGCCCGATGTAAAAGGCGTCAATAACCATATGGGCTCTAAAATGACAGCCCAGTCCAGTCAGATGTATCAGATTTTTTCCATTTTAAAACAACGCAATCTTTATTTCGTGGACAGTCGCACCTCCCCCCAAACGCTCTGCAAACCATCAGCGCGCCTGTTCCAGATTCCATTTGCCCAGCGGGATGTATTTTTAGATCATCTGCAGAAGGCCCGGTTTATCCGCAAGCAGATCAACGAATTAATTCGAATTGCCCAACGCAACGGCTATGCCGTCGGTATTGCGCATCCGCATATAATCACTTATAAGGTTCTGCGCGAAATGCTGCCCGATTTGCAAAAAGCGGTTCAATTAGTGCCGGCCAGCCAAATTGTGCATCTCCTTGGATAAAATCTGGTTTGAAGGTATGAAAATACATCCTGTCTTGACATAAGATATTGAGTTTTTAATGATTTTCGGATAGCCTATGTAATTTTAGCCCTGCTGTTATAAAATAAAGATTACTGTTGCCTAATTGCCACTATTTTTTTAACATCATTATTTGAAATGAACGAGTCGGCACCTATATATAGCAGTCGTTTAAACAAAGTTTACGTCCAGTATCTAAGAGAATACTATCCGGATATTGATGTTGACTCAGTTCTGGAAGAAGCGGGAATTGCCAACTACGAGATAGAGGACCCGGCCCACTGGTTTACCCAGGAACAGCAGGACTGCCTGCATGACATTATTGTTGCCCGCACGGGCAATCCGAATATTGCCCGCGAGGCCGGTCGATATACAGCATCATCAGAGGGACTGGGGGCAGCTAAACAATATGCCCTGGGTTTAATGAGCCCTACGACCATCTATCTCTTGATGGAAAAAATGTATGCTCTGATGAGCCGCGGGGCGGATGTCAGTGCCAGAAAAACCGGATCGAACCAGGTGGAAATTACTGCAATTCCCAGGCCGGGAGTCAAAGAAAAGCCATACCAGTGCCAGAACAGAACCGGCACGTTTGAATCACTGGCACGAATGTTTACGGATAAATATGCCCAGCTTGATCATCCTTCCTGTGTACACCGGGGCGATGATCGTTGCCGTTACATTATCACCTGGAGCAAAGCCCCCAAGATCCACTTAAAGCTGATTCGAAATTACGCCCTCTTGCTCAGCTTATTTTTCCTTATTGGGCTGCTATTTTTCCTTCCAATATCCATCTGGGCTGTAACCACGCTGGGCTGTGCGACTATAGTTCTGCTGCTGTCATATATAACTGAAAATCTTGAAAAAAAAGCATTAACCCAAACTATTGAGACCCAAAAAGAAGCAGCTCAAGACAACATCTTCGAAAGCAACATCCGCTATAACAATGCCTTGCTGATTCAGGAAATCGGCCAGGCAACCGCCAACATTTTAGACATCGACATGCTATTGGATACGGTGGCCGGCGTAGTGGAAAAAAGACTGGATTTCGATCGCGGGATGATCATGCTGGTAGATAAAGAAAAAAAGGTTCTGCGATACGCCGCCGGTTACGGGCAAGACCTGTCAGAAGAGGAAATTTTAAACGATACGGAATTTCATCTGAATAATCCCGAATCTAAAGGATTATTTGTGCTGGCCATAAAAGAACAGCGCCCGTTTCTGGTTAACAACGTCAGTGAAATTCAAAATTCCCTGTCTCAAAGAAGCCTTGAGATCGCTAAACGGCTGGGTAGTAAGGCGTTAATCTGTGTTCCTATAGTATACGAAAAAGAATCGTTAGGGATATTAGCGGTTGACAACAGCAAGTCCAGCAGGCCTTTAAGACAAAGTGATATGAATCTGCTAATCGGCGTGGCTTCGCAACTGGCCATCAGCATCGCAAATGCCATGGCATTTGAAAAACTCCACAACAGCGAGAAAAAATATCGCGAACTAGTGGAAAATGCCAACAGTATTATCCTGCGCGTAGATACGGAAGGGAAAATAACTTATTTTAACGAATTTGCCCAGCGCTTCTTCGGTTACACGGAAAAAGAACTCATCGGTAAAAATGCCGGACAAATCATATTACCCGCATCCGGCCCGAACCGGCTGAGTTTTAGAAAATTGATCGCCTCACTGCGTAATGATCCCACCCAACAAATGATCAGCGAAAACGAAACCAAAACCAGATCCCGGGAAGTCGTCTGGATTGCATGGACCTACAAACCGATTTTCAACGAGACCGAACAATTGACCGAAATTCTATGCATCGGCAATGACATCACCGAACTAAAATTGGCCAGCCAGGAAAAAGAGGAGTTGCAGGCGCAGCTGCAGCGAGCACAAAAAATGGAAGCCATTGGCACCCTGGCCGGAGGTGTCGCTCACGATCTCAACAATATTCTCTCCGGCATTGTCAGTTATCCCGAATTACTGTTAATGGATCTTAAGGACGACAGCCCCTTGCGCAAGCCGATTCTAACCATTCAAAAATCAGGTGAAAAAGCAGCCGCTATCGTCCAGGATCTGTTAACCCTCGCGCGCAGAGGGGTGGAAGCCACCGAGGTGGTTAATCTAAATTCGATCCTATCAGAATATTTGCTAAGCCCGGAACATGCAAAATTAGAGCTGAACCATTCCAATGTGAAAGTAGAAAAACATCTGGAAGAAAACCTGCTTAACATTCTGGGCTCACCCGTGCATTTATCGAAAACGATAATGAATTTAGTTTCAAATGCCGCCGAGGCCATGCTCGAGGGGGGCACCATCGTCATCACCACCGAAAACAGACATATCGATAAAATCGTGTACGGTTTTGACGATATCGACAAAGGAGATTACGCCACCCTCACCGTGACAGATACTGGTATCGGAATTTCGCCGGAGGATATCGAAAGAATATTTGAACCCTTCTATACCAAAAAGACCATGGGAAGAAGCGGAACCGGATTGGGGATGGCGGTTGTGTGGGGCACCGTAAAAGACCATCGGGGTTACATCGACCTCAACAGTACCGAAGGTCAGGGAACCGAAATCACATTATATTTTCCGATCACACGCAAAATGTTTCATCCGGAGGTAGAGATAGCATCCCTCCAGGAATTAATGGGCAGGGGTGAATCCATATTGGTGGTTGATGATATTGAAGCCCAGCGCCAGATCGCGACCGAGATGTTGGAAAGATTGGGTTATCGGGTATCGACGGTATCCAGTGGTGAAGAAGCCGTCGAATACATGCACGCCCATATGGTCGACCTGCTGGTACTGGACATGATTATGGAACCCGGCATTGACGGACTTGAAACCTTCCGCAAAATCCTCGAAATTCACCCGGGCCAAAAATCTATTATCGCAAGCGGCTATTCTGAATCAGTACGGGTCAAGGAAGCCCTGCAGCTGGGAGCCGGCAGTTATGTAAAAAAACCTTATCTGCTGGAAAAAATAGGCCGCGCCATTAAAGCGGAACTGGATAAATAAATCAATCGTCGGAGCCGCTGAGCATGTCGTACAGTGCCTCAGGGAAAAGAAATGTAAATTCATAGCGCGCAAAACCAACAACATCTCCATTGCGCAAACTTACAGGTTTTTTATCGACGCGTTTTCCGTTGATCATGGTGCCGTTGGTGGACCCGCAATCCATGATGGTGTAATTTCCTCTTTTGATTTCAAGAATTGCATGCTGTTTGGAAATGGCATAATCCGGCATAATCATATCGTTGCCGTCGACCCGACCGATGGTAAAAGCGTTTACCGGTCCGCTGGCATATTCGCCCTTGACCAGCGGGTAAATCGCGTGTTTGAGAGTTTCTGAGGGCGATGAGGCTTCCTCGGCATCATCCAATTCAAAAACCACAGTTCGGTTCATCTCCTCTTTGCTGGCGCGCTTCTGCAAATTTAAGGAGCCGGACTGGATGGAAGAACCAACGAACACCGGTTGTTCCATAAAGATCTTAAATTTTGTCTTATGGTATACTTTTACAAGCTTCTGTAAGGTTGGCAGCGCAATTCTACCCGATGGATTCAGCATTTTGGAAATATCGCCCAGAGGTGATCTCGCCTTGACCTCGTCGACCGCGGCCATCTCATCATTATCTTTTTTTTGCTTTTTCTTCAGGCCGAACATCTTGCACCTCCCTGAAAGGCACCAGAATAATTGTTATCGGAATATTTATATATTATGCCAGAAACTATTTTAAATAGCAAGGCGACAAAATTTTATAGAATTATTTCAGAAGCTTAAAGATACTACAAAAATAAGACCCGGCCTTTTAATATTTCCCGCTGCTGGCTCAGGGCAGGTCAGGTTGCCGGCAATCCGATCCCGCCGCAACTTTTGCAGGGATTTCATTGACTCCTGTTCCGCACGTATATATGATTAGGGTTTAGTTTTATCAGTGGTAAAAATAAAAACAGACCTTCCGGTAGGACGCAAAGCCAGACTGCGGTGGGATACGGCAAACATCCGGATACGACATGCGACTGTTTCTGAATATCATTCTAATTTCTATAACCATTTTAGCCTGCTATATTGAGGACGTCTATCTCCATTTTTGGCCGCCGCAATCGGACCGAGCAATATACCTGACCATCAGGTCACGCCGGGTCTTCAGTTTTGACCAGCAAACAGCGCTGGATGTTAAGCGCAAGAATGCGTTTTCACAGTATATTCCTGTCTATCGCTATAGCCCGCAGGGCGTTGAAGCTTCCATAAAAGAATTTAAGGCCTTTGTACAGGCGGTTTCCTCCTTCCAGGAAAAGAAACAAAAAGGAGTGGAGTCCCTTCGCAACCAGCTGCAAAAGGACTTCGCGGTGCAGCTTTCACCGCCCGACATAATTCATATCGTTAAATATCGGGACCTTAATAACTTGCTCGAAGGGATCCTCACCATTGAAGAATCAATCCTGCAAAATAAGATTATCCGGGATTCCCAGGGTCTTACGGGTAAGGAGAATATTCAGATAAAGAACCCGAATTCCAGCGGCACCGTGACACAACCGGTGGATGACCTGATTTCACTCGAAAAGGCCCGATTGCTGCTGGAAGATAAAATCCGGCAGTTATTCTGGCAGGTCGATAAACGCGTGTTAAATCCGGTAGTGCAAATTTCCCTGGCTACCCTTCAGCCTAACCTTAACTATGACCAGCTTGAAAATGCGCGGCGATTGGACAGAATCAACCGGGAATTTCCCTCCCAGATGGTTTCCTACAAACCTGGTGATATTCTGGTTCCGTTTCGCAAGATCTTAAATGAAAAAGACGTGCTGCTGCTGGACTCTTATCGGAAAGATAACCTTGGCTGGATATACCGCGACGCCCCCTGGATTATTTTTACCATTTTATTGATGGTGGGGTTCTATAATTTGTTCTTATCGAGAATTCTGGCCAACGGATCCCGCCACCAACCGCCTTATCGCTTTGTGCTGATTTTGCTGATAACCACGACCGTCATACTTAAGGGCTACCTGACAGCGACCCCGTTCCCAATTTACGGGATGCCTTTTTGTCTGCTTCCCATGCTGATCATCTTTTTAAACCACGGCAAAATAATCGCCACCGCCACCACCCTGGCAGGCGCGATGCTGGTAAGCTTATTTGCCGGACCGACTTATGAGATTCTGCTTTTTTTTACATTCGGAGGGTTTGCCGCGGTACTGGTATCTTCGGGTCTGCAAAAGCGCCTGCAAATTCTGCTGCCTTCATTGCTGGTCGGATTTATCAATGCGCTCACGGTCATCATATTCACGATGGATTGGCAAGCAGTCTGGCTACAATTTGTCCCCTTGCAATCCGCAACATTTGACAACCTCATACAAATTGTTGATGCGGCATTGACATGGGACATCGCCTGGGCCGTCATCGGTGGTCTGATTGCCGGACCCTTCGCGCTTTTGCTGTTGCCCCTGCTGGAAATCAGCTGGGATACCGCTTCCACCTTTAAGCTTAACCGTTACATGGACCTTAACCGACTGCTGATGAAAGAGCTCTTGTCCAAAGCCCCGGGCACCTATCAGCACTGCATGACGGTAGCTTATCTTGCACAATCGGTGGGGGAGGCCATCGGGGCCGACACCCGGTTGTTAAGAATCGGCGCGTATTATCACGATATCGGTAAAATGATGAACCCCAAATTTTTTATCGAAAACCAATTCAAGGGCGACAATCCCCACGATGTGCTGGAACCGCTTGAGAGTGCACGAATTATTATCAAGCATGTCCGGCACGGTTTGCGAATCGGTCAGGAATCGGGATTGCCGAAGGTGGTCGTAGACCTGATTCTGCAACACCATGGGACCCAGTTAATGGAATATTTTTATAATATCGCCGCCAAATCCTACCCCAAAAGCACCATTCGGGAGGAAGATTTCCGCTACCCGGGGCCAAAACCCCAGAGCGTTGAAGCCGCAATTCTAATGGTTACCGATGCGGTCGAGGCGGCCTCCCGGTCTCTGGAGGAGCCGACCCGCAGGAAATTTGAAAAAATGGTTCGCCTGATTCTGGTCAAGCGGATCGTTGACGGGCAATTCAGTGAATGTGACCTGACCTCCCGGGACCTTTCAAAAATCGTCAAAACACTGGTCGATGCTCTGGAAGCGACATTTCACTCCCGCATTCGATACCCCTGGCAGGAAAAAAAGGCGCCACCCCAGAAAAAAGATTGGAAGATCGGCTCGGATGCCGGAAATGATCAGGAGGATCGGGCCTTTCGTCTTTAATGACATGGATAGGATTTACTCAGCATGGCTTTAAGTCTAATTGAAGGCAACGAAGCAATCGGACGTGGTGCGATTGCAGCGGGCTGCCGATTTTTCGCCGGTTATCCGATCACTCCGGCAACCACGATTCTAAATACGATGCTGGCAATGCTGCCGCCTCTGGGGGGTGTTTGCCTTCAGGCAGAGGATGAAATCGCATCCATCGGCGCCTGTCTGGGCGCTTCGATGGCCGGTTTAAAAGTGATGACGGCGACTTCCGGACCGGGTATCAGCCTGTACAGTGAGCATATTTCATTTGCCGTCGGCAGTGAAATTCCCATCGTGATTGCTGACGTTCAGCGTCTGGGTCCATCCACCGGATCAGCGACCCGCGGGGCTGACGGTGATATCAACTTCCTGCGCTGGGGCAACAGTGGTGGCCTGCCGGTCGTCGTTCTGGCACCGGTAGACGTGGCCGATTGCTTTACGTTGACGATCCATGCCTTTAATCTGGCTGAAAGATTTCGCTGTCCGGTCTTCATTGCATCCAATAAGGAAATCGCCATGACCCGGGAAAGCGTTGATGAAGATGCACTGGAAAAACCCGCTATCATCAATCGCCGGCAGCCACCTAACAATGTGCCGTTTCTGCCGTTTCAGGTGGGCTCCGATCAAAATGTACCGGATTTTTTGCCCATCGGCGCCGGAATCCCGGTACGCCAAACCTCCTCTACCCATGGTGCGAATGGCTATATCACCACCGATCAAACTCAAATTTCCCGGATGCTCAAACGCTTGCAGGCCAAACTGGAGTCAGCGGTTGCCCAGTTTTCGTTTTATGATTTGCTGACGGCCGACAAATCGGAAACTTTACTCATTTGCTACGGCGTCACCGCCCGGGCAGCAAAAGCGGTTTATAAAGAGCTGAAAAATACGGGACGACCGGTCTCCCTGCTGATTCTCAAGACCCTCTGGCCGGTGCCGGTTGAAGTGATCCGACGTGCCGCAGAAGGCTTTAAACGGGTCGTTGTGGTCGAAATGAACCTGGGCCAGTATGTTTGGGAGGTCCAGCGCATTCTGACGGATCGACATATCGACTTTTATGGTCAAATGGATGGACACCTGATCACCCCGCTTAAAATTAAGGAGGCTGTCATCAATGACCAGCTTACTAAATAATTCCAGACCACCGGTATTTTGCCCCGGGTGTTCCCACGACCGCATCTCCCAGACCCTGGACAAAGCATTTCAACAATTGGATTTATCCGGAGATCAGATAGTCATGGTAAGCGATATTGGCTGCTCGGGGCTATTTGACACGTTTTTCAATACCCATGCCCTGCATGGGCTGCACGGTCGTGCCCTGACATATGCGGCCGGGTTGAAATTGGCCCGGCCGGAATTAAAGGTTGTGGTAACTATGGGTGACGGGGGCCAGGGTATCGGCGGTGCCCATCTGCTGGCCGCCTGTCGGCGCAATCTGGATCTGACCCTGCTGATATTAAATAATTTCAACTTCGGCATGACCGGTGGCCAATATTCCGCCACCACCCCGCCGGACGCCCGGGTTGGCTCCGCTTTTTTAAATCAATTGGAACGCCCGTTGGACATCTGCCAGGTGGCGCGCTCAGCGGGCGCTGCCTATGTGACCCGCTGTTCGGGTTACCGCAAGGATTTGGAAGCAGAAATTCAACGGGCAATACAATTCGAGGGGTTTGCTGTAATAGACATTTGGGGTGTTTGCCCGGGTCGATACACTAAAAAAAACCGGCTGACCCCTAGAGCCATTGAAGAGGCCCTGGCCGAATTACCCCCGGTTGAAGGCCCGGTCACCGAAAACGCCCGGCAGGAATACGGCCGCCATTATCGTAATTTGACCGCCAAGCTAAAGCCGGCCGCCGAACCTGCAAGAATTGATGCCAGATTTCACCCGCCCGAGTCGCAGCGCCAGGAAGTGATTTTGCTTGGAAGTGCCGGGCAGCGAATCATTACCGCCGGTGAAATTTTATGTCTCGCGGGACTGACTGCGGGTCTGAATACCACCCAAAAAAACGAGTATAATATCACCGTGATGCGCGGTCCTTCGATCAGCGAGTTGATTCTGTCGCCGGAAGAAATTGACTACACCGGCATACAGAACCCCGGTGTCATCGTGGCCCTGGATCAGGAGGGGGTGGACCGCCGTCGGAACATATTCGGTTCTTTAGACAGCAAGACGCTGATCCTGCAGGCCAACGGCGTCCAAGTGCCGCCCGGCAAAGGCCATGTCCATCATGTCGATCTAAAATCCCAGAAAATTAAAAAACCCGACTGGTCCCTGGCGTCTTTAGGTGTGCTGGCCAAACTCGGCCGAATCATAAGCATTGAAATGCTGGAAGCTGCGTTAGAAATCAGATTTAAAGACAAAATCCTGACAGATGCCCTCGAACTGATCAGGAAGGTTGAAATTAGCTAAGAGCTCCAAGTGTCAGAGGACAGAGATAGGAATTCGGAAGTGGGAATGCGGAAGTCGGAAAAAGGAATTATTCAATACCGGTGCAACCCAACAAACCCAACAAACTCATTAAACACTAAAGTCTTGCCAAAAAACTCTCCGCCTGCGGAATGATGTCATGGTTGGGATATTTCTGCAGCAAAAGGCCGAGCGCCTTTTTGGCCTGTTCTTTGTTCATCAGGCGATCATGAAAAATCTGGGCGATTCGAAAATAGGCCCGGGGTACCAGGGCATTATCCGGATATGATTTCGCCAGCATATTATAAACTGCTACCGCCGCTTTGGTTTTGTTGGTTTCATTGAACCAGCCTGCCAGCTTGAATAAGGCGGCGGCGGTCGGTACAAAACTGGTATCAGCCGTCCGGCATTCAGTAAAAACTGCAATGGCCTTACTTTTTTGATTCTCAGCGGTCAATATGTCCAGATGCATAACGGCATGTTCCAGGAGCTGCGCACTGCGTTTTCTCATCTTAAGCAAATTAAAATAGCGTTCGGACAGTTTGACCCCGCTGATCGGCTGTTGCGCGGTCATTGTTTTGATTATCCCAATGGCCTCATCCAACTTGCCTTCTTTGATCAGTGGCTCCACTTTACTTAAAACAACTGCATCCGGATCAGATTCCTGGGGCTCGTATTGCTCAATGGTCGGATCCGAAAAATCTTCATAGTCAACCTGATAGCCGATTCTTTCATGATATTGCAGAATCACGTATCCCATAAGATGATAGGAAACTATGGTATAAAAACTCTCGGCAAAGCCAAACAGCATCGGATGAAATTCTGCAGGAAGAAATCGGATTACATACTGGCCCAGATAGGCCGGCGCACTTCCCAGCAGAAACAGAAAAAAATACATCAATAAATAAGCCCAGCCGATTCTGAAAGTCAGGCCCACAAAGAAAACCGGATTGACTGCATGGAAAAAGCTGCCGGTGGTCACCAGCAGAATAATCATTGACGGCACAAAGAAAAGGGCCGCAATCGCAAAAACAAATCCCAAAATAAGTCCGGTTTTGGCGCTGATATAGACAAAACCGATAAAAATAAGCACATAAATTGCAAATTGCTTGAAGACCTGCACAAAATCTTCCGTAATCGTTTGGGCATTGACGGGCGGCGGCTTCAGGTTACCGCTGGCCGTGGCTTTAAGAGACTCAAAAGAATATTTGAGGATCATGAGCCACAGGCCCCCCCGCAGGATGGAACTGATCATACCGGGGCCTGACAAAAACAGGGTGCCAAACGCCAGAACCGAGATGAAAAGCAACGGTTGCAGCGAGAGCGGATAGGCAAAAATTCGCGGCATACGGTTCCAGAAAGGGTCAATCAGATTCTGCAAGCCAACCCAATCAACCGGCAGGTTGCATTTGGGACAAAAGCGATGGATTGCTTTGCTCCCGTAATTCTCGCTTTCACGTGCGGAAACACATTCAGGACATAACAGTGCGTCGCATTTCGAACAATGCCAATGCGCTTTTCGAGTGGGGTGACCATTGCAAAATTTTTTCATTTATCGATTATCCGATTTTTTCAGTTTAACGGGATTTGTATCCGCCGCCCGCAAAAACATTTATTTGATTTAGCCGGGAAGCTTATCGCTCAGGGCTCTGAACAGTTGGTATTTCCTCTCTCATTTATTCGGTCACATGGCCATTTATATATAAATCGGAAAATAAAGTGAAAACTTTACGGAAAATTTATTTATTTCAATACCCCTAATGCCCTTGACGTGATGGTAGGGTTCGTATAAGAGACAGTAAACTTTTAAACCGCTGATGGGTGTGTTTGACCCGGCAGCAAGGTGCAATTTTGAAACACCCTCTCGATAGAAAACAATAATCGTTCAATTTGGCGATTCCGTCGCCAGGATAAGTTTTCCAAATAAATCAGATGTGGAGGATGAACATGAGACCGTATTTTGAAAAAATGAAGGAATTTGGCCAGGAACTCAAACCCGGACAGCTTAAGAGTACTGAAGCCAACGTGGGAAAAATCAAGGCAGTGGAAGCCCAGGTTGAAGAAGCTGTCGAAAAGGTAAAAACCGCCGGCCTGCCGACCGAAAAAATCAATGCCCGTGGTCAGCTTACCATATGGCAGCGTCTGGATTATCTGGTGGATGAGGGGACCTGGAGCCCGTTGCACATTCTGTACAATCCGACCAACAATGTCGAAGGAACCAACAACGTCATCGACGGGCTCGGAAAAATCGGTGGAAAATGGGCAGTCATTATCGGCTTTGATAACAAGGTATTTGCCGGTGCCTGGCTTCCGGGACAGGCCGAAAATATTTTCAGATGTACGGATCTGGCCAAAAGGCTTAACATCCCTCTGGTCTGGTTGGTCAACTGCAGTGGGGTCAAATTGACCGAACAGGAAAAATTTTATGCCGACCGCCGCGGATCGGGCACCACCTTTTTCAGACATGCCGAGCTTAACCAGGAGGGCATTCCGGTTCTGGCCGGCATTTACGGTACCAATCCGGCCGGCGGCGGTTATCAGGGAATCAGCCCCACCATTCTATTTGCCCATAAAAACTGCAACATCGCGGTAGGTGGTGGTGGGATTCTAAGCGGCATGTCCCCCAAAGGTCATTTTGACCTGGATGGCGCCGAACAATTGATTGCGGCCGCCAAACAATACAAAGCAGAACCGCCCGGCAGTACGAAAATCCATTACGATGAGACCGGATTTTTCAGATACATATATGAGACCGAAGAGGAGGTCCTCGATGGCCTGAAAGAGTACATGCAGGATATGCCGGCCTATAAGCCGAAATTTTTCCGCGTGGCCGAACCCAAAGAGCCCCGTCTGTCAGCCGAAGATCTTTATCGCCTGCTGCCGTTTAACCAGAAACAAATGTACAACTTCGACGAGATCCTGGCACGTCTGGTAGACGGCAGTGAACACATGGAATATCGTCCGGATTACGGTCCCGAGGTTTATACCGGCCTGGTAAAAATTGACGGTTTTCTGGTGGGGGTAATCGGCAACCGACAGGGATTCTTCGGTGAAGATTATCCCGAATATGCACCCTATGCCGGCATCGGGGGTAAACTGTACCGCCAGGGATTGATCAAAATGAATGAATTCGTGACCCACTGCGGTCGCGACCGGGTGCCGGTTATCTGGTTTCAGGACACCAGCGGCATCGATGTCGGTGACATTGCCGAAAAAGCCGAATTGTTGGGCCTGGGGCAATCTTTGATTTATTCCATTCAGCAGACAGATGTTCCCATGATGCTGGTGGTGTTGCGAAAGGGGACCGCAGCCGCCCATTATATCATGGGTGGTCCCACCGCCAACCGGCATAACGCTTTTACCCTGGGCACAGCCACAACGGAAATTTACGTCATGCACGGGGAGACGGCGGCGGCAGCCAGTTTCTCCCGCCGCCTGGTAAAAGAAAAAGACGCCGGAAGACCCCTGGAGCCGGTCATCGAAGAAATGAACAAACTGGTCCAGGAATATAACGATTACTCCCGGCCGGTTTATTGCGCGCAACACGGTCTGGTGGATCAGGTTGCAAAAATGACCGAAATTCGAAAGTATCTGGTCGCCTTTGCCGGAGCTGTCTATCAGAACCCCAAATCCATCTGCCCCCAGCATCAGATGATGCTGCCACGCATCATCAAGGGATAGTATCCAATGCAACCTGTGCGGTGCCGCCGGCGCGGCGGCACCGTTTTTCAGAAGACCCGTCAATTCCCCGCTGGACAGCCATCCGGTTCCCTGATGGATTTATTTTGACGCTGGTGCCACTGATCCAAACTCGACTATGAAATTTACCGCTCACTTTGCGCTGCTCGTTGCATGGACCATCGTTGCCCTGCCCGCCGCCCTGTTCCTGCCATGGATGGTATTCGCCCAAAATCAATACCAATATCCGGCTGTCGCGGTATCCTCCAGCGAAGTCGCCAGCGGCAATGTCATTTTACTGCAGATTGACACCGGCGCCCTGAAACTACTCGCCGGCGATATGCGCATCGATTTTAACACGCGCACCTACAGGGTATACAAACATCCGGTCAAAGGCGACGGCGCCTATTTCGCTTTGGTCGGGATACCGTATCGCACCAAACCGGGTGCTAAAAAGCTGAGTCTGAAGTATTCCGATCCGGCGGGTTATCAAACCAGCCAGATTCCTTTTGAGGTGGTTGGAAGTCAGGTCACAACGGACATCTTGCAAGTGGACCCAGAGCGCGTGGATCCCAACAAAAAGGACCGCAAACGAGCCGACCGCGAACACCAGGAAGTGAAGCATATTTATGCTGGCGGCTACCCCAAAAGGCTGTGGGAAGGCCCCTTTCAGTTGCCGGTTGAAAACCGGATATCCAGCCCCTTCGGCAATCGGCGGGAATTCAACGGAAAATTTAAAAACTATCATAATGGTCTGGATTTTCGTTCGCCGAAAGGAACCCCGGTCCACGCCGCCAATTCAGGAATTATCAGAGTGGCAAAAAACCTCTTCTATTCCGGTAATGCCGGCATCTTGCGTTATTCATTCAACCCGGCAATCGGATCGGCAATGTGGCCTCGATACGTTTTTTTGGGAGAGTCAAACTGGCGACCAAAGTTGGCATGAAATATGAATATGAAATTTAGCACCACAAATATAATGACGCTAAGGAGCAGCAAGGTGAGTAAAAAAAGTGTAATTGGAATTTTTCAGGCAATTTTTTCGATAGCCGTATACGTTGGACTCCTGGGCGGCATAAGCTATTTGATACAGATCACATTGTTATAGCTCAGGCAGTGCTGTTCAGCCTGCGACGAACTGATTCGAGTCGGATTCGATGTTGCGGGTTGAAAAACCTCCGGCCAGCGCCTATCAACCGGTGATACGTTCTTCTTCGGTCGAGTTTTTTATTTGAGACCGGGTTGTCAAATCTCCGTCTTGATGCGTTCATTTATTGACATCATATCCACTCAATTCATTTTCCGTTTTACAGATAATAATCCCGGACATTTTTCTGCCCTCGTGCCAAAAAAACCTCAGCGTTATCATACCCGCCAGGTAGATGACGATGATAATCCAATCAAGCAGGTTTACGGACATAAGACTGGTTTAGCTCCGATATTTGACGGTGCTCACGGATCACCACAAACGCGAAGGCAATCCAGATGACAACCAGCACCACGTTCAGGATAAAGAATGCCTGGGTCGAAAGGGTCATAAACTGAACTCCGACAAGGACGGTCAGGGCTGCAATCCCGTCGCCGATACGGACGAAAAGTGAGTCGATCGTCGGCTTGGCTTTGTAGGTCATTTCCGCGGGAACGGGCAGCCACAGCACGTTGCGGGCCGTATTGTTAATCGAGTAATCGGTTGCATTTTCGGCGATCTTCATAATCTTGACGATGGCCAAAACCGGCACAAATGCCATGGCGGTGTAGGAAACCAAAGCGACCACCGGCATCGTCAGTAAAATCAGGCTAAACCCCCCGTATTTGAGCACTCGCGAGGCTACAAAAGCCTGAAGAATCAGCGCCATGATGTTTACCCAGAAAAAGAAGTTGCCGTAAAAAGCCGTGGTCCCGTCACGGGTAAACGCGAACAGCGCATTGGCGTCAGTGATGCTCTCGCTGACCGCCTGCCCTTTTAAAAACTCCTGAACCACCCGGAAGAGCAGGTTTTCGCCATTGGTGTTGACCCAGCTCAACAGCAGGGTGATCAGGGCCGTTGCCATCAGGAAGCGGCTGGTGAATACGATCGAAATGGCGTTGCGGTCCGAGTCTGCGAAGTCGGGTGCGGGGGTCACCCTGGCTCCGGCGGTAGGTGCAGGCATGCGCCGGTCAACCATGCGACTGAGGACAATGGATGCCGTCAATGGAATCATGGCCAGAATAAGGAGCCATTGTGTGCCGAAAATCTCTGATTTTAAAAGGATTCCGGTGATCCATGAACCACATGCGGCCCCGGACGTAGCCCCGACGGCTATCAGCGGGAAAAGGCGGTTGCCGGACTCCTCAATATAGACGTCGGCGGCAAATGCCCAAAACTGGGCCACCAGAAAAACTCCGAACATGCCGACCCACAGATAAAAAACAACGCCCGAATAGGGCAGGTTTTCAATAAAAAGACCAGGCTGGATAGCCCAAAAAATCGCCATGTTCGTCATACAGAAAATAGTAGAGCGGGTGATGAGATCGCCGCGCCGGTGCCGGCTGGAAAGCCGCCCGAATAACCAGACCACCGGGATAAACAAAAGACTCTGCCCAAAACTTGAATACGCCTTGACCTCCATTTTGGAAAGCCCGCTGATATCGGAAACGGCGATCCATCCCTCCCGCAGAGGTTTGATAAAATAATAAGCGCAAAGGATCAGGAAAACGTTGGCAAACATCATCAGGGCGGTGGTACCCTCCCCGGCCTTGACATCAGTAAAAATGTGCATGAATCTTTCAAGCTTAGAAGGCTTCACGGCACTCCGGATCCTTTTTTAAAATTTTCACTTGCCTTATCATAGCAAACCAGTCATAATTAATTTTATGATTAAGAGATGCGGCTTTACGATACTTTTGATCGTCATCAGTCTGATCGTCGGGGGCGTGGTTTACACTCATCAGCTTCCCCCCGATTTGACGCAAAGTTGCGACCCCAAGCTGCAGAAAGGGTTGCAACGGTGTCTGGCCGAGCTCAAGCTCGACAAGGCCGCCAGTCACAAATCCTTGAGTATTGTCCTGGTTGACATTACCGACCCCGCTTTCCCCCGCATGGCCTACATAAACCCCAATGAAATGATGTATGCGGCCAGTTTGCCTAAAATAGCCATTCTTCTGGGAGCTTTTGAACGCGCTGCCAAGGGCCAAATGACCCTGGATGAAGAAACCCGGGAAAAGCTGGCCCTGATGATCCGTAACTCTTCGAATGAGGCGGCCACCGAAATGCTAAACAGGGTGGGCAAAGCCTGGCTGGCAAATTTGCTGCAATCGCCCCGTTATCGTCTCTATGATCCCGAAAAAAACGGCGGGCTATGGGTCGGCAAAGAATACAGCAAGGCCGGCGCCTGGAAACGGGATCCGCTTCACAACCTCTCCCATGGTGCCACTGCCCTGCAGGTCGCCCGCTTTTATTACCTGCTGCAGACCGGCCGACTGGTATCGCCTGAGATCAGCCGCCAGATGAAAACCATCCTCGGAAACCCCGCCATCAATCACAAATTTGTCAAAGGCATCAAGTCGATTTACCCGGATTCCCGCATCTATCGCAAATCAGGAACCTGGGGTGAGTATCACGCCGACAGCGCCATCATCGAGCACGACGGCCGCCGCTACATTGCCGTGGCCCTGGCCAAGAACCCCCGGGGCGGCCAGTGGCTCAGCAAATTAATCGTCGCCTTGGACAACCTTGTCTTCGAAAATGCCGTTCACTGACGATTTTTGTCTTCTCCAGGCAAATCAAGCTCTCAGTTAGCTGTAGATTGATGATGGATGTTTGCCGTTAGTCGACGACCAACAGGCTCAAACGCCAATTGTCAATTTTTCCGACCCTGATGTTGGGCCTCGATCAAGCGATGGATCCGGGTTGCCAGCGTCTGATGGGCCACCGCCGAATTTTTCCGCAGCGCATTCGACATCACCACCACCATATAATAGTATTTCCGAGCGTCGGCCGGGTATTCGACAATTGCCACCGAATTGAGCATATTGACCTCGTTGCCCTGATATTTGCCACACTTGAAATTGGGCTCCGGTTTGCACTTGTATAAAGAGCCGGATTTAAAATAGACCGCTGCCGGGAAAAGGGCCGGTGCCGACGCATACCGGATTCGGCCCTGGGTCATGTAGATCAGGCGTTTGATTTCACGGCTGGAAAACGGGTCGACCAGCTGCCCCTGCTCCATTTTCACCAAAAACCGCATCAATTCTTTGGGGCTGGCATAGCTGGTCGTGCCGGCTACCAGTTGCTTGCCCTTCCAGGTAAAAAATGATCCCTGGCGCAGTTGCTCAAGATCCAGACCATTGCGGGTTACCGGTTCCTGCAGGCTTTTGAACAGCAGCTGCGAAAGCTGCCGGCGGGGCGTTTCCTTGAAAAAGGCATCCGCAACCGCGGTGGTGACCGGATAAACCCGCCCGTATTGCACCAGCAGCATCAGTTCCCTGATTACCATACTGGCTGCCGCATTCGAGCTGGCCGACAGCATCCAGTCAAGATAGGTCCACAAATTTGCCTGATCGCCGACCTGGATGGGGCGATAGCTGATTTTTTTGCTCTCCAGGGTCCACAACGGCACTTTATGGTGATCGGATTGGATGAATTGATCGGCGGTTACCATGGTGTCGCGCAATATTTTCAGACGCTGGTCGACGTCGTCCGGGTATAGATCGGCCAGTGCCTGAAATATCCCCAGCGCCACCACCAGTTTGCCAACGCTGCCGGGATTGGCGCGATAGTCGCCGCGATGTTCCATATAGTGCGGCGCTCCACTGTTCGTTAAATCCAGTACGGCGATACCGTAATTGTTGGCATCTTCTCCCAGAAGATCGATGACCCTTTCTGAAAGATCAGGGTCGCTGGCGGGAATCTGAAAGTTGGATTGCCCGCTCAGCCGCAGGTCGACCTGGTCCAGACCGAGCAGCGCACCGGGCGGCACCCGGATCCCCTGCACTTTTCCCTGCTGCGCCAGCCGGAAACCTTCGAGGCGCAAAATCCCGGTAGCGGGATATCCGTCCAGCGGATAGGACCATCCATTTGAGGCGCCGAGAAGGATTAGAACCAATAAGCCGGATTTAATACAGGATTTAATAATAGTTTTCATTGAATTTCCTCTGCTGGAATCTCGTCTAAATCAATCACCACAGCATATTTTTCTTTTAACCCTTGATCCAGACGGTTCAGAAAAAGGTTTTGCCGTGCACGCTGGCTTTCCAGAAAGGGACGAATTTGGAAGAGTACCAAACTGTCTTTGTAAAAACCAAATTCGATGTCAGCGGGAACGGCGCCGCCATCGGCACTTTGCAGCCTGGGAAAACGCTCGGGAACGGATCTGGCAAATTCGATCAGGCGCTGAATATCTTTGGCACTCAACACCGCCTCGGTGCCGCTGGCGGCGGTCTTGGCCATGCCGCCCTCTTTTAAGATCACCCGCTTAAACGGATCGGTGGCCTGGGCCATCAGACGCACTTTGCCGTCGGCCAGGTTAATTCGCAGCTCTTCGGAAGTCTGCCCGGATACGGCGCCGCCGACCCCTTCGTTGACCGCTATGGTCAGATGATCGGGTTGGCCGGTGTCCACGTCGGCAGTTACCATGACACCGGATTTGTCAGCCGGGATGCTTTTGAGCAGCAACACGGAAACGTAGACATGTTCCGGGTTCTGCATGTAGGCCTGACGCCAGCTATAGGCCCGCTCGGTGAAAGGCGAGGCCCAGACCCGACGGATGGCTTCAAGCACATTTTCGGCCCCCACGACATTAGCCACCGTGAGATTGAGACCGGCACCGGTGAAACCCGCCAGATCCTCAACATTGGTGTCGCTGCGCACGAACACGCCATAACTGCCGTCCGGACCAAACGTGGTCTCCATGGCCTCCAGCAGACGCCGGCGAAAATCTTCGCCGGGATCGGCATTTTCGATCCAGTCCCGCATTCGCTGCAAAAACCGGTGGGAGACCCGTTCCTGTTGGACGGGGTCGTCCTTCAAACCCTGGATCAAGGCATACTGTTGCTGCATCCAGCCGAATACACTCGACCCACCGGGTTCGAGTTGCTGGTCCAGCAGGGTCCGGAAATGGCCAAAGGGTATGACCAGACCATCGCTGACGGCCTCCGGAAAGTGATGCTTGAGTTCGCCCAGGTTGGCGGCTTTGGGCCCGGCAATCCGGCCCGAATCTGCCGCCCGCATCTGTTGCAGTGGGATAAAGCTGAGATTGTAAAGATCCAGCTTGTTGAGATCCGGACGGATGACGATATCCTGCACCTTGGATTCTTCGGCAAAGATCGCGTCCCATTCGGGGCCGTCTTCAACCAGTTGGACAATCCCGCGGGCGCTGACGGCCAGCACCACCCTTTGGCCTTCCCTGGCGGTGATGCGCGGCAGCAGTTGTTTATCCACCGCCACGTTGGGAATACCCAGATTGCGGGCCAGCAGTTGCACATGGGACAGGATATTGCCTTTTCCGGCGGTAATAATACCGGCCACCGGGGGCAGATCCTCGGTGGTCGCGGGCAGGACATAGATACCGTTGCGGTCAAAACTATGCACATCCGCACCGGATTTTTGCACCCTGAGTATGCCGCGTGCCAGGCCGGCATTCAAACCGTGCAGGCCGGCATCCAAATTTTGGTTAAATACATCGTTTTGAATACCCAGCTGCCGACCGGCGTCGGCCATCAGGCTTTCGAGTACGGCCGAATATAAAAGCAGCAGACTGCCGCGCAGTCGGTCATGAAGGTAGCGCAGGCTGAGCGGCTCGATCCTTGCCAGATGGTCCATGGTTTCAGAAAATTGAAACCGCAGCAGCCGATCGGCCCATTCAGGGACTCGAGCGGCATATTCCAGCCCGGACTGGTAGTCGATCAGCTGGGGGTTTATTTTGAGCAGCGCCTGAAAACTGTCCTGCAAAGCCCGGTGTTGACGCGCAGAAATTAAACCGCTGCCGTAAAGACCGTCGTAACAATAATCCAGCCACAACAACCGTTGGCGGCGGGAGACCCCGGGAAGTTTTTCCAGCAGCGCATTGCCGCTGCGATACAAGGCACCTTCCAGCGCCAAACCGGTGTCCAACATCGCCAGCTGCCGGCTCGCCCGGCCGGCTTGAGGCAGGCTGTCGCGCAACGCGGCCGCCAATTGTGCGGCAACTGCAAAGCGGGCCGTGGGATCTTTTTGATCCCGCAGCTGCCCGGCACCCTTGATCAGTCGCCGTTTTAATTTGGTGTTGTTGATCTGCTGAGCCAGCGAGAAAACGGCTTGCCCGATATCCTGGGGCTCGAAAACTGCTTCGATAATTTTGGCCAGGCTCTCATATTCTTGGGAGAGTCCGGCAAGCCCGCGGGTTTTAGCATAGGTGCGCACTTCGCCGGCATCGCTTTGTTCCGGGTGGACATGGATTTTGATCCGCAGCTTTTCGAAATCCGGGTCCTGTTCTGCAAGGGATAGGGAAAGCTGCCGCATTTCGGTGACGGGGGCATCCCGGTTGCCGTGGGG
>Ga0210064_1000072_pt1 | contig 45507 bp, 38 predicted proteins | sample Muzzi_CordC_D2_FD_185531 | JGI IMG/M metagenome (GOLD analysis project Ga0210064, IMG submission 185531) | Wetland microbial communities from San Francisco Bay, California, USA, that impact long-term carbon sequestration - Muzzi_CordC_D2 (SPAdes) | ecosystem: Environmental > Aquatic > Marine >... | reverse complement strand
CGACGTTGTAAAATATCCAATCCAACTTGTCAGCCCCCATGCCAAAACCAGGGTCAACTCCATGTTTGATAACATCCCGCATTTGAAGCAAAAGAGCGACGATGCGATCTGGCTTAATGCCGCCGATGCTCAAAATCGCGGGATTTCCAATGGTGAGCCGGTCATTGTCTTCAATGAGCGCGGCAAATTACGCACTTCAGCAAACGTCACAGATCGAATTCGGCCCGGTGTGGCCAGCCTGGATGCGGGCGCCTGGTATCAGCCGGATTCCGAGGGGATCGATGAAGGCGGCTGTGTCAATGTGCTCACCAAAGATGAGATGTCGCCGGCGGGGGCATTTGCCTGCAATAGTTGCCTGGTGGAAATCGTGCCGGACAAATAGAGAATCCAGGCCCTTAGGACAAGACTAGGACATCACTTATCGGGGTGCTTTAGACCCTTTTTTCTGGGTTAGGATCGCTCTGATCCGTCGACAAAAATCTTTTCTGCCGTAACTTTAGCTAAAATTGGCGATTCGAAGCTATGGCACCCGGCTACCACCGCCGCCGCCCTCCGGACCCCCGAGAAAAGGATGATTGGGCATGACCACAATCCGGTTATCGCCTACAAACTTCAGGCTGGTTGCGCCAATGGCAGTATACATGATCCCGACTTTAACGCCATTCGGATCCAGCATATCGGCGCCGAATTTATAGTAGCCGTAATCCTCCCAGATAAAAATGGTCATCCTTTTGAATTCTGCCGTATCCGGGGCGATATCCCGCCACATTTTCGAATCCATTTCATATTTGGGCTCAATTCCAAAAATGACATAGGGTTGGGAGCCTCCATAGTAATAATATTTATAATCCATCGGCACCTGATAGGATTCAAACGCCTGCTGAACTTCGGCATCCCGCTTGAGGCTTCCATAATTCGCGGTACAACCGGCAATCAGGGTTAGAATAATTATGACGATGCCAATCGGCATAAGATCAGCTGAAAATTCATTTTTATTTTGTTTTTTGGGTTGATTCATAATTTCCCCCTGCCCGGCAAAACATTCTCGAGCTGGACTCTGGCTTTAATGGTGAACAATAGCTAGATATATAGAGTCAATTGCCTGCCAAAGGCTACGAATAATTCGTGTTGCAGGTTAGTTTGTAAAAGATAATTGACAGGCAATCATTACATCCGGGCTATGTAACAAACTACCTAATAGTTAGCTAAAACTTTTCACAATAAGTCCTGGAGGCTTTGGTCTACTTCAAACTAACATACTTATATTTAATAAAAATATGAACACAAAAATATTTTGCATAGATTTTGCAGAAAGGAGTCTGAGCAAATACTTAAGATACGGATTGGCTCCCTGAAATGAGAGGATGTTAAACCATGCTTTCTACACTTCACCAGTTTTTAAATTTAAAACCAGAAGTTGATTTGCCTGACACCAACCAGGAATCAAAAAGGCATGAAGTCGTTGCCAAGCTGTATTATTTGCTGGAAAAATTAACCGAGGAACAAAAACTGACTCTGTTAAAGCTACTACTGCGGGGCAAGATAGTCGACTATTTATTCAAACTGGTCATTGATTTGTCCGACAATCAACGACTGGTTCTAATGAAACAACTGGAGCAAATAACATCGAGAACGTCCGGTTATGATCGAAGAAAATACATCCGCAAGGACTGCTTAATCAATGCCAAGATCAGTGCGGCAAATCGAATTTTAACCTGCTTTATCCTGGACATCAGTCCCCAGGGCGCCTATATCGATACCGACGAGGGGATTCTGGTGGGACAATCTACAAAGTTGATGTTTTCATCGCCAAATAACCGGGCGCGACTAATTTTTTCCGGAAAAGTTGTCTGGATCAAAAATCAGGGGGCGGGCATAAAATTCAACCATTCAAATCCCAATCAGCTTGAAATTATAAGATCATTCACGGACAACAAACAAAAGGTGTATGAAATAAACAGCTGTTAAGATTCATTTATGAGTTTCCGAATCGTGTCCTGGGAGAATCCTCTGGCGTAAAGAAATCTGTATATTTTATCCTTTCTTTTCTTAAGATCAGATTCCCGTTCAAAGCGCTTGAAATTTTTTTTCAAAATTCGCTCTGCGTTTTCTCGCTCATCGGCATCGCTGACGGTTTCGAAAAGAATGTTTTGTATCCGTTCGCCCCGCAGTCCTTTATTTTTCATCGCATGCCGAATGCGTTTTACACCATAACCTTTTCGGATCAACTGCTCAATGTATACCCGTGCCGTGCGTTCATCGTTAATATAATCGAACCGTTCGCACTCCGTAACGGCTTTTTCGATATCCTCCGGTTTAAATCCCCGATGCTTCAGTTTTTGGATAAGCTCATATTTGGAGTGATCGCGGCCCGTGAGTATGCGAAGGGCTGTATTTAAAACCTTCTGATAGTCACCCTTTGAAAGATCGGTTTTATGGTTCGTTTCTGGTCGCTGGTTGCCGGTCACTGGATTATCAGTTGATTGAGTGGAATTATCTCTATTATATAGGCGGCCGATGCAAATTTTGCCAGATACCGGTGTTACCGCTTGATCCTGAATGCTTATGCTCTCTAAACGGATGCAGCACTTTGCTGAATCTTTGCATAACCTGCCGGATTGTACCCCCCTGAGTATAGTTTCGAATAAAATATTTTAACTCTGATTTTTGACTGGGTGTCAGTGAACCGAACTTTAAGCTGCCGTGCCGGCCACCAGGAAGATTCGAAACATTCGCTGGAAATGCTTTAAAGTTGGAGATAGTCTCAAAGGGAATATTTTCCAGATAAAAGCTGCAATCAGCCACCATTATTTCGAGTTTGGAAGCTTTGTTCAGCCATAGGTCGTCACCGTTCATAGAGACGCCAAGTCCGCCAATCGCGATGTCTAAAATTGGAACCAGCCTGACCGGTTCAGAATTGATTATGGCGAAGGCATTGTCTTTAACCTTATATCGCAGATGTCTTCTTCGCTCAACTTGCATAATTATCACCTCCCATAGATAGCCGAATAAATCTGGCGATAATTTGAGATCAGAGCATCAGGATTTCAGAGAATACTGCGCGAGCCGAATAGCTTTTGGAAAGCCGCATCTCAGCTGGAATCGAGCAACACAGAATGAATTACAATGGCATGCCAGATATTAAATCATAACAGAAAATATCTAATACCACAATGTGAAATGTCAAGGGCAGCGGCAGGATCATGAAGCCGGAATCTTCCGATTGGGGATGACCGTGCATCACGCAAAGGGCATGGTGCATGGCATGATGACAGAGGACGGAAACCTGCAGCCAGCGACAAGGTGCCGGCATCCAACATCCACCAACGGGTATCCAAAATCCAGCACCCAGGAGGCAGCAACCAGCATTCAGTAACCGGCATCGAGCATCCAGTATCAAGTATCCAGTATCCAGATGAATACCCGGTGGCACTGCATTTGACGAAAAAAAGCTAAAGTTCAGGCTTTAATGGCCGATAATATAATTGCGAACAAATTTGACACGCATTCGATACTGAGTTAAGCTTATTAACAGAGATTCGGATTAAGGAGAAGCGACAATGGAAATAGAAAAAAGCCAGGGCATCCAGATCGATGCTTATGTAAATCAGGTTCAAGATAAAAACAAAGTCGAATCTAACGAAAATAAATCTGACAAAGCCGATGCCAAGACGGATACTGTAGTGATTTCCGATGCCGCGAAACGCATTCAAGAGATCAGAAGTCAGCTGGATGAGGTTCCCGATGTGAATGAAGAAAAAGTCGCGCAGCTCAAACAGGAGATCGAAAACGGGACCTACGAAATAAACGCCGATAAAATCGCCGGTAAGATGATTAGAGAAGGCCTGATCAACGATGGGGTAAAATAGCCCGGCCAATTATTACCTGTAAAATATTAAAATTACAAAATCCCGGTATCTCGCCGGGATTTTTTTTGTCCGTTTGGAAACTAATTAATGTCACAGATCAGACAGTACGCATAAACTCCCTTGGGATCGTTTAACTCCATTACCTGCTCCAATTCGGAGCCGAATTTTTGATACATCCGAACGGCCGGCGAAACCGCACGACCCCATTGGCGATTGATGACACCGGTTAGAAATCGATTCAGTCGCTGAATCAATTTTTCCCTGGCGGTCAGGGGTTGCGTGACATAGACAACATCATATTCTTGTAAATCGGCCATCCCGGCGGCTGATTCGACGGCATCCTGCAGGTTGCCGATGGCATCGACCAATCCCAGTTCCATAGCCGTTTTGCCGGCCCACACGCGGCCCTGGGCAATTTTTTCAACGTCCTGGGGCGACATGTTTCGACCTTCAGATACCTTTTGGATAAATCGACGATAACTATGCTGGATGGATTGTTCAATTAAATCCGATAGGATCGGATTCAGCGGGCGAGCGGCATCAAAGGCATCGGCCAGGCGGGTGGTTCCCACACCGTCATTGTGAACTCCTAAATAATTAAGACTTTTTTCAAATGTCGGGAAGGCACTGTATATTCCGATGGATCCGGTAATGGTTGTGGGTGCTGCCCAGATTTGATCGGCCCCTGAGGCAATCCAGTATCCGCCGGATGCGGCAACGGATCCCATAGAGACAACTACCGGTTTACCGGATTCCCGGGTGATTTCCAGCTCTCGGCGGATAACATCCGAAGCCAGTGCATTGCCCCCCGGGCTGTCAATGCGCAGAACCACAGCCTTGATTTCATCGTCCTGCTGCGCCTGCCGAATAAGATCGGTCAGGGTATCCCCGCCGATCCTGCCCGTCGGCTGGGTGCCGTCCAGAATTATCCCCCGGGCAACAATAACGCCCACTCTTGGTCGATTTGGGTGAATTTGCAAAAGCTTGGGTTGAATTGCGACCAGGTATTCAATGAACTGGATCTGTTTAAAGCTTTTTGTTTCCTCGTCTTCACCGACCAGCTGAATCAAATCATCGCGCACTTCGTCCCTGGTTTTTAGGGCATCCACTAAACCATAATCCAACGCCAGCTGTGCATCATCCCCGCCGGCACCTGCCAGGAGTTGCGATGCGTTGTTGACGTAGTCATCAATATCCGCCGGTGACAAACCCCGCAGCTGCGCCACCTTTGTTTTATAGGCGTCCCACAAAACATTCAACCAGGATAAATTGGCTTCTTTGGCATAGTCGGACATATTATCGCGCAGGAACGGCTCCAGGGCCGATTTATAGGTGCCTACCCTGAAAACATGGAACTGAATCAGCATTTTTTCCAGCGTACTCCTGAAATAATTGCGGTAAATTCCAAATCCGGTCAGAAGCACACCACCCATGGGATGCATATTTATTTGATCGGCATAGGCCGCCAGAAAGTAACGGTGTTGGTCGAAAGAATCGCCGGACGCATAAATCGGTTTCCCGCCGGCTTTAAACCGTTCCAACGCTTCGCCGATATCCAGCAACTTGCTGATTCCGGCTTGCCCCAGATCGCGTAAATCGAGCACCAGGGCCTGCACGCGTTGATCCTCGGCGGCATAGTCAATCACATCGATTACGTCCCTGAGCAGCGTTTCCTCCTGGGCCGCTTCACCAAACAGGCTGCTGGACAGCACGGTTTCGGTTTTTTGTTCGACAATATCGCCATTCAGCGACAAAATCAGTGCCGCCTGGTCCGGAAGATCATCACCGGCTTCATGTAAATATATCGAAAGCAGGAAAATGATCAGCGCCAGAAATATCAAATTGCCCACAACGACACGACAGACTGCAAGTCCGTGCCAGAAACCGCTGAACAAATAACGGATGGCCTTGAAAATCGATTTCATAGTATAACACCCTGGTATTTCTCTGCCCTTAAAAATAGGGGATCCGATGCTGCCAGTATCTGCTCCGAATTACCATCACATCGTATTAGAAATATTTTTTGCCTCTTTGAGCTTTTAAACCCTGAACCCTGCTTGTGGAGTCGGCTTGTTCCGTCGTCTTGTCGGGTCGAAGTTTTAACGAAGCCTGAAGCTCGACCTGTTGGGTCGTAGCTGAATGCGAAGCCCAAAGGGCGAAGTCCCAAACCTTGAACCTTGAACTGCTCAATTTAGTACCTAATTTATTGAAATCACATCATTTTTGCGCATGATTTATGCGGCAGCCAGATTGAAAGTTTTAGGAATGCTATCGATTTAAATTGAAAAGACAGAGCGAAGCGATACAACAAATCTTCAATCTTCAATCGTCAATATTCAATTCCGGCTTGTCCGGATTAGGTTAAATATATGTCAGATTACAACAAAAAAAAGGGGTGACACCAATTAATGTCACCCCCTGCATGATTAAGTCATTGAAAAATACCGCTTCTCAATGCTTAGTTGATCGTTACCTGTTTGGCCTTTTGTTCCTCGGGCTTCGGAACTTCTACCTGCAAAACGCCGTCCTTAAATTCGGCCTTAATCTGATCCGAATCCACATCGGCCGGCAATCTGAATGCCCGTTGAAACTTGCCATAGGACCTTTCTTTGCGGTAGTAATTTTCCTCTTTTACCTCGTTGTCATAGGTGCGTTCACCGGACAGCGTCAGCACGCGATCATTCAGATCAATTTTAATATCCTTCCTGTCAACTCCGGGAAGCTCGGCTTTGATCACAAAGTGATCATCTTTCTCGTACAGATCGACTGCCGGATTCCACATGCCCATATTGTCATCATCAGCCATGCGGCCGGTACGGAAAAAAGGATCGTCAAAGAAACGGTTCATCCGGCTATGCAATGTTGGCATCTCTCGCCATGGATTAAATTTTACTAAGTTCATCATTTTATTTTCCTCCTGTGTGTATCGTTGAGTAGTTTACTGGTCAATTAGTAGCAGGATGACTTCTGCATATTGCCAGTTTTATTTCGTTATGATTAAATTTAATCAGAAATGTAATAATGTCAATATTATTTTTTATATTTTTATTTGCATTACTAAATAGATGTATTATATTTGAGTAATGAAAATTGGAAGTCGGATAAAATGAAGTTTATTAATAATTAATTTAAAGACTTAATTAAAATTTGGATTAAATAACGTAAGGAGGAAAACTCTATGAGCAAAATTATCGGAATAGATCTGGGAACAACGAACTCATGCGTGGCAATTATGGAGGGCGGCGATGCCAATATTATCACCAATCCCGAAGGCGGGCGCACAACACCTTCCATGGTGGCAATGTCAGACAATGGTGAGCGCCTGGTCGGTCAAATCGCCAAACGACAGGCCGTAACCAATCCTGAAAACACGGTGTTCGGCATAAAACGCCTCATCGGCCGCAAATGGGATTCAAAGGAAGTTCAGGACGACATCAAGGTGCTGCCGTTCAAAATCGAAAAGGCATCCAACGGCGATGTTCGCATCAACCTGCGTTCAAAGCAGTACAGTCCGGCGGAAATTTCATCCTTTATATTGGCCAACATTAAAAAGTCGGCCGAAGAATACCTGGGTGAAAAAATTACGGATGCCGTCATCACCGTACCGGCTTACTTTAACGACAGTCAGCGGCAGGCGACCAAAGATGCCGGCAAAATAGCCGGTTTGAATGTGTTGCGAATCATCAACGAACCGACGGCGGCTTCGCTGGCTTACGGGTTGGATAAGAAAAAAGATGAAAAAATTGTGGTGTTCGATCTGGGCGGCGGGACCTTTGATGTTTCGGTGCTTGAAATCGGTGACGGCGTTTTTGAAGTTAAAGCCACCAATGGTGACACCCACCTGGGCGGTGAGGATTTTGACTTGCTTCTGATTGATTACCTGGCCAATGAATTTAAGAAGGAGCAGGGAATCGATCTGAGAAACGATAAGATGGCGCTGCAGCGTCTGAAAGAGGCTGCGGAAAAGGCCAAAATCGAGCTGTCATCATCCATGCAGACGGAAGTCAATTTGCCGTTCATCACTGCCGATGCCAATGGCCCCAAACACCTGGCCATTAAAATCACGCGATCCAGGCTGGAAAATCTGGTCGGCGGCCTGCTCGATAAGCTGGAAGCTCCCTGCCGGACCGCCTTGAAAGACGCCGGCCTTTCTGTCGATGAAATCAACGAAGTGGTTCTGGTGGGCGGAATGACCCGTATGCCGGCGGTTCAGGAACGGGTGAAAAAGATTTTCGGCAAAGAGCCCAACAAGGGGGTCAACCCGGACGAGGTCGTTGCCATGGGCGCGGCGATCCAGGGCGCGGTCTTGACGGGTGATGTGCAGGATGTTCTGCTGCTGGATGTAACGCCTTTGTCTCTGGGGATTGAAACCCTGGGTGGTGTCATGACGAAGTTGATTGAAAAAAATACCACCATCCCGGCCAAGAAAAGCCAGATTTTCAGCACGGCCGAAGACAACCAGCCGGCGGTGACAGTTCATGTGCTGCAGGGAGAGCGCGAAATGGCGGACGGCAATAAAACCCTGGGACGGTTTGAACTGACCGGAATATCTCCGGCTCCCCGGGGCATGCCTCAAATTGAAGTCACATTTGACATCGATGCCAACGGAATCGTGGAAGTTTCCGCCAAGGATCAGGCCACCGGCAAAAAGCAATCGATCAAAATTACACACTCATCGGGTCTGACCCAGGATGAAATCGATCGCCTGGTCAAGGATGCCGAGCTGCATTCGGCCGATGACCGCCGCAAAAAAGGTCTGGTCGATGCCCGCAATGCAGCCGATGGGTTAATTTACACCACCGAAAAATCGCTGGCCGAACTCGGCGACAAGATCGACTCCGGTACCCGAACCCAGGTTGGGACTGCCGTAAGCGACCTGAAGCGTGCCATGGAAGGGGATAATGTCGATGAAATCAAGCGGCTGACCGAAACCTTGACCCATGCCTCGCATGCCATGGCCCAGGCCCTGTATCAGCAGACCGGCAGCTCGGCCGGTCCGCAAGGTGCCCAAAGTACCGGCAATGCACACGGACCATCCGCTACCGCTGATAACGATGAGGTGGTGGACGCCGAGTACGAAGAGGTCAAGTAACAACGAAATTTAACAATCAAACAGGCGGCGGACTTGTGCGCCTCAGGAGCGTTCGACTCCCGCCGCCTCCACCAAATTTCCCCTTCAGCGAAATTTGCCGCGCCGTAGCTCTTCAGAGCGAAGGTTGGCTCCGCGCTTCCAATCCACAGTTTGTTCCAAACTTCATCTCGGTAAACCAGTATAGTTGATTCTTCCTGCCAAATGGAATATTGATCGTGGACCTGTAATCATCGAATCCGCCGACAGATATAATAAATGCTTGACAATAAATACCAAATGGTATATTTTGTGCTCAAGGTGAAAGGATGTAAAGATGAGCAAGGCAGAAGAAACCAGATATTTCATTATCAAAAAGTCAGCGCCTATCTTTAACATGCATGGTTATAAGGGCACGACGATGTCACAGCTGACCAAGGCCATCAATATGACCAAAGGCGCGATTTACGGTAATTTCATTGATAAAGACGAGATTGCCCTTGCGGCTTTCGACTATAATTTTGCTGAAATTTCGAAAAAAATTGAAAGTGTTGTCCGTTCCAAAGAAAACGCCTGTGACAAACTCATTGCTTTTGCCAATTTTTATCTCGACGAGTTTCAGGAAATATCCCGGAAAGGCGGATGTCCCTTGCTGAATGCTGCAATCGATTCCGACCATACTCATCCACCTTTAAAAGAGCGGGTGGCAGAAGCCATTAACAGCTGGGTAAACACCGTCAGCCGGATTGTTTACAGTGGAATCAAACACAAACAGATTAATCCAATTACCAAACCCGAACAATTCGCATCTGTTTTTGTCTCACTGATAGAAGGTGGAATTATGTTGTCGAAGGCGACCGGCAACACCATTCATTTGAGCCGAAACATAGATCAAATCATAAACCTGGTGAATGCCGAGCTTCGGGTTTAATTTTTTTTGCCCCTTAATATACTAATCGGTATAATTACGAGATACTATACAAAGGAGAAAAAGTATGCATACAGAAAAAATGAGCGGTCTTGAAATCCTGGAAAAATTAAAGGACGGCGTTTTCCCACACCCGACCATGGCAACCACCATTCCGATGAAAATCATGGAAGTTAAAAAGGGTTTCATTGAATTTAGGGCAGTGGCCAACGACATGCATCTAAACCCCATGGGTGGCGTCCACGGTGGTTTTGCAGCAACAGTACTCGATTCTGCAACCGGATCTGCTGTACATACATTGCTGTTGCATGGCGAAAGTTATGGAACTGTCGACTTGAACGTAAAAATGTTGCAGCCCGTTCCGCTGGGAATAGAACTTCACGCCAAAGGCAAAGTCATCCATATGTCAAGACGACTAGGTATCTCAGAAGCGACCCTGACAGATGATGAGGGAAAAGTTTATGCTCACGCAACATCCACCTGCATGATCCTTCGAAAGAAAAATTCATCCAACCTGAAAACTGTGTCCACTTTTATTATGCAATCAGATAGACCGGTATTGTTATGACAACCCGCTCAAACAAGCTGACCGGCGAAATTTTGAATGGACCGATACTCCCATTGCTGCTTCGTTTGGCAAGCCCGAATGTTATCGCCTTTCTCCTTCAGTCCTCGGTGAGTATTGCAGAAGTGTGGTACGTAAGCCAACTTGGTACGTTGTCTTTGGCAGGATTAGCCTTGGTTTTTCCGATGTATATGCTGATGCAAATGATGTCAGGCGGAGCACTGGGCGGGGCGGTGGCATCCTCTGTAGCGCGCTCGATTGGCCAGGGAGCCATTGACCGTGGCCAGGCGCTCATATGGCACGCTCTGATATTAGCACTGACAGGAGCATCGATATTCAGTGCAGTCTACTTCAGCCTGGGAGATGTCATTCTCATAGCGCTCGGCGGTCAGGGTGATGTATTGCTTCAGGCCAAATCGTATGCTCTGGTTCTCTTTACAGGATGTGCTTTGATATGGATCACCAATATTCTCAGCAGCGTATATCGCGGCATGGGCAATATGAAATACCCCGCGGTACTGATGGTGCTGGCTGTCATCATTCAGATACCCTTATCTGGTAGTTTGATTTTAGGATGGGGACCCTTTCCATCAATCGGGATTGCCGGTGCGGCAGTATCCTCGATTTTGTCGGCCCTGATCGTCACAACACTGCTTTTACTGCCGCTTATCTTTGGGAATCCCCTGGTTAAACTGCGGATACATTCTCTTCGGCTGGAGGTCGCTCTTTTCAGAGACATCCTGAAAGTGGGATTGCTGGCCTCATTATCCCCAATCCTCAACGTTTTTACGATACTGTGCATCACCAGCCTCGTCAGTCGCTTTGGTCCGGCCGCTCTGGCAGGATACGGCATTGGGGCACGGTTGGAGTTTCTGCTGATACCTCTGATATTCGGAATCGGTGCCGCCCTGACCTCCATGGTCGGCGTGAATATGGGAGCCGGCAAACTGATGCGAGCCATTCGGATTGGCTGGACCGGGGCCGCCACTGCCGGCCTGCTCGCAGGTTTTATCGGGATGGTGGTGGCAGTATCTCCTTCTTTGTGGGTTGGTTTGTACACTGAAGACCCGGCCGTATTCAGCGCCGGTTCCGCTTACTTGAGATTTGTTGGCAGCGCATACGCCTTCCAGGGCATCGGCCTGTCCATTTATTTTGCCTCCCAAGGGGCCGGCACAGTGATCTGGCCCGTGGCAGGCGCAATCGTCAGAGTCTTCGTTGCGGTGGGAGGTGCAGCGCTGGCGGTGGTGACTCTGGGATATGGAATCACCAGCATATTCATTTTGGTCGCAGCCGGCATGTTGCTGTTCGGCTGCATCAACGCATCCTCCTTATGGCTGGGGGCCTGGGGTCAGGTTCGAAAATAGGGAATCAGGGTTAGACCGTAGGGAATAATCAATGTTCATTTTTAACTACATAGTGGCTTAAAACCGATTTCTCAAAATATCAACAATCGACCTATATTTGGTCTTAGGTCAAGGAATCTATACATTTTGGGCAAAGGAACCTGTTAAGGGTCGGGAGGGATTAAAATGAAGTTAAATGATCATCCTACAGTAAAAAAATATCTAAAATCCGAAAAGAAATTTGCGCCAGAAGAAGTTGACTATCAATGGCTTCGGGAAATCGCAACTGCTGCAGGAGCTGATGATGCTGGCTTTGTCGAGATAGACCGTAAGGATCTCCGCGATCAGAAATGCAATATTCAGCGTGCCTTTCCAGGAGTAAAATCCATAATTGGTTATGTTTGTCGTCTCAATCCGCCCCAGCTCCAATCAGCTGATCGATCGCTGGCAGATGTGGAATTTATAGCACTTGAATCCGAAATGAAAAAGGTTTCTCGCACCATTGTCAAGGTTTTGAGGGAAAATGGGATCGGATCCGTTGTCCCATCAGAGAATTTTCCGATGGATATGTTGAAGTGGCCGGGAAAGATGTGGACGGTTTCCCATAAACCGATCGCAGCTGCCGCTGGCTTAGGCCAAATCGGCCATCACCGCTTATTGATTCACCCGGTGTACGGCAGCTATATTTGTCTTGGAACGATTTTGATCGACGTCGCCGTCTCCAAATACGATCGACCAATTGATTTCAATCCATGTCTGGAATGTAAGCTTTGTGTGAGTGTTTGTCCAACCGGAGCAATTTCAAAAAATGGTGAATTTGAGTTCTTCTCTTGTCTTGTTCACACATACAGGGATCGATTGGGAGGTTTTCTTAATTGGGTGGAGGAAATTGTTACCAGTACAAATATGGTTGAGTATCGCGAGAAGCGTGACGACAGCGAAACCATGGCCGTTTGGCAAAGCCTCACGCATGGCGGCGGTTACCGTTGTGGATATTGCATGAGTGTTTGCCCCGCCGGCGAAGATGTCATAGGCTCATATATAGAAGACAAAAAGGGGTATGTCTCGACAGTTGTAAAACCGCTTAAAGACAGAGAAGAGCCGGTATATATACTTAGTGGGGCGGAGGGCGAAAGCACAGTCAGCAAACGATTTCCCCACAAGACACTAAAGCAGGTTGGATAGATAGCGCTTGGAGGTAAAAAAACAAAATTGAAAGACCCCTTAGCCATTGGCGGCCATAGATGGATTTATGAAAATCTTATTGAGCATTTGGCAACTGCGGACATTGCAACTTCAGCAGAGCATCTTGGTCTTGCGGCAAATGATCTCGGGGAAGCCCTGGTGCCCTTTTTGGGTATGATTTACCTGGTATCCAATAAGGGCGTGCGACGATCGGATGGCAAAGGATTCAAGGATGCCACCGGAAGTGTATTAATCCACTATATTTTGAAAGGTGGCAGGTGCCGGCCGGCCGGGAAATTTGTAACTTTTGCGGAACTTGCGGGGCCTTTGTTCAAAAATGGCAGTTATTCCAGCAGTGCCTTAGAGCGACCCATTATAAAACGATTTCAAGGGTGCATCCCGGAATTATTTGTGGCGGCGGCATCTTACGGCGGACGCCAAGCTGGAGAAGCCGGTTTGGGTGCGGTGAGCCTGATTTTTGATTTGCTTCCGCATATTCCACTTCAGCTCATCTTCTATGACCGGGATGATGAATTTCCTGCCCGGGCGACCCTGTTGTACGATCTTAACGCGACTCAATTGATTGATTTTGAAGTTTTGGCCGTTTTGGTGACCATATTTGTACAGTCCCTGACGAAACTATAACGTGATGTAGGAAATAATCGTGTAACCAGGCGCTGAAGTCGGGCCGGGTGGACCTGCGCCATTTAAACGTTTTCACTTATAAACAAAGTCCCGGGCTTTGTATAAGGCAGTACTCATTCTGCCCGGCCTCTTAGCTTGAAGGATTACCTCGGAGGATCACGCCAGATTTCCATCATGGTCAAATCGTCGTTCATTGCAGCATTGCCGCGCCAGGAATCTATTCTTTCCAAAAGACCTTCTGCCCAGGGAGGACCGGTAGCCACTTTAAAATAGTCAGTTAAACGGTCATTACCGAATAACTCACTTTCTTCATTTTCCGCCTCGGTGACTGCGTCGGTTACAAAGAGAATCGCTTCTCCGGGTGATAGGACGAATTCTGTTTTCTCGTACTCAGTTCCGAATTCAACACCTAGTGGGAACCCGTCGAGTTTGGGAAGTTCCCGTAATCCATGGTTAATAACCCACAACGGATATGGATGCCCGGCTCGCGCGGTCTGAACTCGTCCAGAGCGAGGCCAGTATTTACTCAAGACCATAGTGGCGAAAAACCCCTCTTCAGACATGAGCTCATACATCTCTTTGTTGACATCGGCCAGCAGTTTGTCAACCTCTTTGTGCAGAGGCGCTATGCTGCGGATTTTGGCGGAAAGTGCCGCCATAATCAGAGCGGCAGGAAGCCCCTTGCCGGCGACGTCGGCAACATATACCAGCCAACTCGCATCGGGCATTGGTATCACATCGTATAAATCACCCCCAACAGAGGCCGCCGGCTCTGAGTAGGCCCAAACGTGGCTGCCCTCGCCCAACTCCGGCATTTTCGGCCAGAAAAGTTGCTGGATTTTTGCCGCAGCCTCTAGTTCAGCCTTAAACCGCTCCTGCTCTATGCGCTGTTCCAGCAGCCTCGAACGGATTATGGCCACGGCGGCCAGGTCGGCGAAGCTTTCCAAAACCGCCAAATCTTCATTTTCGAAAAAAGGTTTGCCCCTCGAATTGAGGACACTAAGCACGCCCAGGAGCTCTTCCCGGTAAACCAGTGGGACGCAGATTATTGTTCTGGTAGTCAAATCCCTCTTCTTGTCTGCCCGTTTGGAAAACCTGGGCTCCCTTTGGGCATCCTCGACAATGACGGCCTTGCGGTTTTGGGCAACCCAGCCGGTTATTCCTTCACCCATCTTCAGCTTTACCGAATCCTTGAAATCTTCACCTGCTCGGTCTCCAAATCGATCGTCTTTGATCGAGACGATTTCCAGCAAGCGGGGCTCAGAGTTGTGGAGAAATAGCAAGGAAGCCTCTGCAGCCGTCACCTCCTTGGCAAGATCCATGAGGCGCGGGAGAAGGTCGTCCAGAGATTCTATTTCCGCCAATGAGCGGTTTGCTTCTGTGAGCTTTCTGACACGGTTTGAAACTGGATCGATATAGTGCTGACAGTCGTTGTGGTTCATCACGAAATCCTTTATTCATGCGGCACGCAGCTCTCTCATCATGTCTGCCGGGCTTTGCCCAAAGTAGCGCTTGAATTCCCGACTGAACTGAGAGGAGCTCTCATATCCCACCTTGTCGGCCGCGATGTAGGCTTTAATGTTTTCCTGTACCATTAAATTCTTGGCCTTGGTCAGCCTGACTTTTTTCAGATACTGCATGGGAGAATCCGATGTGATCTCTTTAAAAGCCCGATGAAACGCCGAAGTGCTCATGCGGGCCATACTGGCTAATTGTTCCACATCGAGTTTTGCTGCATAGTCACTTTGCATAACCTTCAACGCATGAGCTACCTGGGAAAAAGTGCCGCTATGAACCGCCAGTGAATAGAGTACCGGCGCCTGGGTTCCGCAAAGTGCCCGATAAAGAATCTCCCGCGCCAGACCGGGACCTAAGATTTGGGATTCCGTCTCCGACTGCAGACACTTGAGCAGCCTGTGCGTTGCATCTGCCATATCCTCATCCAAGACGGCCGGGCCAATCCCGCGAGGCAGGCCCTTTTCACTGCCATTGCCGATCTCCGGCTGAAGACCCAATCGGCCGATCAGTTCGTGCAACTGGGCCATGTCGATATCGATGTAGAGTCCCAGCAAGGGGTCCTCAGGGCTTGCAAAGGTTTCGCATTCAAACGGCATGGTTACCGAAATTACCAGGTAGTTGTTTGCATCATATTGAAACACCTGCTCACCCTGGTAGCCGATCTTGTGACCCTGGGCGACGATGCAAATACCAGGATCATATACCACCGGCCTTCTGGGGATAGGCTGCGTTGATTTAAAGAATCGCACCCCTTTGAGCCGCGATTCAGAAGATCCGCCATCGGTTATTGGAAAGCTTTTTAATAGGTCAACCATCTGTGACATTTAAGTGTCCTCCTTTTTTAAAGGAAAGAATTGTCGAAAATTTTCATATTTTCGATTATGAACTCAGCTCAGAGGATATGGATGCGATCACCTCGCTGGATACGAAGTCGAGCAGTTTCTTCGATCATCGTGATCCGGAAATCGTGAAATGGTTGGGGAATGTAAAACTTGAGATTTAATAAAATCGCAACAGAACTGTTTTCCGTCGTTTACGATCGGATGACAGGCTTAAAAATAAAGGAGACACGGGCGCTTGACGCCTGGTAAGGAGACAAAAAATGCAAAAACGTCAACTGGGAAAAAGCGGCTTGGAAGTTTCGGCTCTCGGACTGGGCTGCATGGGGATGAGTTTTGGCTATGGTCCTCCAAAAGAAAAAAAGGAGATGATTGCACTCATCCGGACAGCCGTGGAGCGTGGCGTTACATTTTTCGATACCGCGGAAGTCTATGGTCCCTTTACCAACGAGGAACTGGTCGGCGAGGCGCTCGCGCCGATGCGTGACCGGGTGGTGATAGCCACCAAATTCGGTTTCGATACCAGCGTCGATCCCACGAAAGCAAAGGATGGGCCGGTCCTGAACAGTCGCCCCAAACATATCAAGCTGGTCGCCGAGGCCTCGCTCAAACGACTTAGGACCGATGTCATCGATCTGTTCTACCAACACCGTGTCGATCCGGACGTGCCGATTGAAGACGTGGCGGGAGCGGTTAAGGATCTGATCCAGGAAGGGAAAATCAAGCACTTCGGCCTTTCCGAACCAGGCGTGCAGACCATCCGCCGCGCCCACGCCGTCCAGCCGGTTACTGCGGTCCAGAGTGAATACTCGCTATGGTGGAGGCGCCCCGAAGAGGAATTGGTGCCGACGCTCGAAGAACTCGGGATCGGCTTGGTTCCGTATAGTCCACTGGGCAAGGGGTTTCTCACCGGCAAGATCGACGAGAACACGACATTCGACAGCTCCGACTTTCGCAATATCGTTCCTCGCTTTACGCCGGAGGCCCGGAAGGCGAATCAGGCGCTGGTCGATCTGCTTGGCAAGATCGCGGAGCGGAAAAATGCGACGCCGGCTCAGATCGCACTGGCCTGGCTGCTGGCCCAGAAGCCGTGGATTGTTCCGATCCCGGGGACTACGAAACTGCACCGCATGGAGGAAAACATCAAGGCAGCTAGTATCGAGCTTACACCCGACGATTTGCGTGAGATCGACCGCGCCGCCTCAAAGATTACAGTGCATGGTGAACGGTACCCCGAAAACCTGGAGCAAATGACAAATCGTTAACCGGTAGAATTCAGTTTTCATCTTGAGAAAGCGCCTCCTTGAGTGAGACCCATCCGCCTCTGTGTAGGAGAGATAATACGCACTGTCAAACTGGTGACAGAGTAACATTATCAACGCGTCTTTAAAAACAGCAGCTCGGAGAACTTTGGACGCTCAAGGTACTATCATGAGATCAAAAAAAATTACAAAACGTGAGTTAGGAATGAGCGGGCTTTTGTTATTCTTGATGATATGTCATATAGGCTATATGAATAACGATGCTATCGCTTCTGATGGTAATGCAGACAAACTCTTAAATAAAATAAATGTAATTGGAATGTATGCCCATATAACAACCAATGATTCCGTCCACCAGATGGTGAATCACCCGGCATTTAAAGGCTTTGGTCAGTATTTGCTGCCGTGGGATAATGGCAAAAATTATTATAACACGCCACTGAGCAATGTTGGTTCGCTCTTGCCGTATCACAACCATGTGGACCCTGACGTTGTCGTGGGCGCAATTAACCACATGATTGACGAAGTCAGCGACGGCAAAACCATATTCTACGATTTTTACACCGAACAGCAAAAGCAGGAGAATCCCACCAAAGCGTCTACCGGGCTCTTCTTTGTCAGGGGTAAACCGGGAGCTCCGTTTGCGATTGTATGTCCGGGAGGAGGCTTTGCCTATGTGGGTTCCCTCCATGAAGGCTTTCCACATGCTATAGAGCTGAGTAAAAAAGGGTATAATGCTTTCGTCTTGAAATACCGCGTGGGGGATGAGTTAAGGGCCACCGAAGACTTGGCGGCAGCCATATCTTATATTTTTAAGAAAGCGGAAATGTTTGAGGTCAGTGTTAAAGATTATTCTTTATGGGGCAGTTCGGCTGGCGCAAGGATGGTAGGCAAAATTGCCTTAAAGGGAACTGCCGGTTTTGGAGGTGATGATCTTCCTAAACCGGGTATTGTCGTCATTGCTTATACCGGTCATACAAGTTTTTCAGAAAATTATCCGCCAGCTTTTATTACGGTAAGCGAGGATGATGGAATCGTTAATGTATCAGTGGTGGATAAACGTGTTGAGAACATGAAAAAGGCCGGAATTGAAGTCGAGTATCGTAAATATAAGAATGCCGGCCATGGCTTTGGGCTCGGTGTCGGTACGGATGCCGAGGGGTGGATAGAATACGCTATTCAGTTTTGGGAAAACCACATATCTAAGTGAGGACATACAGCTTGGTTCCTTTCAGCCCTTTGGGCAAGGGATTCCCTACGAAATAATATGGAGACAAATGATGAGCGTTTGGAAAAACTCTTTAAGTAATACCCCTGAGGGAGGGCGTATGACCCAAACATGGGCCCCTGCTTAATCAAATATTAGGTGGGGGTTTTTGATTTTGAGGGGATCGTCTCAGTTTCAGAATTAAAAGAGGTTAAAAAAGGATTATAGTTTGTCAACTTAGTCAACAACGTTATATATTCCGTTAAAAGGATTTGGGTCCCGACGAGGGCGCTTTGGATTTTAGAAATCCCGTTCATCGGGCGCCTTCATTTTCATCGATCAGGGCCACTGCTCTCACGGGGCTTCCGGTGCAGTCTTTGAGAAAGAGCGGGAAGCCCGTAAACAGGAACTGCTTGACGGGCAGGGCGTTCAAGTTGGCCAGATTCTCGTATATGGGCACCTTTTCTTCGAGCAGGAACATATGAACGCAGCGCGTCATGTCCGCATTGTCCGCTATATTGCCCAGGTCGATGCCCACCGCCTTTATGCCCTGCTCAGTGAGCCAGCGGGCCGCATCAATGGCAAGGCCGTTTGCGTTGTGAAAATCGGGATCGTCCCACCGGCCCGACCACGCATGTATGAGAACGATGACACCTCGGCGAACCTCCAGGCCGTCCCTTTCAAGCGTCTGTTTAACCAATTCCAGGTCCACCGGCCGGCGCAGTTCTTTGCCGCTCACATCCAGTAGAATGGCTTCCCCGAAAAACTTGTCCAGGTTCTGCTGATCGATGCTCTCCGATTTCACATGAAAATGGGTGGGGGCATCCACGTGAGTGCCGGCGTGGTCGGAGATGATAAGCTGCTTGGTGGCAAACCCCTTGCACGGCGGCTGGTACCGGGGGGCGGTGAAGGCGTGATCTACAAAGTTGTTGATGACGATTCGGGGATGTGAAGGATGGGTAGTGAGCCCATCATAAATTCGGTGGGAAAGGTCGATGGTCTTCATGATAAATTCCTGTTCAATTCTGTTGAATGCAGAAAGCGTTTAATTTCATCCTGAAACGGCCATTTGCGGCGAGAACCTTAAAAAAGATCCCACAGGCTCTCCCTCTTTATCATGTTTTCGTGGGTGTCCTCCAGAATTATCTGCCCCGTTCGCATCACATATATCCTTTGTGCAAGGGAGATGGCCATTTTCACATTTTGCTCGACCAGCAGGATCGCCGTTCCCATTTTGCGGATTTCCTTGAGCACAACCCCCAGATCCCTGACCAGATTCGGGGACAATCCCATGCTGGGTTCATCCAGAAGCAGGAGGTCGGGCCGGACCAGGATGGCCATGCCCACGGCGAGCTGTTTCTGCTGCCCGCCGCTCAGGGTTTCCGCCATCTGCTTCCGCCGCTTTTGAAGAATGGGAAAGAGCCTGTATACCTCTCTCAGCCGTTTTTCCAGGTCGGAATCCTTTCCTACAGCATAGGCTGCAAGCTGAAGGTTTTCCAGGACCGACAGGCTGGGGAACAGGGATTTCTCCTGATGCACAAAAGAAAGGCCGTTTTTCACATTGACGGCGGGAGATCGGTTCGTGATGTCCGTTCCCCGGTAAATCACCCGGCCCACCGCTGTCTTAAGATAGCCGCAGATCGTCTTGAGCAGGGTGGTCTTTCCCGCGCCGTTGTGCCCTATGAGGGCGACGAATTCTCCGGCATCCACGCTCAGGGATGCCCCGAAAACCACCTGCTTGCCCTGGTATCCCACATCCAGATTTTTGACCTCTATGAGCAATTGTCATTCCCTCGCGTAGGCATATTGTTCAACGGCCTTTACTGAAAAACCCCTTAGTTTGCAGATAAAAACCGGCTAAACACCGAAATAGATCTCGCCCAGTTTCGGATCCGCCATCAGATCCTCGGCGCTTCCCTGTGCCATTTTGCGACCTTCAGCCATGAAGTAGACTGTATCGGAAATGCCTCTGACCACTTCAAGATTGTGTTCTACAATGCAGATGGTCTTGCCCGAGCCCGCAAGCCCTCTGATGATTTCCATAAACTGTTCAACCCAGTTGGGATCAACGCCGGATGAGGGTTCGTCCAGGAGCAGAATCTGGGCCTCCGTGGTCAGAAGCCTTGCAATAGCCAGGAGCTTTTGCTCTGCATAGGAAAGATTCCGGCCAATCTCGAGTCCCTTTTCAGCGAGACCCACGGCCTCCAGGTAGGTAAAGGCAGCCTTCATATTCTCATCTTCCTCCCTTTTGACTCGCCAGGGCATCATGAATAGTTTGATCAGGCTCTCCCCCGCCTGGCCCTGCCTGGCAACCAGCAGGTTGTCCAGGACGGTCATTCCCTGAAAGATCCTGACATCCTGCCATGATCTGGCGATTCCAATATGGGGCATTCTGTGGGCGGGCAGGTTGGTGATGTCCTTGTTCATGAATCGGATACGCCCCTTGTCCGGTTTGAGAAAGCCCGTGACCAGATTGAAAGCGGTCGTTTTTCCGCAGCCGTTGGGGCCCACCAGAGCCGTTATCTTGCTCCTTTCAAGCCCCATGAATAAATTGTCCACGGCCTTGAGGCCGCCAAATGATTTGGAGAGCCCTTTGACTTCCAAAATCGGACCCTCCCCATCCGGCCTTTTCTCCCGGTGCGGCTTTTCGGCGGCGCTGTCGCCGCCGCCCGCTGAAGACGAGGTCTTTGGCTTTCTCTCGGTATTTTTCGCACGCCGCAGGTGGAAGTATTCCGGGATCAGTCCCCCGGGCCTGAACCTCATGAAAAGGATCAGCAGTACGCCGTATATGAAGCCGCGCAGGGGCACAATGAGATCGCTGGCACCCGGCAGGAAGGTCAGGATCTCGGGGATTATGATCAGGAGGAACGCGCCCACGGCAGATCCCCACAGATTGGCCGTCCCCCCCAGGACCACCATGGCGATAATCAGGATAGACTCATCCAGGCTGCCGATGGAGGGGCTGATGAACTGCGTGTAGTGGGCAAAGATGCCGCCTGCTCCTGCGGCAATGCCGGTTCCCACCATGAATACGATGACCTTGAATTTGATCACGTTTTTGCCGAGAGAGCTTACCGCCCTTTCGTCTTCTCGAATTCCCTTCAGGACCCGGCCGAAAGGGGACTTGGTCACCTTGAGGACCACATAGTACACGATAACGACAAAGACTGCCATAAAGGGAAGAAAATGAACCGGCGTCTCGACCTTGAATCCAAACAGCTCGGGGCTCGGCACCCCGAAGATCCCTGAATCGCCGCCCGTGATGTTGTAAAGCGACAACATCAGATGGAAGACGACCATCTGAAAGGCGATGGTAAACAGGATCAGGTATTCCTCCTGGACTCTGATGAAAGGTGCTGCAAGTGCACCGCCCAAGGCTGCGGTAGCCACAACAGCGATGACGACCCCGATCAGGAAATTGCACCCCAGGCTCATGGTCACGATTGCGGATATATAGCCGCCAATGCAGAAAAAAGCCGCATGGGCCATGGATGCCATTCCCCCATAGCCCAGAATCAGATTTAGGGAAACGGTCAGGACAACAAATATGAAAGCCAGGTTTAACGTATGGGCCAGGTATTCCACGCTCGACTCCCTATGCTAGGTGCTCTTCTTTCCCATGAGGCCCTCGGGTTTGATCAGGATAACCAGAAACAGGATAAAGAATGTAACCACCGTCTTATATTCGGTGGGCAGCACAATGATCACGAGGCTTTCCGCCATCCCGAGAATCATCCCGCCCAGAACGGCGCCTCCCAGGCTTCCCACACCTCCCAGAAATACAGTGATGAACGAGATAAGCAGGGCGCCCAGGCCGATGTTGGGGTTGGCCGGTTTGTCCAGGGTGGCCAGAAAGGCCGCAATGCCCGCCAGCAGCGAGCCGATTCCAAAAACCAGCACAAATATCTTCCTGGAGTCGATTCCGATGAAGGTCGCCTTTTCCGGATTGCTCGCTACGGCGCGGATCATCATGCCGGCCTTGGTGCGGGCCAGAAAGGCAAAAAGGAGAACAATAACGATCCACGACAGGACCACCGTAAAAAGATCAATCGTGGTAAAGGTTATCATACCAAGGGAAATCACATTTTCCGGAAAGCCCGCGAGAGGTTTCGAGTCCGGGCCGAAGATAAGATGGATGAGGCTTTGGCCGGCAATCATAATTCCCATGGCCGTGAGAAAAACGGAAAGCTGGGCGGCGTTTTTCTCCCGCATGGGAAGGTAGGCGAAATATTCCACGCCGCAACCCGCCAGGATTGCAGCGAGGAGTCCCAAAAGCAGCGAAGGTACCAGCGGAAAGGACATGCCCACCAAAACCAAAATGACATAAGCGGTAAGCGTATATATGAAACCGTGTGCAAAATGGAACGTCCGGGTCGTATTATAAATAATGCCCCAGCTTACCCCCAAGAGGGCATAAAAACTCCCGGTAATGAGTCCTCTTGTCAGCAGCTGCAGAAACAGGCCCACCGCTTATACCTCCGCTTTCCGTTTGAATCACTCGCTGCGTTTCTTGATGATCATGGGCTTGCCGTCCCGGATTTCAAAAAGGACTACCGGTTTTTCACATGTTCCGTCCTTCTTGAACCTGATGTAGCCACCGTAGATGCTTTTGAACCGGGGGTCGTCCCAGATGGCATTTTCGAGCTGTGAGCCGTCATAGGGATCCCCGCCTTTGGCCACGACCCGGCTGACCAGGTCTTTGAGAATGTAAGTCAGTTCATAGTAGTTGGCCGCATAAAAGTCGGGGTCCTCATTGAACTTTTTCTTGAAGGCTGTGACAAAGGACTTGGTCCAGGGATCATCGGAGTTGATGTCAAAAAACTCGCTGGCAAACAGATAGCCCTCTGATGCACCTCCCGTAACCTTCTCCATGTCACCGGAATGCTCGGTGCCGCAGATGGGGGCGTTGATGCCCATTTTACGCACGGCCTTGATGACATATCCCACGTCGAGGCCGGTGCTGGGGCAGAAAATGATGTCAGGGTTCTTGGACTTTATGATGGAGGCTTCCGAAGTAAAGTCCGTGGCCCCTGTCTCGTGCATCTGCTCGCTGACGACCTTACCCCCCAGCTGCTCCCAGTATTTCTTGCCCGCTTCGTTCAACGAGATGGGCGCCGTCTGGTTTGCATAGATGGTGGCCATGGTCCTGTAACCCTGGTCCCAGAGATATTTCAAGGTGAAGGGCGCAATTTCGTTTCCGAGCATGCGCGTGTTGTGAAGGTAAGGGATATTGATCAGTTTAGGGCTCGAAGCGCCCCCATTGAATACGATTATTTTCTTTTGTTTGGCCATGGCCATGATGGACAATGTCGGGGCGCTGAACGAAGAGAGAATGGCCGGGACCTTGTCGATGGAGGTCATTTTTCTGAAGGCGTTCTGGGCAGGTGTGGTCAAGCCAGATTTATGATCCTCGACCACATAGCTAAACCGGTAGCCGTTGACGCCACCGGCCGCGTTGATCTCTTCGATGGCAATGCTGGTTCCCCTTTCCATGGTCATGCCGTACCATGAACCGGAGCCGGTCATGGCGAGAATCTGGCCGAACTTGAATTCCTTGGTATCGGCGGCAAACCCCGTTGAGATGGATAACATAAAGACGATTAGAACGATCAAGCCTACGAACTTTACATTTTTCATAATGTTCTCCTCCTTAATTAATTTGAGAATTATGCGAAGAATCAGGCTTCCATTTGCCCGCAGGATATGCGCCCCCATCGCCTTTCCCGCACCAGGGGCATCATGTCTTTCGTCCGATTATAGGATCCTTTCGTGATCCGGAATGTATTCGTCAAAGACGGTCATCACCGGAGACGCATACAGGCAGCGGGTGATACGCATCCGAATTACCTCAATGATCCGGTTTAGTTTGTCGCTTCCGCACTTCTTTCTGAAAAGTCCGTGAAAGGCCCGTGTTCAAAGGTATCCGGGCTGTGATGCAGTTTCTGCCTTTGCGGGAGATTTTTCGAATATCGTCAATTATTGATTTGAGCTGTTTGATGTCTTTAGATTCCAGCAGGGGCGTCGCCCATTCAAGCGTCTTTCCTTCGAACAGTTCCAGGGGGACGTAAAAATCTTCCACTCGCCCTAGCCGAAACCTTGGTAAATAAATTGTTAACAATGATTTCGACAAGTATGTAATGCATATGGGAAGATGGTTTGTCAATGATAATTTTTCCGATTGAATCCGGTAAATTAATCGTGATGGCAGGAATGATTCTGGGTGCTCTTACAAAGGGGAATCAAGAAAAATTGGCATCAAGCCGAATGTATTGTCAAATCGCTTTGAGTTATACCCTGGAGGGGGGCATATGACCAGAATATGGGTTCCTGCTTAATTAAATATTAGGTGGGGGTTTTTGATTTTGAGGGGATAGTCTCAGTTTCAGAATTAAAAGAGGTTAAAAAAGGATTATAGTATGTCAACTTAGTCAACAACGATATATTAATCGTTATTTTCATTGTGTATATAATTCCAATATTTTTTATTATTCGCGCATCTGATAGGTTTGATATTCCAAAAATATTCAAAGCAGGCATCGCAAGTATTGCAGACGGATGGTGCTAAATCGCCATTGAGCCATCTTTTTATAAGATCAGGCTCCGCTAAGAGTGGTCGACTCATAGCAACTAAGTCAGCTTTGCCATCTTCGATAATTTTTTCTATATATTCAAGCCGTCTAAATCCACCGACAGCTACTACCGGAATATTTACTGCATACTTAATTTTGGCAATTCGGTCTATGTTAAAGCCTTCTTCCCAAATAGCTTTATCATTGGGGCCTCTTGATTTCCAGTCTCCTATTAAGCTTCCGCATGACGGTTCAATCGAAAAGAAGCCATGCTCTTCCGCCAATTTTGCTATTTCTACAGCATCATCTATCCCCATAGCACCATCTAAAAAATCACCGGTTGTAAGTTTTATCCAAACTGGAAAATCATCGCCAGCTTCCTTGCTAATCCTTTCTCGAATTTCTTTTATAATTCTAAATCTGTTTTCTAAAGAACCACCGTATTTATCATTTCTTCTATTTGTATACGGTGATAAAAATTGGTGTAATCCGTACCCGTGAGCAGCATGAAGTTGGACAGCATCGAAATCAGCACTTCTTATTAAAGAAGATAGTTTTCCGTAAATGTCAATCGCCTTTTGAATATCGGATACAGTTGCCTCTATGGGCTGTTCCACTGTTCCTGGCAAACCAGGCAATGGAGATGATGGTGCTAAAAATTTGCTATCTTTTGAAAAATACGGAGTTAACTGTGCTGTGATTTTTCCTCCAAACTCATGCACTGCATCGGTAAGTTTTCTGAAAGTCGGAAGATCAGATTTGTTTTTTAGTGTGGGAACGTTAAATGGTCCAAACCATGATTTTTCAGGCCTAATTACACCAGTGTTGATCATACCCAATTCATTTTTGGCTAAATCTCTATAAAGTTTGATCATAGAACTGTTTGGCAACCCTTGTTTATCACACAGATTTTCTGAGGTTGCGGATCGTATGAATCTATTTCTTATTTTAATGGGTCCGAAAGAAAAATCTTGAAATAATATTGACATATTTTACACCAGATTTGCGGTTAACTAATTGAAAAAGATTAATTAATAGGCTTTGGGATGCCTTTTAGGTTGGGCCTTAATTCGACAGATGAATTTGTAATCATTTTGTCATCGACCGAATCGATGGTGGCTTTGGAAGCTGCGGTCAAAAACCCAATTATGGTCATCATATAGGACGTTGCTGAAAAAAGGCTTCTCGGCTCCTTTACCATTCATGAAATAATTTCACTTGGAATTGACCGGTTAAGGTCGATGTCCATGTGAACTCTGGTTTCTTAGCGTTTTTTCTGTTGTCGGCTCATTATACTAAAATGGCTGCTCTGTTAAACGGGCCATTGATGCCCAGAAGATTGCCAATCTGCCAACGGCGTTAAGTTAGGGAGAGTTACCTGCACCCGCGGATTTTAAACTTTCTATGCGGTTTTCTAACGAAGAATCGCGGTTTGAACTCACAACTTTTGTGTGCTTATAAAACGCTTAGAATAATAATTTTCTCCTATAAAAACATAGTCAATATTTTGAAGGGTAGAGATATCATTGAGAGGATCACCGTCTACAATAATTATATCTGAACGCTTACCAACCTCGATGGTGCCGATTGTGTTATCCAGGTTTAAACATTCTGCAGCTGTTTTAGTTGCCATTTTAATTAAGTCCTTGGTGGGGACCCCAATCTCTCCTCTTAACTTTAACTCTGTAGTTAAGTCATAATGAGGATTCATCCATGAGCCGCCGTCAGTTCCAGCAACTATTTTCGCCCCGGCTTCATAAGCCAACCTAAATTTATCCATCATTATTGGAAAAACTTGTTTTGCTTTTTCACTAATAAATGTTGGAACACCATCTTTTTCACTTGCGTTGCTTTGGCGGTAGGTGTTTGCAAGAGTAGGGACTATGAATATGCCTTTTTCAATAATTTTTTCTATTACTTTTTCGTCAAGAAAAACTGCATGTTCAATTGAGTCAGCACCTGCATCTACGGCATTACGAATACCTTGAATTCCATATGCGTGGACTGCAACCGTCTTTCCTGCGGCGTGAGCAGTTTGTGCCGCAGTGCGAAGTTCTTTAGTGGTTAGTTCAAAACTGTCCAGTTGCTCATCAGGTTTTCCGAAGCCCCCGGTTGCAAACAATTTTATAAAATCCGCACCGAAATCCAACAACATGCGAACTGTTCGTCGGATTTCATTAGGGCCATCAACCGCAATTGATAGCGCCGGAGCATGACCACCTGTCATCGCTAATGCCTTGCCGCAGACTAAAATGCGTGGACCTTCGACCAAACCTTCCTCTATAGCTTTTTTAAGAGCCAAAATACCTAAGTCCTTGGCACCCATATCTCGGACGGTAGTAATTCCGTTCATCACAAGTTGGCGGCATCGATCCGCAGCTTTTAAAAGGCTCAAATGACCGTTTTCTGCGTCAAGATCTTGAAGCGGCGATGGTCCAGCATCCATGTAGAGGTGCAGATGAGCATTTATTAACCCCGGGCAAATAGTTTTGCCTGCGGCGTCGATAATTTTATCAAAAGACGCATTATCTGCTGATGAAACCTCTTGATTGATTGCTATTATTCTGCCGTTTTCGAGTATAATTTCAGATGGCTCCGATGGTTCGGCGCCGGTCCCGTCGATCAACTTTCCGCTCAGAATTTTTATCTTCATTATATTTCCTTTTTTCGAGTCTGTTTAGAGATAAATTACATGAGCAAATTGGGCAAAAATGTTGCGATTTGCGGAATGAAAATTATAATAATCATGGCCAAAACCATCATCAGGAGAAAAGGTACAATTCCGCTAAACACTTGCCCCATAGGTATGTCGGGCGCTACGCTGCCGATGGCAAAAACGTTGATTCCCACCGGAGGTGTGATCTGCCCCATTTCCATAGTGATCACCATCAGGACCCCGAACCAGATCGGGTCGAATCCGAGAGCTACCATAGCGGGAAAGATGATCGGAAGTGTGATTATCATGGCTGGCATGATGTTCATGATGCAGCCGAAAATAATGTAGCCGATCAGAACCAAAATCAAGATGCCCCACTTGTTGAGAGTGGTGTTAACCAGAAGGTTTGACAGTACAATGGGGATTTGGCATACCGTTACAAAGTGGGCCAGCACCATTGCCGCAATGAGGATATAGAAAACCGAGGCGTTCATCACCACCGCGCTTTTTACCGCTTCAAGAAAATCTTTCCACTTTAGGCGTTTTTTCAAAAGTGCGGCAACCAGCGCTCCAAATGCCCCAACTCCGCCGCCCTCGCTCGGTGTAAAAAGGCCGGCATAAATGCCGCCGATGACGACTATAAATAAAACCAGAATAGCGCCGGTGCTTCTAATAGATATAAATCTTTCTTTCCAAGAAACCTTGACCGCGCGTGGTGCCAGCGATGGGTTAGTGCGGGCCCGAAGGTAAATCATGAAAATGAAAAGACCACTTAACAATATGCCCGGAAATATGCCGGCGATAAATAGGGCACCGATGGATACATCGGTCAGCATTCCATAAATGATAAAGCCCAGGCTGGGTGGTATAAGAATACCAAGGGTTCCACCGGCGGCAATGGCACCTGTCGCCAGGGATTCTTTATATTTATATCTTCTCATTTCCGGTAATGAAACCATGCACATGGTAGTGGCAGTGGAAAGGCTGTCCCCGCAGGCAGCCGAAAAGCCGGCACACCCGCCGACTGTCGCCATGGCCAGTCCGCCTGGATAGTGACCCAGCCAGGCGTGCGCTGTTTTGTAGACGTCACGCGCCAAACCACCGTGGAAAACCAGATTCCCCATGAACATAAAAAGCGGCAGAACGATCCAGCCATATGAGCTGGTGGTTGAATAGCTAACCTGTGACAGTATACTCAGTCCGGCGTTTGTGCTGGAAATATAGCAGGTGCCGGCATACCCTACCATTAGCATGATGGTTCCCACGGGAGCTCCCGAGAAAAGCAAAAGGAGCATCAAGCTCAGGCCTAATATACCGGCCGTCGTACGGCTTACATCCCACGAGAGCGCTTCTATCCACTGGGGAGTGAAGAATATCATCGCAGAGAACATTGCGGCCGGAAGCAGCCATCTGTAAAGATTACCGCGTTCAAAAACATTAAGCATTCTTTGGAAGAATCCGGCCGCAAAAGACAATAACGATAAAAAGGCTCCAGCGGTCATCGCAAACATTACCGCGTATATCGGCAGCCCCAACACAAGAGTTTCGGTGCGGTCAAGCCAGTTGTCGTAGGCTAGATCAAAACTCTCCCAGGTCAGCAAAACAAGTACACCAACATTGAGAAGGGACATGCTGAAGTCAAGAATCAGTCTTGCATTGAGAGGCAGTTTATCCGAAAGCATCTTAACTTTTATGTGGCGGCCACGCATCTCAACTTCGCCCAGGGCCAGAAAGGCCACCCCCAGCAATGCCATTCGTAGGATCTCATTTGCTCCCGTCACCGGTTGATTAAAAACGTAGCGCCCAATAACAGTGACGGCAATCAAAAAAACCATTCCGACCAGCAATATCCCGGCCAGTGCCGAGGCCCAACCACATAAGCTTGTGATCCATTCACTTGCCCGTTTTATTGCTAATTGTGGGGACAGTACTTGCAATTGCCCGTTTTCCGCCAGTACCATGTCTCTTCTCATTCGGTTACTTTGCATTTACAGCCGATGGAATGGGAGCTAAGGCTCCAGCCATTTATTTAGAATACTTCTGACTCAAACTGATAAAGTCGTTGAGCATCTGCTCGCCGGGATATCCAAGAGCGGTAACGTCATCGACCCATTTTTGTCTTATTGGCAGCAGCTCTTTTTTTGCTTTTTCCCGTTCTGTTTCAGAAAGGGATATCACAGTTATCTCAGGATGCTCTTCATTCAGCCACTTGAAAAGGTCCACCGCAAAACCATCAAACATTTTCGGCATGCCAACTGAAAGAGGCGTTGCCGTGGTGTCGAGGATCTGTTTTAAATCATCTGGCAAACTGTCGTATTTTTCTCTATTCATCACGTACATTAACTGCATGGCTTCAAAGCCCACCTTGGTGATAGACCCGATCACTTCCTGCATGTTCAAGGCTCGAAACCATCCCACATTTTCAACAACGGCATCGTAGACTTTTTTCTGGGAACCCTGATACACTTCTTGGGAATTGGTAAGCACGGGTTTTGCTCCCAGGGCCTTGAGCACGGGTGTCACATGTCCCCAGTTGGCACAAATTTTACCTTTCAAATCTTCGATTTTGGTGATGGGCTTTTTGTTAACCGACATGATATGCGAAACGTCATTGGTTCCGATCCACAGTATTTTGACTGCCTTGAATTCTTCATCGAACTGCGGATACTTTTTTCGCATGTCCAAAAAGGCTTTAGAGGCGACCTCACCACTGGAGTAGATCATTGGCAGGCTCAAAAGTCTAACCAGTGGAAATCGCTTGGGGTCTCCCCCGGGGAACATGCCGGTGATGTCACAAACACCGTCCTTCACGGCATTGTAGGCCACCTTGTTGCTGGCCAGGGCATTGTTGACATAAATGGTGATCTTCAATCTTCCATTAGATTGCTTTTCCACTTCATCGGCCCAAGGTTTAAGGATATTACGATAAAGCGGATGCTTTTCGTTGCCGACCCACGTATTGAGACTTAACTCGAAATTCTTTTGCGCGGCTATCGCGGGAAAGGCCATTCCAATGATGATACCCAGACATAAAATTGCAAAAAAAAGCTTTTTCATTATTCCCTCCTTTTGATTTTTTTTGCGCTTTATATTACAAAGCGCAGCAAACTCGGTGCTGTTACGATGAGGCTGCTATTCGGATTATGATCAAACTGATGGCGATCATTTTCCTTTTGCCATTGAATCCCTGAATTCCGGCCGGATGCAAGATCTGAGCAGGAGGCGTTTTTTGATTCCGGGACACCCATGGCGGCCATATCTAATTGGCTGAGACACAGTTCATTATCCGGCAGCGCTAAGACCCAAATACATTCGGAGGACTTCAGCGTGCAGATTTTTCCGCCCGAAACCTTCTGTGTCTCCCCAATGGTAAGCTTTTTAGAATGCGGGCCCAGCTGCGCGTTAAGGTTACGGTAGACATCAGCTGCCAGGCGCGGATTATAACGCCTGTCCACCAGACCCGAACGCGGGAAATAGCCCCGGTCCATATCGGCAAAGGTGTCCAGAATGACAGTGGCCTGCGATAGCGCCAGGGAGACGGCTAATGCCTCCGCCACCCGGTTGGCATTGGCTTGATCATTATTTTCCGCAAGCGCCGGATTTTCATTGGCCAGCGCCACCAGAAACTGGGCGCCTAATCCCAGGTTATGAGTCATGTTCACGGCTGCAGGGATATCAGAAAATATTTCGGCACTGCGGTCGATGCGAAAGACAAAACCATCGAGCGCGGAGGAAGCCCCGTTCAGCCGAAAAAAATCTTCAATCACATTTCGCTCATTGGTTCTAAATCCATGCTTGATAAAATGCTTAAATCGGCCGCCTTCTTTTTCAACGTCAGCCGATGAGCGTAGTTTGGACAGATAAATAGGTAGATTTAGTTGCTTTCTAATCTGAATCAATTGTTCGATATACTGGGGAGCCTTGCCCCAGGGTATGATGATTTCAATGCTTTCGAGCAGTTCCCGATGATTTCCCAGCGCCTCAAGCAGCTGAGGTGGAGGCAGATCATAGATAAACAGGTGAAACCTGTGCCCCATTTTTTTCATCCCTACCATACGCTCCCTTGTCCGCTCATCCGTGAGATCATGCCAGGGCAGCCGTAACCGCTTGGCGCCCATCTCCCACAAAGCCAACAGAGGGTAATCATTGCGCACTTTCTTTCGTAAAAATTCGTCCAGCGCCCCACTGTATGGCAAATCCGTAATTTCAGCCCAGGGGTGCCGCATATCGATTCCAAGCCCGGGCCACGATTTTTCGCTGGTATGGAACCCGGTAATTTGATCTTTTTCGGGCTCCACAGCTTCATCGATTGCCAAAGTCTTACCCCAGGTTCGAATACAATGTGCGGCGTAACTTTTCTGATAAACTTTGACGAGAAAAAAACCGAATTTGCCCAGATCGTTTCGACCGTGCTCTTCAGCAGCTCCAACTCTGAATAGCTCACTGTAGTCATGTCGGAAAAAAGTGATGGAGGGCAGCACATAACAATCAGTAACACCATGAAGGTTGAAGAAGAAACTATGCACATGCCCGGAGAAGAGGGCCTCGACCTTGTATTGAACGAGAAGGCCCAATAACCAGGACCGAGCAGGCTCGCTCAGATTATCGTAGTTCTCTTCCTCACCGGGGCTGGTAATATAAGGGGGGTAGTGGGTGAACATGAAAATTCGATTGTGCCGGTTTTTCGCAAGATCTTCCTCGAGCCAGCACCTCTGGGCTTCCTCTTCCTTCAAACCGGAATTAAACAGTTGGCTGTTGAGCAAAATAAAATGGCAACGTTGATGATCAAACGAGCTGTAAAACCTGCCAAAGTGCTTTTCAAACTGAGCCAAAAATGCATCATTAACCACCTCGGCGGGGGTCCATGAACTAGGTTTGTCTCCGACATCATGGTTGCCGGACATCAGGTGGAGTGGGCTGTCAAGTTGTCTGTAGATGTCATGAAAACGTTTTGCCGCCGTGGTGTATGAAGGAAGAGATGGTACCGGATGAATCAAGTCTCCCATGTGAATCACAAAATCAGGCCTTAGCCGGTTCAACATATGAACCACATATCGATTTCTGCCATTAGCCATATGATTGCTTTCCCAGGGAGATGAGGATTGATCCTCTTCAGGATTGATGTGACCATCTGTAATAACAGCAAAAGTAAAGATCGGTTCCGATACCGTTCCAGTTTGAGAAGTTGTGGTTTTTATAGTGTTATTTTGTTTTTCAATACCCATAATTATCTATCTGTATATTATTGTTTGATGACGTTATGCTAAAGGGAAAGCCTTTTTATCTCTCTACTGGCAGTAGATAGTTCAGACGATATTTCTTTCACCAGCGATGCGATTTGGTCGCGACGCTCGGTACCCATTCTTTCGTTGATAGCTGATACAGTTATTGCAGCTACCAACTCTTTGTGCTTATCAAAGACCGGGACACCAACAGAAGTGACCTCTTCGTGAAAAAGTCCCTTGCTGACAACATAGCCAAGCTTGCGAGCCTTTTTGGCAAGACTCCTTATGTCATCTGCGGTCAGGTCTTTATATTGTGGATAGCGCCTTTCATTAGCGTTAACGATGTTTTCAAATTGCCCATCTGGTAAAAATGCTATCAATGATAAGCTACCGGCTCCTATGCCCAGCGGTCTGCGTGCACCAATATCAATAGTCATTGTACGAATCGGAAATTTTCCTTCTACCCTGTCGATACACATAACGTCATTTCCCGAACGGATCAGGAGAAAAACAGTGTCATCTGTATGCTGGGCAATTAGCTCGAGTCCATGCCGATATCGGTCTTTGATTGAAAATTGATAGGCGGCTGATCCCAATGAAAATAATTCAATTCCGAGGTGGTATACTTTTGAAAATGGATCGAATGTAATTAGGCCTTCTGAAACTAATACTGTCAAAAGCCTATGTGCCGTAGCCACATGGAGCTCCACTTCCCTGGCAAGTTTTGACAAATTTCCACCGCCTTTTTCATTATATTTTGCTACAGATCGCAGCAAAGCAACGGCTCTGTGAACGCTTTGAGCACCGGCGTAGGGTTTCGGAGTTGTCTCAGAGTTTATAAAGGTTTCTTTCATTTTTCACAGAATAAAAGACAAAATCTAAATTATTATCAAAATATGATATAAAAATTTACCAATATGATAAAAATCAGACAAGAAATCAGATGTCAAGAATATATTATCATAATGCTAAAATAGATTATCATAATATGATAAGACATAATAAGAAGAAATGGCTGAGGTTAAATTATTGCAGAATATTAAATCACAGAAAGTTAAATTATCGGGGCGGTAGCTGAATGGGACGGATATAGGGGACATTGTTGGCTAAGTTGACTTTTATTTCGATTTCTTGCCGAAAATAGGCCTTATTTTGGGCTTAAGCCCAGTAGGGCTACCCCTTACCATCGTTCAATCATATTTCCACACCGACTCTCGCCCTGGTAAATCTGTTAATACCACCCGCTCTTCAAGCATTTAGACTTCCCCTTATTTCAATTTGACAATTCAGGGGTCAACCAAAGGCTTCACTTTGTGTCTTGGTGCCTTTGTGGCAACCTGTTTTCCACCTCAGTCGGATCAGGGTTAGGTTGACCATATATATTCGAGGCCCTGACAAAAACCCCCCAAAAGAGGTAAAAAAGGGGGGTATGGAAGGTGGTTTGTAGTGGAGATGCAATGATTGGGTATAAACTACTTAAATGCAGGTCGCGGGTAATTGAAGTATTCGGTCTGTGACCAATTGGATATCATCGCCGTTGTTGATCACTATCCCCAGGGGAAGGTCGTTTTTGTAGACAAAGTTTTTCAATGTTTGCAGGTGTCGTTTTTGAATCATGCTGCCGAACTTTATTTCGATGGGCAGAGTTCCGAACGGTCCTTCCAGAATCAAATCTATCTCAGCGCCATTTCGTGTTCGAAAATAATTATAGTTCCAGTTTACGATATCGGTTGCCTGTATTCCTTTGATTAATTCTTCCGAAATAAAGGCCTCAAATGCGGCACCAACATTAGGGTAATTAAAAAGCTGTTTTTTGTCTGCAATGCCCTGGATAAAATTGGATAGTCCACTGTCTCGAAAGTTGCCTTTTGGCATTTTAACAACCGATTTGCTTGCGCTTTTTTCATAGCTGGGTATATTTCTCCAGACATAACTCCCTTCAGCAATTTGAAGATAGTCCCGGATCGCTTTTTCGGAAATATCCAAAGACCTTCCAACCTGAGAACGATTTATAATTGTTCCGCTGAGCGCAGAAAGCATGGAAACAAAACGTTGATATTTTACAAGATCCAGCCTTGGGAAAAGTGTTCTGATATCTCTTTGAACATAGGTTTGAATATAATTTTCCATCCAGATAGCATGGAATCGATCGTCTTTTTCAAATAAAGGCTCAGGGTATCCCCCTTTTAAAAAGGCTTGCAATAATTGCGCATGAGATATTTTGGGCTCAAGACCTTTTACAAACTCAATTGTGTGTTGATTTAAATCCTTTATAAATATTTTATAAAAATCGGGTAGCTCGAGCTCATATGTTTCATAGGCCTTAAATGTCCCCAGCTCGACAAGCCCCACTCGGCCCGCCAGGCTCTCCGAGACATTTTTTACCAAGTCAAGAGAACTGGAGCCGGTTAACAAAAACCGATTTTTTTGTTTACGGTCACGATCAACAACGCTGCGCAACTCTTGAAACAGGGCAGGAAATCTTTGTGCCTCATCAATTATGATTGAATGCGCGTGTTCTTTTATAAAGAATTCAAAATCACGCGTAACAAATTCAAAATCGCTGCCACGTTCAAGATCAAAATATTGCCAGTCTGGCCTTAGCATTTTAGCCAGGGTGGTTTTTCCGCACTGTCGAACACCAAGAATGATGACAACCGGGAAATAGTCCAGCAGATTATTGATTTTGGCCTCTATGTGACGTTTTTTAACAGTCATATTCGTTTAATACAAACGAAATTTACTGATGTCAAGAATTTAATTTTTATTATGGGATTTTTATCGTTATATCTGAATTTCTTGGACAATTCGAATTCAACAGGTTCTAAGGGTTGTTGACTAAGTTGACTTTTAGCTCTATTTCTGGCTGAAAATAGGCTTTGTTTTGGGCTTAAGCTCAATAGGGCTATCCCTTACTATCGTTCAATCATATTTCCGAACCGATTCTCGCCCCGGCGAATCTGTTAATACCACTCGCTCTTCAAGCATTTAGCCTTCTGCTTATTTCAATTTGAAAATTCAGGGAAATCAAAAAAAAATGGCATCATGCAGAATGTATTGGTAAAACTCTTTGAGTTATACCCCGGAGGGAGGGCATATGGCCAGATTATGGGCCCCTGCTTAATCAAATATTAGGTGGGGGTTTTTGATTTTGAGGGGATCGTCTCAGTTTCAGAATTAAAAGCGGTTAAAAAAGGATTATAGTTTGTCAACTTAGTCAACCATGTTCCCCATTTTAACCAAGCCAACCAAAAGCTGGTTGTCTCGCAGCCCGCGGTGAGTAATTCGGTCAAGCGGGGGGAGAAAATCGCCAAACTCGAGCAGTTAGAGTTTTGGAGTAGATTAAAACGTTATAATTTTATAGCCGTCTGTAATTTTCCCCAGAGAGCAAAAATACTGCGATGTGCTCCTGAATTTAGCCATAGGGTTGATCCGCCTTCCGCTGAGCGCTCAATCCCGCGCGCGCCTCATCTGAAGATAAGCTTGCCGAACACGCCGCCGTGATCCGAGGCCCAATTGGGCGGCAGGCGCGAGGTGAGAAACTGCAGAGTCCCGACGAGCTCTGCTGCCTGCAGGGACTGGATAGCCGCGCTGTCTGGAATCCCGGGGTAGGGCTGCTCAACCTCAAGGTGAGTGTTTACGATGCGATAGTCCTTTCCCCGCACCGTGGCGTCGACACCCACGAAGCCTCGCTTTATGGCAAGGATGGGAACGTCGGGAGAGGACACCGGCACCAGGACGGTGTAAGTGCAGCCGTCCTCCGACGGCATAGAGTGAAGCATGGCGGGAAACGGGGATGCCGGAAGCGGATTCGGTATATCCACCCCGCATAGCCCGCCGTCGTCGCTATCCCCGACTAGTTTTTCATAGAACACGCCTTGCCGGGCGAGGATCACGTCACGGTCAACCGCGCTAATAAAATCCATTATTCCATCCCCGTCAACGTCAAAGAAAAGCTCGAATTCCAGGTTGACCACTTCCGCCGCCTTAACGTAGCTCTGGCCTCTGGCGGCAAGGGCATCGAGCGTCTCGGCCAGATGGTCGACGAAGGGAGGTCCGACATTCAGGCCGTTCAACTTTAAATCGAGGACCTCCTGGAGGCCGATCAGATCCGGCTTGGTGAGCGCAATTTCCGTGGCGAAGCGCCGGGCTCTCAAAGGAAAGAAGTTGTGTGCAATTTGCTCCAGAATATCAGATGCGGCCTCGGCGATGTCCTCGGGTGTCAGCGCCATAGTAAACGGCGTCAGGTCCGCGCCGAGATACTGGTTTCGTGTCATGACCTTGATATTGTCTCTGCCGGCCAAAGCCGGCGCGGAAAATAGGCTGAGGAACAACAGTCCTGCAAAGACGAGTCCGAATAGGCGTTTCATGGCGGCTCTCCTTTCTCAACGGCACCGCCGGAGGGAGTCCGGCCCCGCTTCAGCGGTAAAACTTGTGCTTGATATTAGATACTAGCCAGTCGGTTAGATAACATCTCAAACGAAGGAAAACACGGCAAAAAAGATTATTAGTAGAGGATCTTCTATCAGCAATTTCAGGAACACCGACTCCCTGATGGTCCTTTGAGAGCGTGAGATATTGCCGAACTACCGGAACAGGATGGATTAAGGAATAGGATGAAGCCAGATCAGCGGGGAAGCGTCATAGGACCGGTGGTGTTCCGTCTTTATATCAGCAACGGACAAACACTATTTGAGCAACACCCATTTTGTCAACCAAAATATATATCAATATATTAACTGAATATTAATGCCGGCTGAGGTGATACCTGCAGCTATTCTAAAAAAGCATATCCGTGCCGGGATAGGCCCGGGCCCGATGAATTTGCATTTCCGGTTGCCAAACCCCCATTGGAAAAACCTGAGTCCAAAAAAATACCATGAAAACCCTGCTTGACATAACGGATTTTCATGGTGTTATAGATCCATGATCCAGCGGACACACCACGCTTAACGCATTCCATCCGGGTCGCTCTTGACGATTTGAATTTAAAGCGGGGCACTGTAATTTATCCGGGAACTCAACGATTCCCAGAAGATTAGGGACATTTAATTATAACTTTTATCACTGTATTGCCTCGATTCAATACATCGGTTCGTGGGGATACCCAGTAGCGGTATCAGGGACAGGCGTATTGCCCTGGTTCATAGGCCAACGTGGCGTGCGTTACGTTCTCAATACAGACGTTGACGGTCACGCCGCCCTTTGCCGTGCCGGTCGTTTTCAGTGTTACCGTGCCGTCCGGGCCGGTTTGGTCAGAGACCGTTTCACTGAACGTTCCGGAAAATGTGCCCGTTACGTTCGCGCCACTAACAGGAGCCCCCAGGTCATCGTGGATGGTTATCGTCGCGGTACCGCGTTTGTTGCCTCCGCCGGCATTTTCGGTGCCGGTGACTACAGACTGTACATGGAGCGATGTGGGATCGCCGCCACTGCTGACCGAAACATTTTGCGGCGTTAAATCGGTAGCGCCGTCATTATCGGTCACCGTTAACGTGACAGAATAAGTACCGGATGAGCTATACGTGTGACCGGTCGATTGTCCACTACCGGCAGCGCCGTCACCGAAGTCCCAAACCCAACTACTGATAATACCGTCACTATCTGAACTGCCCGAGCCGTCAAAGTCTACGGTCAGGTCCGTGGAGGTATAAGAGAAGGAGGCCGTGGGGGGAGCATTTACAAAGTCAGGCTCGACCGTCACGCCAATGCGGTAGAACGCGACCATGCCGTATCCATCGGTTACCTGGGCCACGACATCTCCGCCGGTGTCGCTCCAGTCAAGCGTTAGGGTATCGGTACCCTGACCACTGACAATTGTCGCGCCGGCGGGTACCGACCAGTCGATCGTCGCACCGGCCGGGGCATTATTTAAGGTGTAAATTTGTCCGCTGGATTGATAAGGAACCAGACGGTTGCCGGAAATGGAAGGATTGAATACTGAGTTATCATAAACGCGAACCCAGTCGATTTCGACTTGATTCGGAAACGGCGTCGTTGCATCCAGTGAACCGGGCAGATTGCCACCGACTGCGACATTCAGCAGAAGATGCATTTGATTCACGCCTTCTGGAGGATCTGCATCGGGATCGATGGGATCGAAGGGCCAGTCGTAGCCTTCAGCTTCAATTTGACCGGCGGTTTTTGTGGAATAAAGCACGTCATCCACATACCAACGTATCTCGCCGGGCTCCCATTCAACGGCGAACACATGAAAATCATCTGCGAATGTTTCGCCCCCGTATAATAGAAAGTCATTACCCTGGTATTGGTTGTTCGGCCAGGGATCACCATAGTGAACCGTGCCAAACACCTTTTCCGGGTCCTGACCGAGGAATTCCATGATGTCGATCTCTCCACTTTGCGGCCAACCACCTCTAGGCTCGTTTGTGGACAGCATCCAGAATGCCGGCCATAATCCCTGGCCATGTAAAAGCTTCATGCGCGCTTCGAACCGGCCGTATTCAAACTCCGCCAATGTGGTCGATTCGCAATCGGGCATCCCTGGGACTACCGAACGCAGTCGCGCGGACGTGTAATTATAGCGCCTGTTTTTTTCTTTCTTGATATGAATCTTCAGCGTGCCGCCGCTGACTTCGGCGTTTTCGGCTTTGTAAAACTGCAGTTCATTGTTGCCCCACTGACAGATGCCGTAATTACATCCGTCGCCTATCTGCGGTTCCCACTTGGAAAGATCCCCGTCGGTGTTGAATTCATCGGACCAGACGAGGTTGGCGTTAGGGTCAGGGGTTTCAGGGTCAGAGGTAGGGCACTGTGCCTGCGCCATGGATGAAACGGCGAGTAGCAGACAAGAAAAATAAAGGAGAATGTGTAATGTTTTCATGGCCTTATTGCTGAAAATAAGGAGTCTTTTGGTTGTCATGATTTTCCTCTCTTAGCTATGTCACAAATGTTGATCCTTGCTCACTAAACCTTTGATATTTAACATCGTGGTAGATTGGAGACATTAAATTATAACATTTATAGTAGAGTATACTATGATATAAAGTCTGTGTGCAACGAAAAGCTCGCATCGACCTGTGCGGATGATCCGACTTCGCTACTGTAGCTTCGGCGCGACGCGTTACATAATTGATGCCGTTTACCCGATGGACTTGTCGCGGCGTAGTTCCAAGAACGAAGACGGAAACCTGCCTTTAAAAAAAATCCAGCCGCGGGCAAAGTGCTGAGCTATGCCCGAAGTTGCTTAAAAGTTCAATTCCTCCTCAACAAATCGATATTGACAGCAAAGCCCGCTTCTGTTATCCGGATGGGTATTGGTTTCGTTTAACTGATGCCTCAATATGTGGGCCCAAAGCTGATGCCGATTCACAATTTTCGATTTGTCCACTTTGGAAAAGCAACTTATTATCTTTATCTTTCAACACCTGAACAATTGAGCGAAAGGAGCGACTATGCCTCGGAACGACTTGTTCGATCTCTCCGGCCGTGTAGCGTTGGTGACGGGCGGGAGCAAGGGACTGGGAAAGGCGATGGCGCGCGGTTTCGCGGAGGCGGGGGCCGATGTCGCGATCTCGAGCCGCACCGAAGCCGAGCTGGACAAGGCTCTAACCGAGATCAGGGCTGATGCGCCGGGCCGGAGTATGCGCGTCGTGGCCGACATGACCAGCCGCGACGATGTACAGCGACTCGCGGGGGCCGTTCTCGAGGAGATGGGACGTGTCGACATCCTCGTCAACAATGCGGGCACCAACGTGCCGCAGCCGATCGACGGGATCAAAGACGAGGACTGGGATCGCGTCCTCGAGCTCAACCTGAGCTCGATCATGATCCTGACGCGCGCCCTGGTGCCGCAGATGAAGGAGCGTGGCTGGGGACGGATCATCAACATCTCGTCCGTGCTGGGACTCGGCTCGAAGACGGAACGCAGCGTTTACTCGGCCACGAAGAGGGCCGTCATCGGACTGGCGCAGGCCGCCAGCCTCGACCTGGGAAAGTACGGAATCACTGTCAACTGCATCGCTCCCGGTCCCTTTCTCACGGATCTACCCATGAATCTCCTGAGCGACGCAGAAAAGAAGGTCTTCGCCGAGCGCACCGCACTCGGTCGCTGGGGAGAACCGCGCGAGGTGGCAGGTGCGGCCATCCTCCTCGCCAGTGAGGCGGGCAGTTATATCACCGGGGAGACCATCGTCGTCGACGGCGGAGTAATGGCGCACACCCTATAGGTGAGGTGCGAGGAGCACCCGTGTCTTCAGAATCCCTGAATGGTGATCAGGCCTTCGCGCAACTCGCCCTCGAAGCCGGCGTATCGGCCGTTACGAGTTACCCCGGTTCGCCGAGCTCCGGCGTCCTCGAATAGCTGCTCGACTTGACGGAGCCGGACGAGCTCTACATTGAATGGTCGACCAACGAGAAGGTCACCCTGTAAGTCGCGATCGGGGTATCGCTCAGGGGGCGGCGAGTGCTGCGTCGAATAGCATTTTGACCGGAAACAGCCGCTTGAAGAGACCTACAACAAGGATTCATTCTTTGCCGGGTATTAAGGCAAGCGATGGGGTGAGGGGCTGAAAAAAGGTAATCGCTATTCTATTATCTTTCTTCCGGTTATCATACCTAAAATCAGGTTTTCCTTGTGAACCCAGCTTGAAACAATTACGCCACCGAAGTGGACAATGACAAGAAATATTATAAAGCCCGTCATCCCCTCATGTAAATCTTTCCAGAATTCGCTCTTTTGCTCTTTTTGACGGCGGTTGCCTATATTTGCTGAACCCTTATCGTGTTCATCCTCATCGGCAAATGCTGGCCGGACTATCGAAATGTGCTTATTTGCCAATGGTCCCCGGCCTTCAGTTCCAAGGGTTTTTAGTCCTGTGAATGCCGTAATCAACAGGGAAATCAGCATAACGACTACCATAAGTCCACCTGCCGGATTATGCCCAAGGTAATGCTTTGGACTGCCTTTTATCAAGCCCCTTAGATATTCATATATCGTACTCGGTTTAAATATAAAATCGGAAAATCTTGCGTGTTTCGAACCGAAGAATCCCCATAGAATTCTGGCTAAAATCAGAACGATAACAAAATAGCCTAAATTCATATGTACATTCTTAAAATCGTCGCCGGTCAGAAACATGCCGAATATGGAACCGGCTAAAGTCCAATGAAAAATTCTGACAAAAATATCCCAGATTTTGACTGATTTAATATTGTCTTTCATTATAAATCACTCCAGTAATGATTAAGGTGTTATCTTGATTCAACTTACCAAATTTCATTTCAACCACTTCCCCAAGGATCTCGCCTTTGAAATCGAACGCGCCGGATAGAAACCAAATGTCGTAAAAATCTTTCATGCGACTGTTCAGGACCCCGAGCTTAACCATGGCCTGGAATTTTTCCGCGATCGTGCTCTCCATGGTGTAGCCTTTTAATTCGGGTGCCGGGAAGTCGAGAATTGCAGGATACGACACCGAACTGGCATTTGGTATGATAACATCCCCGAATCCAATCGGGACGATTCCTTGGCCTTGTTAAGAAGATGCTGATGCACCGATGCAGCAATGTTTGTGATGCCTTTGGCCATTACAGGAGGGCCTCCAGATAGGGCCGCATGACCTTTACCACTCTACATATTCCAGCATAGTGCATAAGAGCGTCCACATTGACGCTTCTCCGTTCGCGGTAAAACCGAACCGCTTCCACCGCCGTGTCCAGACCGATTTTGGTACGGAACTTGAAGCAGTCGGCAAGCGTTTTCTTGGGGCTGTATACGCGCACGCTTACACCGTCGGGTTCATGGGTCTCAACGCCGGATGACATGTCAAGAAGTAAGTTGTTTTTACAGGGGAACTGTAGATGTCTTCAATTTTAAATGAAATCCCGTCGTGTTGGGCAGGTTTTATAAACAATGATCCCGACTGCTGAATTCTTTAAACCGATAAACCCAAAATCGATCAAGCGGCGGACAATTCGGATTGTTCGCCGCCTTTCTGTTTTAGGCGGAAAATTCCTGAAGGTGTTTGGACCTCATTGCCCAGGATCATTTCTTTTATCGCCGGGGTTACCTTATTATAGGTTTTGTATAGTTCATCCATAAGATCAAGCTCGGAAATCTCCTGCCACGCTTCCGCTTTTTCATATTTGGCCTCGTACAGTGGCATTGAAAACATCAACATTGCTCTGGATCCTCTCTGTGCTTATCTCAGAAATCAGTCCACAAACAAAAAAGCCGGGCAACCCAGCTTAGGTTACCCGGCTTAATCTGCAAAATCCTTAGGCAACCTCGGCTACCTCATTTAAAGGCCCGTTGGCTTTCCGTCCTTGCCTCGCGACAAGTTTGGCTTTTTCATGGATTCAATTGAAATGAATAATAACTAAGTTAACATAACAGAACCTCGCTCATTCGTCAATAGGCAGTGGATATAACCGAACAATAAGCTGTCATTAAGAATAACCGGCAAAAATTATCGTTTCGATGGAATATTCTTTTGCGTTTTACAATTCGATTTAAACATGATAATAAAAACTTTTACAATATTACTTTTAATGATTATTATTTGGCAGTAATGAAAATTAGCGGTGGTAGAAGGTGGCATAAAATGGAAGATGATGAAAATAATTCCTGGATGGATAACGATAATATACCGCAGCCTTCCCCGAAAGATTTAAGGGGACGCCAATCAGTGCGGGCGACCTTTAAATTATCAGCCAGGGCCATCGAAGCAATGAGTATTGTTTCGGTCCATCTGGGGATCAAACAAAAATCCCTTTTTGATCATTTAATTGAAGATGCGCAGTCTTTAAGCCAGATAGCCCGGGAAGTAGAATCGGAAAAATTTCACACCTTAAGCCGGGTCCAGAAAACATTTGTGATCAGCCGTCGAACGCTTACCAGTCTTGATGAAATCTCAAAACGGTTTGAGGCCCCCCGCGATGCCCTGGTGGAATATTCCATTCAGCGGCTGTTGCCGGTAATTAATCAGGAAAGGGAAAGACATCGCAGACGAAAAGAAATATTAGATGATATGAATCAGCATCTGGCAGACGGCTTAAAAATTTTGAAAAAATCCAAGTCGCTTCTGGGAGAGGAGGACCCGGTTTTCATCAGGCTGGCGGCCGCCATGAAGTCACTGCTGAATGCCCAGGCCAATGTAAGCACCTTCGTTGAAAAGGGGGAAATAATAGAGGAGTTTTAAATGAGCGAAGGTTCAAGGGTTCAGCGTTCAGGGGTTCAAAGGTTGGTTCCGGCACAGCATAAACCCCATCAACCCACTGAACCATGCTTGAGGGGTCGAAGCTCCAGATCTTTAAAGCTCAGAGCCTTTATTTCTTTTTTTTCCATATATAAATGATAATTGCGACAATCGCCCCGCCGGCTATCACGCTGATTCTATCATTGAATATGACACCATATATAAAATCAAGCGCTCCTAACACGATAAAAAAAATTAGGGCAAAATTTTTCATGGACAACCATTGCCAGGGGACTTCATTAGATATGCGCCACCCTCATGGGGTATCAGTTCATGTGAATCCATTTCGATGTGGGAGGCAATTTCAAATCCATGACGTTTATAAAGCCGCTGAGCATCTTTATTGTCAGCCAGCACAATAAGACTCAGCGTATTTATCCCTAACTCACCGGCTCTGTCTCGCGTCAAAGTTATCAGCTTGCTGCCGACACCGTCTCCCCGAAACGCCTGATCCACACAAAGGGTATCGAGATAAAGGCTGTCATCTACTCCGCTGGTGAAAATATTTTTAACCTGATTTAACCGATCCGGTGGAAAAAAACTCCTCATTCCGTCACTGAGACGATGGTATTGTGACGGATACGAAAGAGACATACCGATAACTTTGTGATTGCGTTCCGCAACAATGGCATCACGAAACGTATGATGATCCCGGTCTGCCGAGAGATTTCCTGCGACAATTTGAACCGGCGTCTGACTCGGAATCAGATCATGGAACATAAATTCAACCACACCACCCGAAGCAATATAGACAAATTCCGCCAGCCTAAAGCAGTCTTCTATCTTGCCGGTTCGATAAATAACATTCACCTCCACCACAAATTAGCTCATAGTATTTAATGATTTGGTTACAAAGTACTAAACACCGTAAATTGGTTTCAGAATTACCAGATTTTAGTCGAGGGCAAGGCGCGCGGAGGAGAAAAAGCGCAGCGTACACGAAGTACGTGAGCATTTATCTCCGACGAGCAACGCCGCCATCGGCTAAAAGATGATGTTTCTGAAACCAATTTTAGCGAGGTTCGAGTAGTAGTACCCCCTCCTCCGTATTCATATCCATCCGAAAGCGCTGCAGGAAATTGAGTCCCAGCAGTCCCCAATCGGGTTGGTTCGGAATATCCAAAACCAGCGCCTTGATATCATTGACCTCCCAGCCTTCAACGGTAATAGAATTCAGCGTTACTTCCGGCGCGTATTGAACGCCACCAGCGGTAATGATTTTTCTCACGGGGTTTCGAGTATCGATCTCCAGACCGAGTTCTTCCGCGGTCGAGCTTGGTATAGTGACCATGGAAGCCCCCGTATCAACAATAAACTTTTGATATGATCCTCGATTTAGGGTGGCCGTAAGCGGTATTTGATGGGAACCGGGGGTAAAATTAATGACGATTTTACCCTCCTGGCCTTTT